>ERZ1673752.16-NODE-16-length-334936-cov-10.242895_pt1 | contig 334936 bp, 334 predicted proteins | sample MGYA00580195_ERZ1673752 | MGnify/ENA primary metagenome ERZ1673752 (study PRJEB41218, sample SAMN15661744) | gut metagenome | host: Homo sapiens | place: Canada: London | collected 2015-08-20/2019-03-30 | study: EMG produced TPA metagenomics assembly of...
ATATCACCTTTTAAAATTAGTTATTAGCGACGCAGTCTATCAAAAAAACTCAATAATTTTTACATAATTTTAATATTTTATTTAAGAATAAGCATAATTTTAAATCATTAAAAAATGGAAGCGAAATAAATTAAAGGCCAAAATTAAATTTTTAGCCTTTAATCAATAAATCTCTTAGTTAAATCACTATAACTATCAATCCTTCTATCTCTTAAAAATGGCCACCAACGCCTTACATTTTCGCATCTTTGCTTATCGATCTCAACAACTTCACAAAGCTCACTTTCATTATCACCTCTAAAAAGCTCTTCGCCTTGTGGTCCAAAAACAAAGCTATTACCCCAAAATCTAATACCATCACTAACACCACTTTTATCCGGCTCAAAACCAACTCTATTTACTGCAACAACTGGAAGCGTGTTTGCTACAGCGTGACCTCTTTGAACACTAACCCAAGCTTCAAGTTGGCGGTATTTTTCATCTTCTTCATCACTATCAAACCAACCAATAGCTGTTGGATAGATTAAGATTTCTGCTCCTCTTAAAGCCATTAATCTTGCAGCCTCAGGATACCACTGATCCCAACATACCAAAACACCAAGTCTTCCAACACTTGTATCTATTGGCTCATATCCTAAATCTCCTGGTGTAAAATAAAACTTTTCATAAAAATTTGGATCATCTGGAATGTGCATTTTGCGGTATTTTCCAGCCATTTCTCCATCTTTTTCAAAAACAACAGCGGTATTATGATAAAGTCCAGCAGCTCTTTTTTCAAATAAAGATGTTACTAAAACAACACCGTTTTTCTTAGCAACTTCACTCCAAAATTTAATATCATCTTCATAAGAATTAGTATAATCAAATAAATTAACATCCTCATACTGACAAAAATACTCACTTTGGTGAAGTTCTTGTAAAACAACTAAATTTGCACCTTTTAAAACTGCTTTTTCTATCAAATTTACTGTTTTTTGTCTAGTTTGGTCTTTTGAAATTTCAAATTTTTGTGAAATTATGCCTACTTTTAAATCTTTCATATCTTACCTTTTAAAATATATTTTAAAAATTATAGCAAATTTAATCTTTTTTAGAGTCATCAACTGGATCAAAATGAATATCTATATCCCACTCAAAATTTGGATAACTGTTTTTTATATAATTAATCAACACTTCACCCTCATCGTGAGCATTTTGTAAAGAAATATCTTTTTTAAAAACTAAATCAATATTTAAATAAGCTTTGTCTACACTTTGCCTAGTTTTTAAATTATGATAACTAAGAATTTGGTTTCTACCTTTTATAAAATTAACTATATTTTCAACTATATTTTTATCAATAGCCCTATCAAGCAGTATATTTCCACCCTCTTTCATGAGCTTTACAGAACTTATGAAAATATAAACACTAACGATAATGCCAAAAAGAGAATCAATTAAAACAAAACCTGTAAAATATATAATTACAAGAGCTAAAATAGTTGCTATATTTGTGTAAAGATCACTTTTATAGTGTAAAATATCGGCTTTTACAATTAAAGAACTTTTTTTCTGCAAATGAAGATAAAAAACTAAAAGTCCAGTGGTTAAAGCTGAAATAACCATAACCAAAATTGCGATATCAGTTTTTATCTCACCTTGGGAATAAAATATATTTTTAACGCTTGAATAAAATATAAAAAGCCCAACTCCAAGTATAAAAAGTCCTTCTAAAAATGCCATTAAAGCTTCAAGCTTGCTAAGTCCGTAGTTGAATTTAGAATTTGCTTTATCTTTTGATTTTTTTAAAGCCGCATAGTTTAATCCTGAAATGATAGAATCAAGCATCGAATCAATCGCCGATGCCATAACAGCAATTGAACCACTAAAAAGTCCTGCAGTTAGCTTAAATATAGCTAAAACAAAAGCAGTAACTCCTGCAACAAGCGGTGGACTTACTTTAAAAAATAAAGTTTTATTTTCTAAATTTGACATTTTTGCTTTCCTTTTAATTATCAATAAAATAACTTATTGATAATTATAGGACTAAAATCTTAATTTGTTCTTAATATTTAAAATACTACAGAATAAAAAGTTATTTAGATTTTTTCTTAGTTGCTTGTTTAAAATAAAGTACAATTAAACCAATTATTATAAGTAAAATAAATGGCATAATTAATGGATTTTGCTTTATGAGGCTGAATAAATTTATAAGCATATCGCCTGAAAAATAGCTTAAAAGCCCAAGACTTAAAGCCCATATAAAAGCACTTATTATATTTATAATGCTAAATTTATAAAAGCTATATTTTGTAAGTCCAATGGCAAGTGGAACTAAAGTTTTTAAACCATATATGTATTTTTTAAATAAGATAATTTTTCCACCATGTTTTTTAAATAGTATTTGAGCTAAGGCTAAATTTCGTTTTTGCTTTTTAAAATATGGCATAATTTCTTTTTTGTTATACCTACTTAGATAAAAAAGAAGAGTATCTCCCAAGGCATTTGAAATAGTAGCTATAATTATAACAAGAGTTAGATTCATGCTTCCCGCATAGCTTAAAACTCCAGCGGCAATTATTGCAACCATACCACCACCAAGTGTGTATAAAAATAAAATAATATATCCATAAGTTGAAAGTGAAGTTAGCATTTCACTCATTAATAAGCCTTTTTTATAGTTTTTACTAAATTTTCAAATGCATAACTATTTTGATTAAAAATCTTACCAGTATCTATATTTACTACAAATCCACCTATATTTACACCAGCAAAAGCTCCAGCTTTATTAACAAAAGCATAAACATCTTTATCAAACACACTAACAGCTCCAACGCTTGCACTAGCTTTATATAAAGAAACTGTTGCATCTGCTCCAAGCTTAATATTTGCATTTATCATAGAATTTAAAATTTCATCATTCATAACAAAAAGCACCATGTAGTTATCTTCATAGCCTATTTGAAAGCCAATACTTCCATTTGATATACTTGCTTCATAAGCGCTAAAATTTAAGCCATTTTTTATAAGAGCAACCCCGTTTCCATACATTCCTCCAACTATAAAGCCAACTTTTTTAACACTTGGAAATATTAAAATAGCTTTTGAACTATCCACTAGACTTTTCTTATCAACATTTGCCTCTCTCATAGTAAGCTCATAAGCATTTGATGCGTTTAATAAATCTTCATCTTTTGCATGCGAATTTAAAGCTAAAAAAAATAAACTTAAAATAATTAAAATTTTTTTCATTAAAAATCCTTATTTTGCATATTCAGTAACTCGTGTTTCTCTTATAACACTTACTTTTATTTCTCCTGGATATTGAACATTAGCTTTTATATCATCAGCTATTTCTTTTGCAACTAAAACAGCCTCATCATCATTTATCAAATTTGCATTTACCATAACTCTTATTTCTCTACCAGCATTTATTGCGTATGCTTGTTTTACCCCATTTTTACTAGTGGCTATCTCTTCAACCTCAGAAACTCTTTTTAAGAAACTTTCAAGCACTTCGCGTCTAGCTCCAGGTCTTGCAGCACTTAGTGCATCAGCTGTACAAACTGCAGCACACTCTATGCTTTGTGCTTCTTCATGTCCATGATGAGCATATATCGCATTTATAACAACTGGGTGCTCTTTATATCTTTTACAAATTTCAGCCCCTAAATCCACATGGCTTCCTTCGTATTCATGAGTTAAGGCTTTACCAATATCGTGTAAAAGTCCAGCGCGTCTTGCTAAATTTTCATCTCCGCCAGTTTCAGCTGCGATAATTCCAGCTAGATGAGCAACTTCAAGACTATGAGCAAGAGCATTTTGCCCATAACTTGCTCTAAATTTAAGCTTTCCAATTAATTTTATGATTTCTGGATGAATTCCGCTAAGTCCTAAGTCCATAACGATATTTTCACCCTCTTCTAAGATGCTTGCTTCAAACTCTTCACATACTTTTTTATGAATTTCTTCAATTCTAGCGGGTTGAATTCTTCCATCTTCAACTAATAGTTCAACAACTCTTGTTGCAATTGCTCTTCTATAAAGGTTAAAGCTACTTAAAATAACTGCGTGTGGGGTATCATCGATTATAACATCAACGCCTAAAACCATTTCTAGGGTTTTTATATTTCGCCCCTCTTTGCCGATAATTCTACCTTTTAAATCATCATTTTTTATATCAACAACATTTATAAGTCGCTCTGCTGCATACTCACCGGCAAATCTAGTTGTGGCTTGAGCTATGATATAGTTTGCTCTTTTTTTTGCCTCTTTTTTTGCCTCTTCTTCATATTTTCTAACAATGTGAGCAATGTCTCCACGGCTTCTTTCTTCAACTCTTTTTAAAATTTCATCTCTTGCCTCTTCTTCTGTTAGACCTGCGGAATGTTCTAAAACTTTTAATGCTTCTTCTATTTTGGCTTCATAGTTTTTCTTTAATAGTTTTCCCTCATCATACATATTTTTGGCATCTTTATGAAACTCTTCAATTTTTTTAGTATTGGTATCTAGAGTTTGCTTTTCTTCAACAAGCTCTTTTTCTTTTTTGTCAAGTTCAGCTGTTTTTGAGTCAAAATCTTTTTGAATTTTTAAAACTTTATCTTCATACTTTTTTTTAGCATCAAACTCAGCTTCTTGGATAGTTAATTTTGCATCTTTTAAAATACTTTCAGCCTCATATTCAATAGCTTTTGCTTTTGCTTTTGCCTGCTCTACAAAGATATTATAATTTGCTTCATTTATTTTTTTAGATATTAGATATCCTGCACCAACTCCCACTGCACCGGCTCCTAAGCCTAGAATTATTTCTATCATTTTTTCCTCTTATTAAATAATTTTTCTTTGGAGTTAAGTAAATATCACATTTAATATCATGTTTTTGTGAAATAGTCTCTTTTATATACATATCGCAAATCTCCACAAAAATAATTAAAGGCTTATAGTTAAGATTATCAAAAAATCTATCATAAAAGCCCATTCCATGACCAATTCTAGCCATTTTTCCATCAACTCCAACAACTGGAACTACAGCTAAATCTATTTGTTTCTTAAAAGCATTTTGGAATCTATTTTCCAAGATACCAAAACGAGACTTATAAAAAGGTCCTCTTAATTTTACCATTTCAAAGCTAAGATTTCGCATAAGCGGGATAAAAATTTCATTACTTTTTGCTAGTTTTCTTCTTAAAAGTAACAAATTAGGTTCATTTGCCATTGGCATAAAAAATAAAATTTTTTTAGAATTTGTTGTTTTAATTATCTTTTTTAGATTTCTTAAAATTTCATAATGGCTACATTTAGCTTTTGTTTTTGCAATAAGTTTAAGCTTTTTTTTAGCTTTTTTTCTAAATATTTCTTTTGTAATCATTTAACGGTTATTTTATTAAATTTATGTATAATTTTAGATTAAAAAAGATTTTAAATAGAGGAATTTTATGAAGTTTATCAAATTTATAATATTGTTTTTGATTATTTTTTTTGCAGGTTGCGATAAAAAAGATGATAAAAAATCAACTTCTATTTTTAAAGACAGCAATAAAACTTTAAATTTAGAACAAAATGAAGCTATTTTAACAACCAACTTAGATGCGCCAATTACAATTAAATTTACCAATGACGATCTTATAAGTGTTACTAAAACCTATGATGGAATAAACATAGAAAATAGCGATAAAGCTACAATTTTTTTCTTTTTTACATCTTGGTGCCCTCCTTGTTTGATTCAAATGCAAGTACTTAATAACTTAGCCAATAAATTTAAAAATGACATAAACATTTATGGGATTGTGGTAAAAAATGATGAAGATCCAAGCGAAAATAAAATAAATTTAGAAGATATAAAATTTCAAATAAGTCAAAGCTTGGAAAATGAAACTTTGATGGATGCAATGGGTGGAATTAAGAATATACCTTTTATGAGCGTTTATAAAAAAAGTGGAAAGCACTATAAAGACTATTTAGGTATAATACCCGAAGAAATGCTTGAAATAGAGATTAAAAAGGCTATAAAATGATAAATTTTTTTAAAAAAGGTTTGCAAAAAACAGTTGAAGCAATGAAATCTGCCAAACCTAAAAATGAAAAAATTTCAAAAGATATCTTAGAAGAAATGCTTTTAGAAGCAGACGTAGATTACGAAATAGTTGAAGAGATAATTTATTATCTTCCTCCACAAGATGAAGTTTCAAGAAGAGATTTAGAGCGTGTTTTAAATACATATTTTATGTATGAAGATAAAAATATATTAAAAGAAAAACCTTTTGTTGAGTTAATTTTAGGTGTAAATGGTGCTGGAAAGACAACATCAATTGCAAAATTGGCAAATTTGTATAAAAAAAGTGGAAAAAAGGTAATTCTTGGAGCATGCGATACTTTTAGAGCAGGAGCTATTGAACAACTTAGACAATGGGCAATAAAACTTGATATTCCTATAGTTGCATCAAATCAAGGTCACGATCCAGCAGCTGTTGCATACGACAGCATAAGTTCAGCAGTTGCAAGAGGATATGACAATGTTTTAATTGACACGGCAGGAAGACTTCAAAACCAAAAAAATTTAGCAAATGAGCTAGAAAAAATAGTTAGAATTTCATCTCGCGCCATGCCAAGTGCACCACATAGAAAAATTTTAGTTCTTGATGGAACACAAGGAAATAATAGTGTTAAACAAACTTATGCTTTTAATGAAATTGTAAAACTTGATGGGGTAATAATTACAAAACTTGATGGAACATCAAAAGGGGGAGCACTTTTTGGAATAGCAAGAGAGCTTGAGCTTCCGATTTTATATATTGGAGTTGGCGAAAAAATGGATGATTTAGTCAAATTTGATGCAAAGGAATTTGTAAATACACTTTTAGATGGGATTTTTGAAGAGTAATGGCTAAAAAAAAGACAGTTTTTGAATGTAGTGCATGTGGAAACAAACAAGCTAAATGGATGGGAAAATGTCCTGAATGTGGTGCTTGGGATAGTTTTGTAGAACTAAGTGAAGAACAAATTAAATTTATAGAAACTTCTTCAAAAATAATAACTACTCCAAATAAAGCACAAGAAATTTGTGATATAAAAATAGAAGATGTTAAAAGAGTCTCAACAGAAGATAAAGAACTTGATTTGGTTTTAGGTGGTGGGATAGTAGAAGGCTCGCTTGTTCTAATTGGTGGAAGTCCTGGAATTGGCAAATCAACACTTTTACTAAAAATAGCTTCAAATTTGGCAAAAAAATCTTTAAAAGTCCTTTATGTAAGCGGAGAAGAAAGTCTTAGTCAAATAAAACTAAGAGCAGATAGGTTAAATGCTGTTTCAAAAAATTTATATCTTTTGGCTGAGATTTCACTTGAAAATATTAAAAATGAACTTTTACAAAATGAGTATAAATTTTTAGTTATAGATAGTATCCAAACACTTTATAGTGATGCTATAACCTCAGCTCCAGGATCTGTTTCACAAGTAAGAGAAATAACATTTGAGTTAATGCGAATAGCTAAGGAAAAAGGAATTTCTGTTTTTATCATAGGTCACATTACAAAAGAAGGCTCAATTGCAGGTCCTAGAGTGCTTGAACATATGGTTGATGTGGTGCTTTACTTTGAGGGGGATTCTAGTAAAGAATTAAGAGTTTTAAGAGGATTTAAAAACCGTTTTGGCTCAACAAGTGAAGTTGGTATATTTGAAATGAGTGATAAAGGCTTAATAAGTGCAAAAGATGTAGCAAGTAAATTTTTTACAAGAGGCTCTGCTGTTAGTGGAAGCGCAATAACAGTTATAATGGAAGGCTCTCGCCCATTAATAGTAGAAATTCAGGCCCTAGTTTGTGAAAGCTCATATCCAAAAAGAAGTTCAACTGGATATGACAAAAACAGACTTGATATGATAATAGCCTTGCTTGATAGAAAAATGGAAATTTTACTTGGACATTATGATGTTTTTATAAATGTAATTGGTGGTGTTAAGATAAGTGAAACTGCTGCAGATTTAGCCGTAGTTGCGGCAATTGTAAGTAGTTTTAAAAATCGCCCAATTAGCAAAGAAAGTATATTTTTAGGCGAAGTTAGCTTAAATGGTGAAATTCGTGATATTTCAAACCTAGATCTTAGAGTAAAAGAAGCAAAAATGCAAAATTTTAGAAATGTTATAGCCCCATCTTTGCCAATTGAAGAAAAAGGGATAAAAATATTCAAAACAAAAGAAATAAGGCAAATTTTAGATATGATGTAAATGTTTTATGGTATAATATCTTAATTTATAGCAAAAAGGTTATGTTATGAAAAAAAGTGATGAAATCATAAAAGATATACAAAATAGAAACAACAATTATTTAATTATGATAAATGACTTTGGCGTAAGCTTGGCTAAAAATAGCTTATCGTTTTTTGAAGTTCAATCTTTTTTTAAAAATTTAGCAAATTATGCAGCACATCAATTTGATGATTTAAAACAAATTTTTGATGAGTTTGAAATAGACAAAAGACAAGTTGAATCTCATATTAAAAATCAAAAAACATTTTTAAATGAAGTTAATTATATGTGTTCATATATAAATGATGATATTTACAAAATAAAATCACTTTTTAATTTTTTGATATTTTGGTCAGAAATTGAAGTAAGTAACCAAAATTTCTTACTCTTTAAGCAAGTTGAACTTATAAAAAAAGGAATGACTCCAAGTGCTGCTTACGAACTAATGAGTCTTTATGACAATACAAACTTTGCAAGAACTATTAATAATTTTATAAATACATTAATTCAAAAAAATGATGAACTTTCACAAAGCAATGCGGCACTACAAATAAAACTTAATAAAACAACAAAAAAATTGGATGCTTTAAATAAAGAACTTGATGCTTTTCCGGTAACAGATTCAGTTACAAATTTACCAAATAGAACTCAAGCTTTAAAGGCTTTAAATATTTTATTTAAAGAAGAAAATAAAAATGCAGGCGTATTGCTATTTTCTCTAACAAGTTATAATGATATGATAGATCAACTTGGATACGAAGTAACAAATAATATATTTTTAGCAATCATAAGAATTATAAAAAACTCAATGCGAAGTGATGATCTAATTTATTCTATGAAAAAAGATGAACTTATGATAATTTCCCAAAATTTAAATGAAGCAAGTGCAATTAATATTTCAAATATACTAATAGAAAGAATTACAAAAAACACTGTTTTAAATACACTTCTTGGAAGTTTTGATAAGCTTAGTGTAAATATTGGTATAGCCTTGTTTCAATCAGTTTCAGATATTGATGATTTACTAATTTTAGCAGATAGAAAACTTAAAAATGCCAAGACTATGGGAAAAAATAGAATTGAAATTTAGATAAGTTTTATAAAAAATATTTATTGAGATACAGCTTAAAGTGTTTTAATAAATTAAATCTTAGAAAATATAAAATTTGGTGCATTTAGCACCAAATTTATTAAGCAAGTGTTGCAGAAAGCATCCAAAGAGCTTTTTCATATTTGCCAATGTAATCATCGCAAATTGCTCCTGTTGCTCTATCTCCTGCCTCATCACTTAATTTTGCTAATTTTTTGAACTCACCTAGTAGATACTCATAATCTTTTTTGATTAATTCAACTACTTCTTTACAAGTAAAAGAATCTTTTTTTACTTTTGGGGTTTTTGATTTTTCAATTATATCTTTTGGACAAACTATTGCTTTTCCACCAATTTGGATAGCTCTTTCGGCTGCCTCATCAAATAATTCACCCATATCATCATAAGCTTCTTCAGTATATTTATGGATATCTAAAAATTGGTTTCCTTTTACATTCCAGTGATAATTGTGAAATTGAATGCTTAAAGCTAAAGCGTCTGCTTGAATTTGGTTAAGTTGTTCTACGACTTTATTCATATTATTCTCCTTTATTAAAATAAATTATGAGAATGATTATACTCTAAAAAGTTAAACAAATAGTCTTAAAGCATAAAATATTTAAAAATAAAAATTATTTAGAAATTAAAGTTTTTAAAATTCTTTTACCAATCTCAACCCCTGGCTGATCATAGGTGTTTATATCAAGCATAACCCCAACTGCACTTGTTAAAAGCATATAATAATAAAGCAAATATCCAACATGCCACTCATCAAGCTTGTTTAATTCTATTAAATCAACGCTAATTCCCTCATTTATCACAGCTTGCATTGTTGATTCACACTGGAGATTTAAAATTTCACTCATAGAGTATCCATTTACAAAATCACAGCTTTCTAGATATTTTAAACTTAAATTTACTTTATTTTTATCACTTTGCTCTTCTAAAACTCTTATAAAAGTTACAGTTTTATCCTTTACACCATCCATAATAAGCTGTAAAAATGAGTGCTGATCTCTACTTCCAATCAGCGCAACAGGTGTTAAGCCAAATCTTTTATACTCTTTTTTCTTACCAAGACTTTCAGCCCAAAGCTGCACATACCAATTATTAAAGCTTTTAAAACGATCCAAGTAACTAAAAAGCACATTTATTTTTGCTTTTTTATGTGTTGCATAATGGTATGCTTTTTGCAAAATAGTATCATCTTTTTCTATAAAAAACTCATTTGCACATTTTGAAGCACCATTTAAAAACTCTTTTACATCATATCCTAAAATCTCTAAAATAACAGTTGTTGATGGACTTAAAACACTAAATCTTCCACCCACATTTGATGGTATATTAAAAACTTTAACATTGAGATCTTTTGCGAGTTTTTCTAAATTTGAACCATGATCTGTTATAAAAACAAAATTTTTACTAAAATTTTTAACATTAAATTTAGAAATAATTTTTTTAAATATAGTAATTGTTTCTATTGTGGTGCCTGATTTTGAAACAATAAAAAAAAGTGTTTTATCAAATTTTAAAGAATTTACAATATTCGAAAAACTATAAAAATCTAAATTATCTAAAAAATTTATTCTTATTTTTTTATTTCCTAAAAGTTTGCAAACTGCCTTTGTTCCAAGTGATGATCCACCCATCCCAACAACAACCAAATCATCAAATTCTTTATTTTTTATAAATTCTTTAACCTCATCTAAAACATCAAGTCCAGTTTTTGGAAGATGAAAATAGCCAATATTTCCCTCTTTAAATTCTAAATTTATCCGTTTTGCATACTCTTCGATTAAATTCCGATCAACTTTACTGAATTTTAAACTATTTACCACCATTTGAATTTTTACCATTTTTTAATTTATTATAAAAATAATTTGTTGCCTCAACAAAGCCATCCAAAGAGCCACAATCAAACCTTTTGCCTTTAAATTTATATGCCAAAACAATGCCTTCATTGGCTTGCTTTAAAAGTGCATCTGTTATTTGAATTTCGCCATTTTTACCAGGTTTTGTAGCCTCTATAAAATTGAAAATATTTGGCGTTAATATATATCTTCCAATAATTGCAAGATTGCTTTTTGCCTCTTTTGGGTCTGGTTTTTCAACCATATTATTTACTATTAATAAATCATCTTCGATATATCTTCCCTCAACAATTCCATATTTATCGGTGTCTTTATTATCCACTTCCATAACAGCGACAATCGAAGCGCGGTATTTTTCAAATACTCTAAGCATTTGAGCCATTACTCCATCGCCATTTTCATTTATACATAAATCATCAGCCAAAACTACACCAAAAGGCTCATCTCCAACTAGAATTTTACCTTTATTAATGGCATCTCCTAGCCCTCTCATCTGTCTTTGTCTGGTAAATGAAAACCTGCAATTTTGCATTAAATCTCTAACTTCTTTTAACAAATGCTCTTTACTTGTACCTGAAATTTGGTCTTCTAACTCATAGCTTAAATCAAAATAATCTTCCAAAGCTCTTTTGCCACGCCCTGTTACAAAAGCCATATTATGCATTCCAGCTTCTAGTGCTTCATCAACCCCATAATGAATTAGTGGTTTTGTAAGTATTGGTAGCATTTCTTTTGGAAGTGATTTTGTAGCTGGCAAAAATCTAGTTCCATAACCAGCTGCTGGAAAAAGACAAGTTTCTATCATGATTTAACCTTTTTAAAATATATTGTTTAATTATATCAGATTTATAATTCAAATTTGATAAAAAATGAGCTACTTTCTAAGCTCATCATCTTGTTTTTTAGAAATATGATAATAAAATAAAGCTACAATTATAAATAAAATAATAATTAAAAAAGTCATTTTTATCTTTATAGTGGCGTGTAGCCTGTCTTTTGAATTATGAGTTTTGCTTCACTACTTTTTAACCACTCTAAAAATTCTTTAACGCTTTCTTTTTTATTTTCTTTTAGTGTTACTGCATAAAATTTACCAACAAATGGATAAGTTTCATTTAAAATGCTTTGCGAGTTTGGATAAACTCCATTTATTTTAAGTAGTTTTATATCCGAGCTTTTTATCATTTCTTTAGTAAAATACAAAAATGAAAATCCTAAAGCGTTTTTATAATTTTTATAAGTTCCAACACTTTTAACTATGCCAACCATATCACCAACGACATTTGTAGAAGGTGCTTGCATAAGCTCTTTGCCAGCCATTATCTTTTCAAGCATAGTTTGAGAACCTGAGTTTTTATCTCTTTGAAATGCTAAAATTTTAGCATTTTTTCCACCAACTTCTTTATAATTTGTAATTTTGCCTGAATAAATTTTAACGACCTCATCAACGCTTAAATTATCCAAACTATTTTTTGAATTTACAAAGAAAACAAAAGCCTCTTTACCAATTTCTAAAAACTCCATAGTAACATTTTTATCTTTTGCCAAATTTAGCTGTTCGTTAGAAGCACCTGCAACAAAAATAATATCAACTTTTTGATTGATTAAATTTTCATACGCTCCAGTTGTAGTTGAACATTTTGCTATGCTATCTTCAGCATGGCAAGGATAATATTTTAAACTAGAAGGATAAATGCTTTCAACAAAAGCAGCATAAATTGGGTAAAGTGCAGTTGCACCATCGATTAACGGTGGATTATCTTTAAATTTAAAATCACTTTTTATAGAGGCCAAATTTGGATTGTGTAAAGTTATTTTATCTTTTAAGTTTGACTCACTTAAATGCATTAAATTTGGATTATTAATGTCAATGAATGGGACAAATTTACCTAAATTAATCCTAGTATTAACCTGTTTTACATGCAGATCTTTTTCTAAAAAATATGTATAAACTCCAAAAGATAAGGAAATCAAAAGGCAGATAAAAAGCGGTTTTTTATAGTTTTTACCAGTATCTAGGAGGTTAAAGAAAAATTTCATAAAAAATAACCAAATAAGTAAAATAATTAAGGCATAAACAATACCTTCATAATCACCACTACTATAAACAAAAACATAAAGCCCAAAAAATACAAAACAAATTCCAAAAGATAAAATTCCAGCAATTATTAAAATCAAAAGTTTTATCAAATTTATGCCTTTTTATGCTACTCTAAAATACCAATATTAAACAGAGTATCAATTTTTTCTTTGGTATATCTTTTTGCCATTAAATTTACCATTTTTTTAGAATTTACAACACTTCCTTCTAGGACAAATTTAAATTTACCACTATTTTCAAGTTTTATAAGCTCATTTACAAGATCATTTTCATCTTTTTTACCATCAAATAAAGGTAAAAAATCATAATCTACATCTTTGTTAATTTCTATATTGTCATAAAATTTATTGAAAAACCCAGTGGTGTGACCATTTGTTTTTGTAAAATCTAAAAGTTTTAAAAATATAGTATTTAGTTTTGGTTTTTCTTTTATGCTCTTATCAAAAGTTACTTTTTCAAAACTAAATGCTAACTCTTTTGAGATTATGAGATATGCTAAGTTTAAATAAAAATTACTAACATCATCATCACTATGAGTTTTTCTATACTCTTTCATAAACTCAGCAACATTTAAATTTGATGGATATATTGCGCTTAATTCTTCAAATAATTCAAACATATTTTTAGGCATAAAAGCACCACTTTTTAAATTTATATATAACCCTTTATCTGCGTCATATTTAAAATTTCCACTTACAAATAAGCTATCTAAATCTTTAAATTTAATGTTAAAATTTGTATCTATTTTTTTTGAAAACTCATGTTTTACAAACAGGCTTCTTCTAAAAGTCCTATCAATAATAAAATCAATAAATTGCTCAAACCTAACTCTATCACCATTACATTCACTATTTAAAGCTTTTTTTAGTTCATCTGTAATTGGTGGAAAGATAGAGTTTTTAAAATTTGCTTCAGATAAAAACTCTAAATTATGTTTTTTAGCACTATTTACAACTTCATAAAAATAATTTGGCCTATTTGTCTCTTCAAAATACTCATGTAAAATATAACTTTTACTTCTTAATTTTAAATCATCATAATACTCATCAATAGCTGTTTTTGCGATGCCTGGAACTGAATTATTTTTAAGAAAAGCTAAGGTATCAAAACCAAGCTCAAGTTTTAAGTCTGGGTTATTTTGCTCTTTATCTTCCATTCTATAAAGCATAATATCTCTTAAAATTTCTTTTCCTTTCCAGCCAGGATAGGTATTATAAGATAAATACGCAACACCATTTGGTGCTAAACACTCATCAAAAATTTGTAAAATTTTGTCTTTTATATCATAACTTACCCAACTATAAACACCATGAGCTATGATATAGTCAAACTCACCAAAGCTTTTATCAATATCCAAAATATTTTTTTCATAAAATTCTATATTTGCAATATTTAATTCATTTGCTAAATTTTTAGCTTTTTGAATATGAATACTTGAAATATCAACGCCTACAACTTTTGCATTTTTATGATTTAATGCAAAAGGTATGATATTTCCTCCCATTGAGCATGCCAACTCTAAAACTCTAGCAGAGCCTATTTCTGGCATCTTTAAACCGTATAAAAGTCCTGCTAGATATGAATTTTCAGGTAAACTTTCTTTATAAACTTTTGACATATAAGGCACATCATCGTATGATTTTTTAACATCTTGCATAGTCTTTTTTCTCCTCTATTTTAGTCTTTTTTTAACTGAGAGTTTGTGAGCCTCTAAGCCTTCAGCCTCAGCCAAACTCATGCAAATTTCTGAAATTTCATTAAAGCCTTTTTCACTCATTGAAATTATTGAACTTCTTTTTAAGAAATTATATACCCCAAGTGGAGAGAAAAATCTAGCACTTCCACCAGTTGGTAAAGTATGGTTTGGTCCAGCTGCATAATCACCCATTGCCTCAGGTGTAAAATGTCCTAAAAATATCGCTCCAGCGTGTCTTATGTATGGTAAATAACTATTTGCATCAGTTGTTTGAATTTCTAAATGCTCAACCGCTAAATCATTTATTAATTTTATAACTTCACACTTATCTTTTGCTACTATGATAGCAGCTTTTTGCTCAATGCTTTTTTTAGCAATTTCATATCTTTTTAAATTTGGTAAAATTTCATAAATTTCATTTTTAACTTTTTTGGCTAAATTTATAGAATTTGTTACTAAAAAACTACTTGCAAGTTCGTCGTGCTCAGCTTGAGAAAGCATATCTATAGCTACTAAATGTGGATCTGAGCTATCATCTGCAATAACTCCTATCTCGCTTGGTCCTGCTATCATATCGATATTTACATCGCCAAAAACAAGTTTTTTTGCAGTTGCAACAAAGATATTTCCAGGGCCAGTTATAACATCGACTTTTGGAATAGATTTTGTACCATAAGCCATCGCTCCAATCGCACTTGCACCGCCAACTTTAAAAGCTTCTTTTATATCAAGCAAATACATTGCAGCAAGCAAAAGATCATTTACTTTCCCACCAACTGCTGGAGTGCAAACTACTATTTCTTTAACACCAGCTACGATAGCTGGGATTACATTCATTAAAAGTGAGCTTGGATATGCTGCCTTTCCTCCAGGTATATAAAGACCTGCTCTATCAACAGGTGTTATTTTTTGACCTAAAATAGAGCCATCGTTTTCAAAATTAAGCCAAGATCTCTCAAGCTGTTTTTCATGGTATGACTTAATCCTATTTTTAGCTTTTTTAAGAGTATTTTTCATATTATCATCTAAGTCATCATAAGCTTTTTTCATGCTTTCTTGTGTGATTTTAAGATTGTTTTTTACTTCCCATTTATCAAATTTTAAAATTTGCTCTTTTAGGGCATCATCACCATCAGTTTTTACCTCGTTGATGATGTTTTTAACTATTGCCTCAACACTATCCATATCCAAATTTGATCTATTTACAAGTTTATTAAACTCAAAATCAAAATCTTTATCTATACTATTTAAAAATTTCATAATAATCCTTTGTATTGATATCTTTTTATTTGTGAAATATTTCCTAAAATTCCGCCTTGATGAATGTATAAAAGCGGATTTTTAAACTCATTTAAATTTGATAAAACCGTTAAAAAACCAACTGGATCATAAATAAGATCAAATTCTACACCAGTTTCATTAAAAAGTTCTTTATAAATTTCAAAAAGCTCTTTTTTTGGCTTTGCGAAATGATACTTTCTTGAAGGATTTAAAATAGTTAGGTTTTTTAAATTTCTTAAATTTAAATTTCCAAGCTGTTTTTTAAGATACTCTTTATCCCCAGCACATGGGCATGTAAAAACATCAAACTCGCTATTTTTTGCTAAATATCCTGCACTTGTTCCAGTTCCACTAGGCAAAAAAATATCAAATTTAATATCATTATTTTTAGCAAATTGACTTATATCTTTGGCTTGGGAAATAAAACCAATTTCTGCTTCTTTTTGAGCAACTCCCTCTTCGATAAAAATAGTTTTTTTATCAACTAAACTAAGAGCAAAATCACGACGATTTGGTGATATAAAATACTCCATTCCATTTTCTAGTGCAAACTTAAAATTTCCAACTGGATTTTTAGCTAAATTTGAGTTTAAATAACTTATCACATATTTAAACTTTAACCCTTTAAGCTTTGCAAAAACTGAAAGTGAATACATTGCATTTGATTGAGAGGAGCCATTTGAAATAATTGTATCATAATGGCTTAAATCTGCATGTAAAAAATACTCTAATTTTCTTGCTTTGTTGCCATTAAATTCATCACATAAATCGCGCCCAAGCAAATCATCTCTAAGTAAAAAAAAATCTAAATTTTTAAATTTTACCTTTTCAATTTTCATATTCTAAAATCTTTTGAATTTCATTAATTGTATTTTTATTAGATAATACAAATTTTATCTCAATTCTTCTACTTGCATCTTTATCTTCAACGCCATCTTTTATTACCGGAGACATAAAACTTCTTCCACTTGCTAAAAGATATTTTTTTAACATTTCATCTTCGTTCCAAGAAGCTATAAACTCCATAACCGAAAATGCTCTAAGCTGAGAGAGTTCAAGATTAAAAAGATAACTTCCATCGCTATCTGTGTGTCCTTCAATGATAATCGTGTCTAAATTTTCTCTAATTTCATCGTTTTGCATTAAAACTTCAAAATATTTACTTAGGGTATTTTTAAGACTTTCTTTTGCCTCATCTTTTAAAGCATATGATCCTTTATCAAATAAAACCGATGATGATAGTCTTAAAGCTCCAGTATTTGGGTCGATACTTACACTATTTCCAAGCTTTTCTTTAATATCGGCTATAACTCTTACGCTAATCCCACTTAAATTTTTTATACGATTTTTTGTAATATTCAAATCATTCAAAATTTTATTAATACTTGCATCTTTTGATGAAATTTGTTCCATTAAATAAGCTATTTTAAGCTCATTTTCATTTAAAGTATTATTTAAATCTTTATTTAAATCGCGCTCTTTTTCATAATCTCCATAAATTCGATGAAGAGTTGCATTAAGATCAGATTTTTCATCTTTTAAACTATCAATTATTTTTTTTAAACTCTCCATTTCAACTATAAAAAGTGAGTTTTTTTCTTTTAATTTGCCAGTTTCTATATCAAGCTCATTTAGCCTATTGCTAAAAATTTTATTTAGTTCCTCAAGCTCTGAGTTTTTTTGCTCTTGAGTTTTTAAACTTGCAAGTGTGCTTAAAAAGTCAGTTTCTTTTTCTTTAAGACTACTTTGAGTTAAAACATATTTTACAATAATTCCACCTATTAAAAGTATAAAAACGAATAAAAGCCCAGCCATAAGATCAGCATATGCTATCCAAAAAGTATCATTTTGCTCTTTTTTTATTTTCATCTTTTTTCTTTTTTTACTTTTTAGAATCTTTTCTTTCCACATTATCAAGTGAAATCTTAAGTTCTTCTATAATATTTGCATTAGTATTTTTTTCTTTCTTTAAGCTACCCACAACTTTTTTTATCTCATCAACGCTTTTTATCACACTTTGTTTGAACATATTTTGTGTTTCATTTTGCTCGTTTAAAATGTTTTTGTTAAAATTTTCCAAACTAGTCTTAAACTCTTCTAAGCCATAAATAAGCTTATCAGCTAAATCTTGCAAATTTGTATCCCTTTTGTCGTTAAATGATAAAAGCTTTTCAAATTGTATTGATAAATTTACATAAATTTCATTTGTATCATCGACTAATTTAGAAAATGAGTTTAACATCTTTTCAAAGTCTTTATTGATGTTTTTTGAAATTTCACCGACATTGTTAAATAATGAAATCGTTTCGTTTAAATTTGATGAAGTTATTTTTAAAGAGTTTTTTTGCAAATCAAGCATCTCTTCAAATGTGTGAAAATTCTCTTTCATAGCGGTGCGTAGATTTTTAGTAAATTCAGTATTAAAAACAGTCTCAAAACTATTTGCAACTTTTTCATTTTGATTGAGTATTTCACTCATGAGACTTTGCGAAATTTCGTCCTTTTCCCAAAAGAAATTCTTAGTCACACTTTTGTATTTATAAACAATACTTTCAAATCTACTTAAGCCTTTTTTTTCAAAATATATCCACCACAAAGCCAAAAATATACCATAAATAGAAACATAAAAAGCTGTTCCAACTCCTCCTAAAAGCTGAGCTATTTCTGCTTCAAGTGAGTTTATATTAGTTGACGAAAAATGTGGCATTGAGATGGCTATACTTATAAAAGTTCCTAAAATTCCAAGCATAGGAAAAACGCCAGCTGCAACGGAGGCGTAGTTTTCATTTCTTAAATTATTTGTAAAGCTATCGCTAAAACTTTCAAAAGGTGCGTTTGATTTTTTTCTATTTCCAACGACCATTAAATGACTCATTATATATTTTTTAAGCTCATCTTTAAAAATAGCACTTCTGCTTTCAAACAAACAACATCCGTATTCTGCATTATGCCTTGCAAAAATCAAAGCTATGAAAAGTAAAAATCCAAGCATAATGATAGAGTGAGATTCTACTTTTAAGCTTATATAATTTAGATATCCTGATAGAAAAATTAAAAATACTAAAACAGGAATAAAAACTATTTTTATATAAACTCCAAAAAGAGATCTTTTAGACTCTTTTAATAGACTAAACTCATCAGTTATTTCATTTTTACTTTCCATATTTTACCTTAATTTTTATTTATACAATTTAAATCTTCAAAGGCTTCCATTAATCTTTTTACCATACTTTCCTCGCCAGCTCTTAACCATTTTCTAGGATCGTAATATTTTTTATTTGGGCTATGTTCACCTTCTGGATTTCCGATTTGTCCTTGTAGATAATCTCTATTTTTAAGCTCGTATTCTCTAACACCATTCCAAAAAGCCCATTGAGTGTCTGTGTCGATATTCATTTTTATAACACCATAACTTACGGCATCTTTTATATCTTTTATATCACTTCCACTACCACCATGAAATACAAAATTTACCGGCTTATCACATTTTGTATTAAATTTTTCCTTTACAAATTTTTGGGAATTTTTTAAAATTTCAGGTCTAAGCACTACATTACCTGGTTTATATACACCGTGAACATTACCAAAACTTGCTGCAATTGTAAATTTATCACTTATCTTACCAAGTCTTTCAAATGCTTGAGCAACATCTTTTGGCTGAGTGTATAAAAGTGCATTATCAACATTTGTGTTATCAACACCATCTTCTTCTCCGCCAGTTACTCCAAGCTCAATTTCCAAAGCTATGTTTAATTTGCTTAGAGTTTTAAGATACTGCTCACAAGTACTTAAATTTTCATCCAAACTCTCAACACTTAAATCAAGCATGTGAGAAGTAAAAAGTGGTTTTTTAAAAAGCTTAATGTTTTCCATGCTAGCTTCAATCAAAGAATCAATCCAAGGAAGAAGTTTTCTAGCAGCATGATCAGTATGTAAAATCACAGGAATACCATAATGTTTTGCTAGCAAATGAACATGCCTTGCTCCACTGATTGCTCCCAAAACATCAGCTTCTTGGCAGGTTTTTCCTGCCACAAAACCTGCTCCACCATTTGAAAACTGGACTATTACGGGTGAATTAACTTTTTTTGCGCTTTCTAAAACTGCATTTATAGAATTTGTTCCAACTACATTAACAGCTGGTATAGCAAATCCCTCACTTTTAGCGTAATTATAAAGCTTAATCGCTTCATCGCCACCTAAAACACCTGCATTTACAACATCTAAAACACCCATTTAAAATCCTTATTTTTTATTTTTATATTCAATTTTTGCTTTTGATTTTAAATCTTTTACTTTTTTCTCAAAATCTGCTTGAAATTTTTCTTGTTTTACAATGCTTTTAATATAATCTTTAACTTCAGCTAGACCAAGTTGTTTTTTATCTTTTGCATCATTTTTAAGTATTACGTGATAGCCAAATTGTGTTTTTACAGGAGTTTTAGTAAGCTCACCTTTTTTAAGCTTATCGGCTGCTTCACCAAACTCAGGAACCATTTGCTCTTTTACAAAGTATCCTAAATCTCCACCATTTTGTTTACCACTTGGATCAATACTTTTTTCTTTTGCAATTTCAGCAAATTTTTTCTTTAACTCATCGCCTTTTAGCTTACTTAAATCAGCTATTATTTTTTTAGCATCATCTTCTTTTTCAACTAAAATATGGCTAGCTGCAATAGCTGCTGGCTCAATAAATTTATCTTTATTTTTATTATAAAAATCCTCTATTTCTTTATCGCTTACCTTTGTATTGTTAAGCTCTTTTGCTTGCCAAGCTCTTAAAGCAATATCATCTTTTACAATTTCAAGCTGTTTTTTATAAAGCTCATCTTTTTCAATACCGCTTTTTTTAGCTTCATTGATTAAAACTCTTAAATCAATTGCTCTATCAATTACTTGATTTTGAATCTCAGCTGGAAGAGCTTCAAAATTAACTCCTGGCATTCCTGCAAGCATAGGTGCAAGATCAACATCAGTGATGTCCTTTCCATCAACTGTTGCAAAAACTTTAGCATTTAAACTCATAGCTACTGCTAAGCTTAAAGCTGTAAATAAAACTTTTTTCATATAAAACCTTTCTTAAAAAATTAAATTATTATATCTAGTAATAGTAAAGAAATGTTGAATTTTTGTAAAATTTAGGCTAAAATCCTTAAAATGAGAACTAAAAAAGAGATAAATTTAATAAAAGAGTTATTTTTAAAGCATTTTGATAAACCAGTTACAGAACTTAAATTTAAAAATCTTTATGAATTGGTAGTTTGCGTTATGCTCTCAGCACAATGCACTGATAAAAGAGTAAATTTAATAACACCTGCTTTATTTAGCCAATTTCCAGATATCAAGTCCTTATCAAAAGCAAATTTAAACTCACTTAAACTTCTCATAAATTCATGTAGTTTTTTTAACAATAAAGCCGAAAATTTAATAAAAATGGCAAAATCTGTTATGAAAAATTTTGGAGGAGAAATTCCGCTAAATAAAAAAGATCTAATGAGCTTAGCTGGAATTGGACAAAAAACAGCAAATGTTGTTTTAATAGAGTTCAAAGGTGAAAATTTAATGGCGGTTGACACGCATGTTTTTAGAGTTTCACATAGACTTGATTTAAGCAAGGCAAAAACTCCAGAGCTTACTGAAATCGACCTAGTAAAAGCTTTTAAAACTGAGCTTAACTACCTTCATCAAGCAATGGTGTTATTTGGAAGATATACCTGCAAAGCAGTTAAGCCAAATTGCAAAGAGTGCTTTTTAAATGAAATTTGCAAAAGCAAAGATAAGATTTTATAACAAGACTCTTTAAAAGTAACAACCTCCGCCAGTTGCACCTTGATCACTTTCAATTATAACCTTATCTTTTACCAAGTAGCAATTCATATCTTTTCTGATATTTTCAAGTTCACTAGCCGTAAAAGACTCATCATAAATATTTAAAATTTTTGCACCAATAAAAAATCTACTTATTATAAAACTAATTCTATTTCCAAATTTTCCAACACTTAAATAATCTAGCGATTTTAACTCTTTTTTAATTAGCTCTAAATCCTCATCGCTAAAATATTTGTTTAATAGTTCTTTTGATATTTCATCATCATAATAATACTGTGTGCCATTTGCATCGCCAACAAAAAGCCTTTGAACTTTTGAATAATTTTTATTAAACTCTATATCTAAAATTTGATTTTTTTCTGCGATATTTTTATATAAATTTACAAACTTATAAATTTCAACTTCGTTTTGATAAAAATAATCTATGCTTGATTTTTGAGATTTTCCACTTAATGGCAAAGAAGAATAAACTATCAATGCAAACAATAAAATAATCACTAAGACTAAAAAATACAAAAGGAGTTTTAAAACTCCTTTGATTAAAAAAATGATTAAATTTTGTTCATTTTCATGCATTTTTTACAATTTCATCAACCACTTTATAGATTAAATCAGCAGATTTTATTTCTAGTTTTTCATTTATACTATGTGGAGCAAAAATATTTGGTCCAATAGAAGCAACTTTTAAATCACTTTGTTTTGCTAGAAAAACTCCACATTCAAGTCCAGCATGAACAGCTACAAATTTTGCTTTTTTATTATATTTTTGCATATTTTTTAAAATAAATTTAGCAAATTCGTTGATTTCAGGCCTCCAAGGAGTAGTTTGATTTTCAGTTCTTATGTCGAAATTAAAACTTTTTGCCAAAGTTAAGGTTTCAAATTTGGAGTTTTCAAGTCCTTTTGCGCTCATTGATCTTGCAAAAAATAAAACTTCGAATTTATTATCTACTTCTTTTGCGGTTGAGAGATTTATACTATCCTCTGGAGTATTAACTTCTGTATTAAAAGCCCTTACTCCTTGTGAGAAAATACAAAGCATATTTAAAAGTTCATCACTAAATTTGTAAATTTTACTCTCTTTTTTACCCATAAACTCAGCTTTTATAAAATTTGGAATTTCTCTTAACTCGTTAGAAAATATAACTTTTGCATATACTTTTGCAGCAATTGAGTTTCTTCTTTCTCCGCCGTTAAAATAGGCTATTTTGCCACCATTTTCTTTTATAAATCTAGCCATGGATTTAATAGCATTTGGGATATTTTCATGTATTTGTATGCCGCTATGTCCGCCTGGAAATTTATCATTATCATCTATTTTTAACTCATATAAAAAACCATTGCAGTCTATTTTTTCTAAATTTCTAAATGCATACATATCAACGCTTCCTGCACACCCAATCGATACTTTATCATCTTCTTCGCTATCTAAATTTAATAAATTTGGACTTTTTATAACTGAGTTAAATCTTGCAACACCCCAAAGTCCAACTTCTTCATTGTTAGTAAAAACAACTTCAAAATTATCATATTTATCCATCATGCTCATCATTATAGCTACTCCAATGCCATTATCGGCTCCAAGACTTGAGTTTTTTGCCATCAAAAAACCATCTTTTTCAAAAGTTTGAATATTTGGAGCATCACCTACACAAACCATATCATAGTGACTTTGCAAACAAATTCTTGGGTTTCCTTTAAAAGCATGTATATTTCCAGCCTCATCAACACTTGATTTAAAGCTATTTTTTTCACAATGCTTTAGTAAATATTCCTTCATTTTATCCGTTTCAAAACTACCATGAGGAATTTTACAAATTTCTTTAAAATACTCCATATAACTTTTCATTTTTTAGTCCTTTTAAATAAAAATTAAGATATTATACCCTAATTTATTTAGGATTTAATGATGAATTTAGACGAAATACGAGCAAGTAAATTTAAAGAATTAGATTTAAAAATTTATAAAAATATTTGGAAAAAAGTCTCAAATTTAAACACTGATTTTGATATAAAATGCAAATTTGAAGATATTATTAATATTGAAATTTTAGATGAAAAAGCAAATTTAGATGAAATTTTGCAAATAGCTCTTATGCTTAAACCTTGGCGAAAAGGTCCTTTTAAAATTCATAATAAATTTGATGAAATTTTTATAGATAGTGAGTGGCAAAGTTTTATTAAATTTAATACTTTATTACCATTTTTAAATTTAAAAGATAAAGTTGTTGGCGATATTGGATGCAATAACGGATATTATCTTTTTAAAATGCTTGAAATGGATGCATCAAAACTTGTGGGGTTTGATCCAAGTATTAGAACTTTTTTGCAATTTGAGTTTTTAAATAAATTTATAAAAAGCAATATTAAATATGAGCTTTTAGGCGTAGAACATCTGCCTTTTTATGAGCATAAATTTGATACTTTATTTTGCCTTGGCGTGATTTATCATAGAAGTGATCCAGTAAAAATGTTAAAAGATATAAAACTTTCTTTAAATAAAAACGGAGAAATTTTTTTAGATACAATGTATTTAGAAATGGATGGTGAGTTTGCCTTGGTACCAAAAAATAGTTATTCAAAGATGAGTAATGTTTATTTTATCCCAACTATTAAGGCTTTGCAAAATTGGTTTGAAAAAGCTAAATTTAAAGATTTTGAAGTACTTACCACAAAAACAACAAATTTAAACGAACAAAGAAAAACTGAGTGGATAGATGGCCAAAGCCTTGGTGATTTTCTAGATCCAAACGATAGCTCTAAAACTATCGAGGGCTATCCAGCACCTAAAAGAGTTTATGTTAGGGCTATAGTTTAAATTTATCAAAAAACCACATAAAACACAATGCTAAACTTGCTGGTTTTGGGATATTTTCATCATAAATAAACTCTTTTGCTTCTTTTATAGGCAGATAAAAAATCTCTATTTTTTCATCATCTATCCCACCTCCAACAGACACCTTCACTTCATCTGAAACCTCGGTATAAAAAAATGTCTGTTTAGACGCCGCAGTTCCTAAACTACCATAAAATGAAGCTATTTTTTCTACACTATCAACCCTGTATCCACACTCTTCTAAAATTTCTTCTTTTATTGTATCTTCTTCACTTAAGTTTTTATCCATTATGCCAGAACAAAGCTCATAGCTTATTCCATTTTCGCTTAAATTAACACTATCTTTTTCACATTTTAATAAAAGTGGAATGCGAAGCTGTTTCACAAGAACAAAAGCTTTTTTATCTGCATCAAACAGAAGAACTGAAACACTATCATAAACACTTATACATTCCCATTTTAATAGTTTTTTATCAAGCTCATACTCAACTAAAAATGGTTTTATAAATTTAGGATTTTCCAAACTTTTTATACTTTTTATTTTATAACTCATTTTAAATTTTTCCAAATTTTATAAAAGTATCCAAGACGCAAGCGCTAAGAAACTAAAAAAGCCAATTATATCAGTTCCTGCTGTTAAAATAACTGATGAGCCAACGGCTGGATCGATGTTAAATTTCTTTAATGTTAAAGGGATTATAGCTCCTAAAAGCCCAGCACAGCCCAAAGTTATAAACATAGCAAGAAATATAACAACTCCAAGCATAGGTTTATTAAACCAAATATATGCGATAATGCCAACTAAAAATGCAAAAGTAATTCCATTTATCAAAGATATCGTAAACTCTTTTTTAATAACTTTTTTAGCATCTTTAAACTCAATGTCGCCTAGTGCTAAACGTCTAACTGTAACAGTTAATGCTTGCGAGCCTGTATTTCCTCCAAGAGAAGCAACTATTGGCATTAAAACAGCAAGTGCTACAAATGATTCAATAGTTGAATCAAAAATTCCTATAATAAAAGATGATAAAAATGCAGTAATTAGATTAAAACCTAGCCAAACAGCCCTTGATTTACTAGCTTTTAATGCACCATAATCATCTTCTTCAACTTCATCATCAACACCAACAAGGTTATAAATTTGTTCAGTTGCACTTTCTCTTACAAAGTCATGAATATCATCAGGCGTAATTCTTCCAAGTAAAATACCATTTTTATCAACAACTGGCAAAACTGATAAATCAAAATCTTGGAAAAGTATGGCTACATCTGAAATTTTATCTGTATCTAAAGCAAATTTTGGCTTAAAAGCATCTGGTTTTGCGCTTTTAACAACCTCATCTATGGTTAGACTGAAATTATAAATTATAAGATCCGATAGTGGAATACAGTATTTTAAAACTCCTTTTTCGTCAACTGCGCAAAGCTGATAAGCCATCTCTATTTCGCCACTGTGTCTTAAATCTCTTAATCTGTCAACCGCCTCCATAACAGTTTCATTTAAATTTGCTTTAAAAACTTCAAGCTGCATATAGCTTCCTGCTTCATCATCCTTATAGGCAGAAAGTTTTAAAATATCTTTTTTATCTTCGTCATCAAGTTCATTAAATATTGTTTTAGCTTTTATTTCATCTATGTCTTTGATATAGTCTAAAAGCTCAAATTGATCATCACTTTCAAGTTCTTCTATGGCATTTACAAGTTTTTCTTTTGGAATGTTTTCAAGAACGTCTTTAAGCATATGCTCAGGCATTTCAATCGCAGAAGTCGAAAGGCTTTCTAAATCGAGTTTGTGTAAATATTTATAGTATAAATCTTCATCTTCTTTTTTTAATATTTTTAAACATTCAGCTATATCATCAGGGCTTAACTCTTCTTTATTTAAACTACTTAAATGTTCATCAAGTCTATTTTGTGCTTCTAAAAGCTCTTTATTTTCTATATTTTCCATATTTGCCCTTTTTTATAATTTTATAACCACTAAAACTCTATAAAATTTTCAAAATCAATAAATTTAGAAGGATTGTGATATCCGCCCATTGCTATTTGTAAAATTTCATTTTGAGATTTTATATATTTTTTAAATCTTTTCTTCTCTTCTTTTTCAAGTTCTATATTTTCCTTAGCAACTTTTACAACTTTTTCAAAATCCATTGCTTTGTTATTTTTATAAAGTCCAAGATGCAGGTGTGGTCCTGTACTCATACCCGTATTTCCAACAAAAGCAACGATATCTCCTTGTGAAATTTTTCTTCCTTTTTTCATTCCTTTTGCAAAACCGTTTAAATGAGCATACAAAGTTTTATAGCCATTTTGATGTTGAATTTCAAGTGTTTTGCCATATCCACCCTTAACTCCCACAAAAACCACAGTCCCACTTCCAACTGCCTTTATAGCAGTTCCTCTTGGAGCAGCATAATCTGTGCCAAGATGAGCTCTATATCTTTTTAATACAGGATGATATCTTTTTGGGGTAAATTTTGATGAAACTCTAGCTCCTGGAATTGGAAGTTTAAACAAAAAATTTTGACTTATTTTACCATTTTCATCATAAAATTTAGATTCAAAATAATAAATATAATTACTTTTTTTATTTTCTTCTATCATAGCTGATAAAATTTGAGGACTTCCGTAAGGTTTTCCAAGTCTAAATCTTTGAGTATAATTTATAGCAATTTGATCACCTTTTTGAAGACGTGAAAAATTTACTCTTCCTTTAAAGGCATTTGTAAAAGCAGCAGCAAGCTTACCATCTCCAGTTGCATTGTTTATGTCTAAATATGGCATGGTTTCGACAGTTAAACCCAAAGTATTATCTGTTTGTGTAAAAATTGTTGGAGTAAAAGTAAGATTAAATTTATTTTTTTCATCTTTATAGATATGAATTTGAAGCTCTTCTGTTATTGGTATTAAAATTTGTTCTAAATTTCCATCTTCATCTACAAGCATCTCACATTCTACATCAGCACCTATTTCAGTAGCTAGTTCTTTATCATCTTGTGATAAATCATAGTAAAGACTTAATGGCAAGTTTGAATCTTCTAAAAAATGTAAAAATGTTTTTCCATTTGGCCAGTTAAATTTTTGAACAGTGCTAACATTTGCAAACAAGCTTAAATTTAAGATAAAAAAAATAAATACTTTTTTAAACATAATTCCTCTTTTTGAAATTTTGACTAATTTTTTATAATACTATATTTTTTTTGACAACTGGTAAATGAGTAAAAATTTATACTTTCTCAAACATTAACTAAAAATTTAGTATAATGATTTAATTTTTTTCAAGGAGTAATTTTGAGATATCTTATAACTATTTTTGTTTTTATACTTTCACTTGCAAGTGCGGCAAATTTTTCCATGCCAACCTATACTTCAAATTTGACATCTGTAAAAAATGGCTACGGTAAAGTTATCGATAGTCCTGATATTATAATTGGAAGTAGCGGAATTGTAATGCATACTTTTAATAATGGTGAAAGTTCAATCATCGCAAGAGCAGTAGTAACTGATAAAAGTGCAGGTTTTGCAACTGTAAGATTTGAAGTATTTCAAGCTCTTAGCCAGCCAGCTCTTCCAGTTCCTGGAATTTTACCAAAAGTTGGTGATAAAGTTATACTTAATTATCTTTACAATAGAGCATTAATTGTCGTTCCAAATGAAGAAATTTACACTCAAATTATAAACTCATTTCCAAATATTCATTTTATAAACCCAGATCTTGCAGCATCACACTTAAATGCCTATAGAAAACCAAACCCATCAAGAGATGATTTTAGAAAAATTTGTGCTCAAACTGTTGCGGGGCTTATTTTTATAGCTATGGATAAAAAAGCAGTTTTTGCTGATTGTGGAAGTTTTGAAATACTAAAAAGCTTTGAAACAGGCGAAGTTAAAAACTATCAAGTACCATTTTTTAGTAATGTTTATGGCATCTCACCTGCTTGGTGGAAGTGGGATAGTGCTTATATAGCAAATTATAATAAGCATTATAAATTTTTATTAGATATTAAGGACTAGGCTTTGGAACAAACTCATATAGATTTTTTTAAAAAACTTTTAGGCGAGGATAATGCATATTTTGACGAAGCACATAAATTTGCTTATTCTTATGATGCCACAAGAAAAGTGTTTAAACCAGATGCTATTTTATTTCCAAAAGATGAAGATGAAGTAAGTAAAATTTTAGCATACTGCAATGATAATTTACTACCAGTTATACCAAGAGGTGCTGGAAGCGGCTTTACAGGTGGGGCATTGGCAGTTAGTGGCGGAGTTATAATTTCATTTGAAAAACATATGAATAAAATTCTTGAAATAGATCTTGAAAACATGGTCGCAGTTGTTCAACCAGGTGTTATTAATATGGACTTGCAAAAAAAGGTTGAAAAACTTGGACTTTTTTATCCACCTGATCCTGCAAGCCAAACATACTCTACAATAGGTGGAAATGTAGCTGAAAATGCAGGTGGAATGAGAGCTAGCAAATATGGCATAACAAAAGATTATGTTATGGCTTTAAGAGCTGTACTTCCAAATGGAGAAATTATAAGAGCTGGCAAAAAAACCATAAAAGATGTAGCAGGATATAACCTAGTAGGCATTTTAACAGCAAGCGAGGGAAGCTTGGCTGTAATCACAGAAATTACTCTTAAGCTAATAGCAAAACCAAAGCTTAAAAAAACAGCTTTTGGAGTTTTTAAAAGTGTAAATGAAGCTATGAATGCAGTTTATAAAACTCTTTCAAGTGGAGTTAAGCCAGTAGCAATGGAGTTTTTAGATAATTTAAGCATAAAGGCTGTTGAGGAAAATTTCCACAAAGGACTTCCAAAAGATGCTGGGGCTATTTTAATAACTGATGTTGATGGGGATTTAGAAATTTCACTAGATAAAGACTTAGAAATTATAGAAAAAGTATTTAAAGAAAATGGTTGCTTTAATTTTATCATTGCAAAAGATGAAAAAGAAAGTAACGATTTATGGTTTTCTAGAAGAAATTGCTCTCAAGCAATAACTTGTTATGGAAGTTTAAAAATAAATGAAGATATCACAGTTCCTCGCTCAAAACTCCCTGCTCTTTTAGAAAAAATAAATGAAGTTTCTAAAAAATATGATGTTTTAATTCCATGCTTTGGTCATACTGGCGATGGAAATGTCCATACAAATGTAATGGTTAATAAAGATAATGAAGATGAAGTTGAAAAAGGATATGCTGCCATTGAAGAGATTTTTAAGATTACTGTAGATCTTGGTGGAACGCTAAGTGGAGAACATGGTATAGGAATTTCAAAAGCGCCATATATGAAGCTTGCTTTTAGCGATGCTGAAATGGAGCTTTTTAGAGCTATTAAAAAAGCTTTTGATCCAAATAATATCTTAAATCCAAATAAAATGGGGCTTTAAATTTAGTCCCATTTTAAATTTATAAGCAAAATGAAATTTAATAAATTTATAAATTTTATTTTTTAGCTTTTTGTTTTCATTGCTAGTTGAAAGTTCGCAATTTATTTTTAAATGTGGTATTTTTGAAATAGATGATTTGATTTTAAATACAATTGGTGCAGTGCTTGGAGCTATATTTATAAACATTATATTAAATTTTAAAAAGGAAAAAAATGATAAAAAAAATAAAAGATTTTTATAATAAATTTTATGATAGAGATTTAGTGCATTTTGCTGCAAGTCTTAGCTTTTACACTATGCTTTCTATCATTCCACTTTTGCTTTTATCATTTACGATTTTTACCCAACTTCCAAGCTTTGAAGAGTATCTAGATAGAATAAAAAGTTTTATTTTTGAGAGTTTGCTTCCATCTCATCAAGAGATAATTTCACAATATTTAGAACAGTTTTTATCCAATAGTTTAAATTTAGGACTTATTGGTTTTGTTGCGATTATATTTTCAACAACAGCTTTTTTTGATAACTATAAATATGTAGTTAAAAAGCTAACTACATCTTCGGCAAGTGGGTTTTGGCAAGATTTTAGTAAATACTGGACTTTGATAACCCTTGCTCCGCTTGGACTTGGACTATCATTTTATTTAACAGCTAAATTTCAAATTTTACTTAATCAAACAGAGCTTACAAAATGGATAAATTTAGCTATTTTTTTACCATATATCATTATTTGGGCAATTTTTGCCATAGTTTATAAAATATCAATCAACAAGCAAACTTCTAATAAATTTATTTTATTTTCATCATTTATAACAAGCCTTGCATGGAATGCCTCGAAATTTGCTTTTATAAAATACACTTTTTATAACAAAACTTACACCAGTATTTATGGCTCATTTAGTATTTTACTCTTTTTTCTTTTATGGATTTATATAAGTTGGATTATATTTTTATATGGATTTAAAATTTATACCCTCTTAGATGAAAAAAATGGGAACAAGACCAAAAATGGGGAGCAGAATAGCTACTAATCTATTTTTAATAGCTACAAAATTTAGTAAATTTAAACTATAAAAAAGCATTGGTGGTATGAAAATCTTATAAGTTTTAATATTGTAGTTTAAAAAATTAAGCAACAACTCATCCATTAAATTTCCAGCTCCAAAAATATGCAAAAATAAACTTAGTGGATAAAAAATAGTAAAAATATATCCAATTGGAATAACTGCAATTTGCGAAAAAGTAAAAGTGTTAAAATAATAATAAACAGGTATATTCATCGCAAAAAATACATAAATATTAAAAACTAAAATGTGCTTTAAAATGCCTATTTTAGTGCTTTTAAATAAATTTTTAAAGTGATGTAGATACAAATAAATATAAAAAACTCCAAGACAAGAAAAGTAAAATCCAACCAAAAAAACCAAATTTGGCATAAAACAAATGCTTATAATTATCGTTAAAAACAGTGTCCAAAATGAAAAAATCTTTAAATTTTTAACTAAAAACAAAAACGCCAAAGCACTCATTAAAAGTGAGCGTAAAAACGCAGGTGTAAAATCAAGTAAAAAAAGATAAAAAACCATTAGTAAAAACGCCACTAAACTTATATCAAAATACCTACTTCTATAAGGGAAAAATCTATTTTGAAAAAAACGATATATCGGAGTTATAAGTAAAAAAATAGTTGTAAAAATTATGCCAAGATGAAACCCGCTAATCGAAACAACATGAGCAATCCCCCACTTTGTAACATCGCTTCTTAACTCCTTTGAAATGGGCGTTGCAAGATAAAGTGTAGAGTAAAGTTCTTTGATTTTGTCATTTTCATGCTGATTTGAGATGAAATTTATTAAATTATTTTTAAAATTTGGACTATTTTGTAGTTTTTTTATATTAAAACTTTTTAAATAAAAACTTTTTTTAATATACTCTTTAAATGTTATTTTATCAGTTATAACTCCAAGCTTAATATTATCATATCTTTTTAGCTCATTTTCCTTTTTTGTAGTGGTGTAAAAATTAAAATCATCATTTTTAAGCTTTAAAACTCTATAAGTTTTATCATTTTTTGTTTTTAAATATGACTGCTCTACCACAGCCTCAACATATCTAAATTTCAAAGCTTTGAAATCTTTAAATTTATAAAACTCATAACTTAAATTTAACCCAAAAATTATAAAAGCAACTATAAAAAATAGTAAAAGCTCTTTTTTTGAGTTAAATAAATTATTCATTTTCTTATTTAATAAATCTATTTTTAAATTTTAATCACAACATAAAATTTAAAAACTTTTATTATCTAGCTATCCTCTAAAAGCTTACTTACTAAGATATTACTTGTATCTTTATGTTTTCTTATATTTTTAGCAAGCTTGTTATAATACTCTTCTAAAAACTCTTGGCTATTTAGAGGATTTTCAGAAGTTAGCTTTACATACTCTCCATCATTTTGAAGCTCAAATGCCAAAGAAGTGTCATTTAACTGAACATTTAATATATCAATCATCTTATTTTTTAAGCTTTCATTAAAAATAGGAGTCATTAACTCAAGTCTTCTTTCTAAATTTCTAGGCATCCAATCAGCACTTGAGATATAAATTTCAGGACTTGAGTGTTTAAAATAAAAAATTCTTGCGTGTTCTAGGTATTTGCCAACTATAGAAATTACTCGTATATTTTCACTCATTTCAGGAATTCCTGGTCTTAAACAACAAATTCCTCTAACAATAAGTTCTATTTTTACACCTGCTTTACTTGCACTACTTAAAGCTTTTATCATATCAGAATCAACCAAAGCATTCATTTTAGCAATAATATGCCCATCGCTTCCTTTTTTTTCTTCTACTTTTATCATCTCAATTAAGCGCTCTTTTATCTGCATTGGCGACATAGAAAGCGTTTGTAATACTCTATTTTTATTATATCCTGATAAAATATGGAAAAAAGTTGTAGTATCTTTGGCAAATCTCTCATCAGTTGTAAAAAAACTTGCATCTGTGTAAATTTTTGAACTGCTTCCGTTATAGTTTCCAGTTCCAAGATGCATATAAAATTTTAGTTTATCACCACTTTTTCTAATTATTTGCGTTGATTTTGCATGAACTTTAAATCCTGGTATTCCATAAACCACATGAGCTCCAGCACTTTCTAGTGATTTTGCCCAGTGAAGATTATTTTCTTCATCAAATCTTGCTTTTAACTCAACCATTACAGTTACTTGCTTGCCATCATTTGCGGCATCTATTAAAGAAGCTACTATAGGAGAGTTTTTTTCAACTCTATAAAGTGTCATTCTAATTGATACGACATTAGGATCTTTTGAGGCTTCTTTGATGAGTTGTTCAACTGGATTAAAACTTTCATAAGGATGATAAATTAAAATATCGCCTTTATCCATTGTCTCAAAAATTGACTCATTTTCATTAAAAGGTGGCAAAATTTTTGGAGAATACGGCGGAAGTGCTAGATTAGAAAAATTTTTATTCCCAACAACTCCCCAAAGACCATCAAGTGAAAGTGGTATATCATACTCAAAAATATCTTTATAAAAAACATTTATATGCTCATTTAAAAACTTAGTTATATCAGCATCTGCATTTTTGGCTATTTGAAGCCTGACAAATGCACCTTTTCTGCGAAGTTTTAGTCCTTGTTCAAGTATCATCATAAAATCATCAGCTTCTTCTTCCTCTATTACAATATCGGCATTTCTTGTAACCCTAAAAGGAGCTGAACTAATTAGGCTATAGCCTGGAAAAATTTCTTCTGCATGACGATGAACAATTGTTTCAATTGGTGTATAAGTATCAGTGCTAACTTGAACAAATCTTGGAATTACTCTAGGAATTCTTATCATTCCAAATTTAAAGCCTTGAGAGTCGTTTGTGTCTTTTAGCTTAACAGCTAGAGCAAAGCTAAGGTTGTTTAAATGTGGAAAAGGATGAGTTGAATCAACAGCTATTGGCACGATGATAGGCAAAATATTTGAGAAAAAATACTCATCTGCTTTTTGTCTTAACTCATCATTTAAATCATCATAATTTTTAATATAAAAACCCTCATTTGCTAAAGCTTCAATGGTTTGTTTATAATAAATTTCTAAGCTATTTTTTTCATTATGCAAATACTCTCTTATTTTTCTAAGTTGATCAAGTGGTGTCATCTCATCACTTCCACTAGCTGTAATACCTGCTATGAAAAGTTGTTTTAACCCAGCTACTCTTATCATATAAAACTCATCTAAATTTGTTGAGTAAATCGCTAAAAATTTAAGCTTTTCAATAAGTGGAATATCTTTTTCGCACTGAGCCAAAACACGAGTATTAAACCTAAGCCAAGAAAGCTCTCTGTTTAAAAAAATAGAACCATTTTTTAAATCTTGCATATTTAACCTTTAAATTTTTATATGTAATTATAGCTTAATTTTTCATCTGTTTTATAAAACATATTTGTAAAAATTTGAGTTAATTTAAAATAATAAAATTTATTTTACTTCTATTCTTATTTTAGATTGTTTTTCTTCTGTGATTTTTGAGTATTGTTTTCCTTTGTAATATCCTATATTTCTATATCCTACAAGTACTTTTCTATCAACTTTTTGCTCTTTATACTCACAACCACTTTTTTGGTTTCCTTTTATATTTCCCTCAACTCTATTTCCTGCGTATCCTCCAGCTATAGCTCCTGCAACGGTTGCTAGTTTTTTACCACTTCCACCGCCAAATTGATTTCCTACAACTCCACCACCAACTGCTCCAATTGCTGTTCCTAAAAGATTGTAGTCATTTATAGAGTTATTGCAGTTTTCAACATATTGAGTATCAGCTTTCATCTCATAAATAGGTTTGTGCTCTACAACATCGATAACCACACTTCTTGCAAACGCAAATCCTACAAAAGCCAATGATAATAAAATAATTTTTTTCATAAAATCTCCTTTTTATTTAAATTTTAATCTATTATAATTTAAATTTTTAAATTTATCTTAAAATTTCTAATCTTTTTTTAGCCGCGTCCGCAATATCTTCTTCATAATCATAAAATTTAAATGTCGCACCATGCTGGATGCTTCCATCAAGTAAATCCCCACTTTGACGGTTTTTGAGATCAATTCCAGCAACTTTAAATCCATCTAATGTTTTAGCAAATTCTAAAAGTCTAGAAGGTGGCTTTTTTAATTTTGTAAAAAGATAGCACCAACCACTTCCTCCGTTTCGCCCAACTCGACCACGAAGTTGATGTAAAGTCGCAAGTCCCATTCTCTCAGGTGCTACTACAACAATAATGCTAAGTCTAGGGAGTGAAATTCCAACTTCAACAACCGTTGTTGTCAAAAGCAAATCCCCTTTATCTCTAAACTCTTTTAAAATTTCTTCTTTTTCTTTATCACCACCGTGAGTTAAATAGACATTTTTAAAATTTTTATACCAGTAAGTACTTCCCTCATTTAAGCTTTGATAGTTTGAGCTTTGGCTTTCTTCAACAAGTGGATATACGATAATTGCCTGCTTTCCTTTATTTATCTCATCTTTCATATGCTTTATCATATCAAAAAAACCATCTTTATTTACAATAATTGTTTTTATATCTTTTTTAAATGGCATTTGTTTTAAAAAGCTTTGCTCTACGATATTTGATTGTATTAATGAAAGTGTTCTAGGAATTGGTGTGGCGGAAAATTGTAAAAAATGAGCTTTAAATTCGCCATCTTTTGTGAGATTATTTATCTTTTGTCTTTGATTTGAGCCAAAGCGGTGCTGCTCATCAACCATTATTAAATTTGCTTTTGGAAGTGGTTGAAAAAGCAGTGCGTGAGTGCCAATTATCAAATTTATATCTTTAAAATCTAATTCTTTATCTCCGCTTTTTACAAGCATAATTTTCATAAATTTTGGTAAAAGTTTTAAAGCTTCATTGTAAATTTGCTCAGCTAAAATACTAGTTGGAGCCATTAAAATAGCAGTTTGTGGATAAACCATAAGAGAAGCCCCAAGCATAATTAAGGTCTTTCCACTTCCAACATCACCCATTACAACTCTTCTTTTGGCCACGCAACTTAAAAGATCGTTTTTAACATCATTTAAAGCATTAATTTGGTCATTTGTTGGAGTAAAAGGCAGAGTTCTTATCCAAGAACTTATATCATAAATTTCTATTTTTTTAGCAGGAAAATTGAACTTTTTTTTACTAAGTTTTTTCATATAGTTAAAAATTTCTATAAATTTAACTATTTTTAAAGAGTTGTTATCTAACTCCAAATTTTTAACAAGTTTTATGCTTTCTTTACTTTTTTGATGAAGACTTAGTAAAAAACTAGCTTCTTGATCGTTTAATCCTTCTTTTAAAAGTCCATCTTTATTTAGGTATTTTTCTATTAAAGATGTGATTTTATCATCTTTTAGGCTAAGTTTATATTTTGGTAAAATTTCACCTATTTTTGTTATAATTTTTGGATTTGTAAATTGCCAAGTAGAGTTATAAAAAGAGCTTTTTCCATTAATATAGATTTTTTTACCATTTTTAAAAGCACCATAATGCCATGGTTTTGCGTTAAAAATAATTATTCTAATATCTAAATTCCAAGTTATACAAAATGCAGTTATGCTTAAAAAACTTCCTTTATTAAGCATAAATTTACACTCAATTAAGACTGTATTATCGCCCTCATTTGGAAACTCACTTAAAGTTAAATCTTCAAAGTTTTTAGGCAAAATTAAAGCTAAATCAATAAGAGTTTTTACTCCAAGTTTATCAAGCTCTTTTTTGTCTAAAATTTCCATTTTTCTTACTTTTTTTATTTTTAACTTCCACTAACTACCGAAAAACTTAAATTTAAAATTTCATCATGAGCTTTTATAAATTTATTTAAATCATCTAAATTTAAAGCTTTTATTTTTTCTAATGTTCTTTCAAGCTCGCCAAATTCCTCGCCCATATAAAACTCTTTTTGCTTGATATTTATACGACCAAACATAGTTTCTTTTTGTAAAACAACACTTCCAAGTAAGAAATTTTTAGCACTATTTAGCTCATCTTGACTAACTCCATCTTTTACAAATTTTAAAAACTCAGATTTTATAACCTCGATGGCATCATCTTTGCTTTCATTTTTTGTTTGCATATATCCCCAAATTTTAGAACTACTTAAACCAAAATCAGCTCTTGCATAAATAGAGTAAGCAAGTCCTCTTTTAACGCGGATTTCTTCCATTAACCTACTTCCAAAGCCACTGCTTCCAAAAATAAAAATTGCAACATTGGCTTTAAAAATTTCATCTTTTTTTACATCATAAGGCGCACCAAAATAAATATAGGCTTGTTCTACTTGCTTTTTTACAAAAGAGAGTTTTTTCTTATCACTTGTTTTTATAAAAGCAAGATTATTTTTAACACCACTTTTAAAACAATTTAAAAGTTCATTTAAATCTATATTTTCTTTTATATCTCCAGCTAAAACAATAAATAAATTCTCTAAAAATAAAGCATCAAAGAACTCTTTTACATCATTTAAACTAATTTTATCGATGCTTTCTAAAGTTCCAATTTGTGGATATTCTAAACTTGTATTTTCATATAAAAGTCTATTTAGCTCAGTTCTTGATAAATAGTCAAAATCTGTATTATTTGAAGCGATTTCGCCTTTTATTAAGGTTTTAATCTTATCAAGTGTTTTTTGCGTAAAATTTGGATCTTTTAGTAAGCTTATGAGCAAATTTAAGCCGTAGTCAAAATTTTCTTTTAAAGTATTTATCTCAAAACCAAATGTTTCAAAACCTGAAAATACACTTAAATTTACAGCCTTTAACTCAAGTAAATTTGCAAACTCACTAACTCCAAGCTTTGAAGTTCCTTCATTTAGCATTTTAGCTACTAAATTTGCTAAGCCTGGGAATTTGCCATTTGCCACGCTTCCACTTGCTTTAAAGATGAGTTTAAAATTTACTACTGGCATAGAATTATCAAACTCATAAAGCAAAGGAATGTTTAAATTTTTATACTTTAAATCTATTTTTTTCATTTGTAAATTTCCAATATATCATAATTTGTATTTCTTTTAGCAGGGATTTCACCCACATCTTTAATTAAATTTATTAATTCATCTGCATTCATTCTAAAATTTGCTCCCGCAGCTTTAACAACATTTTCTTCCATCATTGTTGAGCCCATATCATTTGCTCCAAATTTTAAAGCAAGTTGTCCGATATAGCTTCCTTGTGTTACCCATGAGCTTTGTATATTTTTAAAATTATCTAAAAAAAGTCTTGAAACTGCAAGAAGTCTTAAATAGCGGTTTGATGAAGCTTTCATAATTTCAGGATGCTCTTTTAAAAGGCGAGTATTTTTTCCTTGAAAACTCCATAAAATAAAAGCCCTAAACCCACCAGTAATATCTTGCAAATCTCTTAAAAATTTCCAATGCTGCACTATCTCTCGAGTTGTTTCAACTGTGCCAAACATCATCGTAGCTGTTGTTTTCATGCCAATTTCATGTGCTTCTTTATGGATTCTAAGCCAAGTAGCGGTATCGCATTTTTTAGGTGCTACTATGTCTCTAACCCTATCGCTTAACACTTCTGCTCCAGCTCCAGGGATTGAGTAAAGACCTTTTTTTTGAAGTCTTAACAAAACTTCTTTTGTTGAAATTTTGCTAATTTTTGCAATATAGTCAATCTCAATGGCAGAAAATCCATGAATTGTAATGCTTGGATAATTTTTAGCGATGTATTCTACCAAATCTTCATACCAGTCAATTTTAAGTTTTGGATGAACGCCACCTTGAAACAATATCTGCGTTCCGCCTATCTCAATCAACTCTTCTATCTTTTTACCAATTTCTTCGAAGCTTAAAACATAAGCATCATCTTCATTTACATGGCGATAAAACGCACAAAATTTACAATCCACCCAACAGGCATTTGTATAGTTTATGTTTCTATCAATTATAAAAGTTGTGATTTTATCAGGATGTAAAGAGAGTTTTTTTTCATAAGCCATTTTACCAAGCTCCCAAAGCTCGGCATTTTCTATCAAATTTACAGCTTCATCTACGCTTAATCTTTTGTTTATATCTAACATTATTTACACTATAACCTTTTAAAATTTAGTAAAAATTATTATATCAAATTTAGGCTTAATTAATATTTCTAAGCTAAATTTTGCAAATTTTCAATTATTTTTTTATAATCACTCTCAACTAATACCATATCTAAAAACTTTTTATCTATAAAACCCTCATCGCTTTGAAATTTGACAAACTCAAAAAGTTTATCGTAAAATCCATTTAAATTTAAAAAACCAATTGGTTTTTTATGATAGCCAATCTGTGCATGAGTCCATACTTCAAACACTTCTTCAAGTGTTCCAAGCCCACCAGGAAGTATTATAAAAGCTTCACACATATCATTCATCAAAGCTTTTCTTTCATGCATTGTTTTTACAGTTATTAGTTTTGTTAAATTTTTAGTTGCTAGCTCTTTTTTAAGCAAAAGCTCAGGTATTATGCCAGTTATATTTCCACTACCACTTATAACACCATCAGCCAAAGCCCCCATAAGACCAATTCCACCACCACCATAAATCACATTATGGTTATTAAAAGCTAGATATTTACCAAGTTCAAAAGCTATATTTTTAAAGTTTTCATTTCCTATTTTTGAGCCACAAAACACAGTTACATTCATAATAATTTCCTTGAAATAAAAAAGATTATACCAAATTTTGATATTTTAAAATTTAAAAGATTATAAAAAATTTGAAAGATTAAAGTATATTTATAAGTTTCATAGCACTTCAAATTTGAAGTGCTATGTTTAAAAAGTATTAGTTAAAGAAGTATCCTATCGATCCACCAACGGTAGTATTTTCTTGACTATCATAACTAACACCACCTTTAAATACCCATTTTCCATCATCACTCATTCCTGATAGACCAAGTGCTGCAGCACTTTCGCCTTTGTGATGACCCGCACCAATTGCAATTAAAGATTTTCCAGGTACTGTTGACTGAGGAAGCATACCAAGAGCAGTTGCAGATGCTATGCCAGCTCTTGTTTCATCTCTAAGATCATTCATATCACCATAAACATTAGCTAAGCGATTATTTAAATAATTTAAATTAACCGCGTCAGTTCCTTTTACAGGATTTGCAACATTGCTTATAGTTCTCTCATGTCCAGGAGCTCCTACTGATACAGTGTTATCTCTATTATTGGTTGATCCACCACCTATAGAAACTGAGTTTTTACTATCTTTTTCTACAGTAGGTAATCCTTGAGCCCATTTATCTTGTTTAGTACTTTCTGCTATGCTACTACCACTACCAACTACTTTTTTTAATTGTCCCACAGTAGCAGCATGGTTATTTTCGGTTCCATCAGCTACATTTGTTATCTGCTTACCACCATTATCAAGACCATTTTTTGTAAGTTTAACATTACCGTTTTGAACAACTTCTTTTGTGATTTTAACGTCATCACCAACTTTTAAGCCATTTTCATCAAGTTTAGTATCACCTGCTTTTATGCTGTTATCATCTTTATTTATAACAACACCACCAACGCTTACTTTATTAAACTTAACATCTTTTTTTGTAGAAACTGTAAAAGTTTTTCCATTTGTTGAATCTTCTACTCTAGCAACTTCTATATTATCACCAGCTTTTACTTCAGTATTATTTGCAGCTATATTGTTTTGCAAATTCTTGGTAGCCAATTTAAGCTGATCTTCTGTAGCAGCTCTACCTGATGTGATATTATCCGCATTCCATGTTTTATTTGTAAGACCTTCAACAGTTCCTTTATCCCCACTTATAGTAACTTGTTTATCTCCTTTAGCAACTAAATCTTTTGAAGTTACATTATCTTTTGTAATATTTGTTTTGCCATCTCCAAATTTAATAGAGCCGTCATCTGTTAAATCTATATCTTTTTCTAGACTTACTATTTTTTTAGTAATGTCGTTTGGATCAGATTCAACTTTTATATTTGCGCCAGCTGTTACATTTAGAGCCTTACCGTTCAAGCTGCCTGTTATGCTATTTATTTTGTTTTCAACTTTTTCAAGTTGTCCTTTATTAACAGCATCTGTTTTATTTTCTCCATCAGCTACATTTGTAATTTTTTTACTTCCTGCATCTATGCCTGTTTTTGTAACACTTGGACCGCCTGTTATAGTTAAGCCATTACTTTCAAGTTTAGTATCTCCTACAGTTACACTGTCTAGACCAGTTAATTTTTTAGCTAAAGCAATGGTTAAATTTCCATCTTTATTTGTAAATACAGCAATGTTTTTACCTGTTGTAAAGTTATCTTCTTCTATATTTACACCTACGCCTTGACCACCACTTATCCTTAAAGTATTACCAAGTTTTCTAGTGATTTCATTACCTTTATTGCCAACAAATTTTAAGCCTTGATCTGTATAACTTCTCAAAGATTTTAGTTGAGCGACATTTACTGCATCAGTATCTTGATATCCTGCTGCGACATTTGTGATTTGACGAGTTAGGCCTTTGTTCACATTTCCTATTGATACAGACCCTGCTGTACTTGTCCAAGTATAATCATCTTTTTTTGTACTCTGACTATATGTTTCAAAATCAAAACCTGGAATCTTTCTATCAGTATTTGCTAAAGAAGATGAGCCTAATGCAACAGAGCCTATTGTAGTAGCTTTTGCCCGTTCCCCAATTACAGTTGAATAGTCTCCTTCTGCTTTTGTCTTGCTACCTATGGCTATAGAATTACGATTTTTAGCTTCAGCTTGTATTCCTATCGATACACCAAAGCGTTCAAATGCTTTTGCAAATGCTCCTATAGCTATCGAACGATCTTTATATGCTTTTGCTCCATGGCCCATAGCTACAGCATGCATACCTTCAGCTTCTGTATCACCTCCTATAGCTATTGAATAATGACCACTTTTAGAAAGCTTTCCTATGGCTATAGCGTTTGATCCTTTAGCCTCTGATTGAGGCCCAACAGATATAGCTCCACCATAATAAGTTTTTGCATTTTCACCTATTGCAATCGATGAATATCCTAATGCACTAGCTTTATGTCCAATAGCTGTTGCATTTATATCAGTTGCTGTGGTATCTGGTCCGATAGCGATAGCATCACCACCTGTGGCGCCTTTATTATCGGCATTTCCTGTTTTATCCGATTTTACAGAAAAATATTTTATATTACTATTTATAGAGCTTGAATTTTCTATTTTGGTAAGCCATTCAGTTAGGCTTGTATAGTCTTTTCCTTTGCCATTTTTTGAGATATTAATATCATCAAATTTTGGAGTTTTAGCCATAAGTAAATTTATACTTCCGTCATTATTTATAGAAGTAGCTAGGTTTTCGCTACTTAAATATGTATCCATATTTGTAGTACTTAATGCAACACCATCTGATGGTTTAAAATTTCCACCTACTTTTATAATTCCGCCAAGTTTATGTTTAAATTTATTGTCTTTAACCTCATTGGCATTGACAACTGTTAAATTTGCCTCCGTGAAAAAACCTTTGTTAGATAAATCTTTAAGCTGACTAACATTTACCGCATCGGTGTCTTCTGTTCCAGCTGCAATATTTTCTAATATTGTAGGATTTTCTTTATCATCTTCATCAAAATAGTAAAATCCTAAAGCATTATTCCTCTTCTCGCTTCTTGTCATATATATTAAATCAGGATCTTTACCCCTATCTCCAAATTCAATACCTTCAAATTCTGGATTTTTTGCCATAAGCAACTTTATGTTGCCATTTCTATCCACAGAAGTCGCGAGATTATTACTACTCAAAAAATCATCAATTCTTGCTGGTTTACCATTTATAGTAGCACTAAAAGGCAAAACATAATCTCCATTTATTGCTACGGTACTACCTAAACTTTTACGAATTGAGTTATTTTTAAACCTATCTTCTAGAACTTGTGTGTCATCTCCAAAATCAGTTTCAAATTTAAAACCTTTTTTTCCTACCGCTTTAAGTTGAGCTACGTTTACCGCATCCGAGTCTTGACTACCGGCTGCGACATTTATAATTTGACGAGTAAAGCCATCTTTTCCACTTTTACCAACAGAAACTGCACCTTTTGTATTTTTGATAGTAGCATCTATATCTTTATCAATTTGACCACCAGCCGGGCGATAAACATAGTATTTTCCAATATGATCTAACTCACCTCTATTTGCCCATGAATAAGAACCAAGAGCTACAGAGCCATCTGCATCTGTTCTAGTATTTCCCCCTAAGGCAACACTGTTAGCATTGTTATTTGCATCTGCCAGATATCCTATAGATACTGAATTTGTAGCGGCATGTGCTGCACGACCCATAGCTATAGCATTTTTACTTGCAGTAGTATATCCACCCATGGCTATAGAATCTTCTCCACTAGCTTTTGACATCTGACCTATTGCAGTAGAGTAGTCTCCAGTAGCTTTAGCGTATGGTCCCATAGCATTAGATGACTGACCTGTGGCAATAGAGCTTTTACCAATAGCATTAGAATCTTTATCAGCTTTTGCGCTATAGCCAAAAGCCTGAGAATAACTATTTGCGTCTGCTTGATAGCCTAAAGCATTAGAATGCCAATTTGACTTTGCCTCATAGCCTATTGAATTGGAGTAACTTTTTGCTTCTGTTTTATAGCCCATGGCATTAGAGCCAATACCAGCTATCTTTGCATCATTGCCTATGGCAACGGATTCTTTTGAATTCTCATCGACTGATGCATCATTTCCCACCACTACAGTTTTTTCACTTTTGGTAAGTGCATTTTGTCCTATTGCAATAGAGTTTTCAGCATTATAATCTGTTCTTGCATTAGTACCAACTACGGTTGCGTTTTTTGTGGCATAAGTTTTTGTACCCAACGCTACAGAATTATCTCCAACAGCAACCGTACTTGAACCTACAGCAGTTGCATTCATACCGTCTGTATAGGCACTTGAACCAATAGCAGTTGTGTTATCGCGTTGTGCTTTGGCATTTTGACCAATTGCAACAACTCCCTCTTTTAATGCTCCAGCAGATTTTCCGATAGCTATGGCTTCTTTTTCTTGTGCTTGTGCTTTAAAACCAAAAGAAATAGAGTTGTCTTTTTGTGCTTCAGCTTCATTTCCAAAAGCTAAAGCGTTTTTACCTGAAGCTTTTGCTGTAAAGCCTATAGCATTAGAATGACTTCCTTTTGACTCTGCACTAGTTCCTATGGCTTGTGACCATCCTCCAGATGCATTAGCACCAATACCAAAAGCTACATCGTGATCACTTGTAGCTTTGGAATTTTGACCTATAGCAATAGCATCATTTTTTAGTGCTTGTGCATTTGTTCCTATAGCTATAGTGTCCGCCCCATTTGTTTTTGAATCAAGCCCTATAGCCACTGAACTACCACCTAAAGCCTGCGCATCAGGACCTATAGCAACAGCGTTATTATTTGCAATTGTATATGAACCTAAAGCGGTAGCATTAAATTCTCTTGCATTTGCATTGTATCCTACAGCTAACGAATTCCAACCAGAAGCTTTAGCTCCTTCGCCAAAAGCTATGCTATTATCTAATTTTGATATTAACAAAATATCAGTTTTTTTTTACTGGTGTTGTATCATTATCAATTCTATACCCCGTTGAGCTAGTTGAATCCTCTACAACTTTAAACAATTTACCATTTTGTATAGTATATAAACTGCTTGCACACAAAACATTTGCTGCACAAATACTTATCATCATAGATAAAATTTTCTTTTTCATTAAGACAACTCCTTGTTTTTTCTTTATAAGGGTATTATAATAACATAAATTTAACTATATAGCTCTTAATTTCAAAAAAAAAAAAAAACGCAAGCTCAAAATCGCCAAATAGCTATATTTTAGAATAAATTTCTTTCGTAAAAATATATATTATATTTTTTAAATTTTAAGATTTTTATAAATTTAGCATTACAAATTTTAGCTATAATGCTTGGAATTTTTTAATTTTTGAGTAAATTTATGAATAGATATATAAATCTTTTTAAAGCTAATAAAACCGTTAGAATTCTTTCAACCATACAGCTAATCTGCTATTTTGGTGCGTGGTTTAGCCATATCGGAGTTTTTACACTTTTAAATAAACTTGGAGCAAGTGATCAAATGGTCGCACTAACAGCAGCTATGGCATTTATCCCAAGTGTGATAATAGCACCATTTGCTGGAGTTATAATAGACAAATTTAGAGCATTTCCCCTTTTTATGACATTTATGATAATAGAGGCTACAACTGTTGCTTTGCTTTTGCTAATAGATAGTTTAAGTTGGTTTTGGTTTTTACAAGCTTTAGTTTTTATAAGAATGGGATTAGCTGGGGTTTACTTCCAAGTTGAGATGAGTTTACTACCAAAAATTTTAAAAAATGATGAGTTAAAACTTGCAAATGAAATTCACTCCATAATCTGGGCTGTTTCATACACTTTTGGTATGGCATTTGCAGGGATTTTTATAAATCATTTTGGAGTTTATAACTCGTTTAAATTTGACTTTCTCATCTACTTAGTTGGTATTTTTTTGCTTACTAGACTAAATTTAAAAGAAGAGAAAAAAACCCTAACAACAAAAGCATTTTTTATGATAAAAGAGGGATTTATCTATCTTAAATCCAATCCGCTTTTAATAAATCTAATTTTAATTCACGGTTTTGTGGCAGTTACTTCATACGATACTTTAATAAATATTTTAGCAAAATATCAATATAAAGAAATTTTAAGCTTTGCTCTTATTTTGGGCTTTATAAATACAGTTAGAGCTTTAGGACTTATAATAGGACCTATAGTTTTAAGTAAATTTGCAAATAATAGAACTATTTTTTTAATTTTTATCGCTCAAGGTTTGGGGCTGTTTTCATGGGCAATTTTGCAATTTAACTTTTATCTAAGTTTTATCGGACTTTTTTTAACTGGACTTAGTACCTCAACTCTTTGGTCATATACATATACTCTTATACAAACACATTGCGATAAAAGATATTATGGTAGAGTTATAGCTTATGTTGATATGGTGTTTTTAGGAATTGCTGCAACTACTTCTATACTTACTGGATATTTATACAAGCTAGGACTAAATGCATTTTGTATAACTATACTTTTTGGACTTAACTTTATAATGGCAGCGTTTTATTATAAAAGAGTTTATAAAAGAATTTAAATTTCATCTTTAAACATGGTTTGAAATGAAATTTTACAAAGTAAAATATAAGTGAAATTTAGTTTTTCCAAAGATTGTGCTTATAAATTCCTAAAATATAAATATCATCATTTTTTATCCTAAAAACAACAACAAAGCCTTTAAATATCAAGTCTTTTACATTTTCATCATCTGCGGTTAATGATTTTCTATAAATTTGTGGATAGTTTGGGATTTGGTCGATTTTAGATAATAAATTATCTCTAAATTTTAAAGCTCTTGTTTTACTATCTTTTTTGATAAAATCTAAAATCTTGCCTAACTCTTTTTTAAAGCGATTAGTTAAAATTATCATTATTTAGCTATTTATGATTTTATCTGTGTAAGTTCTTATTTCTTCCATTGTGTAAAGTTTCATCGTGCCATTTTCAATTTGCTCTATGGTGTCCTTAACTTCAGCTTTTATCTCATTAAATGTTAAATTTGGCAAATCATCATCTTTTTCAATAATAAATTTCGCATTTTTATCTTTAATAAATTCTAAAATTTCATCAATAACGCTTTTTTCAGCTTGTAAAGTTATAGTTTGCATTGTAAAACTCCTTATTAAATTTCTAAAAGTTTAGCTAAAAAGTGTTAAATTTATCTTAAAATTTTACTTGGTCTTTTTGCTACAAATTCTCCTCTTTTTTCCTTAGGTACAACTTCTTGAAATGCAGCAAATACAAATAAAAACACAAGTATTAAAACATAGACCAAAACAAAACCCAAAGAGCCAAAAATTTCTATAAAAACACCTGTGATTAATGGTCCTAAAAGTGAGCCAATAGAATAACTTAGTAAAAGCTCAGCCCCAACTTTTGCACTTTCGTTTTTATTATTTAACATATCATTTGCTCTTGCAAGTGATAATGCATAAAGTGAAAATGTTCCAAAAGTTAGAAAAAATACGCAAATTTTTAAAATAGTTAAATTTTCTAAATTAATCCACATAAAAAAAGAAGCAACTAAAGCAATAAAAACACCAAGCATAATTGAATATTTTCTACCAAATTTATCACTAAAATTTCCAAAAAAAAGCTCTGATAACAATCCACCTATCATCGCTATAAAAATAAAAGCAGAAATATCTAAAACACTTCCTCCTGTTTTTAAAACAAACACGCTTGACATTGCAAAAAAAGAACTTAGACAAATTCCAGCTGTAAAACTTCCACTAAGTGCTAATGGAACGAGTTCAAAAACATTTGGAATTGATAGTTTTCTTTTTTCAGGAAGTGGTGGTTCTTTAATTTTTACGGTATTCATTGGAATTGCACCAAGTAAGATGAAAAATATAGAAATTGCAAAAATTTTAGCGTTGTTTAAATTTAAAGCAAGTATTATAACTCCAACACCAAATCCACCATAATAAAGCATCTCATAAAATGCTAAAACTCGTGATCTTATCTCGTTTTTAGACTTTGTATTTATCCAGCTTTCTACAACCATAACGATACTATAATAAGAAAATCCAAGTAAAAATCGTAAAAATGCCCAATAAATTATGCTATTTCCAAGACCGTGAAGCGTAGCTGAAATGGCAAATAAAGCTGTAAATATAGCATAACTTCTAACATATCCATAGCTACTTATAAAACTATAAGCAAATATCGCACTCATAATGCCACCAAGAAAAAAGCACGATGTAATAATGCCGATAAAAACATCACTAACGCCCATTTCTTTTAGCATAACACCAGCTGATGTTAAAACTAAGCCATTTCCTATAAATATCAGCCAAATTCCAATGAAAAGAGCAGATAAGACCTTAATAGTTCTTTTTGGGCTTGGCATTTTTTTACTTATTTGCATATAAAATTCCATAAATCATAGCGCCAATTGGATATGGAAAAACACCTGCCATAAATCCATAAACATTTAAAAGTTCAGTTTTTACTAAAATATAAAAACTAAGACCTAAAGCAAAATAACCAACAATTTTAAAAGGCGATAAAAAAGTCAAAGCAGAAGATTTTTTACTTATTTTTATATCCTCATCATTTTCTTCTAAATAGTCAAATTTACCACTTCTTAGCTCTTTGTCTATCATATTTTTGTAGCTTTTAAATGAAAAATTTGCTATAAACATAGTTATTATAAATGAAATTTGAGAACTAATAAGCCATTTTAAGCCAAAAACAAAGCTTAAAATAGCTAAAATAAAGTCTAAAATAAGATAAATTTTTAATAAATTAATAAATTCTTTTCTCAAAATACACCTTTAAATTTGCTTTTAAAAACTACTATTTAAGCAAAATTTATGCCTCATTCCACTTTTTATCTTCTTTATCAATCGCGTCAAACTCATCATAGTCTTTATGAGGATTTTCCTTATCAAGAGCCTCTTTATACTGCTTATATTTTGGATCATTTACAAGATCATTAATATCTTTTTGCTGGGCTTTTACAGCTTTATAAATATTTAAAAAAGCAGCCAATATCCCAACAACCAAAAATATCCAAAACAAAGCTTTTATTCCAGTTAGATGATAAAGTCCTTTTCCTATAAAAAACCCTATAAGTACAGCTACGACTATAGAAATAGCCAGACTTAAACCATTTGCATCTTTTACTGCATCATTTAAATTTTCAGTTATTTTCATAAAATCACCATTTATTTTTTCAAATTTGACATTACTTTTTTAGCTGCATTTAAAGCAAAGTCAATATCTTCCTCACTCATTGCATCACATATAAATCCAGTTTCAAACTGAGATGGCGCTAAAAACACACCCTCATTTATCATGCCAGTATGGAATTTAGCAAATAGATTTAAATCAGATGTTAGAGCATCAGCATAATTTTCAACCTCTTTGTCTGTGAAAAAGTAACCAAACATACTTCCTCTAACGCATGTTTGGATATTAATGCCGTTTTCTTTTGCTATTTTTTTAAGTCCATCTGTAAATTTAATAGCTAATTTTTCAAGTTTTTCATATAAATTTGAAGTATTTGAAATTTTAGTTAAGCTTGCAATTCCAGCTGCCATAGCAACAGGATTTCCACTTAAAGTTCCTGCTTGATAAACATCACCTAAAGGACTTATTAAACTCATAATTTCTTTTTTTCCAGCAAATGCAGCTGCATTCATACCTCCACCAATTACTTTACCAAAAGTAACAATATCAGCCTTTACTCCATAAATTCCAAAACTACCAGTTTTGCTTGCACGGTATCCACTCATTACCTCATCTAAGATTAAAACTATATTTTTTTCATCACAAATTTTACGAAGATCTTTTAAAAACTCAGGTTTACTTGGAACAAGTCCCATATTTCCAGCAATTGGCTCAATTATAATTGTTCCAATATTATCATTTTTATTTAGTATCTCTTTTACGCTTTCTATATCATTATAAATTGCTACGAAAGTATTTTCTGCCACACTTTTAGGAACTCCTGCACTACTTGTTGCCCCAAAAGTAGCTGCCCCACTTCCAGCTTTTACCAATAAACTATCACTATGTCCGTGATAATTTCCCTCAAATTTGATAATTCCATCTTTTTTGCTATATCCTCTTGCAAGGCGAATCGCGCTCATAGTTGCTTCTGTTCCACTGCTTACAAATCTTATCATATCAAGATGAGGAAAATCTTTAAGAATTAAATTTGCAAGTTTTGTCTCCAAAGGACTTGATGCCCCAAAGCTAAGCCCATTTTTAGCAGTTTGTATAACTGCTTTTTCTATTGTCTCATCACAATGTCCAAAAATCAAAGGTCCCCAACTTTGCACAAAATCAAGATATTTTTTTCCCTCAATATCTTCAATATAAGCACCTTTTCCACTTTTTACAAAAAATGGATGGCTTCCAACATTTCCAAACGCTCTAACAGGTGAATCAACACCCCCTGGAATTACTTTTTTTGCCTCTTTAAAAGCTTGTAAATTTGTCATCATCTCTCCTTATTTTTGGTTTATTATATCTTTATTTTTTAACTTTTGTTTTTATAAAATCGCTTTGCAATTCAAACTTATCATCAAATTTAGTTTTAATATACCAATATTTACCAAGAGTTGAAATGGCTTCAATATTATATAAAACTATGGAATCATTTTTGTATTTTATATAAGCTAAGCAGCTTTTGTTATTAAAACTCGCTTTTACATTTTGAATCGTGTTATTTTTTTTCTCCGTGAAGGTCAAATTTCCATCTTTAAAAGTAAATTTTTTATTATCTGTATTAATAGTCTTATTGTTATCATCTATAAAAGTTAAGCAATCTTTATCTTTTAAATTTCTAATTTTACTTCCATTGTCTGTTTTATAGGTCAAATTGCTATTAATATAAGAAATAATCTCAACTTCCTTATCGCAATTAAATTTATAAATCATATCATCAGGTAAAAACTCATCTGCTTTTTTATCTAAAACTATGTATTTATACTCAATATCACTGATATTTAGGGTTTTAAAAATTGGAACTAAAGTGATTGCATTTACACCAATTACCATCAAAATTAGACCAGTTATCAATACCAATAAGTAGTCATTTTTATTAACAAAATTTCTAATTGAAACAATCCAAAATAAAAATATAGATAAAATAATAAAAAAAACAAAGTAAATTTCAGCTATCTTAAAACCTCTAATAAATATTATATATATTATGCATATTAACAATAAGATAAATAGTAAGATAAAACAAATAAAAATAATAATATATAATATCGACATTAAACAATCAAAATAATTTTTATTCTTCTTATAGTCAACATATAAGTACATCACTCCAAAAACAAATAAAAATATAAAAAAAGGAATTAATAAAAAAATTCCGGATGTTTGTATTATTTGATATATAAACTCACTTTGTGATATAGATGGAATATAGTGTTGAGAAAGGAAAAATAAAATATATATAACAAATCCAAAAGCAAAAAATAAAAGTGTCGAAATCCACTGATGATTTTTTATAAAATTAAAAATATCAAAAAAAGCTTCTCTCTTAACTTTTACTGACTTTTTATAGATATATTTTTCGAAATACTCGTTTTTTACCAAAAATTCCTCAATTATTTTTGTAATACTCAAATTTTTGTCTTTTTTCAAATTTTTATTAATATTATCTACATTATATTTGATTTGTTTATAATAAGTAAAATTTTTAATATCTCCTTTTATTTCACTTTTTAAAATTTCTATTTGATTATAAATTTCATCATCTAATTTTTCAAAACTTAAAACTAAATTTTTACAATTTTGATAATCTAAACTATTTAAAATTTTTAATTTTTGATTAAGTAAGTTTATAAGAATATTTGAATTTGAAGCAGATTTGTTAGAATTTAAAAAGTATTTTTCAATAAATTCTATAAATTTTTTGCATTCATCTATTTCTTTATGCTTATTATATAAAATTTCTTCCATTTGGCTACTCTACTTTTGAATTTGTTTTAAATACTTATAAATCACAATTATCTCATCTTTTGTTAAAAAATAAGATGGCATTACACTTCTTTTTTTACTTGTTATCCCATCGGCTAATTGTTGTGGATTTAGATTATTAATCCTTGGTGCAATTAGCTTTTTATCAATCTTTTCTTCACTTGTTTTATTAAATTCTTTATAGCTTGCTATAACCATTCCCTCGCCTTTTAATCCATGACATTTGTGACATCCAATCCCGCGTGGATTTTTATAAAGCATCTTTCCATATTCCATATCAGTTATAAAGCTTTCTGCATGTATAAAATTTATAATAAAAAGTAAAATAATAAGTTTTTTCAATATCCGCCTTTGGCAAATTTAAAATTTCTAATATGATACAATTTATAGCTTTAAATTTAGCTTTTTTATAACTAAATTTGGGTATTATGTTATTTTAAATTTAAATATAAAAGGTTTAAAATGACTTTAATAGATGGAAAAAATATAAGTAAAAAAGTTAAAGAAGAGGTTAGAAACGAAACTTCAATTTTAAAGGAAAAAGGTATTATCCCAACTCTTGCTGTTGTTTTAGTAGGAGAGGATAAAGCTAGTCAAACATACGTAAGATCAAAAGAAAGAGCATGTGAGCTTTGTGGTATAAAATCTCTTGCTTTTAAGCTTAGCCAAAACACAACTCAAGAAGAGCTTTTAAAGCTTATAAAAAAACTAAACCTAGATAAAGAAGTTGATGGTATCTTAGTTCAACTTCCACTTCCAAAACACATAAATACAAATGATATATTAAAAGAAATTGATTCAGATAAAGATGTCGATGGATTTCACGCGATAAATGTTGGTAAATTAGTAAGCGGGTTGGATGGTTTTGTGCCTTGTACTCCACTTGGGGTTATGAGACTTTTTAAAGAGTATGATATTGATCTAAATGGTAAAAATGCAGTAGTTATTGGAAGAAGTAATATAGTTGGAAAACCTATGGCAAATTTGCTTTTAAACGCCAATGCTACTGTTACTATAACTCATAGCAAAACTAAAAATTTACAACATTTTACTAAAAATGCTGATATTATCGTTGCAGCGATTGGAAAACCAAAATTTTTAAAAGCTAATATGGTAAAAGATGGTGCTATAATAATTGATGTAGGCATAAATAGACTTGATGATGGCTCTTTGGTAGGAGATGTTGATTTTGAGGAAGTAAAAGAAAAATGCTCGTTTATAACACCAGTGCCAGGTGGAGTAGGACCTATGACAATAGCAATGCTTTTAAATAACACTTTAATTTCAGCTAAAAAAAGAAAAAGTGAAAAAAACTAGAAAGATTAAAATGAAAAAAACTTTAAGTAGAATTTATAATTTTTCAGGAAGCTGGACTGGAACTATTGTAATAGTTTTATTTGTGATATTTTTCTTTGCTCAAGCTTTTGTAATCCCTAGTGGCTCTATGAAAAATTCACTTTTAATTGGTGATTTTTTATTTGTTAAAAAATTTAGCTACGGCATACCAACTCCTCACATTCCTTGGATTGAAGTGCCTGTTTTGCCAGATTTAAACAAAGATGGACACTTTATAAAAGGCAAAAAACCACAAAGAGGAGATATTGTTGTATTTCGCTATCCGTTAAATAAAAAAATACATTTTGTAAAAAGAAATTTTGCAGTAGGTGGCGATGAAGTTATTTTTACTATAAAAAATTTATATCTAAGACCGCATGAGGGCGATAGTTTTATAGATAAAAATTACAATAAAAATGATATTGTTATTTTAAATGGTAAAAAATTTGTAAAAGAGCCTTATAAAAACAAAGGTATTCACTACGATGAAAAAGTAAATTTACTAAGCCTTACTTTAAAACACCTTGCAAATGGTAGTTTTGCTATGCAGCCAGCCATAGTTGATGAACTTGGAAAACTTGATAATGGACTTAACTTTAATGCATATTATATAAAGGTGCCTGAAAATGAATTTTTTATGATAGGAGATAACAGAGATCATTCAGATGATAGTCGTTTTTGGGGAACGGTGCCATATAAATTTATAGTTGGAAAGCCTTGGTTTGTATATTTTAGCTGGGATAAAGATAAAAAAATTCGTTGGGAAAGGATAGGAAGATCAGTAAATACTCTTGAAAATAAAGAAGAGTTTATCTACGATCAACCATAAAAGGAAAATTTTATGAATATAAGTGAAATTTTTATAGCAGGAGATCACTCAAGCTTGGAACTAAAAAGTAGCTGCAAGGAGTTTTTAGAAAGCTTAGGATACAAAGTTACAGATCTTGGGACAAACTCAGATGAAAGCGTGGATTATCCAGACTTTGCATATATTCTAACGCAAAAATTAAAAAGTGTTAAAAATAGTTATGGAGTGCTTATTTGCGGAACTGGAATAGGCATAAGTATAGCTGCAAATAGAGATAAATTTATTCGCTGCGCATTGTGCCATGATGAATTTACTGCTAAAATGGCAAGAGAACACAACGATGCAAATGTGCTTGCTTTTGGAGCAAGGATTTTAGACTGTAAAATGGCTAAAAAATTATGTGAAATATTTTTTGGCACAGAATTTGCAGGTGGTAGACATGAGCGAAGAGTTAAGAAACTTTCTTAAAGGACTAAAATGCAAAATGTTTTAACTAATGATGAAAAAAAATATCTTTTAAACTCAATTAGAGCTATAAAAGACTTCCCAAAACCAGGTGTTATTTTTAGAGATATTACAACTCTTTTAAACAACAAAGAAGCGTTTAATTTTTTAATGGATCATTTAGAAAACAGATATAAAAGTTATGATTTAGATTTTATATCCGGTATTGAAAGCCGTGGATTTATCTTTGGAGCAGCACTTTCAGCAAGATTAAGAGTTCCTTTTGTTCCAATTAGAAAGCCACATAAACTTCCATATATTACGCTTTCACAAAAATACAGTCTTGAATACGGCGTTGATGAAGTAGAAATTCACATTGATGCTTTTTTAAATAAAAATGATGCAAAAGTTCTTTTAATAGATGATTTAATAGCAACTGGAGGAACTGCAAAAGCTTCGGTTGAGCTAATTAATCAAACAAAAGCAAAGTGTGTTGAAGCCTGTTTTTTAATAAATTTAAAAAGCGAATTTAAAGGAAGTGAAATTTTAAAAAATATGACGAAAGTTTATTCTATTTTAGAGATTTAAATGGAAGAATTTTTAAAAGGTTTAATGCTTGAATATCAAGAATACGCATATATTGTTTTATTTGTGTGGTGCTTGATAGAAGGTGAGATTGGTCTTATTCTAGCAGGAGTTATGGCTCACTCAGGGTATATAAACCTTCCTATTTCCATAGTAGTTGCAGGAATTGGGGCGTTTTGCGGGGATCAATTTTACTTTTTTATAGGCAGATATAATAAAAAATTTATAACCAACAAACTAAGTTCCCAAAAGCGTAAATTTGCAATCGCACATTTACTTTTACAAAAGTATGATTGGTGGATTATATTTTTTCAGCGTTATATTTATGGATTTCGCGCAATCATACCAATGAGTATTGGCATAACTAGATATGATCAAAAAAAATTTGCATTTATAAATTTAATAAGTAGTTTTTCATGGGCTTTTTTAACTATAATTTTAGCATGGTATTTTGGTGATGAAATTTGGCATTTTGTAAATTTCATAGAAAAGCATTGGTATATAGCACTACCTGTGATAGTGTTATTTTTTGGATTGCTATTTTATGGTTTTAAGCAAATGGAAAAAGGCTTTTGAAAAAATAAATAAAAATAAAAAACAATGAAAGGATAAAGATGAAGATAGAGTTTTTAAACAAACCTTTAGCTGAAATTTCAGCTGATTTTGAGGCAATTTTAGTTGTTAATAAAGATTTAAATCACAAATTTGTAAAAGACAAAGATAAATTTGAATTTTTTAACTATAAAGGGGATAAAGTTTTAGTTTTACCTGAGAAAAAAAGAATTTATGTTGGTATTAAGGAGCTTGATTATGACAAAATTCGCGTTTGCATGAGTCAAATTTATAACTCTTTAAAAACTTATAATATAAAAAGTGTAAAACTTAACTCATATCTTTGCAAATGCACTAAAAAAACTTTTCAAGCTATGGCTGAGGGCTTTATTTTGGGAAGTTATGAGTTTACAAAATACAAAAGTGAAAAAACTAAGTATTTATTAAATCAAATTTATATCTCATCAGAAGAATTTGCAGATAAAGAAGTAGATGAAACAAAAGCAAATTTAGGACTTAAAAATGGTGATATCATAGCAAGAGCTACAAATTACGCAAAAAATGGTGTAAATGAAATACCTGAAATTTACACACCTGTAAAAATGGCTGATGAAGCACAAATTCTTTCAGCAAGATATGATAGAGTTGATTGCAAGGTTTATGATAAATCATTTTTAAAAGAGCAAAATATGAACGCATTTTTAGCGGTTAATAGATCAAGTGCAAACGAACCTAGGCTAATTCATCTAACATATACTCCAAGAGTTAAATCCCTAAAAAGAGTTATTTTTGTAGGAAAAGGCTTAACTTATGATAGTGGTGGACTTAGTTTAAAACCAAGTGATTATATGCTTACAATGAAAAGCGATAAAAGTGGAGCGTTAGCTGCTATGGGTATTATAAAAGGAGCTGCTGAACTTGAACTTCCTTTTGAAATTCACGCAATAATTGGTGCAACTGAGAATATGATAGGAGGAAACTCATATAAACCCGATGATGTACTTATCTCAAGAAGTAAAAAAACTATTGAAGTAAGAAATACTGATGCTGAGGGAAGACTAGTTTTGGCTGATTGTCTTAGCTACGCACAAGATTTTAAACCAGATATTTTAATCGATATGGCAACTTTAACAGGGGCTTGCGTTGTAGGACTTGGGGAGTTTACAACAGGACTTTTAGGAAATAATGAAGAGTTTAAAAAAGAGTATAAAGAAATTACAAAAGATAGCGGTGAGCTAATGACAATTTTAGAATTTAATGATTATTTAAGAGAGCTCATTAAAAGCAATATCGCTGATGTTAGCAACACCTCAAGCAGTAGATACGGCGGAACTACAACAGCAGGACTTTTCCTTGATACATTTATAAAAGAAGAATATAAAGATAAATGGATTCATCTTGATATTGCAGGACCAGCTTATCTAGAAAAAGCTTGGGGATATAACTCTTTTGGTGCAACAGGAGCAGGTGTAAGAGCAAATTTATACTATTTATTAGAACTTGCAAAGGAAGCTAAATGAGTTTATCAGTTGGTATCGTAGGGCTTCCAAATGTTGGCAAGTCAACAACTTTTAACGCCTTAACAAAAGCACAAAATGCAGCAGCTCAAAACTATCCGTTTTGCACAATAGAGCCAAATAAAGCAATTGTTCCAGTGCCAGATGCAAGACTTGATGCACTTGCTAAGATAGTAAAACCTAATAAAATTCAACACTCAACAATAGAGTTTGTAGATATCGCAGGACTTGTAAAAGGCGCTAGCAAAGGCGAAGGGCTTGGAAATAAATTTCTAGCTAATATTAGAGAAACTGAGCTTATTTTGCACATTGTAAGATGCTTTGATGATGAAAATATTACACATGTTGAAGGTAGTATTGATCCAGTTCGTGATATACAAATTATAGAAATGGAACTTATCTTAGCCGATATCGAACAATTAAATAAAAAAATCGAAAGATTAGGCAAAGAGGTAAAAGCTGGGAAAAAAGGAGCAAAAGAGCTTTTTGATATGGCGAATTTGCTACTTGAGCATCTAAATGAAGGAAAAACTGCAAGAAGCTTTGATGATTTTGAAAGTGAAGCTTTTATGGAGCTTAATAAAGAGCTTAGACTTTTATCAGCAAAAGATGTAATATACGCAGCAAATGTAGATGAAGATGCAATACAAAATGATAATGAGTATGTTAAAACATTAAAAGAATATGCACAAAAAAATAACTCAGAAGTTATGAAACTATGCTCAAAAATAGAAGAAGAGTTAATTGGGCTTGATGATTTAGAAGCAAAAGAAATGTTAGAAAGTCTTGGAGCAGAAGAAAGTGGACTTGACGCGATAATAAGACGTTCTTTTGCAAAACTTAACCTAATAAGCTATTTCACAGCAGGAGTTGTGGAAGTTAGAGCCTGGACAATCACAAATGGTTGGAAAGCTCCAAAAGCTGCAAGCGTAATACATAATGACTTTGAAAAAGGCTTTATAAGAGCTGAAGTTATAAGCTATGATGATTTTATAGAGTGCGGTGGCGAAAATGGAGCTAAAGAAGCTGGCAAAATGAGACTTGAAGGAAAAGATTATATCGTTCAAGATGGCGATGTGATGCACTTTAGGTTCAATGTTTAAAAAAATTTTAATTAAATTTAAAGCCAAATTTATTAGCTTGGATTTGGCTTTAAAGCTTTTAAAATAAGCCTTTCAACCATAATAATATCTTTAATCTTATAAGGAAAACAGACATAAAAAAAGCTAAAACTTTTGCTATTATCTTTAATTTTTAAACCATATTTTATATTATTACCTCTATAACTCATCTCAAGATTTTCAAAATTTATCTCTTTTTTATATGAAAATCCAAGCAAACTCCACTTTTTTATAACCTTATCTTTTCTAATCTCTACCAAACTATCACTTAAAACAAAAAATCCTAAATAAATGAACACCAAAGAAAAAAAGACCATTAAATAAACTGCATTATCACTTACAAGCATTACATTTCCAACACAAAGTGGGTTACTCTCATCAAAACAGTAAATTCTACTTTGATGTTTGGTTGACCTAAAAATATTATCATCATCAAAAATCACACAAAGTCCCCAACTTGCTAAAAGTATAAAAAGACTTAACTTTGAAATAACACAAGGCCAAAATTCCCAATATCCTTTAAACTTTCTATTTGAGCCACTTTTAGTTAAAATAAAAACTGAAATTAAAAATAAAACCACACCTAAAAGTAGTAAGATATAATACATAAAAAAACCTTTAAATTTGTTATAATTATATCAAATTTTAAGGATATTTATGAAAAATGGTTTTATAATTTTTATCTTAATTATAACTTTTTTAATAGCAAATATTGCAATTTCAAAAAACATTATCCAAAAAAGAGATGATTATATAGTTTCTTATACTAAAAAAAGAGTTATAAGTGATTTTATATATTTTTTAGTTAATGCTATGAATGAAAATAACGACTATGCAGACCCAAAAGAGCAAAAAAAAGAGTATGTTTTTAAAATAAAAGATGAAATTTGCGTTAAGCTTAAGCCACGAGCTACTGTAATGTTTGAAGTTAGGACTTTTAAAAATGAAATTTGCGATGCATTATATGTAGAAAACTCACCTATTTGGCTTATTATAAATCAAGATTATTTAGGTTTTACGCATAAAGATAATTTATCATATTTAAAAAATAGCGTGGAGTTAATGTTTCAAATCGCAGAGTTAGAACTACTTTTTAAATAACTATTTTTATATTTTTATCTATTTCCTAAAAATCTATTTTGACTAGCGCAGTGAAGTGAGCCATTTTGCCTTATAAAAACTCTTGCATCAACGCCTATAATCTCTAAATTTGGCAAAGCTTTTTTAAGTAAGCTTAAAACTATCTCATCGTTTTTATCTGCGTAAGTTGGCACTATCAAAGCATCATTTACAAAGATAAAATTTGCATAAGTTGCAGGAAGTCTAACTCCATCATAAAAAATTGGCTTTGGAAGTGGCAACGGTAAAAGCTTAAAACCTGTTTTTTTTAGCTCATCTTCCATAAGTTTTAATGACTCATACTGCTCATCATTTTTATCCTCGCAAATAGAATATGCTACCATATCACGAGTAATAAATCTAGCTAAAGTATCAACATGACTGTCCGTATCATCGCCTTTTATAAAGCCGTTTTCAAGCCAAATAATTGTATGAATGCCAAAAAGAGATCTAAATTTATCTTCAAGTTCAGTTTTAGAAAAATTATTTCTATTATCATTTAAAAGACAGGTTGTGGTTGTTAGCATTGTTCCATAGCCGTTAAAATCAATACTTCCACCCTCTAAAATAAGATCTATGTTTTTAAGCTCACCTTTAAAATATTTATAAAGCTCTGAATTAACACTATTATCTTTACTGCTTTGAAATTTTCCACCCCAAGCATTAAACTCAAAATTATAACTTATTATCCTTCCAGCACTTTCAACATCTATTGCGCCATAATCCCTTATCCAAGTGTCATTTGTGTCTATCTTATAAAAACTTAAATTTGGAATATCTTTAAAAAAATATTCAAAATCTTCTTTGCTTGGAGATATAAGACATACCTTTTGATATCTACTTAAAACTTTTATAAGCTCAACATAGCTTTTCATTATATCAAGCAAATATTCATTCCAATCGGTATTATAATGTGGAAGTGATAAAAATATAGCCTCTTGGGCTTCCCATTCAGCGATAGCTCTCATAATGGCTCTCCATTTATAGAATTAAACTAAATTACTATTTAATTAATGTTAATTTATCACTTATAGTTTGAAAATAGACTTAAATTAAGATTATTTTTATTTATTTAAGCTTAAATAAATAAAAAATGTTACAAAAATAAACAAATTTTAAAATAAATTTATTCTTTAAGTAATAAAAATTAAAAAATATATGAATTAATTCATTGGATTTAAAATTTTTAAAGATAGGTGAAAAAGCCACCTATCTTTATTTATAGCTTACCAGCTAATAGCATTATCAAGGGTATTTAAATTTTTAATTCTATCTTTTGAAGCATTACCCTCATTATATAGATATCTACCCACTATATCACCATCTTTTACTTGTCCAGTTCCTCCCCAGTTTGCTATATCTCTACTCTCAACTATTATCTTAAAGATATTAAAATCATTATTGTAATTTATATCTTCCTCATTATGTATAAACCAAGGGCTCACATGAACTTCAACAATTTCATCTTCACCGTCAGGCTGTATAACACTTAGAGTTAGTCTTTCATACATGTTATTTATATCTTGCATTGGTCTTCTACCTGTCAATCCCTCTACATTATCATTCACATAACCATTAAGTGGAACAAAGTCATTAGATGTTATACCAGATAAGCTATTATAGTATTCAAACCTATTAAGGAAAAATCTGGATCTTTCATTACTGTTTACTTCTTTTGCTGCTATATTATCATCTATGATAGGTAGATTATTTTTGGCAAATTCGGTAGCTTTTGCGGCATCCACATTTCCAGTATAATAAATCATAGAGTACACATCAACATTTACACCGTTTACACTTTCACTCTCGTCATATTCATACTCTTTTTGTTCAGAATTAATATATCCATAATAAAAAGTAGCCTTAGATGTTTGGTTTATGTCTACAAATTTGCCATTTTCAAGGGTTAGAAAATTTCCATCTTCATCTTTTACATTGCCATTATACCTCTTATTTTCAGAGTCGCTAATCTCTAAAATTTCATTATTAAATTTTTTGAAAATTCTACCCTTAGCTTTGATTCCTCTTGTTAAAACCTCACTAGTAGATATCTTTTTATCAGTAGGAAGATCTTTTTCTTCAAAAGCGACATTGTTACTTCTTATAAAGTCATCAGCATAAATAAGCTTAGGATCAATATAGTCATTTTTGCCAGGGAATCTTTTGAAATTAAATTTTAGAGGCAATTCAAATTTTGCATTATCAAAACCTTCTTTGTTTACTGTTACAGCAACTTCACCAGGTTTTGTGACAGTTTTTTTCTCATTGTTGCCATCTTTTTCTTCAGCTTTAACTTCACTATTAATGGATATATTTCCATCTTTTATACTAGATGAATATACAAGTCCATGTTTTAACTTACCAAATTTATTGGTTGTAGCTTCTGGCTTGTAACACTCAGAGCTTAGGTTATGAGTATCACAATAACCACCTACTGGATTTATTTCTAATGATTTACATCTTTCATCACCTGCAGTTTTATTGCAATCAAACGCAAAATCCAACCCAAACTCAATATCTCTAGCATAGCAACCTTTGTGATAAAGTGTTGGATAAATTTCTAAAATATTATAATTGCCCTTATCTTTTAAACACTCTTTATCTACACAAACACTCGCCCTTGAAGATGCAGCAGTAACATTTAAATCAAGACTTGCTCCCATATCATCAGGTTTTGTGTTAAAAAATGTATATGTATAAATTTTGTCTGTTTTCAAAGGATCTTGCTTTATTATCTTATCTTTTATACCTAAAACTGAGACCATAACCTTGTCGTGTGTAAATTTAAGCACCAAATCCTCAGGAATTAGATATTTATTTTTAACACTATCACCGATGGATTTTATACTGCTTAGCTCTTGATCTTTAAAGCCTATATATGCACCGACTTTATTGCTGTCTTTATCTTTATTATAACTGTAGCTTTTTACTTCTTTATCCAAGTATGGTTTGTCATATTTGGTCCATGATGAGTCAGTAAGTCTCATCTTCGCATATCCAATATTATAATAATTAAGCTTTCCTAAGGCTCCTAAGTCTATATTGGCATATTTTTTCTTATCATTACTTGCTTTTTGAAACTCACTTATATTATTTGCTTTAGTTGTCTCATTGTAAAATGCTCTTTCTGTTGCGTTTTTATCTTTACCATCTTTATCAAAGGATCTAAAATCAACTCTTAAGTTATTAGAAGCATTAACTGTATTATCCCATAATGTATTACTTCCGGTAGGTTTGTTATCCCCACTATAACTTATACTTTTTCCATCTGCATTCCTAACTATGTCTTTTACTTCATCTAGGTTACAACTATCAGGAACAATTGTTGATAAAATAGCCGATTTAGTAAAATTTGGATCACTGTTGGCTGTTATGTTTGAATCATCGGGAACAAGTAAAGAATCATATCCTAAAACATAGTTTCCACCCTTATCTGATGGGTAGATATTATCTTTAAAGCTTTCATGAAGTTTATTTCCACCAAGATTGTATGTCTCATCCTTATTTAGCTCTTTGTTAAGTTTAAAATATGCAGGTCTTACAGCAAATGTATCTCCTGCGCAAATATCAAGCCTATACTCTTTTAGATACTTTTCATCTATTTCACCCTTACCTTGTTTTATACGCTCATTATGTTTATCTATACAAACATTTTGGCATGCTTCTATTTTTCTACTTTTTGTAGCTTCTGGCTCATCATGATACCTACTAATACACTCTTGTTTACAAGATGTTAAAATTTCAGCTCCTGATGGTAGATAGCTTACTATGAATGTATAATCAGGTCTTGCGTAACCAACAACGATACTTTTCATATCAATAATTTTATCCTTATCGCTGTCATTTGTAAAATATTCAAATGATGAGAACGCATTTGCTTCTTTAGACTTATAAAAACAACCTGTTTTTAAATCTGCGCAATTTCCTTTATTTTTATTGATATACATTATAGTATCCATATTGGTTGCTTCATCTTTGAAGGTTTTTTCTTTTATGGCAAAGTCTTGATAATGATTAAAATGAATGTCTTTATTTTCTTTTGCTACTTTACAGTTTTCTACACTCCTATCACCAAGCTCATCTAATGTGATTAATGTAGTTTCAAATTTACCATCAAGTCTTCCTACTCTTCTAGTCATCTCATCACTTATACCACTTTCAAGATTTCCTAACTCAGATTGCTTATTGTCCTTGTTGTCTTGAGTTGTTTTAAGCTTGCCTTTTAAAGTTCCAATTTCAGTCTCTAAATTTTTCTTTTTAGTTTCCAAATTTGCTTTATTTGTTTCAGCTTTTTCTTTATCGGATTCAAGATTTTTAAGTTCATTTTTTAAACTTTCATCATTTGGATTTTGCTCAATAGCAAATTTTAAATCAGCTATTCTTTTTGTCAAGTCTTCTATTTGTATATTTACTACATCAAGATCTTTTAAAACTATTTTTAGTTCGCTTTGTTTTTTAGCGATATCTCCATTAATCTTATTAATTTCAGAAACTAATTTTTGAATTTCATCATTTAACTCTTTTCTCTTTTTACTAAACTCACCAACTTTTTCTTTTAAGAAACTTTCATTATTACAATCCTGCTCAGTATATCCTAGAAGAATACAAATTTTCTTATCGCTTAAAAGCTTGCTAAGATAATCATCAGATCTACCTGTAACATTTACATCATAATTTATCTTTAGATTAAATGGCTCATTTGCAATTTGTGTATAAAGACCCTCATAATCACCTTTTTTCTTAAAGTCCTCATTTACTACCTTTACTCCATCAAGAGGAACTACTTCAACTATATTTTCCCATTCAGTTTTTCCACTAGGAGATGGGCATTTAGCCATAGAAATATTATAATTAAGCTCAACACCTTTTAAAGAAAAATCATATGTGAAAGTTGGCTCTTCATAATATCCTCCAACTTTGGTTTTATACTCTACATAAACCTTATCTTTTTTATTTTTATTTAAAGATCCACCTGAGATATTATTGCCATTTATATTTCCAGCACCATCTCCTATAAAAAATGATAGGTAATTGCCATCGTATTTGTTAAATTGCTTATTTTTAGAATCAGGGATTAAATTTGTATGTTCCTCATCTTCATAAAGTCCTTTTTCGTTATCTTTCATATATTTTAATTTCGAATCGATAAAGTCATTTGGACCTGTTTCACTAAGTGAGTTGTCTATCCTCATAGTATCATTTGAATAAATTATATTATCTGATAGTTTAGCCTTTACTTTTAATCCACTAGCATCTTCGGCCTCTGAATTATCAGCTATAGTAAAATAAACTTGATTTTTTACTGTCTCACCCTCTCTTACAACAAAACCACCGCCTCTTGAGCTCTTTCCAGCGCTATTATAAACTGTATTATAGTAACAAACATCTGGTACATAAAGGTCAGTTGAGAACGCAAAAACACTTGGATAAGTCTGCTCTGCATATGTTGTATTACTTACTTGTCTTGCCTGAACTCCGTAGTTAAATTTAAGTCTAGTTTGCTCTTTTTTCATATATATTTGTTTATCTGTAGAGTTCAACATAGATGTATTTATAGATATTGACTTGTATAAATCTTTATCTATTACTTCAACATCATGAGCTCCTGGTTTTACCATAGAGATACCACCACTATATGAATGTCTATTGTTGAGTTTATTGTAGACATTTACCATATTTGAAAAATCTCCATATTTAGAAATTTTAAACGGAGCTGCCTCATCATCACCAAATCTTTTAGAATAGTTCGCATTTGATACAGCGTAGGTGCTAACTTTCGCATCATATTTATCTTGTCTTGGGGTATAAAAACCATCAAATACCATATTTAAAAATTTACTGTCTAATTTTTGCAAGTCATGAACAAGTGATGCAAAACCGTTGTGTATAGTTACAACTTTAGGTTTATAAAAGTTATATTCAGGAGATGATTTACTTGGTATATTGCCTTTATCATAAACAACAGTTAATGCCCAAGAGCCAAAGTTAGCGGTTTTTGCACTACTGTAAATAAATGATCCATTGTTCCAGAAACTAACACCATTGCTATAATTTAAAACTCTCCCATCCGTAGCTTTAACATTGCCTCCTGCTACTGGAAATAATAATATATTGCCTTCTTTTTTAATTGACGATAGATTGGTATTGGCTAATGCTTGTTTCAAAAAGTCAGTAACATCGGCTCTAGCTGAATATACAAACCATAAACCGCCTTGACTTTCTGCATTATTGTAACTAAATAGATAGTCTATATCATCATCTTTTGCAAATACCTCTTTTTCAAGACCACCAGCTATAAAATTCATCTTATTGTAATCTTTCATGTATGTTTCAGATATACTTGCAAGATTTCTATTGTCTTCTTTTCTAGGTGTTGTAGTTGAAGATATAGTGTGTAAGTTATATTGTTTACAAACCTTAACTCTTTCACACTCTGCTGGGTTTTTGCTACAAAAATCATTTAAATTTATAGGCTGTGAACCATAAGTATATCTACTACAAGTATTTACCTCGCTACATGACTCAGGGTTTTTACTACAATAGTCATCTATGTTGATATTGCCACCACTAAAAGTATAATTTCTACAAGTTTTTACCTCTTCACAATCATTAGGATTATTTGTACAATGACTATCGCCTAAAGTTACTTTAATAGAATGTATTTTTATGACAGGTCTGTTTGTATCAAGATATCCAAATAAATCCGGCCTGTTTGCGGGATTGTCTATATAGCACTTATCATAATCAACAACCCATCTATTTCCCCCAATAAATTTTCTACACTCACTCCAGCCAGCAAGTCTATAAAATGTCTTTATTCCTCCATTGAAATTTTCATCTATGTTATCACAATCTTCTTTGCTATTACCACTTTTTACACAAATTTCTCTAAGCTCTTCAACGGTATAGTGAATCTGACTTTTTAGAATATACTTATTTCTTATCTCAGCTTGTTCATAGTTATCTATACCATAGCTAAGTGTAGGTGTGTAGTATTTAGTACTTATAATATTATCACACTGAGAAGCCTGGTCTGGAAATTTAATCTTACATTCTTGAACCATTTTAGGGTTATAGTATGCGTCATTTAAATTTTCCTTTTTAATTTTTGTATAATTCTCATTTGTACATTTAAATTCAAGCTTTGAATTTTTATTATTATATGATATAGGGGTATAGTATCCACTATCGGCGACTTTAAAGATATCATTACATTTTTTATTATTATTATATTTATCTTTACAGTTTTTTATAACATCATCATCGATAAGCTTTAAATCAACTTTTCTCATTTTCTGTCTTCCTGGCTCTAGACAAGCAAATTGGAAGTTGTTATTGACATTAGCATTTGGATTATATGTTATATTTTTATAGTAATTATTTAAATTAAAATAGTTGCTATTATTAGTAGGATTTGGGTAGTAAATACCATCTTTTATCTTATATCGAACTTCATCACAAGAAACATCATTTTTAAATTGACTGTTAAGACAAACTTCAATCAGGTCTTGATGGTCTATCCTTGCTTTATCTTGTTTTCTAACAACTATATTATCTTCTACAGCGCACGAATAAACAAGTGATTGTTTGTTGATCTGACCTGTAAGGTTGTTTTTATGGATACTTCCTATCCAAGTAAGGGTTGCATATTTTATATATTCGGGCTTAATACTATCTGGTAGATATAAAGATGCGACTGAACTATTTAAATACCTATTATTACCTAATTCATTAATCATATAAGAACTAGAGTTATCCAGATCATTTTTACTCCTAAAATCCATAATCGTATTACCTGTAATGGAGTAGTCACCATATACTAAAGATGAAAATCCATTATTATCAAACGGATTACCGGTGAAGGATGAGTAAGAACCAACATCTGGAGAAAAAGATAAATTAGTTTGATAATAAACAACATGATTTCTAATATCTTTTGTTCTTATCAAATCACCTCTTGGTGCACCATATCCTGCTGGCGGACAATTACTTGTACCATCTGGGCATGGAAGCATTCCATATTCATTAACCCCTTGTGCGGTGGCTAAACTTAAAAAAGTAAAAAACGCCACTATCCATTTAAAAAACACATTTGTTTTCATAACTTTCTCCTTTAAAAGGCTTAAATTTATAAAAACTTTAAATCTTAAAGCTTTTATAAATTTAAAGCATCCTTATCAACAAAACTTCTTAAGGCTGGATTTACCCAGCCTTAAAATAACTAAAATAGTCCAAATTTTCCATCTTTTCTTTTATATAAAACTCTCATTTTAGCATTCATATCATTAAATACTAAAAATTGATCATTGCTATTTTTTAAAGTAAAAAGTGCTTCATCAATTTCTAGTGGTTTATGAGTTTCAAGCTCAGCCTCAACTATCTCATCTATATGCTCACCAAGATCTATATCATGGCTTTTATCAAGAACTATCTCTTTTAACTCATCTTTGTTTTTATGAGTTTTCCACTTATCATGTTGTCTTCTTAAAACCTTAGAAGCTCTATCTATGATACTATCTATGGCAGCGTAAAGGTCTTTGTCTTTTTGAGATATAACAATAGTCTCTTTTTTAGGTAAATTTATAGATAAATTTACAACAAAACCTTTTCTTCCTTGTTTTTCGTCAGCTGAGATAACACATCTTGTTGAAACTATGTTTAGATTATACTTTTCTAAATTTTCAAACGCTTTTTCTAGGTACTCTTTTATAGTATCTGTTAAATCAAACTGTTTTCCAACTATGCTTGTATTCATACTTTTTTCTCCTTATTTTATTCTTTTTTAAATTTATTTTATGGTCTTTGAATTGTTCTTCTGTGGAACCTAACAGGTTCTATACCATCAGTGTTTTGCACCATAACATCTATCAAGGCGACATTATAGTATGTAGCTGTAATTCCATTAATATCTTTTAAGTCCATAAAATCCTTCTCGATACTATTTGATGACTTTACATTACCATTATTATCACATCTAGGCATGTCACTATCAAGATAAAATATATTAACCGTTGCCACAAACCCATCACCAAAATCGTATGTTTTTTCTGTAATGCAACCATTAGAATAATCAGTTCCTTGCATATCCAAAACAGCCAAGCTTGTAGCACTCATAGCATATAATTCAGCTTGCTCCTTTAAATAAACATCACCTGACTGCTTTACCATCTTTGAAGATAGAGATAGTGACATCATGCCTAAGGTTGCTATAAGCATAACAAAAAATATTGCCATTATTAAACTAAAACCTTTTTTCATTAGAACACCACCTTTGTCTTACACACTACAAATCTATTATCAGTAACACCGTGTTTTTGGGCACCGGCATTTACACAAAGCTTTAAATCCATTCCACTTGCACTAAAACCCCTAAACCTAAACAAAGTAACATTTTCAACCAAAAGAGATTTTATACCATTTCTATATGTCTGCCCCGTCCAAGGTCTGTAGTCATAATATAAGTATAAATTTCCATTTTCAGGAACTATAGCATAAGCTGAATGAGCTATTTGATATCTATCTGAAATTTCTCCACCCATATAATCTCTTGCAAGTGTGATTCTTGCACCATTGTTAGGCATATTAAAAACCATAATTTTATTTGGATTCTCACCTCTAAATCCATAACCTACTTCTTTGGTAGTTGATATGCCTTGAAATATCATTGCCAAATTTTGAGATTGACCTCTTGATATAGAATTTATAACATTAATTGCGGCTGATAGCCTACCACCTATGAGTATACGTCTATCGTTTTCATATATACCCATATCTAAAAACCCACTCCAACCAATAGAGCTATCCACATTAGCTCCTGCTAAATTTCTACTTTGTGTACTTTGTCCAATCCACTCTAAAATATCATGATCTTGTTGAAGTCTTGAGTCATAGACTAATACAATGTCATTTGGATTCGAACTTTTTCTACCAATTGTTGCTTGCTTAACCCTATCACTTAGTCTTGAAGCTATTTGATCAAGTGCTAGTTGGGTTTTATCTTCTACCTCATCTACTATTTTTGAGGTAAGATAGTTTTTATAAACATTTGTATAAATATTGCTTCCTATCAAAGATAAGATAGCAAGTATAACGATAACAAGTATAAGTTCAATTAAAGTAAAAGCTTTTTTTATCATCTTATATTCCTTTATACCTCATAACCATAGGTTTGTTCATACCTATATTTGGAGCATAAAAATACATTGTTGATCTATACTCACCAGTTCCAGGATTTCCGGCTGTGTCTTCAACTGTTACTTTTACACGCTTTATGTTTGTAGGCACTCCTCCGTCTATTGCACTTCCTTTCTCGCTAGTTGAAAAACTTAAAGTAGTGCCACCCGAAGTAATGCCACTTACATAATCAACTTCTGTAACAAAAAGCATATCTGAGATAAAATCCTCATTTGAGACTTGTTCATTTTTGGTGGCAAGAGGAGGACCACGAAAATCATCTATATCATTTCTATTATTAAATCCATAAGAGCTATTACCAGGAGTATAAGTTTTAGTTCTATCAGCATTACTTATTCTATTTTGATTAACATACGCGTTATTGTTTGCAATTAAGCTTCCAGGTCTGCTTCCAGGTCCACTTCTACCATTTAATGGCACTGAATTATATATAGGAATTCTAATATTTTTATTACCTCTCAAATAAGACATGATAGTTCCATTACTATCACATGTCCTACCATCATTTTCGCACATATCCCTCAAAGCTGTGCTGTCCCAAGGCATTGAAACAATCCTACCCATTAATGTTTTAGCACTATAGGTAAGCTCTTGTTTTATAGCCAACTCATTTGATTTTTGAGTTTGCGATACAATCTTTGGAAGTGAAGCTAAGGTTATGGCAACTATAACTATAGCAAGAACAAGCTCTATTAACGAAAAACCTTTTTTTAAAGGTGCTTTTTGGCTATGAGTTATACTACCAAAAGACCTATAAAACACCAATTTTTTGACTGTTTTCATATAAACCACCTCTTAAGACTATTCTAACATTTTAGAAAAAGCCATACTGAATTTAGTGTGATTATATCATAAATAGCCAAAAATCTATCTGAAATATTTAAATTTAATTTTTTATTTTATAACTATTTGTTTTAAAATAAATTTAATGTTTAAATAAATTTGCAAATTTTAAAGACAAATTTAATTAAATTAACCGATTATAAAGAGTAAAAGTGTAAAATAAATGACTTAAAAATTTAAAACAAGGATTTTAATTATGAAAGTTAAAATTTTCACTCTTTTTTTTACACTCATTTTTATGGTAGGTTGCAGCACAAAGTCATCTGGACTTTACAATCTAAGACCTGAAATTTGGTATAACCACATAATGGCAGATATAAAAGCAAATGACTTAAAAGAAGCTGATAAACACTACAACCAATTTGCAAGTGAACACGTCGCCTCACCACTTCTTGAGCCAACACTTTTAGTTATGGCACTAGCAAATATAGATGAGGGTAAATACACAAGAGCAAATGAACTTTTAGATGAATATATAAGAAGATATGGAACAAAAGAAAAAATAGAATATGCTAAATTTCTAAAAATAAAAGCAAATTATGACTCTTTTCAAAAACCAAATAGAAATCAAAATTTAATGCAATACAGCATAATAGAAATTAAAAATTTCTTATCAGAGTATCCAAATACTCAATATAGACCGCTTTTAGAAACTATGCTTATAAAATTTAAGCTTGCAGTTTATCATCTAAATGAAAATATAAAAGATCTGTATGTTCAAAAAGGAAGAGATGTATCAGCTAAAATTTATGAAGACAAACTTCAAAACTCAGCCTTAAAAGATGCAAATTTATCAGCTCCAAATCTTCCATGGTATAGAGCATTTTTTGAATAATATAAAAAAAGGAAATAGATGAAAATTTCACAAAATTCTTTGCCCATAATCACTATGAATGGACAATTTTTGTATCCATTCATGATAACACCTATTTTCATTCATGAAAGTGATGAGCTTGAAACCTTGGAGTTTGCCATAAAAAATGAAACTATGATTTTAGTAGCAAATGAAAAGGGAAATTCTACCTCAAAAAACAAATTTGAAAATATTTATAATGCCGGTGTTGTTGGAAATATAATGAGAAAAGTAGATCTTCCAGATGGAAGAGTTAAAATTTTATTTCAAGGAGCTTATAAAGCTAAAATTGTAAAAGAAATTTCACAAAAGCCACTTTTAGCTGAAATAAAACAAATAGAAATAGAAATTCCAACTGATAATAAAATAGAACCGCTTTTAAATATTTTAAAACAAAAAATAAAAACACTAAATTCAATGAATGGTTATTTTTCGCAAGATTTATTAAGAACCATTGAAGAAAGCAGTGATGCTATAAGGGTTCTTGATCTAACGCTAAGTGCTTTAAGGCTTACAAAAGATAAAGCTTATGATTTTTTTATAAAAGAAAATTTAGAAGAGCTTTACTTTGATACGATTGATTATATCATCCAAGAAATAGAGGCAAATAGACTTGAAAAAGAGATAAAGTCAAAAGTTCACTCAAAAATAGAAAAAACAAATAAAGAGTATTTTTTAAAAGAGCAATTAAAACAAATTCAAAAAGAACTTGGCAATGAAAACGAAAAAGAAGAAGAAGTCTTAGAATATAGAAAAAAACTTGATCTTAAAAAGCCATTTATGAGCGATGAGGCGTATAAAGAGATAAAAAAACAGATTGATAAATTTGCAAGGCTTCATCCTGACTCAGCCGATGCATCAATGGCTCAAAGCTACTTAGACTGGGTTTTAGAAATTCCTTTTGAAAATCTAGCAAAGAAAAAAAGCTCTATGAGTGATGTTAAAAAACAACTTGATAGTGATCATTACGCACTCACAAAACCAAAAGACAGAATAGTTGAGTATTTTGCTTTGCGTGAGCTTTTGGAACTTCGTGGGTTAAAAGATAAGGTAAATAATGGCATAATTTTATGTCTTGCAGGACCTCCTGGAGTTGGTAAAACAAGCCTTGCAAACTCAGTTGTAAAAGCTTTAAAGAGAGAACTTGTCAGAATAGCTCTTGGCGGACTTGAAGATGTAAATGAACTTCGTGGCCACAGACGAACTTATGTGGGCGCAATGCCTGGAAGAATAGTTCAAGGATTAATTGATGCAAAACAAATGAATCCTGTTATGGTGCTTGATGAAATAGATAAAATCTCAAGAAATTTTAGAGGTGATCCAACGGCAGTTTTATTAGAGGTGCTTGATCCTGAACAAAATAATAATTTTAGAGATTATTATTTAAATTTTAATATTGATTTGAGTAAAATTATATTTATAGCAACAGCAAATGATATAGGAAGTATCCCCCCTGCACTTAGAGATAGAATGGAATTTATATTTTTAAGTTCTTACACACCACAAGAAAAATTTCAAATTGCAAAAAAATATCTTATTCCACAAGAGCTTAAAAAACACGGGCTTAAAGCAGGTGATATAAACATATCTGATGGGGCATTAAGGCTACTTATAAGCGACTACACAAGAGAGAGCGGTGTTAGAAATTTAAGAAGAAAAATAGCCGATATTTTAAGAAAAACAGCGGTTAAAATTCTCAATCAAGAAAAAAATGAAAAAGTCTTAGTAAATAATAAAAACTTAGAAAAATTTGTAGACAAAAAAGTCTTTGAAATAGATGCTGTTGATAAAAAAGATCTTATTGGTATAGTAAATGGACTTGCGTGGACGGCAGTTGGAGGAGATGTTTTAAAAATAGAGGCTATTAAAATAAAAGGCAAAGGAAAGCTTAATATAACTGGGCAACTTGGCGATGTCATGAAAGAATCCGCCATAATTGCTTTTAGCGTAGTAAAAGTCTTAATAGATGAAAATAAGCTTGAAATTCCAAAAAAGATATATGAAAAAGCCCATATAAGTGAAAGTGAAAATAGTGAAAATAGTCAGAATTTAAAAAATAACAACGAACAAATTTATAATCTTTTTGATTTTCACTTACATGTTCCAGAAGGTGCAACCCCAAAAGATGGCCCTAGTGCTGGTATAACAATGGCTGTAGCTATTGCTTCTATTTTATCAAATAAAAAAGTTAAAGCTGATATTGCAATGACAGGTGAAATTACCCTAAGTGGAAAAGTTTTACCTATTGGAGGGCTTAAAGAAAAGCTAATTGCAGCTCATAAAGCCGGTATAAAAAAAGCATTAATTCCTAGAAAAAACTATGAAAGAGATCTTGATGAGCTTCCAAGTGAAGTAAAAGATGCCATTGAAATAATACCGGTTGATACTATAGATGATGTTTTAAAAAATGCGTTAGTTTAAAAGCTATAAATACTTTTAAGTTCGTAAATCCCACATTATTTTTTTATAAATTATAATGTGGGATAATCAAAAAATTTATTTTCTAAAAATACCCATTATAGACTTCAGCAAACCATCAAAAATATTTGTCTTTCCATCTGTAATTTTATCTAAAAACTTTTCATAAGTAGTGTTATTATCTTTTAAAAATTTAGCTAGATAATCTCCACTTTGCTCCATGCCACCAACTTTTTCAAGTTCAACAAGTTTTTTATAGATAGGAATTATCTCTTTTATGGCATTTCTAGGGGCTGCTCTTCTGTAAGCTGTATAAGAAACTATCTCGTTAGTAATAGGATCAATAACTGTTTCAAATTTTGTTAAAACCCAATAGTATCTTCCATCTTTTGCTAAATTTTTAACTAAAGCTTTAAAATCTTTATTTTGTTTTATTGTATCCCACATAAGCTTAAATGCTATCCTTGGCATATCAGGGTGGCGAACTATGTTATGTGGTTGTCCTATAAGCTCTTCTTTGCTATATTGACAAACATCTATAAAATAGTCATTTGCATAAGTTATAACGCCTTTTGGATCTGTTTTTGAAATTATCCACTTATTAGGATCGAGTGGAATTTCCTTATCTTTTGGTATAGGTCTTTTCATAACATCACCTCTTCTTAATAAAATTTAAACATTATACGATAATGTAACTTAAAATTAAATTTATCAAATCTTAAATTTTTTTTAACTGAAATTATGATATAATACAAACAAAAATCTTGTAAAGGAATAAAAGTGAGCAAGAGTGAAACAATCAATGCTTTTAAGAGTGTCGCAAATCATCAAGATTTCATAATGACAAGGATAAGAAATTGCATAAGACATGAAAGAGATAAAGAAATTACCGATATTGTTGGTGAAGAAAATAAATTTGATGAGGTTTTAAGCGATACAAGCTATAAATTCCAAGAACTCTTAGGCTCTATTTTATATAGTGAGGTCATTAAAAATTACTATTTATGGAGAGATACTTGCGTAGCCATATATAAAATTTATATAAGGGATTTAGATGCAAGAAGGCTTAGAGTAAATAAAATAAGCGAAATGGATAGAGAAGTTTTAAAATCAAAATTTGATGATTTAGAAAACATACAAAAGGTTTTAACCCAGTATTGCGATACCGCTATTGCAAGACTAAATGCCTTGGGCGATGATAAATTTTAAGCAAGTTTTATAAAATTAAATTATTTAAAACTTGCCTATATTTAAAAAATTTTTTATAAAAATTAAGATCTATAACTTGCATTTATATCGACATATTTATGACCCAAATCACACCCATAAGCGCAAAATTTACCATCTGCGATACCTAAATCACAACTTATTTTAAAACTTTCTTTTTGCATTATAACATGAGCTTTTTGCTCTCTTTCTTCATCAAGCTCAGGGTGATTAATATCATAAACTAAAACATCATCATATTTTATAACCAAACTTTCTTCGCTGCACTCAACACCACTTGCTCCAATGGTTGAAGCTATTCGTCCCCAGTTTGGGTCTTCTCCAAAAATTGCTGTTTTTACTAAAAGCGAATTTGATAAAGCCTTAGCTGCTTTCATGGCCTCTTTATCATCTTTAGCGCCATTTACTTCAAAAGCTACGACTTTGCTTGAGCCTTCACCATCTTTTACAAGCATTAAAGCTAAATTTAAAGTTATCATATTAAGTGCGGTTTTAAAAGCTTGTTTATCATAGTCTTTTTTGCCACTACTTATAAGCATAACAGTATCATTTGTAGATGTGTCACCATCCACACTAACAGCATTAAAACTATTTTCAATGCTTGATTTTAGAAGTTCATCCATATCATCTTTTGGGATATTAGCATCAGTTAAAATATAACATAGCATAGTAGCCATTGCTGGGTTTATCATACCTGCACCTTTGCAAATAGCAGCTATATTAAAACTTTTGCCATTTTCTAAATCAACTCTAAAACTAAGTTCTTTTTTAAACTTATCGGTTGTCATTATAGATTTTGCAACAGCGTCTGAGTTTCTAGCATAAAAATCAAACTTATCCAAACCTTTTATGATTTTTTCTTTATCAAGTCTTTGGCCAATAACACCAGTAGAGCTCATTATAGGATTGATTAATTTTATTTTTTTGCCAAGTTCTTTAAAAATTTCATCAATATCGTCTATGCCTTTTTCACCAGTCATAGCATTTGCGTTTTTTGAGTTTAAAAGTATAAAATTTGTTTTAAAATTTTTAGGGTATTTTAAAAAATGTCTAAGTGGTGCGGCTTTAAATTTGTTCGTAGTAAAACACGCACTTATTAAAAACTCTTCATCACTTCTTATAAATCCTAAATCATTATTTTTTTTCTTTACGCCTGAATGCACTCCATCAAAATAAAACCCATCAACATTTTCAAGTCCGCCTTTTAGCGAAATCATATCAAACATATTTTAACTCCTGCGGTTTATATCTACCATTTATAAGTTTTCTTGTATAATTTATCCCCTCAGCCGTACCTATAACTAAAAGTGTGGCATTTGTGCCTATTATAGCATCACCGCCAGGCATAGGAGTAAATTTATTATTTTCATCTTTTATTCCAACTATATCAGCACTTGTAATTTCTCTGAGTCTAGTTTCACGAAGTCTTTTAAATCTAACCCAAGAATGACTTGGAACTATAATTTCCTCAATATCAATTAAAGAGTCTTTTTTATATAAAAATCTTTCTAAGATATTTTCCATATCTGGTCTTACACTTATAGCACTAAGACGCTGAGCGGCAAGTTTTGATGGAAGTATAACTGAGTCTGCGCCAAGCTTTTTAAGCTTATCTGCATCTAAATCATTATCAGAAACACTCATAACAAAATATGGCTTTTTAAGTTCAAGCTCTTTTTCATATAATCTTACAGTTGCAATTATTGCAATATTATCAGCTATATTTGAACTAAGTGCAATAACACCTTTTGCACTAGAAAGATGAGATTTTAAAAGTGAAAGTTCGGTATGAGGTTCGCCTTGTATAAAATAAGGATATTTATTATCATGAGCAATCTTACTCAAATCATCACTTGTGTCAATAACAACAAAAGGGATATGATTTTCTCTAAATTGCTTTGCAAGCTCAATTGTATAGATATTGTGATAGCAAATAACAAAGTGATTTTTTAATCTTGCTATTTTATTTACCATATTTCTCTCCCTAATGGCATTTACTAAAAAGCCTTTTTTTAGGCTTTCTATAACAACACCTAAAGAAAATGTAAAAGCTCCAAAACCAGCAAAAATAAATGCTACAGTAAAAATTCTCCCAGCTGGAGAAATCTCGGCAACTTCGGTAAATCCGACAGTTGTAAAGGTCATCCCTGCTTGATAAAATCCATCACTTAAAGAAAAACCGCTAAAAGCCATATATCCTAAAGTTCCAATTAGCATAAGTGAAACAAGAAGAATTAATGGTAATCTAAACGGTTTTAACTGTTCGTAAAATTCAAAGTTAAGATTTACATCAGGTTTTGAAGATCTTGTCCAGTTGAGAAATTTACGAACTCTATCCCAAAAAGACATTTTAACAAACTTTATATATAAAAACTATCTAGATTGTTTTTTCATAGTTCTTAAAGTTGATGCTGCAACTTTAATTCTTCTAGTTGTTCCATCTTCTAAAACAACTCTTATGGTTCTAAGATTTGGTAAAAATCTTTTTTTATTTTTGTTGTTAGCGTGACTTACGCTATGGCCTACCATTGGGCCTTTTCCTGTAATAGCACATCTTTTTGCCATATTTTATCCTTTGAAAACTTAAATTTAAAAGGTTGATTATACCAAAAAATACTCAAATCTTACTTAAATTTATTAAATTTCATATTTTATTAGTTTTTATGATTTAAAAGGGTAAAATTCAAACTTTGGAATTAGTTATAAAAAATTTAAGGAATTTAAATGTATGTAGCACCAAGTATTTTATCAGCTGATTTTGCAAATTTAGAAAGTGAAATAAAAGCAGTTTGTGAAGCTGGAGCTGATCTTATCCACATAGATGTAATGGATGGACATTTTGTACCAAATTTAACAATTGGGCCTGTTGTTGTAAATGCAGCTAAAAAGTCAAGTTCAGTGCCTTTAGATGTTCATCTAATGGTTGAAAACCCAAGCTTTTTTGTAGAGATGTTTTTAGGGATTAAACCTAAATTTCTAGGATTTCATATTGAGGCTGAAAACCACCCTTTAAGATTAATTGATCACATTAGAAATAATGGAATTTCTCCTGCTATTGTTTTAAACCCACACACACCAATAAGCTCACTAAAACATATCATAAATAGTGTTGATATGGTTCTTTTAATGAGTGTAAATCCAGGATTTGGTGGGCAAAAATTTATGCCTATTGTAATAGATAAAACAAAAGAATTAAAAGAGCTTATATATAAAACAAACTCAATTTGCATGATAGAAGTTGATGGTGGTGTAAATGGGCTTAATGTAGCTGAACTTGATGAAGCTGGAGCTGATATAGTAGTAGCTGGAAGTTATATATTTTCATCAAATGATTATGAAACTGCGATTAGATCTTTAAAAGTATGAAAAAAGTTAATAAATTAGAAAATTTTATAGATTTGCTTTCTCAAAAATCAATTAATTATCATGATTTTTTAATAAAATCAAGTGAGATTGATGAGATAAAATTTGACCCAAAAGATTTTAATATGTGGCACGCTTCAGGACTTGAAGTAGTAAAAAAAGATAATGGAAAAGTAACAATTGCTACAAAAGATAAAGAGATTAAAGATGAAATTTTTTGCATTACAGATATTGAGACAAATGGCGGCATAAAAGAGGGACAAATCATAGAAATAGGAGCAGTAAAATTAAAAAATGGTCTAGTTTTAGATAAATTTGAAAGCTTTATAAAAGCTGATTTTATTCCTGAAGAAATTAGTGATTTAACTGGAATTAAAGTTAGTGATTTAGACAATGCTCCAAATTTAGCCACCGTGCTTGAGAGATTTAAACTTTTTTTAGGAACCAGTACTTTTGTAGCTCATAATGTTAAATTTGATTATGATTTTATAAGCAAAAGTTTGGAAAAATTAGACTATGGAGTGCTTTTAAATAGGCGAATTTGCACTATTGAGCTAGCCAGACGAACAATACCATCTGCTAAATACGGACTTGGATCATTAAAAGAGCTTTTAGGTATTCATAACGCTCATCATAGAGCCTTAAATGATGCAATAAGTGCAGCAATAATATTTAAAGTAGCACTTGAAAGACTTCCTTGGACGGTTCAAACAGTAGAGGATTTAATACATTTTTCAAAAACAGCAAAAAGCGTTAAAATAGTAGAAAAGAAAGAGTAAATGTCAGTAGTTTTTGCAAAAATAAATTTGAATAATTTAAAACAAAATTTTTTTAATTTAAAAAAATTTGTTGGAGATGATATAAAGTTTTGTGCTCTTATAAAGGCAAATGCTTATGGGCATGGAAGCGTGGAAATAGCTAAAAGTTACGCTGAGTTTGGTGCTGATTATCTAGCAGTAGCAAGAGTAAATGAAGGTGAAGAGTTAAGAAAAAATGGTATAAATTTGCCTATTTTACTCCTTGGATACAGCGATGAAGTAAAAAAAGCTCTATTAAACAACCTTGAGCTTTGTGTTTTTAACTACGAATATGCAACCACTATAAATGAAATAGCAAAATCCTTAAATTTGAAGGCCAAAATTCATATCAAGCTTGATACAGGAATGGCAAGACTTGGTTTTGTGGTACGCGATGAAAAAAGCATTTTAGAAACAACTTTAACTTGTTTAAAAATTTCAAAACTCTCAAATATAGAAATAGTTGGTGTTTTTACTCATTTTGCTAAATCAGATAGTGCTGATAAGAGCTTTACAAACCTACAACTTAAAAGATTTAATGCTCAAATTTATGATTTTGAAAAAAATGGGCTTAAAATACCATTAAAACATGTCTCAAACTCAGCAGCTATTTTAGATACACAAACTGCAAATTTAAATATGGTAAGAAGTGGAATAGTTGGTTTTGGATTTTATCCATCAGATGAAGTTAAAAAAAGCGTAGATTTAAAGCCTGTTATGAGCCTTTATGCTATGATTTCAAATATTAAGATTTTAAAACCAAATACCCCAATTAGCTATGGTGGAGTTTACACAACAAAAGATTATGAAAAAATTGTAACGATTTGCATCGGTTATGGTGATGGATTTTTAAGAGAGCAAAATAATCCAGAGGTTTTAATTAATAATGTAAAATGCCCAGTAGTTGGGCGAATATGCATGGACCAGTGCATGGTAAAAGTGCCTTTTGATATGGAAGTTAAAGTTGGTGAATATGCAACAATTTTTGATGAAGGTGAGTTTAACGCTTCAAATTTAGCCAAAAGATGCGATACTATAAGTTATGAAATTTTATCTTTAATAGCTTCAAGAGTTAAAAGAATTTATTACAAAGATGGCAAAATTATAGATTAAATTTATCTTAAATTCATTTATTTTTATTAGTTAATGATATTTTTTAAAAGTCAAAATAATTAAATATTTCACTTTAACTATGAATTATCAAAATTATTGACATATAAAATTTTGAAATGTTATTGTTTATTTGCTAAAATATCTAAAATTTTTAAAAAGGATAAAAATGGCAAATTTACTAATAATTGGAGCTGGTGGAGTTAGCCAAGTTGCAACCTACAAAGCTGCTGCAAATTGTGATGTATTTAGCAAAATAACTCTTGCAAGTAGAACAAAAAGCAAGTGTGATAAAATAGCAAAATTTATAAAAGAGCGCCTTGGAGTAGATATTCAAACCGCACAAATTGACGCTGATGATACAGATGCAGTTGCTAGTCTCATCAAAAAAACAGGTGCTGAAATTTTATTAAATGTTGCACTTCCATATCAAGATTTAACACTAATGGACGCTTGTATAAAGGCTAAAATTTCTTACATCGATACTGCAAATTACGAGCATCCAGATACCGCTAAGTTTGAGTATAAACTTCAATGGGCAAAAGATGAGGAGTTTAAAAAAGCTGGGGTTTTGGGACTTTTAGGAAGTGGCTTTGACCCAGGTGTTACAAATGTATTTTGTGCCTATGCACAGCAATATCTGTTTGATGAAATTCACTATATCGACATACTTGATTGCAACGCTGGAGACCACGGATATGCATTTGCTACTAACTTTAACCCAGAGATAAATTTAAGAGAAGTTTCAGCAAATGGACGATATTGGAAAAAAACTAATGATTCCATAAATGAGCGAAAAACAAACTGGAAAAATGATGAGTGGGTAGAGACAAAGCCTATGGAGATTGGCTTTAAATGGGATTATCCAGAAATTGGCGTAAAAGATAGCTATCTTTTATATCATGAAGAGCTTGAAAGCCTTAGCAAAAATATCAAAGGTTTAAAACAAATTAGATTTTTTATGACATTTGGACAAAGCTATTTAACCCATATGAAATGCCTTGAAAATGTTGGAATGCTTCGCATAGATGAAGTTGAGCACAATGGCGTAAAAATAGTTCCTATTCAGTTTTTAAAGACACTTTTACCAGATCCTGCGAGTTTGGGTGCAAGGACAAAGGGCAAGACCAATATCGGATGTGTGATTCGCGGAGTAAAAGATAGCAAAGAAAGACAAATTTACATCTATAATGTTTGCGACCATGAAGAGTGCTATAAAGAAACTGGAGCTCAAGGAGTAAGCTATACAACAGGAGTTCCAGCGATGATTGGTGCAAAAATGATAGCTTTGAAAAAATGGCAAGGCAAAGGTGTATTTAATATGGAGGAATTTGACGCAAAACCTTTTATGGATGAGCTTAACAAGCAAGGACTTCCTTGGAAGATAATTGAGATGAAACCAGGTGAGAGCTATAAGGTGGGCGAAATTTAAAAACTTAAAGCAAATTTGAGATTTTTTAAAATTTGCTTATTTTGCCAAAAATGTATTTAAGTAAGTTGATAGCACAACTCAAAATTTAACTAAAAATAAATTTTGTACTTTGTCTTGTGAAATCAACTTACTTTTCTATTTAGCAAATCAAAATTTTTATTATATTTTTATATCTTTTTGCTAAAATTACGAAATTTAGTAAATTTGAGGAATTTATTTTGAGACTACAAACAACTTTAATAACTCTTGCTTCCATAATTATAATTTTTGCAGGTTTAAAAGCTGCAAACTCAGTAGTAGTGCCGTTTTTATTAGCTACTTTTATAGCAATTGTAACTTCGCCTGTTTTAGACGCCTTAGAAAAAATTAAAATTCCAAGAACTATTTCATTTATATTTGTAGCATTTTTACTACTTGGGTTTTTAGCATTTATTGGAAGTGTTGCAGTTACTACGATGTTTGACTTTTTAGGACAACTTCCTGAATTTAATAGAAAATTTCAAGTATTATTAAATGAATGGATGGAAAAACTAAATAACACAGATTTTAGAGATATGATAGTTTTTGATCCAAATATGTTTAACTTAGAATCTAATAAAATTATCACAACAACAAGCTCACTTGTTAGAAAAACAGGCTCAATGATGTCTATGTGGCTTTTTGTACTTTTACTTGTTGCATTCATGCTTTTTGAAACAAGAGTTATGCAAGAAAAGGTGAAATATCTAAGCCGTAAATATTCAAATGCTGTTGTTTTTGTAAACTCTTTTGTCTATAATCTTAAAAGATATCTTTTTATAAAAACAGTAATTTCAGCAGCAACTGGGCTTATTATAGGTTTTGGACTTTATTATTTAAGTATTCCATACGCAGTTTTATGGGGAATAGTTGCTTTTATAATGAATTATATACCTACAATTGGTTCTTTTGTAGCTGCTGTACCAGCTGTCTTTGTAGCACTAATAAGTGGAAATTTTTCAGATACTATTTGGGTTGTAGCGCTATATGTAGCAACAAATACTATTTTTGGAGTAATTTTAGAGCCAAGGCTAGTTGGCGAAGAGCTTGGAATTTCAACTATAACTGTGCTTTTTAGCTTACTTTTATGGGGTTATGTTTTGGGAATAGGTGGACTTTTTTTAGCAGTTCCATTAACTATGACTATTCAAATTGCACTTAAAATCAATCCTAAAACAGAATTTATAGCTGTAATGTTGAGTAATAAAGCTGAAAAATAACTGCTGAGTTTTATAAATTATTTGAGCCATTAAACCACTTGCTGTTTAATTAAAGATTTATTTTTTATTCAGATATGGACTCTTTAGGCTCAAAACTATTTAAATAATCAATATTTTCTTTTAAGTCTTTAAAAATATTTTCTTTTTGTATCTCATCTATAAAACCATAATTTTTTAAAATTTTATAAACCCTACTTCTTATTCCACAAAAATATATTTTTAACTCATTTTTTTTACAATTGTTATAAAAAATTTTTAATCCCCTATATCCAGTAGCATCAATTAAAGGAACATTTTCTAAATTTACAACAATTATTTTTGATTTAGGTTTAACAATATCTAGTAGCATATTAGAAAATTTCTCTGCAGCACCAAAGAAAAAAGGACCGTTGATATTATAAACAAGAACCCCATTTGGAATTTCTAATATTTTACCATCAGCATGTTTTAAATCTTTTGTGATCATTTCAAAATTTGTTAAATCACTCATTCGCTTCATAAATATAATCAAAGCAAATATCATACCAACTGATATACCAATAATCAAATCAAAAATACCGTCAATAAAAATGTCGCAATAAATACAAAATAATCACTTTTTGGCGCTTTTTTGATTTGCTTAAAATACTCCCATTCACCCATATTATATGAAATTATCAGCAAAATCGCACCAAGAGATGCCATAGGTATGAGATTTACAAAATTTAGTAAAATCATAACCATACTAAATAAGGCAATTGAGCTTATAATAGCAGAAACAGGGCTTTTTGCACCATTTTTTATATTGGTTGCAGTTCTTGCAATTGCTCCAGTTACAGGAATACCGCCAATGGCCGCAGAGGCAATATTTGCTAAACCTTGTCCAACAAGTTCTATGTTTGAATTATGCCTATCATTTGTCATACCATCTGCAACCACCGCAGATAAAAGTGATTCTATGCCAGCTAAAACTGCAATTGTTATAGATGCTGGTATTAAAGACTTGATAAGCTCAAAGCTAATTCCATTAATATTTACAAAAGTTATTTTTAAATCCAAACTTCCAAACCTTGAACCAATAGTTTCAGCGGGAAGTGTAAAAACTGAACCAAAAGCGTTAAAACAACCACCGAAACTAACATACTAGGTATTAATTTACCAATTTTTGGAATTTTTGGCCATAGAATAATTATAAAAATAGATACTATAGTTATCAAAATTGCGTATAAATTTAGTGTTTGAATATTTTGTATGTAACACAAAATTTGTTCCATAAATTGAGCTGGAATTTTTTCAACGCCCAAACCTAAAATATCTTTTATTTGACTTGAAAAAATTGTTACAGCAATTCCGCTTGTAAATCCTGCTACAACTGGATACGGAATAATTTTATAATTTATCCACCTTTTAAAAAACCTATAACTACAAGCATTACGCCAGCCATCATCGTTGCAATGGTTAATCCCAACATGCCGTGTTGCTCTATAATACTATAAACAATCACAATAAATGCGCCAGTTGGTCCTGCTATTTGAAATTTTGTTCCACCTAAAATGGCTACAATAAAACACCCAATAACAGCAGTAATAAGCCCAACTTCAGGCGTTACTCCCGATGCAATTCCAAGAGCTATAGATAATGGCAATGCAACAATAGCCACTATGATACCTGCGGCCATATCATTTAAAAACATCTTAAAATTATAATTTTTTAAGCCTATAAAAAACTCTGGGATAAAATCTTTCATATTATCTACCTGCATAAATTATTAATAAATACAATTCACCTATTTGAATCTTAGTAAGCATTATATCTTTTTATATCATAAAAATTTACTACTGCTTGAAATATGCCACGAATACTGGATTTTTGTTTAAAAAAGCGTGTTTAAAATATTAATATAACCTTAATAAGTATAAAAAGTGGTCTCCTCAGCGAGATTCGAACTCACGGCCTCAAAATTAGGAATTTTGCGCTCTATCCTGCTGAGCTATGAGGAGAAATTTTAATTTAAATCGTTATTTTATCTTATTTGAAATTAAACTATATTGAAATTTGTATAATTTTGAGAGAAAGGCTCAAATTTGAGCCTAAAATTTAATTATCTTCTAAAAATACCCCTAAGACTGTCTCTTATAGCAGTGGATGCTTCGTTTTTAAGAGTATTGGTGGCATCTTTTGTGATATCATCAGCAAAAGAACTTGACCCATCACCAGTTGAGCGAATGGAAACATCATCTACGATACCTTTCTTATTAAAACTAATGGAAACTGTATCACTATAATCATTATTATAATAATTCCAAACATCACTATATCTATTTGATGATTTAGAATTTGGGTGACCTAAAATTTGAATTACTTCGGTTTTTGTGCTTTTGTTAAGCTTAATATTTTCAGCTTTCGTGCCTAAATTTGGTGAAGGTTGTGCAAGATTGCAACCAGCTAAAAAAATTGTTAAAACTAAAACAGAGACTAAATTTTTCATAAATATACCTTTAAATAAAATTTAAAAAGCATTTTATCAAAAAAAAAAAAAACGACTTAAATAAAAATATTAATTATAAATTATAAGTTTATTTTAATATATAAAACCGCATAAATTTGAATTTTGAAAAATAAAAAATAAAATAAATTTTAAAGCAAAAAAAACAGAGGAAAAAAATTTAAAAAATAAAATAAAATTTAATCAATTTCAGCGGAAATTTAAAAAATTTTAAAAGGTAAAAATTTTTAAAAAAATAAAAAGGGGTAAAATTCTACCCCTTAAATTTAGCCGTTTCTTTGTTTAATTATCTCTTCGCTTACATTTTTTGGAACTTCATCGTAGTGATCAAACTCCATTGAGTAAGTTGCACGACCTTGAGTTTGACTTCTTAAATCTGTTGAATAACCAAACATTTCAGCTAATGGGCAAAATGCATCAATTATTTTGTTTCCACCTCTATCGCCCATATTGTTAACCTGACCACGGCGTTTATTGATATCACCTATAACATCACCCATATATTCTTCTGGTGTCTCAATTTCAACTTTCATAACTGGCTCAAGTATAACAGCTCCTGCTTTTCTAGCACCTTCTTTAAAACCCATTGAAGCAGCTAGTTTAAATGCCATTTCAGAACTATCAACTTCGTGATAACTTCCATCATATACAGTTACCCTAACATCCTCAACTGGATATCCTGCTAAAACTCCACCTTGCATTGCTTCTTGGCAGCCTTTATCAACAGCTGGAATATATTCTTTTGGAATAGCTCCACCTTTAATATCGTTAACAAACTCATATCCAGTGCCTGGCTCAAGCGGTTCAAGGCGTAAATAAACATGACCATATTGACCACGACCACCTGATTGTTTAGCATATTTATATTCTTGCTCAACTGTTTTTCTAATAGTTTCACGATATGCAACTTGTGGCTTACCTATTTCAGCATCAACTTTAAACTCTCTAAGCATTCTATCAACGATAACTTCAAGGTGTAACTCACCCATACCACTAATAATGGTTTGACCGCTTTCTTCATCAGTTTTTACTTGGAAGCTTGGGTCTTCTTGAGCCAATTTTTGAAGTGCAATACCCATTTTTTCTTGATCTGCTTTTGTTTTAGGCTCAACCGCAACACTTATAACTGGATCTGGAAAATCCATTTTTTCAAGTATTACTTGATCTTTTTCTCCAGCTAATGTATCACCTGTTAGAGTATCTTTTAGTCCTACAACAGCACCAATTTCTCCAGCATAAAGTTCTTTAATCTCTTCTCTTTTATTTGAGTGCATTCTAAGAATTCTTCCAATTCTTTCTTTTTTACCTTTTACAGTGTTATAAACATAACTTCCACTTTCTAGGATACCTCTATAAACTCTAACAAAAGTAAGTTGACCAACAAAAGGATCTGTCATAATTTTAAATGCAAGTCCAGCAAATTCACCATCATCTGATGATTCTACAAAAACCTCATCTCCGTTTTCATACTCGCCTCTAATATCAGCAACTTCATCAGGTGCTGGTAAATAATCAACAATTGCATCAAGAAGCGGTTGAACACCTTTATTTTTAAAAGCGGTTCCGCACATCATAGGAATCATACTTAAATTTAAACAAGCTTTTTTAATACCATCTTTAATCTCATCTACGCTTAATTGTTCACCACTGAAGTATTTATCCATTAATGCATCATCAGTCTCAGCAACAGCTTCAATTAATTTATCATGGTATTCTTTTGCCTTATCTAGTAATTCAGCTGGGATTTCTCTTTCAACATAAGTTGTTGGTTTTGTTTCATCTTCCCAAACTAAAGCTTTCATATTTACTAAATCAACAACGCCTTTAAAGTCATCTTCTGCACCAATTGGAATTTGAAGTGGAACAGGATTTGCTTTTAGTCTATCTTTAATTTGTTGTTCAACATTGTAGAAATTAGCTCCAACTCTATCCATTTTATTTACAAAAACAATTCTTGGAACATGGTATTTGTTTGCTTGTCTCCAAACAGTTTCACTTTGAGGTTGAACACCACCAACTGAACAAAATACCGCAACAGCACCATCTAAAACTCTCATTGATCTTTCAACTTCGATTGTAAAATCAACGTGTCCTGGGGTGTCTATAAGGTTAATTTGGTGTTCTTTCCAAAAACATGTTGTAGCAGCTGATGTAATTGTAATGCCTCTTTCTTTTTCTTGAGCCATCCAGTCCATTGTAGCTGTACCTTCATGAGTTTCGCCAATTTTATGACTAACTCCTGTAAAGAATAAAATTCTCTCACTTGTTGTTGTTTTACCGGCATCAATGTGAGCAGCGATACCGATATTTCTAACCATATGTAAAGGTGTTTTTCTAGCCATAATAACAGCTCCTTACCAGCGGTAATGAGCAAAAGCTTTATTTGCCTCTGCCATTTTATATGTGTCTTCTTTTTTCTTAAATGAAGCACCTTTTGAACTTGCAGCATCCATAAGCTCATAAGCTAATTTTTCTATCATAGTTCTTTCACTTCTTTTTCTTGAAAATGAAATAATCCATCTAATAGCCAAAGCCTGTTGTCTTACTGGTCTAACCTCAACAGGAACTTGGTATGTCGCACCACCTACTCTTCTTGACTTAACTTCTAAAATAGGCTTAACATTTTCAATAGCATCATTAAAAACATCTATACCTTTTACATCTTCGCTTTTGCTATCGATAAGATCTAAAGCACCATACATTATTCTTGTTGCAGTGCTTTTCTTACCATCATACATAAGTGCATTAATAAATTTAGTGACTACTTTATTGCCATAAATAGGATCAGGCATTACTTCCCTAACGGGAGCTCTTCTTCTTCTCATATTATTTTTCCTTCAAATTTATAAAATTTTACTCAAACTTAGCCAAATCAAGGGCCAGTCTGTTTTTGTTAGCTAAACTATTTTTTAGGACGTTTAGCACCGTATTTAGATCTTGAAACAGTTCTTTTTGCAACGCCTGCTGTATCTAATGCTCCACGAACGATGTGGTATTTAACACCAGGTAAGTCTTTTACTCTTCCGCCTCTTACTAAAACGATAGAGTGCTCTTGTAGGTTGTGACCTTCACCACCTATATAACTAATAACTTCAAATCCACTTGTAAGCCTAACTTTGGCAACTTTTCTCAAAGCTGAGTTTGGTTTTTTAGGGGTTGTTGTATAAACCCTAGTACAAACTCCTCTTCTTTGAGGACAATTTTGTAACGCTGGTGATTTTGATTTTTGAATCACTTTTTTGCGTTCTTTTCTGACCAATTGATTAATGGTTGGCACAATAATTCCTTTCATCATTAAATTTATTAAAAAGACCTAATATTATCTAAAAACTGCTTAAAAAATGTTAAAACCTACTAAATATCAAAGATTTAACAGTAGATATTGTAAAATAGATGATTTTTAAATTTCTTCATAATTGCTTTTTTTATAAAATTAAAAACTCATTATATAAGGCTTTTACGGTAGCAACTCCCATATTTATGAGTTTTGCATTTTTATAAGTAACATATTTTTAAAATCCTTTAATCATTTTTTATGCTGAATTTGCCACCGCCGCAAAATAATAAGCATAAAGACGCACCTAAATAAAGATAAACTATCTCAGGTACAAGCCCGCCAAAATTTGTAACAGCGAAAAGCTTATCCATATATGCAACATACAAAATCGTACAAGATGTTGCTATTAACATAATAGAGGCAAAGCGGGTATAAATTCCAAATATTATCATAACTGGTGCTAAAATTTCACCAAGATATACAAAATAAGATAAAAATGAAGGTATTTTAGCATTTATAAGAAGTGAAGCAACAGGCTCTATTCCAAATTTTAGTTTAAAAAGTCCATGATATAAAACACAAATTCCTAAAAATATTCTAAGAATTAATAATCCAAAATTTGGATAATTTAAATATTTAGACATAAATTTCTCCTAAATAAATTTATGTCATTATACAAAATTTATCTAAATTTCAAAAGGGACGACCTTTTGAAATTTAGCATTTTAAAGTTATTTATTAGATTTTATTTTAACTTTATCTTTTTTATAAAGTCCTGTTCCAACAGGAATCATCTTTCCTAAAATAACATTTTCTTTTAAATCTTCTAGATAGTCAAATTTACCAGAAATACTTGACTCGGTTAAAACTTTAGTGGTTTCTTGGAAAGATGCAGCTGAAATAAAACTATCACTTCCAATAGCCGCTCTTGTAACACCAAGTAAAATAGGCTCTGCAATAGCTGGCTCACCACCCATTTTCATAACTCTTTCGTTTTCGGCTCTAAATTTACGCCTACTTACCAAATCTCCTACAATAAAGCTTGTATTTCCACTATCTAAAATACTAACTTGTCTTAACATTTGAGAAACAATAATCTCAATATGTTTGTCATTAATAGCAACACCTTGGCTTCTATAAACTTGTTGAATCTCACTTATTAGATATTGATGAAGTGCTTTTTCACCTAAAATTCTAAGAACATCTTGACTGCTTATGAGTCCATCAGTTAACTTTTCACCAGCATGAACAAACTCACCTTCTCTTACTTGGATTTGAAGAGATTTATCAATTGTATGTTCAACCTCAAGACCATCAGGAGATTCAATAATAATCTTTTCTTTTGAACGAAGTGCCTTTCCAAATTTAACAACACCGTCAATTTCAGCTATAACAGCTGCATTTTTTGGTTTTCTAGCTTCAAAAAGCTCACTAACCCTTGGAAGACCTCCAGTAATATCGCTTGATTTTGCTACGGCTTTTGGAGTTTTTGCTAAAGTATCGGCCAAAGCTACTTTTTGCCCATTTGATACATAAATAACAGTTTTTGGCTCTATTTGATAAGTTAGAGTTTTACTATCAGTAACAACACTAATAGTTGGCTTTATACCTTGTGGTAAATACTCATTTACAACTAAACGAGTCTGTCCTGTAAGCTCATCATACTGCTCAGTTGCACTAAATCCTGGCTCAATTCCCTCAAAACTTACAACACCACTATCTTCTGCAATAATTGGAGTTGAATATGGATCCCACTGAGCTATTATAATTTTTTCATTTTTCTTAGGTTTAAATATAACATCACCATTTTTTACTTTGCTATTATCGTCAAATTCAACAATAGAAGTTCTAGGGATATAATATCTTGCGGCTTCTCTATCATCATCATCAGCAACTACCACAAAAAGACCCTTTTCTTTTACTTCGTAACCTTTTTTAATATCTCTAATTCTTGTAAGTGAAGCACCATCAAGAATATAAAATTTAAGTATTCCACTTGAACTAGTTTTTGTTACTTGACTAATAGGCTCGCCATCCTCTATATGAATCTCGCTTGCATATGGGATACGGCCTGGAACGTGCCAACCCTCTTTTATGATTTCAACTATACTTTCTGAAGCTGTTACTTTGTCACCATTTTTATATGGAAGATAAAACTTGCCCTCTATCTTGCCACTAACTCCTGCTAGCTCATTTACTTTTGCAATATTATGTTTTCTAATAGTATGTTTTTCTTCTTTATCTTTTGATTTTACTGTTAAAATAACATCTTCATATGAAGTTTCAACTTCTAAAACTCCATCAAATGAAGCTTTTATCTTTGGTTCAACAATTAAAATAGCCGCATTTCTTCTATTTGCAACTATTTGCTTTCCTTTGTTTTCGTAAGTTTTTATATTGTAATACCTTACAAAACCCTCACTTTTTGCTAGAATTTGGTGATCTTGTTGCTCTGTTGAGGCTGTTCCACCAACATGGAATGTTCTAAGTGTTAGCTGAGTTCCTGGCTCACCAATTGATTGAGCTGCAATAATTCCAACTGCTTCGCCTGGTTTTACCATTTTACCTTCACCCAAATTTATTCCATAACATTTTGCACAAACACCTTTTTTAGCTTTGCAAGTAATTGGTGTTCTAATGCTTACTGCTTTAATTCCAGCTTCTGTTATCTCTTTTGCAATTTGTGCATCTATTAAAGTACCTTGAGAAAAAAGTATTTCATTTGTGATTGGATCAATTACATCATCACTTAAAACTCTTCCAACAATTCTATCTTCTAAGCTCTCTATTAAAGCACCATTTGCGGTTATTTCCGCTATTTCAATACCTTCATGGGTTCCACAATCATGCATTGTAATTTTAACATTTTGACCAACATCAATTAGTTTTCTTGTTAAATATCCAGCATTTGCAGTTTTTAACGCAGTATCTGCAAGACCTTTTCTAGCACCGTGAGTTGAAATAAAATACTCAAGTACATTCAATCCCTCACGGAAATTTGAAGTAATTGGAGTTTCAATAATACTTCCATCAGGTTTTGCCATAAGTCCTCTCATACCAGCAAGCTGACGAATTTGTGCAGCACTACCTCTAGCTCCACTATCTGCCATCATATAAATAGAGTTGAATCCACTTTGATCATTTTCAATTAAATTCATCATCTCTCTTGCGACTTTAGTATTTGTGTTTGTCCATATATCGATGATTTTGTTATATCTTTCACTATCTGTTAAAAGACCTACACCATACTGACTTTGTATTTCTTTAACCTCTTTTTTGGCCTCTTCTACATATTTTACTTTTGACTTTGGAGTTATTATATCAGCCATAGAAATACTTACTGCAGCCTTTGTAGCCCAGTCAAATCCTAGATCTTTTAAATCATCTAAGAATTTTGCTGTTACTTCAAGCCCGCCCTTTTCATAAACTTGATCAATTAAATTCGCAATATCTTTTTTCTTTAAAATTTTATTCCACATTTTTTCATCTATAAAATCAGGAATAATTGATTTTAAAATAAGTCTTCCTGCTGTTGTGAATACTGTATTTGAATCAATCATAGTTTTTATTTTTGCATGAACATCTAAATATCCACTATCAACAGCTATCATAACCTCATCAACGCTTGAATAAATTTTATTTGTTCCTTTTGCATTTTCTTTTTCCAAAGATAGATAATAAAGTCCTAAAACCATATCTTGTGAAGGAACACAAACTGCTTTTCCACTTGCAGGAAGTAATATATTCATTGAGCTTAGCATTAAAACTTTACACTCTGCGATGGCTTCTTGAGAAAGTGGCACGTGAACAGCCATTTGATCTCCATCAAAGTCAGCGTTAAAAGCAGCACAAACAAGTGGGTGAAGCTTTATCGCTTTTCCATCAACCAATACTGGGTGAAAGGCTTGAATTGACATTTTGTGAAGTGTTGGAGCACGGTTTAGCATGATAGGATAGTTCTTAACAACCTCTTCTAAGCATTCCCAAACCTCAACTGCCTTGTCATCAAGCATTTTTTTAGCTTGCTTTACAGTTGCAGCATATCCTTTTTCTTGAAGTCTTGCAATTAAATGTGGCTTGAAAAGCTCTAGTGCCATAGTTTTTGGCAGACCACATTGATCCATTTTTAGATTTGGTCCAATAACAATAACTGAACGACCTGAAAAATCAACCCTTTTTCCAAGTAGATTTTGACGAAATCTTCCTTGTTTTCCTTTTATAATTTCACTTAAAGATTTTAAAGGTCTTTTGTTTGCTCCTTTTACAGCATTTGCGCGTCTTCCGTTATCAAAAAGAGCATCAACTGCTTCTTGAAGCATTCTTTTTTCATTTCTTATAATTATTTCAGGAGCGTCAAGTTCTAAAAGTCTTTTAAGCCTTGTATTTCTATTTATTACTCTTCTATATAGATCATTTACATCGCTTACTGCAAATTTACCACCATCTAGACTAACCAAAGGTCTAAGTTCAGCTGGCAAAACCGGAAGAGCTGTTATCATCATCCATTCTGGTTTATTATTAGAAGATAAAAAGCTCTCTACAACTTTTAATCTTTTTATAATATCTTTTTTTCTAGCCTCTGATTTTGTTGACTCCATAGCCTCTTTAAGTTCTGCAACTATAGAAACTAAATCAAGCTCACTTAAAAGCTTATGTATAACTTCTCCACCCATTGCAGCACTAAAGCCTGTATTATAAAATCTGCTACTTAAAAGCTGATATTGTTCTTCATTTAAAACTTCATATTTTTCAACTTTTTTGGTATTTTCATTATCGTAATATGCATCACCTGGATTATCTACTATGTAAGCTTCATAATATAAAACTCTCTCAAGATCTTTCATTCTAACACCTAAAAGAGTACCGATTCTACTTGGAAGTGAGTTTACATACCAAATATGTGCAACCGGAGTAACTAGCTCAATATGCCCCATTCTAGTTCTTCTAACTTTAGAGCTTGTTACCTCAACACCGCACTTTTCGCATCTATGTCCTTCAAATCTCATTTTTTTATATTTGCCACATAGACACTCATAATCCCTTATTGGTCCAAAAATTTTAGCACAAAAAAGCCCGTCTCTTTCAGGCTTTAGAGTTCTATAATTTATTGTTTCAGGTTTTTTTACTTCTCCATGACTCCAAGCTCTTATCTCTTCAGGGCTTGCAAGCTGAATTTGAACTGCATCAAAGTCGTGAGGTCTTTTATTTTCAGTTATCTCAATTTTTGCGAAATCACTCATTATCCTCATCCTCTTTTTTAAATATATTTATATCAAGTGCTAATGATTTAAGCTCTTTTGTTAAAACAAAAAATGTTTCAGGAACACCTGCTGATGGAACATTTTCACCTCTAATTAAAGCTTTATAAGCTTCAAGTCTACCATCAATATCATCTGATTTAATTGTTAGCATTTCTCTTAATGTGTAAGCCGCACCATAAGCTTCTAAAGCCCAAACTTCCATTTCTCCAAATCTTTGACCACCACTTAGTGCTCTACCACCTACAGGTTGTTGTGTAACAAGAGAATATGGCCCTGTGCTTCTTGCATGAACTTTTTCATCAACAAGGTGATGAAGCTTTAGATAATACATACAACCTACATTTACTCTTTCTTTAAATTTTTCACCAGTTCTTCCATCATAAAGTTCTGTTTTACCATCCGGATCAATATTTGCCATTTTGAATAACTTTTCAAAATCCTCAGGCACAATACCTTCAAAAATAGGTGCAGCAAATTTAATACCATGACTCCAATCTCTTGCATATTTTAAAAGTTCATCATCACTTAACTTTTCTAAAGTTTTTTTAGCATTCATAAGTTTTGAAGTACTTGCGATATCAATCATTTTTGCTCTTAAATTTTTAATCCATTCACCTGTTTTTTCTTCCATCATTTTTTCAATTTGTTCGCCAAGTTTTACACCAACTAAACCTAAGTGGCTCTCCATAATTTGTCCAATATTCATACGGCTTGGGACACCTAATGGGTTTAAAACTATATCGACCCTTTTTCCGCTTGGAAGATATGGCATATCAACTTCTGGAACGATATTAGAAACAATACCTTTATTTCCGTGACGACCAGCCATTTTATCACCAACTTTTAGCTTTCTCTTTGTTGCAATATAAACTTTTACAAGTTTTACAACACCACTTGGTAAAATATCATCTTTTTCTAAAATTTCAAGCTTTTCATCATGATCTTCTTTTAGCTTTTTCTTCTCGTTTTGGAAGTGATTTTTTATATCATCATATTCGGTTTGAATTGATTTTTCGTAAGATTTTATAAAGCTATTTAAAGCAAATCTATTACTTTCTTCAAGATCACTTCTTGGAACGAAATCACCTTTTTTAAATTCCAACTTACCAAGTTTTCCATCTTCTTTTAATGGCTTTTTCTCAAGCAAAGATGAAACCATTAAAGTTTCTTCTCTATCTAACATCAAAAGTCTATCATGGTGTTCTTTTTCAAGGGTTGTTTTTTCAGCCTCATACGCTTTTATAGCTCTTGAGTCTTTTTCATATCCTTTTTTTGTAAATATCTTAACATCTATAACAACACCTTCAGTTGAGGAGTTTGCATATAATGATTTATTTACAACATGACCTGCTTTTTCTCCAAAAATTGCTCTTAAAAGTCTTTCTTCAGGAGTTGGCTTAACTTCACCTTTTGGGGTTACTTTGCCAACTAAAATCATTCCAGATCTTACCTCGGTACCAATTTTTACAATTCCACTTTCATCGAGATGGATAAGCTCTTCTTCTTTTACATTAGGAATGTCTCTAGTTATCTCTTCAACACCATCTTTTAATTCTCTTGCTTCAATACTTTTTTCATAAACATGAATACTTGTATATTCGTCATTTCTAATCATCTTTTCACTCATAACAACGGCATCTTCGTAGTTGTATCCATGCCAAGGCATAAATGCAACAAGAGCATTTTTACCAAGAGCAAGTTCACCCTCATGCATACTTGCACCATCTGCTATGATTTGACCAGCTTTTATTTCATCACCTTTATTAATAATTGGATGCTGAGAAAACATTGTGTTTTGATTTGTTCTTAAGTTTTTTTCCATTGAGTAATGATCTATAAAAGGACCACTTTCATCTTCGCCTAAAATAAATATGTTTTTACTATCTACTTTTTCGACAATTCCAGCTCTTTTTGCTTTCACAGCTGTCCAAGAATCTCTTGCAATGGTAGCTTCCATACCTGTTCCAACAATTGGAGCAATTGGCTTTAGAAGTGGAACTGCTTGTCGTTGCATGTTTGAACCCATCAAAGCTCTGTTTGCATCATCGTGCTCCAAAAATGGAATAAGTGAAGCTGCAACACCAGCTATCATACCAGAACATAAGTCAATCAAACCTACTTCTTCTTTTCTAGCTAATATATTTTCACCATCTTTTCTGGCCTCTAAAAACTCATCAAGTAAATTTCCATCCTCATCAACTTTAGCTGAGGCAGGCGCTATTACAATTCCTTCTTCTTGTGTAGCTGTTAAATAAACTATATCATCAGTTACTTTTGAGTTTGCCACTTTTCTATAAGGTGCCTCAACAAAACCTAAGTCATTTACTTTTGCATAAGTAGCAAGTGTATTTATAAGACCAATGTTTTGTCCTTCTGGTGTCTCAATAGGGCAAATTCTACCATAATGAGTTGGATGAACATCTCTTACCTCAAATCCTGCTCTTTCTTTTACAAGACCACCCTGTCCAAGAGCTGAAAGTCTTCTTTTATGGGTTACTTCACTTAATGGGTTTGTTTGATCCATAAACTGACTAAGCTGCCCAACTGTGAAAAATTCCATCAATGTAGTTGTTATAATTCTTGCATTTACTAAATCATGTGGCATTAACTCATCTACATTATTACTAAGTGTTGTAAATTTGTCTCTTATAGTTTTTTGCATCTTTACAAGACCTAGATGAGTTTCATTTGCCAAAAGCTCTCCAATAGATCTAATTCTTCTATTTCCTAAATGATCTCTATCGTCTATAAAACCTTTTCCATTCTTAACACCAATTAGGTATTTTGCGGTTTTTATAATATCTTCGCTTGTCATTACAGTTACATACTCAGGGACTTCAATACCAAGTTTATGATTCATTTTCATACGACCAACTTTTGTTAAATCGTATCTTTCTGGATTAAAGAAAAGATCATTTACAAATTCTCTTGCTGCTTCTTTTACAACAGGTTCACCAGGACGCATAACTTTGTAAATTCTAATTGCTGCAAGATCATTTTCATCATCTATTTTTTCAAGTTGTTGAAGTGTTTTTAAGGTATCGCCATCTTGCAAAAATGAGTTAATAACACTATTATCAACACCATCAGCAAGGTCATTTATTATGGTAATTTCTTTCTGTGATTTTAAAATTTTTTCTATCTTTGCTTCATCAAGCAAGGATAAAGTATCGTATAAAACTTCTCCACTTTCATTATTTATAATAGGATCAAAAAGATATCTTTCAAGCAATACATCAATTGGATATTCTACATATTCTAAACCATCATCAATAAGTTTTTTAGCCTTACTTGGAGTAAGTCTTTTTCCAGACTGATGAACAATGTTTCCTTTTGGATCTTTTATATCGTATTCTAACCTTGTTGTATAGTCTTTTGGATCAAATTTTGTTAAAAATTTACCTTTTTCAACACGAAGTGTTTTTATAGGATAAAAAAGTTTTATAATATCTTGTTTTCCATATCCAAGTGCCCTAAATAAAATAGTTATAGGCATTTTTCTTTTATTATTTATACGGACATATAAAATATCTTTTGCATCATATTCAAAATAAAGCCAACTACCCCTATCTGGTATTATTTGTGCTGTATAAATTCTTTTATTTGATACTGTTGGACTCTCTTCTTCTTTAAAAATAACACCAGGACTTCTATGAAGTTGATTTACAACAACTCTTTCAACCCCATTTATGATAAAAGAAACTCTATCAGTCATTAAAGGAATATCTCTTAAAAATATCTCTTGTTCTTTTATTTCTTTAATTCCTGTTTTTTCCCCAGTTTTTTCATCTTTATCATAAATGACAAGTCTAATTTTCATTTTTGAGCTTACGGAGTAGGTTAATCCTCTTTCTACGCATTCTCTAATTGAATATTTTGGTTTTAAAATTTCATAATCAACATATTCTAAACTAAGTCTGTTTTGTGGATCGTGTATAGGAAAAATTGATTTTATGGCTCTTTCCATACCGCTTTCAACACTGTCTTTTTTATATAAAAAACTATCAAAACTCTTTTTTTGTAATTGTAATAAATTTGGAATATCAATCTCTTTTTTGGCTTTTGAAAAATCAACCCTAAGACGATTTCCAGAATATAGGCTATTTAGCATTTGACCACCTCATGGCAAAATTTGAAAGAAAAATTGGTGCTAAAGTTAGCACGAAATGTTTTGAAGGGAGAATTACTCCCTTCATTTTTGTTTTATTTAAGCTCGACTTTAGCTCCAGCTTCTTCAAGTTGTTTTTTAGCTGCTTCAGCATCTTCTTTGCTGATTCCTTCTTTAAGAGTTGAAGGTGTTTTTTCAGTAGCATCTTTTGCTTCTTTAAGTCCTAATCCTGTTAGAGCTCTTACAACTTTAATAACATTGATTTTTTTATCACCTGCATCAAGTAATACAACATCAAATTCTGTTTTTTCATCTGCACTATCACCACCTGCTGCACCACCTGCTGCACCTGCAACCATTACTGGTGCTGCGCTAACACCGAATTTCTCTTCAAATTCTTTAACTAATTCACTTAACTCTAAAACTGTTAAATTAGAAATATATTCTAATACATCTTCTTTTGTAATTGCCATTTATTATCTCCTAAATTTTTATTATTTATTATGCTGATTGTTCTTTTTTTTCTTTAAGCGCATTTAAGCCGATTGTAAAATTTTGAATCGGTGCATTCCAAACTTGCAAAAGCATTGCAATAAGCTCTTCGCGACCTGGTAGTTTGGAAAGTGCTTCAACTTTACTAACATCACAAACTTCACCATCAATATGAGCAGATTTTATAATAAAATTTTTATTTTTTTCTGCATATTTGAAAGCTACTTTTGAAACATTTAGCTGATCGCCCCAAAGAAAAATATTGGTATCTTTTAACTCTAATCCTGTTTTTTCTACACTATTTAAAGCAATTCCAGCTAATGTGTTTTTTATAACTTGAACTTTTACATCAGATTCTTTGGCTGCTTTTCTTAACTCTTCAAGTGAAGAAACACCAATTCCTCTATAATCAGCTACAATAACACCATCAGCTTCTTTAAAGCTTTCAGTTAGCTTTGAAACAAGAGCTACCTTATCTTCTCTAGTCAACTTTTCTCCTTTCCGATCAGTGATTTCAAGCAGAGAGAATTACTTCAATTAAGCCCAAAGGCCTCTGGCTATCTCCAATCTAAAATATATTATTTATTTTATTTTAAATCAATTATTTCTTGTGAATCAAGATTAACTGACGGACTCATCGTAAGTGATAAGGCTGCATTTTTAACATATCTACCCTTTGCAGTGGCAGGCTTATGCTTATTTATCTCTTTAATAAAAGTAGTTAAATTTGCCATAATCTCTTCTTTTGAAAAGCTTACTTTTCCAATGCCTGCATGAATGTTACCTTGCTTATCAACTCTAAAGTTAACTTGTCCACCTTTTGCATTTTTAACAGCCTGTGCTACATCCATTGTAACTGTGCCTGTTTTTGGGTTTGGCATAAGACCTTTAGGTCCTAAAATTCTACCAACTTTACCAACTAAACCCATTAGATTTGGTGTAGCTATTAAAACATCAAAATTAATATTGCCTTTTTGAATTTCTTCAACCAAATCATCATCACCAACTATATCAGCACCTGCATTTTTAGCTTCATCAGCTTTAATATCTTTTGCAATAACTGCTACTCTTACCACTTTACCTGTACCTGATGGAAGAACAACTGAACCTCTTACCATTTGGTCTGCATATTTTGGATCAACATTTAGCTTTAATGCTATTTCAACTGTTTCATCAAATTTAGCAGATGAAAGTGTTTTTACAGTAGATACCGCTTCTTCAAGCGAGTAATTTTTTTCAGAATCAACTTTTTTTAATAATTCCGTAAATCTTTTTGAATTTTTTCTCATAAATTTCTCCGCATTAATTTTGCTTCCACCTTTTTATCCTTGGTGGTAAAAGGATTTTAATCAACTACGGTTATACCCATAGATTTTGCAGAACCAGCTATAATTCTAGCAGCTTGCTCTTTGTCTGTTGTATTTAAATCAGCAATTTTTTTCTCAACTATCTCTAAAACTTGTGCTTTTGTTAAAGTAGCAACTTTATTTTTTAGAGGATTATCTGAGCCTTTGCTAATTCCAGCAGCTTTTTTTATTAAATCTGTTGCTGGTGGTTGTTTTGTCACAAATGTAAAACTTTTATCAGCATAAACAGTTATTATAACAGGAATGTTAAAACCTGCCATATCTTTTGTTTTTTCATTAAAAGCTTTACAAAACTCCATAATATTTACACCTTGCTGACCAAGTGCTGGACCTACCGGAGGACTTGGATTTGCCTTTGCAGCAGCAATTTGTAGTTTAATCTGACCTGTTACTTTCTTAGCCATTAGACTATCTCCTTAATCTTAAACAATTTTCTCAACTTGTGAATATAATATTTCAACTGGGGTACTTCTACCAAATATAGAAACATTTAGCTTTAAAGTTCCATGTATCATATCATACTCTTCTACAGTTCCAATAAAATTTGCAAAAGGACCTTCTTTTATTCTCACGCTTTCACCTTCATCAAAAGAAATTTTTGGTTTTGGTGCAGCTCTTTTATTAACTTTATCCAAAATCATTTCAACATCTTTATCACTTAAGGCTGAAGGTTTTTTACTTTCGCCAATAAAACGACTAACTTTTGGCAAACTTTGAATTTTATGCCAAAGTGCAGTATCTAAATCAAGTTTAGCAAAACAATAACCAGGATAAAGGCTTTTTTCCTTTATTGTTTGCTTGCCATTTTTAATATCTATTAAATCTTCAGTTGGAACAACAACTTGCTCCACTTTATCTTGCAATCCTTGATTTTCTACTAAAGTCTCAATTGCATTCTTTACACTCATTTCAGAACCAGCATAAGTCTGTATAGCATACCATCTGTGTGCCATCATCACACCTCACACTATCTTAGAAATGGTAAAAGACATAATTAAATCAACCAAAGCCAAAAATACAGATACAGCAAAAACTACGATAATAACCATCACAAAAGCATTCCTGATTTGCTCTTTTGTTGGAAATATTACCTTATCTAGTTCTATTTTTGATTGATATATATAACTTTTAATTTTTTCCATCATTAAACCTTTTGGTGGCAGGGCAAGAGGGATTCGAACCCCCAACCTGCGGATTTGGAATCCGACGCTCTACCGTTGGAGCTATTGCCCTAACTAATCTTAACTTTTTAGTTTAACCTCTTTATGAACTGTGTGTTTTTTAAGTCTTGGACAATACTTTTTAAGCTCCAGTTTCTCAGTAGTAGTTTTACTATTTTTATATGTAGTGTAGTTTATATCTCCACTCTCACTGCATTTTAAACCAACTTTTATTCTCATATGGGACTTCCTTAAATAAAAAATAAGAGTGAGACAAGCTCACTCTTTTTTGTAAAAAAATTACTCTATAATTTTTGCAACAACACCAGAACCAACAGTTCTACCACCCTCACGGATAGCAAATCTTGTTCCTTGCTCTAGTGCAACTGGGTGAATAAGCTCAACTGTTATTTTAACGTTATCGCCTGGCATAACCATTTCTTTGCCTTCACCAAGAGTAATTGAACCTGTAACGTCTGTTGTTCTAACATAGAATTGTGGTCTATAGTTATTAAAGAATGGTGTATGTCTTCCACCTTCTTCTTTAGTTAGAATATAAACCTCAGCTTCAAATTTACTATGAGGAGTAATTGAGCCTGGTTTACATAAAACCATACCTCTTTCAACATCATCTTTACCTGTTCCTCTAAGAAGTATTCCTACATTATCACCAGCCTCACCTTGTTCCATCTCTTTTCTAAACATTTCAACGCCTGTTACAGTTGTTGTTTGAGTTGGTTTAATACCTACAATCTCAATAGTATCACCTACTTTTACAACACCTTTTTCAACTCTACCTGTAACAACTGTTCCACGACCTGAAATTGAGAATACATCTTCAATAGGCATTAGGAATGGTTTATCAGTGTCTCTTTGTGGAGTTGGAATATAGCTATCAACTGCATCCATAAGTTCCATTATTTTAGCTGACCACTCACCCTCAGTACCAGCTTTTGCCTCTTCTAGAGCTTTTAAAGCTGAACCTACAATGATAGGTGTATCATCGCCAGGGAAGCCATACTCATTTAATAGCTCTCTAACTTCCATTTCAACTAGTTCAATAAGCTCAGCATCATCAACCATATCAGCTTTATTTAAGAAAACTACTATGTAAGGAACACCAACTTGTCTTGAAAGTAAGATATGCTCTCTAGTTTGTGGCATAGGACCATCAGCTGCGTTAACAACTAATATAGCACCATCCATTTGTGCAGCACCAGTAATCATGTTTTTAACATAGTCAGCGTGTCCAGGACAGTCAACGTGAGCATAGTGTCTATTTGCAGTTTCATACTCTATGTGTGAAGTTGCAATTGTAATACCACGATCTTTTTCTTCAGGAGCATTGTCTATGTTATCATAGTCTTTTAGCTCAGCTAGACCTTTTCTTGAAAGAACTGCAGAAATAGCAGCAGTTAAAGTAGTTTTACCATGGTCAACGTGACCGATAGTACCGATATTAACGTGTGGCTTGTTACGCGTAAATTTTTCTTTAGCCATTTTTTCCTCCATTAATTAATGTTTTTTATACTTTTTAAAAATTTGTGTTTATTTGCTATTCTATAATTTTGATGGAGCTCATAGTGGGACTTGAACCCACGACCTCTTCCTTACCAAGGAAGTGCTCTACCTCTGAGCCATATGAGCATAAACTCATGGCAAAAGTAGAATTAAACAAATTTAACATACACAAACAACTATTTGGAAACTTAAAGCTAGCAACTGTAATAAAAAAAAATATACAGCTCCCAGTTTTAAAATCCTAAATTTTGGAGCGGGAAACGAGGCTCGAACTCGCGACCCTCAGCTTGGAAGGCTGATGCTCTAGCCAACTGAGCTACTCCCGCAAACAATGGTGGTGAGACGTGGATTCGAACCACGGAAGGCGAAGCCAGCAGATTTACAGTCTGCCCTCGTTGGCCACTTGAGTATCTCACCCCTTTACATATCTGGTCAAACACTGTTTTTTAAAAAATGGAGCTGGTGAACGGACTTGAACCGCCGACCTACTGCTTACAAGGCAGTAGCTCTACCAACTGAGCTACACCAGCACCAAATACAATTTTTTAAATTGTAAAGGTGTATTGTATCTTATTTTTTTTTCTATGTCAAGGAATTTATAAAAATATAACTGAAAAAATTAATTTATAACCCCTTTATTTATAAAAAGGGGTTATTTTATTAGCTTATTAATAGAGACCGGATGTTTTTCCTGTTAAATCTACCATTATATTTTTTGCTTGAGTGTAATGCTCAAGAATCATTTTATGTGTTTCTCTACCAATTCCTGAGTTTTTATATCCACCAAATGGTGCACCTGCTGGAATTTGATTATAACAATTTATCCAAACCCTTCCAGTTTCCATGGCCCTTGCAGTATTTAGAGCTTTTGTAATATTGTTTGTAAATATTCCACCGCCCAAGCCATACTCGCTGTCATTTACCATTTTTATAAGTTCATCTTCGTTTTTAAACTTAATAACAACGCCTACTGGTCCAAAAATTTCTTCTTGCGCAACTCTCATATCATTTTTAGCATTTACTATCAAAGTTGGCTCTACAAAAGCATCTCCAGCAGCTGATCTTTTACCACCAACTGCAATTTTTGCCCCTTCACTTAAAGCAATATCTATATAACTTAAAATTTTATCGGCTTGTTTTTTATTAATTTGTGCACCCATTTGAGTATTTGGATCAAGCGGGTCACCCACTTTTATATTTTTAAATTTCTCTACTGCTTTTTCAATAAACTCATCATAAATACTTTCTTCAACAAAAATTCTACTTCCAGCACAACAAACTTGACCTTGATTAAACAAAATACCCATTTGAACGCCATCAAGAGCCTTCTGCATACACGCATCAGCATATATTATGTTTGCACTTTTTCCACCTAATTCAAGAGTTGAAGGGATTATTCTTTCTGCAGCAGCTATTCCAATATCTCTACCAACTTCAGTTGAGCCTGTAAAAGCCAATTTGTCAAGATCTGGATGATTTTTTAACCACTCACCTGATTTACTACCTTTTCCAGTAATCACATTTACAATACCTTTTGGTAAAACATCTTTAATAAGTCTCATAAGCTCTAAAACACTTAAGCTTGTTTCACTTGATGGTTTAAAAACAGTTGTATCACCGGCTGCGATAACTGGCGCTAATTTCCATGCGGCCATTAAAAATGGAAAATTCCAAGGAACAATTTGTCCTACAACACCAATTGGCTCTCTTAAAACCATACTTAAAATTTGTTCGTTTAGAACATTTGCACTACCTTCTTGTGCTAAAATAACACCAGCAAAATATCTAAAATGATCAGCAGCATAAGGAATATCAACATTTAAAGTTTCTCTAATTGGCTTTCCGTTATCCATAGATTCAACTTTTGCTAAAAATTCTTTATTTTCATCTATAATGTCTGCGATTTTGTTTAATATTTCTGAACGCTGATTAACAGTTGATCGTCTAAACTTTTCAAAAGCTTTTCTCGCTGCTTTTACAGCTAAATCAACATCTTCTTTTGTAGCATCGGTAATGTCTGCAAGTTTTTTACCATTTGCTGGATTGAAAACCTCAAGTGTTTCATTGGCACTTGATTTTACAAACTCACCACCGATAAATAAATTATATTTTTCTTGTAAATTTACCATAATTTCTCCTTTAAATAATATGGAGAAATTATAAGGTACTTAATTAAACACTTTACTTACTTTTTGATAATATTTATTAAAAAGTAAGAGCTTTTACAATTAATTCAACTGGATTAACACACCTTATATCTGATGATATTAAATTTAAAGAGTTGTTTAGTTGCATTCTACAGGCACTACACTCAGCACTTACAAAATCTGCCTTTGTTTTTTGTATCATCGGGGCTTTTTTAAGGCCTGTAGTTTTGCTTAAGTCATAATTATTTGTTTGCATTGTAACACCACCAAATCCACAACACATATCAGGATTTTCCATCTCTAAAAGAGTAAAATTATTAGATAAAAGTTCACGCGGCTCTTTAAAAACGCCTTGCATTTTTTTAGCATGGCATGGATCGTGATAGGTGATTTTTAAATTTAGTTTTTCTTTTTTTGCTAAAATTTCTTTTAAATTTGTGTGTTTATAAAAATACTCACTCGCCAAAAATATCTTATCTTGTAATTTTATAGCTCTTTCTTGCCAGCTTGGCTCATCATAAAATAAATGAGCGTAATCAACCTTTATCATACCAGAACAGGTAGCTTCAGGTATTATAATAGCATCAACTTTTTTAAGCATTTCCTCAAAATAAACTATGTTTTTCTTAGCGAGTTTTTTTGTAGTTTTATTATCTCCAGTAAAATACATAGCTGCACCACAACAAACTTGTTTTTTCATCAAATCTAAATTTATTTTTAGACTTTCGCAAATTTTTAAAATACTTTCTCCAATATTTGTATAAGCATAATTTCCCATACAGCCGATAAAAAGTCCAATTGTTTTTTCTCCGCCATTATCTATAAACTCTTCATGTGAGTTTAGAAAACTTTTTTTAGAAGCAGTTGGAAGCAATCTTTCTTTTTTTACAAGAGGCATTTTAAAACGTGGTTTCATAGAATTTGAAAAATTTTCTTTTTTTATTTTAAAGCCACAGCTTTGAAAAACATATCCCATTCTTGCACAAATATCTAAAACTTTTCTATGACTTAAGAACCAAAAAGCCATCTTTTTATACCATGCAATGCCATACTTTTTGGCGATATCAACTCTCACGCTTTCGATCGCAGCATCTGTTTTTATGCTTTTTGGACATGCGTCAACACAATTTGTACATAGAAAACAACTCTCAAATATAGTTTTTAAATTTTTATCAAGAACTAAATTCCCATCCTTATATGCCCCTAAAAGATCCAAAAACCCTCTTGGAGATGTTGTTTCATCGCGATTTATATTATAAATCGTACAAACTTGTATACATTTACCACATTTTATACATTCATTTGAAATTTCTTTTATCATACTGTTTTTGAAAACCTCTTGTTTGCTATATTTTTCATATATTCATCAAAGCACATTGCAATATTTCTTATGAGTAAAGTACCTGTTGGATTTACTTTTATAGCGTCATCGCTGACTTCAACAAATTCGCTTAATTCTTTTAACTCTTCTAAACTTTCTTTAAAGTGCTCTTTAAATTTTATACTAAATTTAGTTTCAATTTTTTTGATGTTAAGATAGAAATTACTCATTAAACTCATTATAACTTCTTTCCTTAAAATATCTTCTTCATTTAGTAAAATTCCTTTACAATATGGTAATTTTCCATTATCAATTGCCTCTTCGTACTCTTTTAAATCTTTATAGTTTTGTCCATAATGTCTAATACCCTCGCCAATGCTTGTAAGCCCTATTCCTATTAAATCCGCACCACCTTTGGTTGTATATCCTTGAAAATTTCTATGCAAACTCCCATCTTCTAAGGCTTTAAAAAGCTCATCTTCTGGCTTTGCATAGTGATCCATGCCAATCATTTTATAGCCATTTGATGTCAAATAATCGTGTGTAAATTTTAAAATTTCAAGCTTAACACTAGGATGAGGAAGAGTTGTTTCATCAAATTTTCTCATAGATTTTTTAATCCATGGAACATGTGCGTAATTAAAAATTGCATATCTATCAGGATTTAACTCAAGTGACAATCTTAGAGTTTCTTTAAAGGTTTCTAAATTTTGATAAGGTAGTCCATAAATTAGATCTATATTAACTGAATTTATTCCTTTTTTTCTAACCATATCAATGGCATTTTTAGTAAGCTCAAAAGACTGGATTCTGTGAATTTCTTTTTGAACTTTTTCATTAAAATCCTGAACTCCGAAACTTATCCTATTAAACCCATGTTTTATCAAAACATCACTTTGTTCGTCCGTTAAAAATCTAGGATCAATCTCGCAACTAATCTCTGCATCATCGCTAAAATTTTTAAAATATTTTTTTATAGATGTTATTAATCTATCAAGACTTTGTGCATCATAAAATGTAGGTGTTCCACCACCAAAATGCATTTGAGATACAACTCTTGAAGTATCTACGATTTTACTTAAAATTAAAAGCTCTTTTTCAACATAATCAAGATATCTTGTCATTTTATCTTGCTTGCTTGTATAAATTACATTACATCCACAAAAATAACAGGCAGAACGACAGAATGGAAGATGAAAGTATAAAGAAAGTGGTCTATTTTTATCTTGTTTTTTTAACTCATTTAAATATTCATCATAGGTAAATTTTTCACTAAATTCCAAAGCAGTTGGATAGCTTGTGTATCTTGGTCCTGGTTTTGAATATTTTGCATATGCATCAAAATCAATTGTGTTTAAAGTTTTCAACATTTCCCCTTATCATATTATCAATATCAACAAATAAATTTGGATATTTAATCTTTACATTATCAACTATTTTATCAAGATCTAAATTTGAAACCTGAAGTTCAGGATCTAATAAAGCAAGTTTTTTAATTTCTTCCATACAAACACTCCAAACGTCTCCAAAATCAATCGGCAAAGTCCTTGCTATACTTTTTTCAAGTTTTAAATCAAAATTTTCCCTTGCAACATTTTTATAGCTATTTATAAGTGATGTTAGACTTTTGAGCGATAAAACTGAATAAATATTTTTATCAGCATCTATACCAAACCATGGATATCTATTTTTCCATGAGCCTTTCTTTAGCATAATAGTCTTCTTATCGCTATTTTCGGTATTTAAAATTTCAAAAATCGTTTGATCTTTTCCAAAATCTTGCTCTATTTTTTCTATTTCTTTATCCATTTTCACCTCTTATGAGTTTTTACACACATTATTAAGCCAAACCATAATACCTTTTTGTGCGTGAAGTCTATTCTCAGCTTCCAAAAAAATCTCTTTACTATGCTTTTCAAAGACCTTGTCACTTATTTCATATCCCCTATAGGCTGGCAGGCAATGAAGTAAAATTGCATTTTTTTTAGCTAAATTCATTAAATCTTCATCTATTAAAAAACCTTCAAAATCTTTTACTTTTTGATCCTTGCTAACCTCATCACCCATTGAAAACCAAGTGTCAGTAGCTACAACATCTACATCTTTTATTGCAATTTTTGGATCATTTGTTACTATTATTTTTGCACCACTTATTTTTGCATTGTTCATTGCTATCTTCAAAACTTCATCATTTATTTTATAATTTTTTGGAATTGCAACGTTTAAATTTAAACCCATAATGCTTGCTAAATTTAGCCATGAGTTGCACATATTATTACTATCGCCAATATAAACTATGTTTTTACCAACATTAAGTTCCATCATAGTTAGATAATCAGCCATTAATTGAACTGGATGAAACAGATCACTTAGTCCATTGATAACTGGAATTTCCGCAAATTTGGCAAATTCTTTTAAATCTGCATGTCTGTAGACTCTAAGCATAGCCATATCACACATAGATGATATTACTCTTGCTGTATCTTTTATCGGCTCACCACGCCCTAACTGAGTCGTTTTACTATCTAAAAAAAGTGCATGTCCACCAAGTTGATACATTCCAACTTCAAAGCTTATCCTTGTTCTGGTTGAGTTTTTTTCAAAAACCATTGCTAGAGTTTGGTTTTTTAAATAAGGCGTAAAAATACCTTTTTTTACTTCATTTTTTATATTTTTTACAATTTCTAAAATTTCTAAGATTTGTTCTTTTTTAAAGTCATTTAGAGTTAAAAAATCTTTCATAATATCTTCTATTTATTTAAAATTTTAGCTAGCTCTTTAGCGTGATAGGTTATAATTAAATCAGCTCCTGCTCTTTTTATAGAAATCATAGTTTCAAGCATTACTTTTTTATAATCAATTACACCTGCTTTTTCCCCAGCTTTTAACAAGGCATATTCACCACTTACATTGTAGGCACAAACTGGAAGTAATGTTTTGTTTTTCAAATCTCTTATGATATCTAAATATGCTAGTGCTGGTTTTACCATCAAAATATCAGCTCCTTCTTTTTCATCTTCCAAGCTTTCGTTTATAGCTTCAAGTCGATTTGCTGGATCCATTTGATAAGTTTTTCTATCTCCAAAACTAGGGCTACTTTCTGCTACATCTCTAAATGGTCCATAATAAGCACTTGCAAATTTGGTTGAATATGCCATAATAGGTAAACTCTCATAGCCATTCTCATCAAGTCCTTTTCTCAGGTTTTCTATTATTCCATCCATCATACCACTTGGAGCTATCATATCAGCGCCATTTTTAGCATGAATTAAAGCTTGTTTAACTGAAATTTCAAGTGTTGCATCATTATCTACTGTATCTCCACATAAAATTCCACAATGTCCGTGATCAGTATACTCACAAAAGCAAAGATCAGTTATAACATATAAATTTGGAAACTTTTCTTTTATAGCTCTTAAAGTTCTTGCAATAATTCCATCATCACTTAATGCATCACTTCCAACACTATCTTTTACATCAGGAATTCCAAACAATAAAATAGATTTTATACCTAAATTTACAACTTCTTCACATTCTTTTAAAAGCTCGTCAATACTCATCTGAAAAACACCTGGCATAGAAGGAGTTTCTTTTTTTACTCTACTTCCTGGAACAACAAAAAGTGGATAAATCAAATCATCAACACTCAAATGTGTTTCTCTTACCAAATCTCTAATTGCTACATTTCTTCTTAATCTTCTAAATCTTCTAAACATCTATAATCCTTTTATATCTATCAAATATCAAAATAAGTTTATATTTTATCATATAGCTAGTAAATAATCTATTAAAAATTTAATTTTAATATTTTAATTTCATTATAAAAGACCTGTCAAATTTAGGTATAATGCAAGCTTAAATTTCAAATGATTGGATAAAAATGGATATAAAAATCTCAAATTTAGCAAATTTACCAACTAAATTTGGCGAGTTCAAAGTGCAAACTTTTAAAGAAAATGAAAAAGAACATTTGGTTATTTTAAAAGAGCCATTAAACGAAATTGTAAATGTAAGAATACACTCAGAATGCCTAACAGGAGATGCTCTTGGAAGTCTTAAATGCGACTGCGGGGAACAACTTCAAAAAAGTTTAGAATACATTTCTAAAAATGGTGGAATGGTAATTTACTTAAGACAAGAAGGGCGAAATATAGGTCTTTTTAACAAAATAAATGCCTATGCCTTGCAAGATAAAGGCCTTGATACAGTTGAGGCAAATCATCAACTTGGCTTTAGAGCAGATGAAAGAACTTATGAGATTGTGGATTTTATCCTAAAATACTACAAAATAGATAAAATAAATATGTTAACGAATAATCCAGATAAATTAAAAGGACTTCATTTTATAAAAGTAGAAAAAAGAATTCCTCTAATAATTAAACCAAATAGCTATAATGAGGGATATTTAAAAGTTAAAAAAAGTCAAATGGGACATCTTTTATGAATGATTTTGATGAAATTATTCATAGTCCAGATTTTAAGCAAAAAACTAAAAAATTTGGTGAAATTCTATCTAAATTTAATAAAATCCATAGCCTTACAAAGTATGAAAATTTAGATTTTGTAATGCAAGATAGCCTAAATGGGCTTAAATTTATAACAAACTCACCAAAAATAGCAATTGATGTTGGAAGCGGTGCTGGATTTCCTGCTATTTTTTTAGCTCTTGTTTTAAAAGATTGTAAATGGCATTTATTTGAACCAAATATTAAAAAATCATCTTTTTTAACATATGCAAAAATAAATCTAGAACTTGAAAATGTTATAATACACTCGAAAAAAATAGAAGATGAGGCTAAATTTGAGGCTGATTTAATAACATCAAGAGCTTTAATGAGAGCTGATTTGCTTTTAGAAATTTGTAAAGGTTTTTATAACAAAGAAACTTTGTTTTTGCTATACAAAGGCTCAAATGCAGAAAATGAGATAAAAAATTTAAAAGACTATAAACTTAACAGATATCAAAATAGAGTATTTCTAACTTTTAAAGGAGAGAAAAATGGCTAAATTATTAATGCTTGGAATTATCATAGCAATAGTTTATTTTTTTATATTACCAAGATTTCAAAGACCAAAAAACAGTGATAAAAAAATACAAAATTTTGTAGAATGTAAAAAATGTGGTACTTTTATCGACATAAAAGAAAGCGTTATAAAAAATGGAGATTATATCTGTAAAGAGTGCATAAACAAGGAATAAAATATGCAAATAATAGGACATAAACTAATAAAATATGAGAATTTTAATTTAATTCAAACAGTTGAAAATATCTTAAATTTTGATAATTTAATTTTTGAGTATAATGAAAATTTTATAAAAAATGCTAAAAACAGTGGTAAAACTTTTAGTGTTATTGTTAGAAATTTAAATGAAGCTGTTTTGGCAAATGCATTAAATGCCAAATTTATAATCATAGAAAAAAATAATATTTCAATAACAAAAGAAGTTGTAAAATTAGCTGAGTTTTATCTTTTTGATAGCAAAATAGCCGTAATTATTGAAAATTATGAAAAAGATCTGCTAAATGCTATAAACCTAAGAGTCGATGCTGTAATTTACAAAAATATTATAAATTATATTATTTAGAAGTTTTGATCTCTTTATAGCCAAAATTTATAACTTTTTCTTCGCTGTTTTTAAGTATAAAATTTTTTTCTATTTTACCATTTGAACCAGCGCTTGCATTTAAATCGCCCAAAATTTCAACCTCTACATTTACTGGAATTTTTGTTACAAAGGTTATATTTTGATCTATTGATGAGTTATTTTTTATATTAAATTTTGCTTCATTGTTATTTAAATCTGTTTTTGAAACTTCTATTAAATTATTAAGCCCGAAAAAATAAGTTGAAATTTCATTTTTTGATATCTTGCTTTCATAGGAATTTTGCACAAAAACATCATCTAAAAAAAACCTTGTTAAAGCTTCATTTATATCATTTTTAGGACTAAAACTAGCAGCAATATAAGCTTTTGAGCCACTATATGCATCAATATAGTTTGTTAAATTTGCATCCAATACTTGGCTATTTAAAATAATAATATTTTCTTTTAATGCTTTTAAATGCTGCTTTGAAATTTCAAAAAAATCAATCTTTTTTTGATTTTGACTACTTTCTAAATTTGAAGCTTTTAAGGAATCGTTTTTAACTATACTCATCGTAGCTGGTGCATCAAAAACTTTTGTTGCCTCCTCGTTATATATAAAAGTAGGTGTAAATTTTCCAGGAGTTTTGCTTGATTTTACGCTGTATGGATAGATTTTTATAAAAACATCATCTAGGTTTTCTTTTAAATTTGAAATTATTAAACTTTGTTTTATGGAAATTTTACCATCTTTAAAATTTACACTATTTAAAGTTTTAAATAAGGCATCATTTATTGGATAACTTATAGTTGTTTTTGGGTTTTTACAACTTTGTTTTATTGTGACTTTTTTAGTATAAAAAGCTGGCTCGTTAGACAAACTATCAATCTCTTTTAAAATTTCAGCTTGAGATGTGAGGTTTTCGTTTAAAATGCCACTTAAATTTTTTATATCATTTATATTGTTTAAATTTGAGTTTTTTATAATTTCATAACTATCTTTTAGTGCTTTTAGCCTATTTTGCAAACTCTGTTTTTTTAAAGAAATTTCATCTTCTATTTTGTTTCCAAAACTTATCTCTTCTATATTGCAATTAGAGTTTATGCTAAGATCTTTTTGATCAAGCTCAAAAGGAACTATAAAACTATTTTCTTTAATATTTTTTGTAAGTATGGCTTTATCGCTATAAATTTCAAGAGTGTTTGCAAAAATAGGAAAAATACCTAAAAATAAAATTAAAACAATTTTCATATTTTTATTTCATAAGCCTTATAAAAATAAGGCAAAAGCTTTCTTATAGAGTAATCATAGGAGTAAAATTTTGCATAAATTTCTTTTAATTCTTTATTGTCTCCAAAATCTAAAACATCTGTATTTGGTATCTTTGAAGCTTTAGAATCGAGATGGTTAAAAAACTCATCTCTTGAGCTAAATAACTCCCTTAGTTTTTTAACAACTTCTTTTTTTTCTTCTTTTTGCAAAATTTATTCCTTTGTCATTATATTTTTAGCTTCAATTCCCATCAAAGACAAGCCAGTTTTTATACAAAGTGCCACAACAGCAAAAACTTTTAAAAGAGCATCTTCATTCTCACTACCTAAAACTCTGTTTTCATTATAAAATTTATGAAAATTTGAAGCTATATTTTTAAGATAATCAGGAATTTTTTGCAAATTTCTACTTAAAAATGCGTCTTCTAAAACTTCATTTAAAGTAAGTGCTTCAAATAATAAATTTAAAGCTTCGTCATTTAAATTTAAAATACTAGCTTCTTTTATATCGTCTATTTTTTTTTCACTTTTTGCAAAAATTTGATGAATTCTTGCATGGGCATAATTTATATAAAATATAGGATTTGAACTATCTTCTTTGCTAAGTTCTGAAACATCAAACTCTAAAGCCGTGTCACACTTTTTAGTTATAAATATAAATCTTAAAGCATCACTTCCAATTTCTTCCAAAACATCGCTCATAAGTATGAAATTTCCAGCTCTCTTACTCATCTTGAAAGTTTGGCCATCTTTTAAAAGACTAACCATTTGTGCTAAGATAACTTCAAGCTTATTTTCATCAAATCCAAGATAATGAATGCTTGACTTTACTCTTTTTATATAGCCGTGATGATCAGCTCCCCAAATATTTATGTAGTGATCATATCCTCTTTTAAATTTATTGTAGTGATAGACGATATCGCCTGCTAAATAGGTAGGCCTTTTATCTTCTCTTATAATAACTCTATCTTTTTCATCGCCAAGTGCACTAGAATTTATCCAAATTTTACCGTCTTTTTCATATACTCCGCCATTTTTTTTAAGGCAATCTAAAGTATCGAAAAGCTCATTTTCAAAACTTTTTTCACTAACCCAATTTTGAATTTTAATATTAGCCTTTAAAAGATTATCTTTAATTAGCAAAAGCATTTTATCTTTTCCCCAAAGGCTTAATTTTTCTACATTTTGCTTATTTTTAAAAATATCTTTTCCAAACTCTTTTAAAGCCTCATCTGATAAATTTTCTACATAATCGCCTTTGTAGCAATTTTCTTCAAAATCTAAATTTGCGTTTAAAAATTTATTTGCACCTGTTATAAAGATAGAAAGCCCAAGCATGTTTATCTGATTTCCAGCATCATTTATATAATACTCGGTTGTGATATCATATCCTAAATATCTTCCAACTCTTGCTAATGTATCTCCGTAAACAGCCCCTCTTACATGTCCTATATGAAGAGGACCTGTTGGATTTGCACTAACATATTCAAGTAAAATTTTTTCTTTTTTATCTTTGCTTTTTGCAAAATTTTTACCTGAATTTAAAGCATTTGTAGCAAGCTTATCTAAAAACTCAGGTTTTAAGTGAAAATTTAAATATCCATTTAGGGGACTAGCTGTAAAAATGTCACTGTTTTTAAACTCTAATGCAAGCTCATCGGCTATTAATTTTGGCGATTTACGAAGCTCTTTTGCTAAAGAAAAAGCTAAAGGTGTAGCATAATGAGCTAAGTTTTTATCTTTTGGCTTTTCTAAAACAAAATCTTTTTTTAAAATTTCTTTTATTTTGTCGAAAACTATATCTTTCAAACTATTAAGCCTTTGTTTCTTCTTTTATCTCATCAGTTTTTTTGGCTTCATCTTTTTGAGCTTCAACTTTTTCAGTTTTTTCTTCACTCTCCATCTCTTTTTTAAAGACCTTTATTCCTTGCCCAACGCCTTTTGCAAGTTCTGGAATTTTCTTTGCACCAAAAAGCAAAATTATAATTATTAAAACAATTAATAATTGTTGCATACTAACCATACCATTCTCCTTAAAAATTAATTTTCATATATCCAATTATCAACAATATCACTAAGATCTAAATTTTTAGTATTATACCTAATAGCGTTAAATATTGATTTTAAAGCCTTATAGGACTCATTGAAATCATCATTTATTATAAGATAATCATATTCGTTTAAATGTCCCATCTCAGTTGCTGCATTTATAACTCTTCGCTCTATATCTTCTTTTGAATCGGTTCCTCTTTTAATAAGTCTATTTTTTAACTCACCCTTATTTTTAGTTGTTATAAAAATAGAAACTATTTCATCTTTTAAGCGCTCTTTTGCGAGTTTAAAGCCCTGAACATCTATATCAAAAATAACAAATTTACCACTATCTAAAGCTTTTTGAACTGGCACCAAAGATGTTCCATAATAGTTTTTATGAACAAGAGCCCATTCTAAAAAATCACCATTTTCAATGCCTTTTTTGAAGTCATCTTTGCTTACATAATGATAGCTCACTCCATCTTTTTCACCCTCTCTAATGCTTCTTGTAGTGCTTGAAATAGAGAAGTAGATATCTTTTTCATCTTCTAAAAGTCTATTTATAAGTGAGCTTTTTCCACTCCCACTTGGTCCTGATATTATTATCGCTTTTTTCACTATTAATCTTCTTTGAAAGAAATTTTTATTTTAATTTGCATATCTTTAAAAATCTCTTTAAATTTACCATTTTTCAAAGCCTCTTTAAGCTCTTTTTCCATCTCTTTTTTAGCAATTTTTTTAAGATCCTCATCTGAGGTTTCATTTTCTTTTTTGCTTAACAAGTCATTTAAGCTAATAAAGTCTTGTTTTTTACAAGCATTATCTTTTGCCTCACAAGATTTATCATCTTTATTTTCACACTCATTAGATTTTATTTTAAACTCATCATCAAGGTCATAATCATTTAATTCATCATCTTCTAATTCATCATCTTCAAAATTTTGGCTATTTTTATCATCACATCTATCATCAAGCTCTTCGATATCAAGAGCTGTTAGTGGAGGATTGTGTGGTTTTACCTCATCATATTCATCAAAAAAAGATAGCTCATCAGTAGTTTTTGACTCTTCATCTTTTGTAACTTCTTCTATTTTTTTTGATTCTTCATCTTCTAAATTTTCTTCATCATACATAACCAATGGGATAGTTTTAAGATCTTTACTAGTTTCTATTTTTTCTACTTCATCTTGCTTTGATTTTTGATCTTTATCGTGATTTTCTTTTGTTTCATCTAAATTTTCGTCCAACAACTCAGTATCTATAGAAATAGGCTTAATATCAGCATCATTTAGCTCTTCTTTTTTTTCCTCATTACAAGTAAGCTCATCATCAAAACCCGCATCAAGTTTGCCGATTAACTCATCTAAAGGCACATCATCATCTAAATTTTCAAGTAAGTCATCTAACTCATATTCATCTAAAGAATCTTCTTCTTTTAGAGTTTTGTCATTGGTTTTTGAATCATCCATCTTATCAATTTCATCTATTAAAGAGCCGATTTTTTCAAGTTCATCTTTTTTATCTTCATCTTTTAAAGAAATAATTTGCTTACTCAAATTTTCTTCACTTACTAATGGACTTATTTTGTCATCTAGATTTTCTTTGGTATTTAATGAAAATTTTTCCTCACTAAAATCTGCTTTACTTTCATAATCTTTTAAAAATTTAATTAATTCAGTAGGTAAAAAAGGCTTTATGATAAAATTTACATTTCCTACCTCATCTTTAAAATTTCTTGGAACTAAAAAAAGAGTTCCTTTATCATCAGTTACATCTTCCAATCTCTCACAATCCTTTATCACCAAATCAAACTCACCATCATCCTTGGTATAAGGTCTATCAAAACCAGCTCTCTCACAACAAATTTCAACTATTGATAAAACTGCTGGATTTTCGCTTTTTAGTAAAATTTTCATTTGGCATTTCCTTCCTATAATATATTTTATGATATTTTATGATAAATTTGATTATTAATTGCTTAGTTTTAAAAAGTTTTTTATTTTTTAACTGATTTTTTTTAAAATTTTATTTTCAAGTCTATAAACTTCATCGCAATTTGAAGCGATTTTTTCATCATGAGTTACTAAAATAAGACCTGAATTTGTATTTTTTATATAATTAAATAAAGTGTTCATAACATCACTTGCGGTATCTTTGTCCAAATTTCCAGTTGGCTCATCGGCAAAAATAATACTTGGTTTTTTACTAAGTACTCTTGCGATACTAACGCGCTGCTGTTGTCCGCCGCTTAATTCTCCAACTTTTTGATTTAAAACATTTTCAATTTTAAGCTTTTTAAAAAGCTCATTATCCATTTTTTGTTTTGTAAGAAGTGTGGAAAGTTCAATATTTTCATAAGCACTAAAACCTTTAAATAGGTAATGTGATTGAAAAATTATACCAAAATCGTGTCGTCTAATTTTTAGTTTTTCATCTGTATTTTGCGAATAAAGTGAGATGTTCTTATAAAATACCTCGCCCTCATCAGGCTTTAAAAGTGTAGATAAGATGTGTAAAAGTGTAGATTTTCCACATCCACTAACTCCTAAAATAGCCAAACTTTGCTTACTTAAAAGAGTTAGGTTTAAATTTTCAAAAAGAGTGTAGTCAAAACTATGTTTTAATCCCACACTCTTTAAAAGTTCCATATTTAGCCTATAGTTGTGCTGCTACTTCCGCTGCAAAGTCATCAACTTTTTTTTCTAAGCCCTCGCCTACTTCAATTCTTACATATGAAGTAATTTCTATCTTATCACCAAGCTCTTTACTTTTTTCTTCTATAACTTGCTCAACTGTTTTTTTGTCATCCATTACATAAAATTGACCTAAAAGAGTACATCTTTGATCAATTACAGTGTTATCTGCAAAAAATCTATCAAGCTTACCAGGGATTATTTTATCCCAAATTTTTTCAGGTTTTCCTTCTTTTTTAAGCTCTTCTTTTATTTCATTTTCTGCTTTTTTTATAGCTTCTTCATCTATTTGAAGCCTACTACCATATTCAGGAATATGATGAAGTGTTTTTCCAAGCCTTACAAGCTCTTCATTTTCTTTTTCAAACTCACCTTTTAAAGCGATAAGCTCATCTTCAACAAATTTTGGATCAAGCTCTTTATAGCTTATTACTTTTGGTTTCATTGCTGCAGCGTGCATTGCTAAGTTTTTCAAAAACTCAACTACTTTTTCTTTATCAGCATTGCCACATTTTGCAGCAATTGCCACAGCTATTTTACCATTTGAATGAACATAACCATTTATAGCTTCACCGCTTATAGTAGCAAATCTTCTAACTACTAAATTTTCACCTATTGTTGCAATCTGTGATTTTAGATATTCTTCAAAATTTTCACCATTTATAGTTGCTTTATTTAGCTCGTCTAAATCCTTGATATTATCATTTTGAATTAATTTTAAAGTATCATCCACTAAAGCAATAAATTTATCATTTTTAGCAACAAAGTCTGTTTCTGAATTTACTTCAATTAAACTTGCTTTTGTGAAACTATCATTTATAATAAGACCTGCAAGACCCTCACTAGCCAATCTATCAGCTTTTTTTGCTGCTTTGGCAAGACCTTTTTCTCTTAAAATAGCAACAGCTTTTTCCATGTCGCCATTAGTTTCAACAAGGACTTTTTTGCAGTCCATCATACCAGCTCCAGTTGTTTCACGAAGCTCTTTTACCATAGCTGCAGTTATTGCCATTATTCTTTATCCTCCATTTCATCTACATCAATTTCATCCAAATTCATAGCCTCATCTAAAACTTCATCTTTTTCTTCTTGTGTTGCAGGAACTTTTTCTTCACCATCTTCATCTCTTAAAGCTTTGCCCTCATTGATTGCTTCTGCCATTTCACTGCAAAATAACTGAACTGATCTAATCGCATCATCGTTTCCAGGAATTGGATAAGTTACAAGATCTGGATCACAGTTTGTATCAAGCGGAGCAACAATAGGAATACCTAATCTATTAGCCTCTTGAACGGCGATTTTTTCTTTTGCAACATCAATTATAAACATCATATCAGGAAGTTTTTCCATATTTCTAATACCGCCAAGATAAGCAATTAATTTATCTTTTTGTCTTTTAAGCATTAGAGCTTCTTTTTTTGTCAATAAGTCAACAGAACCATCTTCTTCCATTTGCTCAATTACTTCAAGCTTTCTAATTGATTTTCTAATAGTTCCAAAATTCGTTAGCATACCACCTAACCAGCGATGATTTACATATGGCATTCCACATTTTTCAGCATATTCTTTTAGGGTTTGGCCAGCTTGTTTTTTAGTGCCCACAAATAAAATGGTTTTTCCCTCAGCTGCAGCATCTCTTACAATATTGTAAGTATGTCTAAAATATCTTATAGTTTTTTGTAAATCTATAATATAAATGCCTTTTCTCTCTCCAAAGATAAATTTTTTCATCTTTGGGTTCCATCTTCTTGTTTGGTGACCGAAATGTACACCACATTCTAGTAAATCTCTCATTGTAATCATGAGTTTCTCCTTAAAAATATTTAGTTTTTTTCCTCCACGCACCTTAGCAAATTTGCAACTAAATAAGGATTTGCGTGTGTGAAATAAAGGCTTAATTCTATCAAAAATATCTTAATTTTACTTTAAATACACCCAACCTGCAAATCTTCCAGTTATTTTATCTCTTCTGTATGAAAAGTAGTTTTTATTACAATGCGTGCAAATTTTTGAAATTTCCACATTGTGCAAATTTAAATTCTTAATCTCATCTAAAACTGCACTTTTTAAATCAAAACATCTTTTATTTTTATCATTTAAAACTACAAATTTATTAAATTCTTTTAAATCTAAATCACCTATTTCATAACAATTTTTTTGTATAAAAGGTCCTATAATAAGTGAAATTTCATCTACTTTAAACTCATCTTTCATTAAATTTATGGTTTTTAAAATAATATGTTTTAAAACTCCACTTCTTCCTGCATGAACAGCAGCTACGCATTTTTTTGAATATAAAATAACTGGCATACAATCAGCCACCATAACACAAAGTGCAATATTTTTTAAATTTGTAATCACGGCATCACATGGTTGCAAAATTTGGTTATGTATTTTTAGAATTTCTATTTTATCGCTGTGAATTTGCTCCATAAAAATAATTTTTTCAACACCTAAATTATTTTGTAGTATCTCTTTATTCTTTCTAACATTTTCTGCTATGTCTCCGACATGAGAGCCTAAATTTAAGCTTTCAAATGGTTTTTTGGAAACACCTCCAAATATGTTTGTAAAGCCTAAATTTACAAAATCATTATTTAATAAAGGCTTGAGATATGATCTATCTCTTCCCATGAAAGTTCCTTTTTTTTATCCTTATAACCCAAAATTCGTTTTGTATATCTTGCCAAAAGATCACTTTCTACATTTACGACTCTGCCTACTTTATATTCAGCAAAAAGTGTATCTTTCATAGTCAGTGGGATGATAGTAAGCCTTATGCCATCTTTTAAGACTTCATTTATTGTTAAACTAACACCATCGATTGCAACACTTCCTTTGTTTGCCATTAAAGGCATCAAATTTAAAGGAAGTTTTATAAAAAAATCAAATCCACTTTTTAAAGTAGTTATTTTATAAATTTCTCCAAGTCCGTCAATATGCCCTTGTACAAAATGGCCATCAACTCTATCACCAACTTTTAAAGCAGGCTCTAAATGAACTTTGCCTTTTAAATTCTGCACCGCCAAAACACTTTTACTCTCATCACTAAGCTCAACATTAAAGCCATTATCAAAAACTTTTACTACACTTAGACAAGCTCCATTTACAGCAATGCTATCACCTATATTTGGCTTTAAATTTGACTTTAAACTTAAAGTTTTTCCATCAAATTTTACAACTTCACCAAATTCTCTTATAAGTCCATTAAACATATTCTCTCCAAATTTGCATTTTAAATTTCAAATCCATTTTTTAAAACCATATTTTTATCATTTTCAACACCATCGCCTTTGGTTGTTAAAAAATCTCCCGTTAAAGCTGAGTTTATACCACCTTTTAATCCAGCTTCTACAAACTCGCCAAGATTATTTCTTCCACCTGCATATCTTAAATAAGCCTTTGGTAAAATAAATCTAAAAATTGCAATACTTTTTAAAATTTCATCTTTTGGTAATGGAGATAAATTCTCAAGTGGAGTTCCTTTTATCGGTGTTAAGATATTTAAAGGCACACTTGAGACATTAAGCTTTTTTAAATCAAATGCTAAATCAATTCTATCTTCTAAACTCTCACCCATTCCAAAAATCGCTCCACTACAAACATCAAGTCCGGCTAATTTCGCGTTTTTAATGGTATTTATCCTATCATCATAAGTGTGGGTTGAACAAATTCTTGGAAAAAAGCGTCTTGAGGTTTCAAGATTGTGATGATATGTTTTAAGCCCTGCATTTTTCAATTTTTTAAGAGTTTCAAGACTAACTATACCAAAAGAACCACAAAGATGGATCTTAGAGTTTTTAGTTAAGTATTTATAAATTTCTTCAAGCCTATTAAGCTCATCTGAGTTATCTTTTACACCTTTTCCGCTCATAACTAAAGAAAATCTGTGAACACCTTTTTCTTCAAATTTTAAAGCCTCTTTAAAAATTATATCATTGTTTAAAAGTGAGTAATTTGGTGAATTCGTTTTGAAATGAGCTGATTGAGCACAATATTTGCAGTTTTCACTACATTTTCCTGATTTTGCGTTTATGATTGAGCAGAGGTTAAAATTGTTTTTGCAAAAATGTTTTCTTATTTTATCAGCATTTTTTAAAAGCTCTTCTAAATCACTGCTACAGGCTAACTTTAAAGCATCTTCTTTTGTAATATCTTCTGTTTTTATGACTAAATTTGCCAAATCTGAAATAAAACTCAAAATTTTTCCTTTTATATATTTTAGTTTGAAATTGAAGTCACATTATATAAAATTAACATAAATTTTGATAAAATCTAGGCTTTAATTTTAAAGGAATATAGAAAATGAATTATGATGTAATAGTCGTAGGTGGTGGACACGCTGGAATTGAAGCATGTTTGGCTGCTGCAAAAATGGGTAAAAAAACTCTTCTTATAACGATTTTAGCAGAGCAAATCGGAGCAGCAAGCTGCAATCCTGCAATTGGAGGCTTAGCAAAAGGACACCTAGTAAAAGAAATAGATGCTCTTGGCGGCTGGATGGGTGTAGCAACTGATGAGTGTGGTATTCAATTTCGTGTATTAAACGAAAGCAAAGGTCCAGCAGTTAGAGGAAGTAGAGCTCAAATTGACATGGATAAATATAGAATTTATCAAAGAAATACACTTTTAAACACAAAAAATTTAGATGTAACCCAAGAAATTGCAACTGAAATTTTAACGAAAGATGGAGAAATACAGGGCGTAAAAACTCATCTTGATAGTATTTACTATACTAAAAAATTAATAATTACAACAGGAACTTTTTTAAACGGACTAATTCATGTTGGCACAAATAAACTTGAAGCAGGAAGAGTTGGAGAGCTAAGTTCAAAATCTTTATCAAAGTCATTGAAAAGTCTTGGCTTAAACATGGGGAGATTAAAAACTGGAACTTGCTCGAGAGTTCTTGGAACTAGTATCGATTTTAAAGATTTAGAAATTCAAGGCGGAGATGAAAATCCAAAACCATTTAGTCTAAGAACAAAAAATTTCAATCCTAAACAGCTTCCTTGCTATATAACTTATACAAATGAAAAAACACATGAAATAATAAGAGCAAATTTTGATAAAGCTCCAATTTTTACAGGACAAATAGCAGGTGTGGGACCAAGATACTGCCCTAGCATAGAAGATAAAGTGAATAGATTTAGCGACCGTGATAGACATCACCTTTTCATTGAGCCTCAAACAAAAGATGCAACTGAATATTATATAAATGGGCTTTCATCCTCGCTTCCATTTGAGGTACAAAAAGCAATGCTTAAAACAATAAAAGGCTTTGAAAACGCTAAAATTGTAAGACATGGATATGCAATTGAGTATGATTTTGTCGAGCCTACTGAATTAAAACACTCACTTGAGACAAAAAAGATAAAAGGACTTTTTCTAGCTGGACAGATAAATGGCACAACTGGATACGAAGAAGCTGCAGCTCAAGGGCTTATGGCTGGTATAAATGCCTCACTTGAAGCTGATGAAAAAAACCCTTTGATATTAAGAAGAGATGAAGCCTATATCGGTGTTATGATAGATGATCTTGTTACAAAAGGAACAAAAGAACCATATAGAATGTTTACAAGTAGAGCTGAATATAGACTTTTATTAAGAGAAGATAATGCATTTTTAAGACTATGCAAATATGGACACAATATCGGGCTTTTAGATGATGAAATTTATAATTTTTCACAAAAAGTAAAAGAGAATGTCAAAAAAGGAATGGACTTTTTAACCAATACTTCACTTAATCCATCAAATGAAAATAATAATTTTTTAGAAAAACTTGGAGAAGAAAAAATAACGAATATCGTTACTTGGCAAAAAATAGTCGCTAGAAAAAGCTTTAACAAAGAAAAATTAAAACGAATTAACAGTTTTTTTGAAAATTTAGATGATAGAAGTTGTGAGGAAATTTTAATAGAATGCAAATATTATTTTTACATTCAAATGCAACTTGATGAAGTCAAAAAAATGAAAGAGATGTTAAATGTTAAAATTCCTAGCGATTTAGACTTTAAAAAAATTTCAGGCCTTAGCAATGAAGTAGTTGAAAAGCTAAATAAATTTAACCCACCAACTTTATTTGCAGCAAGTGAAATTAGCGGCATAACTCCAGCAGCAATTGATCTGCTTCATATTTATATAAAAATGCAAAGTAGAAAAAATAGCTCTCACAAAAATATATAAAATAAATCTTTTATTATAATTTTAAATTTAAGTATAAAAAATTTACCGCCGTTTAAAGCGGTAAATTTTAACTTAGTGAAGACTTGACCAAACTTTTCTCTTCCAAAGTCCAGCAAATACAGCAAGTATCACAAAATATATCATTATGTAAATAGATAAGCTTTCTCTTTCAGCTTTTTTGCTATCTCCAATATTTTCCATATATTCTATGACTTTAGTTTCACTTTCTTTATTTAAGCCAACTCTTGGCATAGCAGTTCCTGGAAGCATCTTTTGAGTATCATTCAAAAAGTTATGTAAAAATTCTTTACTTCTTGATCTTATATACATAGAAAGATCAGGTGGAGTTGAACCAAGATATGCTGCAATGCTTGATTTATCTCCATCGGCATAAACATCATCATATTTCATATCATGGCATCTTTGACAAGCATCTGCATAGATTACTTTATTTATGATATTTTCTTTATCATTTTTACTTAGACCATCTATAAATTTAGCTTTGTCATTTTCGCTTAATTCATCTTTTGCAACCATTTTATTTGCATAAAGCTCTACTATGCCATCATCGCTTGGAACGATTGATTTTAAGTATGCAACAATATCAGCTAATTCTTGATTTATATCACCACCTACGCCGAAAAATCCAGGCATTGGATAAGGGACTTCATCGCCAAATTTATGATCTAGCTTTTGAGCCATAACTGGATCTTTAATAAGTGCTGCTAAAAATTTATCATCAAATATCTTACCAGCTATACTCAAATCAGGTGGATTTACTCCATAAGCTTGACTTGAATCCATTGCACTTAACGCAGCTGGCATACCAGCTGACTCAACACCGTGACATGCTGTACATCCAGCCATTAAAAATGTTTCTGCACCAGTTGCGGCATTGCCTTTTGTTAAATCTATTTTGTTTATCTCATCCCAAAAAGCACTGTATTTATCTAAATTTGACTTAGCATTATTAAGGTCAAGTTTTGCATTTTTTATCATATCTTCAAGACCTGATTTTTCTGCTTTTCTAACATCCTCTTCTGCTTTTTTAACATTAGATTTTGCTAAAGTTATATCTTCAGCCGCAAAATCATAATTTGCCGGATCAACATGTGGATTAAGTTTTGAATGAGCGTAAGGCTCTATCCCCCAATACAACAATAGTGTAAAAAATATAACTACTAATAATGGTTTTAACCCTTTCATCTTAACCCCTTTTTCTTTCTGCGATAGTTACAAGCGGCAATGCAACTAGGATTAGAATAATATAAAGCATTGATAAAACAAAACCTATATAAGTATTTGCAATTCCAAAAGTAGAGCCATCAGCAGGTAATTTACCAAACACACTTAAAAGTATTAAATCAACTAAAAGCACCCAAAACCATACGAAAAATCCTTTATTTTTATGGGCAGGAGCTACAACATCACTTCTATCAAGCCATGGAATAAATGCTAATGAAACCATAGCAAAAGCAAATGCAATAAGCCCGATATCAGCAGCTTTTAAAGGCCCAACATCAAAGAAAAATCCTCTTAAAATTTCATATTCCCATAAAAAATACCATTCAGGATATATATGCGGTGGTGTTTTTAAGCTATTTGCTGGATCGAAATTTATAGGATCCATTGCAAAACCAAAATTAAATCCTACAAGATAGAAGAAAAATACCATAAATATAGAAACATAATAAAAGTCTTTTGCCAAAAATCCAGGCCAAAATGGAATAACTTTACTCTCTTTTGTTTTTCCTTCTAAATATTTTTCAGCTTCTAAGTCAAAATCTATTTCCTCACCTGTTAGGTTATTTACATGTGGAAATCTTAAAGCATAAAAGTGAAGTGCTAAAGCAACTATAACAACAAGTGGAAGCAAACAAACATGAAGCATAAAAAATCTTGTTAAAGTTGGGTCACTTACTGCATAATCTCCTCTCATCCACTCAACAACAGCATCTCCAATAAATGGAATTCCACCAAAAAGTTGAGTTATAACTTGGGCTGCCCAATAGCTCATCTGTCCCCAAGGAAGCATATATCCACTAAATGCCTCAGCTGAGAAAACAACCATAAGTATAATACCACTTATCCAAATCATCTCTCTGCCTTGCTTATAAGAGCGGTAATAAATTCCTGTTAGTGTATGAATATATATAATTAAGAATGTAACTGAAGCAGCAATTGCGTGTATATGTCGCCAAAGCCATCCATACTCTACTTCTTGCATAATTGTTTTATTAACACTATCAAATGCAAGCATAGCATCAGGCTTATAATAACACATTAGCATTAAGCCACTTATTATTAAAAGAACAAAAAGTGCTAAAAGGATAACTCCCATAGCCCAAAGAAAGCTGATATTTTTAGGTATCCAATACTCAGCAACCATAACTTTCCAAAACTTATTTATAGCTAGTCTCTGGTCAAACCAATCACCAAGACTAGTAGCTTTTCTAATTCTCGCCATCTAATCCTCCTTATGCTTTGCCAACAAGTTTTTCATACTCAGGTCCAACTTCGCCTAAAACCAAAGTTGTTCCTTCTATCTTAAACGGAGGGATATCAAGCCCACGAGGCGGTGGCCCAAAAGTTGCATTTCCACTAGCATCAAAAAGCCCACCATGACAGGCACAAATAAATTGGTTATTTTTAAAGCTTGGAATACAACCCAAATGTGTGCAAAGCCCGATACAAACTGTATATCTAGCATCTCCAACTACAACATCCCTAGAATCATCAGGTTTCATATCAGATGATTTTTTAAGTATGAAAATAGGTTTTTTTCTCCACTGGGTTTGATAAAGCTCCCCTTCTACAACAGCACTTAAATCAACTGTTGTAAAACCTGCAGCTTTAACGCTTGGAAGCGGATCCCAGGTTTTTTTCATAGCTACAAGTCCGGCAAGCCCGCCAACTGCTGCAACCGCAGTAAAAGAAAGTCCTATAAAATCTCTTCTTTTTTTATTTTCAATAGACATTCTTATCCTTTCATAAAATAATGATTAGTTGATTTTATCTAAATAATTATTAAATTATAATAATTTATAAAACATTTGAGTAAATTTTTAGTTTAATTTTAAGCATTAATTTAAAATAAATTTATATTTATAAATTTTATTAGCACTTATAATATTTAATTGCTAAAAATACTTGACATTTTTTATAAAGTTTAGTATAATACACTCAATTTAAATAAATAATTTAACTTAAAGGAGAAAATTATGAAAGTTAAAAGATATGAACCATTCATCAGTTTTTCAGAACTTGGAGATAGATTTTTCAATCTTCCACTAAGTAGTGAAAAAAGTATTTCTGGATTTACTCCATCTGTAAATACAAGAGAAGATGATAAGGCATACTACATAGAAGTTGATCTTCCAGGAGTTAAAAAAGAAGATGTAAGTGTTGATTTGGATAAAAACCATATCTCAATAAGTGGAGAAAGAAAAATTAAAAATGAAATTAAAGAAGATGACTACTACAAAGTAGAAAGTGTTTTTGGCAAATTTAGTAGAAGTTTTTCACTTCCTGATAGTGTAGATAACGAAAACATAGAGGCATCTTTTAATAATGGAGTTTTAGAAATTTCAATTCCAAAAGTAGCTCCAAAAGTTGCTAAAAAAATAGAGGTTAAATAAACTTTTGCCACCTTTTTGGTGGCAAATTTATAATTTTATTTAAAACAACTTAGCATAAAAATTTGCAAAAGTTCTAAATTTTTCCTACTCTTTGGCAAATTTCATAAACTCATATATTTTTAAATACGAACTAATTTTATTTCACAAAAAAATAATTCGCTGTATTTGATAAATTTACAAAACAAAAAACCAAAACTATTTTTTAAAAAAACTCATTCATCTTTTAATTCTAAGATATTTTCAATTTCCAAGCTCTCAACACTTGCGACACTTTCACCGGCAATGCCTTTTATTTCACCAAACATATCAATAGCACTATCTCTTGCTTTTTCTATAGCAACTTCTCTTTCTTTCCAGATCTTTTTCATCGCATTTTGCTCTTTTATTAGGCTATTTTGCATATTATTAAAACTTTCAACAACCATTTCAACTTGCATTTTAAATTTATTGGAAGTTAGATATTTATATAAAAGTCCCATTTTTAAATCAGTATTTTGAGAATTTACTTTTGCGCTTGATATTTTTATGATGCTTTCTCTAAGCACTGCGCAAAGTCCTTTAAACTCATCAAAACTACAAACCCAAACGCCATCCATTAGTCCCATTCTATTGAGTTCTTTTGGCATAGTTTGAGTTACTAAAACCCCGATATCTGCACTACTTTGAAGCATATCATCTTTTAGTTTTGCTATCCAATCAGAGCCAAAATTTTTAGTTCTTTTGCTTTCATAAATTATTTTTCCACACTTAATACCAAATTCATTTTTTACGATATGTTCGCAGTCAGCTCCATTTACGCCTTTTTTAACTTCTAAAATTTCATCAAGTGGAAATTTCGCGCTTAAAAACTCCTCAATAGCAAGTTCCATAACCTCACCTTGGAGTTGCTGTGAAGTAAGTTCACTTTTTCTTTTTAACTCATTAATTTGTTTTATTAAATCATCTTTTTGCTTTTCAAATTCTTTAAATTTGAGTTCATTTTCATCATTTAATTGTTTTGAAATTTTTTCTTTTTCATCTTTTAGTTTCTCATTTAAAGAAATTTCCATTTTTGCTTTATACTCAGCTTCAAGTTCTAAATTTTTTCTTTTTAGCGCTTCAATTTCGGCAGTTTGTTTATTAAGCTCTGAAATTTTGCTTGATTGCTCTTTTAAGTCATTTTTTAAAGTTTCAATTAAGGCTTTATTTTCAGCTTCAAATTTGCTTTTTAAATTTGCTTCTAAGCTTAAACGCTCTTTTTGAAGCTGTAAATTTACAGCATTTTGTAAATTTTCATCAAATTTTGCCTCTTTTTGTTTTAAATCATTTATTTTCTTATCAAAATCACTTTTTATGCTTAAAAATTTAGCATTATATTCTTGCTTTAATTCCTCTTTTATACTTTCATTTATAGGAAATTCATTACCACATTTTGGACATTTGACTAAATTATTTGTCATTGCTTCTTGCTTTCATCTTATCAAATTCTTCAAATATCACATTTTGCTTTGGCTCATCTGTCATTTTTCCTAAAACTTCACTATATTTATTTACTAGAATTATTACAAGGCTTGAAACAAAAAAACCAGGAAGTATTTCATAAACCACACTTGATAGATTAAAAACTATCCATAAAATAACTACTCCACCACCACTTACCATACCAAGAAGTGCTGAGAGTGCGGTCATTTTTTTTGAATATAGGCTAAATAAAAGCACCGCACCAAAACTAGCACCAAACCCAGCCCAAGCATTTCCTACAACGCCTAAAACGGTATTTTTATAAACAAAAGCTAAAAATGTTGAAATTACAGCTATAAATACAACTGAAATTCTACTTATTAGTGTTTGAGTTTTTGCACTTACATCTTTTTTATAAAAAGCAAAAATAAAATCCTTTGTAACTGAGCTTGCTGTAACTAAAAGCTGGCTTGACATAGTACTCATTATAGCAGCCAAAACAGCAGTTATGATAATTCCTACAAAAAATGGATGAAATAGTGTTTTACCAAGTTCCAAAAATACAGTTTCAGCATCTTTTAGATTAATTCCTTGTTGATTAAAATAAACAAAACCTATAAGACCACTACAAACAGCACCCAAGAGTCCCAAAGCCATCCATAAAATTCCTATATTTCTAGCTTGATCAAGCTCTTTTGAGCTTCTTATAGCCATAAATCTAACTATTATGTGAGGTTGTCCAAAATATCCAAGCCCCCAAGCAAGAAGTCCTAAAATGCCTAAAAATGTCTGATTTGAAAATGGATTTAAATGCTGGCTAGAAGCAATATTTCCATATTTTATAACTTCTTTAAAAAAACTTGTATTACTTAAATCAAGTGCAAAATATGCTCCAATAGGAATCATGATAAGCACCAAAAACATCAATGCACCCTGAAAAGCATCAGTTAAACAAACAGCTTTAAAACCACCAAAAAATGTATAAAAAACAACAATTAAAGTTGTTAAAACTGCTCCAAGTGTAAAAGGAAGTCCAAAAAAACTAGAAAATGTTTTTCCACCTGCAATTATTCCGCTACTTACATAAAGTGTATAAAAAACCAAAATAACAAGTCCTGAGACAATTCTTAAAACTTTTGTCTTATCTTTAAATCTATTTTCTAAAAAATCAGGTATTGTTACGCTGTCATCAGCTACTTCTGTATAAACCCTAAGTCTTTTTGCTAAAAATTTATAATTGCACCAAGCTCCGATTGTAAGTCCGATAGCTATCCAAACATTGCAAAGTCCGCTTAAATAAATTGCACCAGGAAGTCCTAAAAGCATCCATCCGCTCATATCGCTTGCCCCAGCACTTAAAGCTGTAACAAAAGGACCAAGGCTTCTATTGTCTAATAAATATTCGTTTAATCCAGCATTTTTGTTATAAGAAATTTTTCCTATAAAAAGCAAAATTGCAAAATAAAGCCCAATAGCTAAATATGTACTAAAATTCATATACTCTCCAATCATAGCTTTAAAAAATAATAATCTGTAATTTTATCTAAAATTAAATTAAATATATCTTTTTAAATTTAATTAATTTAATTTTTATAGTTAGCCTTTAATTTTGCTAAAATTCCATAAAATAAAATTTTAGGAATTAAAATGTATTTTTTTACTTTATTTATACATTTGCTTTGTGCGATATTTTTTATAGGATATGTATTTTTTGATGTTATCATCTATCCTTTTTCTAAAAAAAGCGTGGATGAAAAAGTATATAAAAATGTTAAAAAAGCCTACACAAAAGGAAGTGGAGTTGTTTTTGGTGTGATATTTTTACTGCTTTTAATAAGTGGAATTTGGCTTGGAAGTCATTATGTCGGTATTTCAAAAGGATTTTTTAACTCAAATTTGCAAATTTTTCTAAGTCTTAAAATTCTCACGATTATTTTTATGTGCGCTATAACCTTTATTTCAGTATATTTTGTAGCCATATTAAAAAAACCAGATCCATTTGGCAAATTTTCACATCTTATTGCTTTAGTTTTATGCATAATAATCGTATTTTTTGCTAAAGCTATGTGGCATTTATAAATTTAAAAATAAATTTCTTAAATTTAAGCTAAAAAATATCAAAATTTCAGTATTCTTTTAGTTTAAATTTTAAAAAGGCAATTGATTGAAAAAAGAAAATATCTTAAAATTTTTATTTTTTGTAATAGTTATCATAGTAGCAGTTTATTATACATATCCAAAAGATTTAAGCCAGGCACAAAAACTATCTTATATAACGAGCTATTTAATAACGATTAAACTTACTGTTGGTGGTATTTTTATAGGTATAGTTTTAGGTTTTATTTTGGCATTTTTAAAATTTCTAAATATAAAAGTTTTAAATTTCATAATTGATGAATATATTGATTTAATACGTGGAACACCAATACTAATACAACTTATGGTTTTTGCTTTTATTGTTTTTGCAGCTTGGTCAAATAGTCTTTATGCAGCAATAATTGCTCTTGGATTAAACAGTTCGGCTTATGTTGCTGAAATAGTAAGATCTGGTATAAATAGCGTAGATAAGGGACAAATGGAAGCAGCAAGAGCTATGGGGCTTAGCTATGGAGTTTCGATGAGAAAAGTAGTTTTTCCACAAGCTATAAAAAATATTTTACCAGCTCTTGCAAATGAGTTTATATCACTTTTTAAAGAAACTTCGGTTGTTGGAATGATAGGCATATTTGACTTAACAATGTTTTCACAAAGTCTTCAAGCTACACTTTTTACAGCTCAACCTATACTTTTTGCAGCAGTTATTTACTATGCAAGTGTGAAATTTTTTACTCTTTTAGCAAAAATACTTGAAACAAGGCTTAATAAAAATGACTGAAAATTTGATAAAAATTAAAAATTTATATAAAAATTATGGAAAATTAAAGGTTTTAGATGGTATTTCTACTGAGATAAAAAAAGGTGAAGTTGTCGCTATAATTGGACCAAGTGGTGGTGGTAAAAGCACATTTTTAAGATGTATTAACCGCCTTGAAGAACCAACTAGTGGCGAAATTTACATAAAAGATCAAAATATTTTGGATAAAAATGCAGACATTAATAAAATTCGCCAAAAAGTAAGTATGGTTTTTCAACATTTTAATCTTTTTTCCAATAAAACCGTTCTTGAAAACTTAACTCTAGCTCCAATTAATGCAGGAATTTATAGCGAAAAAAAAGCAGAAGAAATTGGGCTAAATTTACTAGAAAAAGTTGGACTTAAAGACAAAGCAAATGCATATCCACACAAGCTAAGCGGCGGTCAAAAACAACGCGTTGCAATAGCAAGAAGTCTAGCAATAAACCCAGATATTATTTTATTTGATGAGCCAACTTCTGCACTTGATCCGGAGATGGTTGGTGAGGTTTTGGCCATCATGAAAGATGTAGCAAAACAAGGCATTACAATGCTTGTTGTAACACACGAAATGGGTTTTGCAAAAAATGTCGCAAGTAGAGTGTTTTTTATAGATAAAGGAAAGATTGCAGTTGATAAAAAACCAAGTGAGTTTTTTACAAATCCAGAAAATAAAAGACTTGAAGACTTTTTAAATAAAGTTTTAAATCATTAAAATTTATATTAAATTGCAACTCATTTAATTTTTATAATACAATATTATTTTATAAAAATTAAATTTAGCAATCAAAAAAAAGAAAAGAAATAAGAATTTATGGTAAAATAGTTTTAAAAATTTATATTTGGAGCAAAAAATGAAGAAAATAATGAGTTTTTTCGTGATGTTTTTTTTAGCAAGCTTTCTTAATGCCGAAACTCCTGAGGTTGTAAAAGATGCTAAGACTTTATCAACACAAGAACAAGTACAGCCACAAGCAACAGTACAGCAACCAAAAGGACATGAACAAAAAAATAAAAAAGTACTAATAATAGGAACAAATGCAAATTATAAACCTTTTTCATACATTGGAATGAGTTTTGAGCCAATTGGTTTTGAAATTGATTTAATAGATGAAATTGCTAAAAAGATTGGTTTTGAATATAAAATAAAAGATATGAACTTTGATAAAATTATACCATCACTTCAAGATGAAAGTATAGATATGGGCTTGTCATCTATTAGTATCACTGATGAAAGAAAAGGGCTTGTAGATTTTTCAGTACCATATTTTCAAACAAAAACTGTCTATTTAAAAAAGGCAAGTAATGGTAAAATAAAAGATAAAGAAAGCCTAAGTGGAAAAATAGTGTCTGCACAAAAAGAAACTGTGTTTGAAAAAATTGCCTCATCAATACAAGGTGCTAAAGTAGAAACCTTTAAAACACCTGATGTTGGGATAATAAATTTAAAACAAAATAAAGTAGATGTTGTAATTTTAGATTTGATTGTTGCAAACGACTACCTTAGCAAAAATAAAGATTTAGTTAAATTTTTTGAAGAAGGTGATGGAACTGAAGGTTTTGGTATAGCTTTTACAAAAGGTAAAAATGAAACTTTAATGACAAAGATAAATGAAACTTTAGAGGAATTAAAATCTGATGGAACTTATGATAATTTACTTACAAAATATCATTTAAAATAAATTTTTAATAAAAGGATAGATATGAAAAAATTTTTAAAAATTTTATTAGTCGTGTTAGCATGTTTGAATTTGGCAAATGCCAAGAGTTTAAAAGTTGGAACAAATGCGAGTTTTCCTCCATTTGAATTTGTTGATAAAAACTCACAAATTGTTGGTTTTGATATGGATTTACTAGATGCAATTAGTAAAAAAGTAGGTTTTGAATATGAAATAGTAAATATGGGTTTTGATGGATTAATACCAGCTTTAAAAAGTGGCAAGATAGATATGGTAGCAGCTGGAATGAGCGCAACTGAGCAAAGAAGAAAAGCAGCTGATTTTACAAATCCTTATTACTCAACAGAAAATGTTTTTTTAAAAAAGGCTGATAATGATTCTATAAAATCAAAAGAAGATATTAAAGGCAAGATTGTTTCAACTCAACTTGGCACAGTTCAAGAAATAGCTATGAGAGAATTAAAAGACATTAAAGTATCAACTATGAAAGATCCATTTAATGTGATAATGGCTTTAAAAAATGGCAAAGTTGATGTTGCAGTATTTGACTCATCAGTAGCCTATGGATACTTAAAAGAAAATCCTGACTTAGCACCATTTCACACAGAGCCTGATGGAAGTGATGGCTTTTCATTTGCTTTTAACAAAGGTAAACATGGTGATCTTATAGCTAAATTTAATGATGCTATTGATGAGCTAAAAGCAGATGGAACTTACGATAAAATTTTAGTAAAATACGATCTTAAATAAAAAAAGCCCCAAAATCTTGGGGCTTAATTACGCATGAAAAATCAACTTTATATATTAACTGATGACTTTTATACCCCAGATAACACTATTTTTACCCAAGTTTTAGAAATGCTAGAATCAGGAATTAAACTTATACAATACAGAAGTAAAAAAGAAAATAAAGATGAAAAAATTGTTCGAAATTTAGTCTCTTTGTGTGAAGACTTTAATGCGTTTTTAATAATAAACGATGATTTAAATTTAGCCAAAAAAGTAAAAGCTCATGGTGTCCATTTGGGGATGGATGATGCGAGTTTAAATGTTGCAAAAGAGTTTTTGGGAAAAAACAAAATTTATGGAATAAGTTGTTATGGAGATGTTAATTTAGCTTTAAAAGCCCAAGAAAATGGTGCTTCATATGCAGCTTTTGGGGCTGTTTTTAAATCAAGTACAAAAAAAGAGGCTGAAATTTGCGATATAGACAATATTGATTTTTCAAAATTAAGCATTAAAACTTGTTTGATAGGTGGCATAAATACTTCAAATTTAGATAAAATTTTATATAAAAAAGCTGATTATTTAGCTATTGTAAGTGCAGCTTACAAGCCAAACTCAATCACACAAAACTTAGCAAATTTAAAAGCCATAATAGAGAAAAATAAGGAAAAAAATGACAATATTTGACACAATAATTTTAGGCATAGTTGAGGGACTAACCGAATTTTTACCAGTTAGTTCAACAGGACATTTAATACTAACTTCGCATTTGTTGAATTTAGAACAAACAGATACTTTAAAATGCTTTGAAGTAGTAATCCAGCTTGGCTCAATTTTAGCAGTTGTTTTTATGTTTTTTAAAAGACTCAAACAAGATATAAATTTATGGATAAAACTTATAATTGGCTTTATTCCAACAGCATTGATAGGTTTTTTACTATACTCATCAATAAAAGGACTTTTTAGTCCAAAAATTACTGCCTATATGCTTATAATTTGGGGTATTATTTTTATTATAGTTGAACTTTTTCGTAAAAAAAATCCTCTTAAAAATGAAATTCAAAAACTTGAAGATATAACTTACAAGCAAGCATTTATAATAGGTCTTTCACAATGTTTTGCAATGATTCCTGGAACTTCTAGAAGTGGTGCAACTATCATAATTGGACTTTTAAGTGGACTTAGTAGAAAAACAGCAGCAAGTTTTAGCTTTTTACTTGCAATTCCAACAATGTTTGCAGCAACTTTTTATGATACTTATAAAAATTTAAATATTTTTAAAGAAAATTTATCCCAAATTTGGCTATTTTTAATAGGTGGTTTTGTAGCATTTGTTGTTGCACTTTTGGCAATAAATTTATTTTTAAAATTTGTAAGCAAATTTGATTATATTCCTTTTGGGGTTTATAGAATTATTATTGGAATTGTATTTTTATTGTTTGTGCTTTAAAGTTATAGTTTTATAGCCTAGATAAACTCAAAAAGCATTTTCATACTTAAAATAAACAAAAATATTCCAAAGATTTTTTTTACATTTTGTGATTTGATATTATGAACTATTTTAACTCCAAGTGGTGCGAATAAAAAGCTGGTAATTGTAGTAAAAAATACAGCTTTTAAATTTACATACCCGATTATAAACTCACTTAAATTTGTATTTTGCCAGCCACTTACGACATAGCCAAAAGTACCAGCAATAGCTAACGGAAAACCTATAGCAGCAGATGTTCCAATAGCTTTTTTAATATTAACTCCTTGAGAAGCGATATATGGAACGCTTAAACTTCCTCCACCAATCGATACTATTGCTGAAACTGACCCTATGATAAGTCCTGCGATAAATTGAATATGCTTTTTATAAATTTGCCTTGTTTTACTTACGCTTTTTGAAAAAAACATTCTTAAAGCTGAAATAAACATATATAAACTAAAAACCATAGCAAGATAAAAAGCTGGTATAAAAGAGGCTATAAATGCACTTAGCATGGTTCCTATTATGATTCCAGGAACAATTAATTTAAGCAAATCCCACCTAACAGCATTATTTTTATTATGAGCTAAAAAACTAGATAATGATGTTATTATTATGGCACACATGCTACTACCAAGAGCCAAATGCATTGCATCGCTTATGCCTTCTTTTAAAAAGATTATGGTAAAAATAGGAACCATTATACCACCACCACCAATGCCAAACATTCCAGCACACACACCAACAACACACCCTAAAAGCAAAAACTCTATCACAAATTTTCCTTACACATATTTTTAAAATTTATAAAAAAACATAAAACCAAATTTGATAAAATTAAATCAAAACTAACAAAGATGTTTTCCACCTGTCATTTTAACTTTTTCTCTTAGTTTAATAACTGCTTTTATCGCACTTATTAAATAATCAATATCATCTTTTTCATGTGTATAATTAATACTAACTCTTACAAATCCTGGTTTACCATCTTCTAAAAAATTTCTACCGTCATTCATATTCATTAAATCATGTCCATAAGGTCCTGCACATGCACACCCTGCTCTAGTTTCTACATTATATTTTTGGCTAAGAAGAGTTGAAAAAGTATATGGATCAAAACCCTTTACATTAAACGAAAATATTGGAAGTTTGTTTTCAACATCTTTGGCATATAATATCACATCTTCAAGTCTTAAAATTTTTTCTAAAAAATGCTCTTTTAATTCAAGCTCTTTTTTTTCTATATTTTCAAGTCCAATATCATTTCTAAGCTTAAAGGCTAAATAGCTCCTAATTAGCTCTGTAATTCCAGGTGTTCCTGCATCCTCAAGCTTTTCCTTATCTATTTTATAAATTTGAGTTTTTCTATCAACATATCTAACTGTTCCACCAGCTGCAAAAGTCGGCTCATCGCTTACACAAAGCTCTTTTTTCATAATTAAAATTCCACTTGATCCAACTCCGCCTAAAAGCTTATGTGGCGATATAAATAATGCATCATAAAAACCAGAATCAATTTGCATGTGAGATGCTACACTTGCTGCATCTAGTGCCACTATCCCACCAAATGATTTTATAATTAAATAAAGCTTTTTATAATCAGTCAAAACGCCTGTGATATTTGAAGCAACACTAAAAGAAGCAATTATTTTTCTACCTCTGTTTTCTGATAAAATTTGAGTCAAAGCGTTAAAATCAATTTCGCCTTTTTCATCTAATGGAATTCTTTTTACCTCGCAAAGCCCTGCTCTATAACTTATCTCGTTTGAGTGATGCTCGTATGGAGAAACTAAAACTAAAGGTAGATTTTCTAAATTTTTAATATCAAGTTTTAAAAACTCCCTACTCATTGGAGGAATATAAATTCCCATAAGTTCTTGAAATTTTTTAATCGCTGCAGTTGCCCCAAAACCACATGCAAAAAGATAAAATTTATCATCAAGTTCTAATAAATTTTTTAAACCCATTTTTGCTTTTTCATAATACTCGCTTGTAATTCTTGCGTGCTCACTAGCTTCTGAGTGGGTATTTGCATAAGTTTTTAAAATTCTTAAAATTTCATTTTCTATAGGTCTGTATGCCAAGCCAGAAGCCGTCCAATCAAAATAAAAAACACCCTCTTTTAAAATAATATCTTCTTTATTTATCTTCAAGCTATTTCCTTAGATTTTTGTAAATTATATCTAAATTTGGTAAAATGGCACTAAAAAAGGAGGATTAGAATAAACGCTTTAAAAATCACAGCAAAAAGATTTCCAAATCTAAATATAAATGAACTTTTAAAGTTTCATTTTGTGTTTGATGACTTCTTTTTTGAAAATTTAAGTGATACAAAAATTTATGACAATGTTTTTGAAGCTATAAAAAATGAAATTTTATATAAATTTGATGAATTTGTTTTTGATTTAAACAGTGATGAAAAACTTGCTTTAATGAAATTTGCAAAAAGCGATAGGAAAAAATACGGGCTTAATAAGATTTTTCCTCGCTATAAATCTCAAAAAATTGTAAATGACTTACTTAATAAAAATTATATAATTTTAGAAAAAACTAGAGAGAAAAAACCTACTCCAAAAAATCCAAAGGAAAAGCTTCCAAGGCATTTACGAAGATATGTTATGCATGATAAAATTCATTTTAAAAGTAACTTTTTAAGATTTTGGTTTAGATTTGTCGAGCCAAATTTAACTCTACTTAAAAAAAACAAATTTGATGAAGTTTTGGAAAAAATAAAGTACGATTTTGACAATTACTCAAGCCTAGGGTTTGAAACATTAAGCTGCGAGCTTTTGAAAAAAAGGCTTGACTTAAAAGAGGTTGAAATTTACAGCTTTTGGACAAAGGAATTTGAAATAGACATCTTTGCTAAGCTTAATGGTTTTTTCATAGTTGGTGAAGTAAAATACAAAGAGAGAAAAGTTTGTAAAAATATCTTAAATTTAATAGACTTAAAATGCCAAAAACTGGGTATCTTGCCACACATAGTAGCACTTTTTTCAAAAAGTGGCTTTAGTAAAGAACTAATAAATTTAAGAAGTGAAAATCTACTTTTATTTGAGCTAAATGACTTCAAAGATTTAGTCTAAATTTCAAAAAATTATTTTAAAAATTTAATTATTATATTTAAAATATATTTAATCATTTTCATTATTTAACTTTTAGCCAATCTAACTATTTTCAGGAATTGCTTGTTTAATCATCTCTTTTACTTTTTTATCTGTTTCTTCATCAAGCGAAATCGCTTCTCTAAGAATAAAAGAAGCCTCTATGATAGCATATAATTCAGGCTTTGTCGTTCGCCACCTTTGAAGTGTTCTAGTTGTAACTCTTAAAATTCTTGCTTTGTCTCTTTGAGTGTAATTCATAAATTTACCTTTTTTAGTGATAAATTTATCTTTTAGGCAATAAATAATTAACAGCGAAAATAAGTCGTAAATTTATTAAAAATTTAGACTTTATTTCATATAATATAAAAATATATTTTAAATAAAAGGATTATAAATGGAAAATTCACTTTTCTTACAGTTAAAGGATAAGGTTCCTGCTGATTTGCAACTTGCCTTAAAAAAGAAGTTAGAAAATTTAAGTAGTGATAAAATAGATTCGATTTCTATGCTTCAGTTAAAAGATCCTAAATTAGGTCTTATTTTGTCAATTTTACTTGGCGGTTTTGGAGTTGATAGATTTTATCAAGGTAAAATCTTGCTTGGAATTTTAAAGCTTGTAACATTAGGCGGACTTGGAATTTGGGCGATAATTGACTGGTTTTTGATAATGCCAAGCATTAAAAAAGATAATTTTGAAAAAATTAGCTACTTTGCGTAACACTGAAATGAAAATTTTTAATAAACTTATAATTTTTATTGCTATTTTAATTTTTAGTGGATGTAGCGACAACATAAGCATTGTAAAAAATGGTGTGCTACTAACAAATGATAGTATAACCGTCGGCGATGCGATAGAAAATTGGAAAGTTTGCAATAGTGTAAAATGGAGTGAATTTACAAGTGACAATGGTAGAAATATCGTTGAGGCGAATTGTAAAATTGAAAAATCTTATAAAAATGATATTATTAAGTATTATTTAAAAAATCAAAAATATATAAGCAAAAATAAAATCAGCACAGATAAAATAAAAGAAATATTTGTAGATTTTCAATTTGTGCTTAATATAAACAAAGATGGTTTTGATGTCCAATATATAGGGATAAATTTAGATGATTTAGACAGCTTAAATCTTGATATATTGGGAACTCTTGAATATGTTTATGGTAATATTTCTGATTTTAATAAAATACTAAATAATACTTTTGAAAGTGATGTTTATCTTGGTAAAACTGATGATGAACTTGATAAATCATACAAAGAATTTCAAAAAGATATGCAAGAGATTGATGGTGAAATGCAAGAACTTGATAACATGTTTAATGATATATTTTAGGAGTAGAAATGAAATTTGAAAAAAAAGTTATAGTTGGCTCAATCACAAGCTTTATAATAACAGCTGTTGGTATCGTGGCTGTATTTTTCCCTGATTTATTAAATTTACAAAAGGAAAAAATTTTAAGCCTGAAAGTTGATTTAGACACACAAAAAGATATTGAAAAATTTGAAAATTTTTTAAACGCTAGAGTAAAAGATAATAAAATCTTTAAACTTGATGTTTGCATGCCTGAATTTGCATGGGCTGACAATAAATGGCTTGGAGAAGCTTATTTTTCAGATGAAATAAAACCCAGTGCAAATCAGGCAAAAAATATATCGTATGACTATGAGTATGCTTTTAGAGAGCACTCTAAAGATGATTTCTTTAGAGTATGCATTGCCAGTATTAATAATGACTTAGATTATTATTACTTAGACTGGTGCAATGACGAGCCTGGATATTATAAAGACGAAAGTGGTAAAAAAGTTGGGCACATAGCAATTGACTTTCATGGTGAAAATTTCCTTATAGTATCAGAGGATGGTAATAATGCTAGAAATAAACTAAATTTCAATCGTCCATGCAGAACACAAATTGATGGATATTTCTATTTTGATGGGTTGATACCACGAGTAGAAATGGGATATTACGATTTTAGAGAGATAGACAAAAAAGAAATTAAACTTAAAAGCTACTAACACCAAAACCATAGCTTAGGAATTTTCCTAAGCTATTAAAAAATATATTCTTGCTAAATTATTTAATTACGCTACCAAAATTTCACTTACATTTTGACCAAAATTCTCATCAACAAAGAAATTTGTTTCAAAAATATATACTTTTGTTGAAGTTTCAACCCTTAAAATAAGTTTTTTAGAGTTTTTTAAATTATTTTGTTTGTAGGCAAGATTATAAATTTCATTAATTATGTTTTGGTTTAATTCGTCTAGATTTATAGTATAAACATACTCTTCATAAACTCTTTTTTCTTCTTTTTTAAAGCCCTTTTTGGCAAAACTTCGCTTTTTAAAATCTGAATTTTTTGCTTCATCTAGTCTTAAAAACTCATTTAAAGTTATTTTATACTGCGCATCATCTTTTTCAATTCTTACTTTAAAAGCATAAGGCCTTTCAAGTTCAGCTTCTGATAAAGCCTCTATTTCAGGAAGTTTGTTATCAAAAACGACCATTTCAAAGTTTCCGTGTAGATCAAGCACATTAACTATTGCCATTTTAGAGCCTCTTTTGGTTATTCTTGTATTTATCTCTTCTATTTTTCCTACCAGTAAAGTCTCGGTTAGATCGTTAAGCTCTTCAAATTGACTAGTTAATGTATAATCAATCTCATTTATTTCATCTACATAATCATCAAGTGGATGCCCTGAAAGATAAAGTCCAAGCACTTCTTTTTCGTTTTTTAAAATATCTTTTTGAGTATATTCACCATTAGTTAGTTCTAAACGTACCTCAACTTCCATACTCATATCATCATCGCTTAAATCAGCAAATAAAGAGTTTTCTTTATCACTTTTTATTTTATTTGCATTACGCGTAGATTCTGTAATGTTATCAATATTTAAAAATAAATTTTTTCTCGTTAGTTTTAAACAATCCATCGCACCTGATTTTATAAGTCCATCAAGTGCTCTTTTATTTACTTTAAAACTATCTATTCTTGAAGCAAAGTTACTAATATCAGTAAAATCTCCATTTTTCCTCTCTTCTACGATATTTTCTATCGCGCCAAGACCAACACCTTTTATAGCACCCATTCCAAAAACAATTGCATCTTTTTCGCCTTTTTGAACAACGCTAAATTCTCTTAAAGATAAATTTATAGATGGTGGTAAAATCTCAATATTAAGTCTTTTGATCTCATCGATATATCTTGCAACTTTATCAAGGTTATTTTCCTCACTTGTTAAAAGTGCAGCCATAAACTCAGCTGGATAATATGCCTTTAAATAAGCAGTTTGAAAAGTAATTAATGCATAAGCTGCAGCGTGAGATTTATTAAATCCATAAGAGGCAAATTTCATAATCATTTCAAAAAGCTCATCGGCTTTTTTGATATCATATCCACCTTTTTTAGCGCCCTCTAAATACTCTTTTTTTAGGCGCTTCATCTCTTCTTCTTTTTTCTTACTCATCGCTCTTCTTACGATATCCGCTTCACCAAGGCTAAATCCACCTATTTTTTGAACGATTTGCATAACCTGCTCTTGATAGACAATAATTCCATACGTTGGCTCTAAAATTTCCTTTATATCATCTATAAGATAGTCAATTCTTGCGTTTCCATGTTTTCTTTCAATAAAATTTGGTATAAGATCCATAGGACCTGGTCTAAATAGCGCTATCATCGCTATAACATCTTCAAAATTATCAGGCTTTAAATCAGTGGCAAGTTTTTGCATACCACCACTTTCTATTTGAAAAATTCCTAAAGTATTTCCACTGCTTATGGTTTCATAAACTTTTTTATCGTTGATATCAATTTTTTCCCAAATGACATCTTTGTTATATCGCATTTTAACAAGCTTTATAGCGTTATTTATAACAGTTAGGGTTTTAAGTCCCAAAAAGTCAAATTTTATTAAATCAACATCTTCAAGATAATCTTTTGTATATTGCGTGATAAGATGACCTTTATCATTATTTGTTTGGATAAAAACAGGGGTTTTGTTCCAAAGCTCATCATTGCTTATCACAACTCCAGCCGCGTGCATTCCTGCATTTCTATTAAGGCCTTCAAGTTCTAATGCATAATCCCAAATTTTTTTAGCTTCTATGTTTTCTTCAAGTAAAGATCTTATTTTTGGTTCTTTATCAAATGAATCTCTTAGGGTTATTTTTAACTCATTTGGTATTAATTTTGCCATTTTATCAGCTTCGGCATAAGGCATCTCACAAACTCTTGCCACATCTCTAATGACACCTTTTGCAAGTAACTTTCCAAAAGTTGCAACCTGAGCGACATTGTATCTGCCATATTGTTCAATTACATAATCTATTACTTCCCCTCGCCTATCTTGGCAAAAATCTACATCGATATCTGGCATACTCACTCTTTCAGGATTTAAAAATCTTTCAAAAAGCAAGTTATATGGAAGTGGATCAATATCTGTTATTTTTAATGAAAATGCTACCAAACTTCCAGCAGCACTTCCCCTGCCTGGTCCAACTGGGATACCTTTTTCTTTGGCGTGATTTATAAAATCACTTACTATAAGCATATATCCTGGAAATTTCATAGAATTTATTATGCTTATTTCTCTTTCAAGTCTATCTTTGTAAGCTTCGTGTTTTGATGAGTCTATAAATTTGAGTCTTTCTTCAAGCCCTTTTCTGCTTAAATACTCAAATAAAACCTTATCATTTTCTAAATCATCTCTAACACCAGGGTTTGGCAAAGTTAAATTTAAATTTTTTGCATAATCTGTTGTAAATTTGAAATTTGGTGGAGTTGGGTGACCTAAATCTAACTCTAAATTGCATTTTTCAACAATTTCTTGTGTATTTTCTATAGCATTTGGAATATCAGCAAATATTTTTTCCATTTCTTGGCTACTTTTTACATAAAATTGTCTTACGGCATGACGAAGTTTCATACCTGAAATCGCCATATAAATATTATGTGCTTCACTCATATTTTGATATGGGTAATGCGCATCATTTGTGGCGATTACTTTTATGCCAGTTTCTTTTGAAATTTGAAGAATTTGCTTATCTATATTTAGTTGATCAGTTATACCATGACGCATAATTTCAAGATAAAAGTCATCTTTAAAAATTTCTTTATATTCAAGCGCAACTTCTTTTGCTCTTTCATAGCCTTTTGCACCTCTTTGTCTGTTTTTTTCACTCATATTAAGATGAAAATTAACCTCACCTTGCAAGCAAGCTGTCGAGCAAATCAAACCCTCACTATGTTCTTTTAAAATTTTTTTATTAATTCTTGGATTATAATAAAATCCTTCTAAAAATGCCATTGAGCTTAAATACATCAAATTTTTATATCCAATTTCATTTTTAGCAAGCAAAATAATATGAAATCTTTGCCTATCGCTTTTATCACCTAAATCATCGTGATTGTGAATATAAGCTTCAATTCCTATTATTGGCTTGATGCCATTTTTTTTCATAGTTTTATAAAAATCAATAGCTCCAAACATATTTCCATGATCTGTTATCGCAACACTATTAACGCCTTGCTCTTTTAGTATAGAAGCAAGCTCTGGAATTTTATTTGCTCCATCAAGAAGTGAATACTCAGTATGTAAATGTAAGTGTGTAAATTTGCTCATAAAACTCTCTTTAAAAATTTATTTATAGATGTAATTGTATAAAAATCTTATAAAAATATGGTTAATATCAAAAAAAATGAGAAGAAATTTTAAAAAAGGATAAGACCGCAAAAGCGGTCTAAAAAGTAAATTTAGTCTTGTTTAGGACGAGCCTCATTCACTCTTAAAACTCTACCAAAAAGCTCTTTATTGTCCAAAGCTTCTATGGCTTTTGATGCCTCATCATCATTACTCATCTCAACAAAAGCAAAGCCTTTTGAGCGATTTGTTTCACGATCTTTTATGATCTTAGCACGACTAACTTCTCCAAACTGTTCAAAAGCTTCTCTAAGCTCTGATTCAGCTAAACGAAACGGTAAATTACCTACATAGATATTCAAATTATATCCCTTAAAAAAATTCCAAATTTATCTTTTGGTTTGGATATTTTACCTAAATTTTAGCTATTTTGATATAAATTTTTTAAATTTGTTTTATTTATATAAAAGTTCGGTTTTTAAAGCATTAAATTTATCATCTCCTAAAAGTACTTTTACCAAATTTAAAGCAAACTCCATCGCCGTAGCTGGTCCTTTTGATGTTATTATGTTTTCATCAATTACTACATTTTTTTTATCGGTGTAGCCTTTGTGATTTACTTTTTGCTCAAACCCTGGATAGCAAGTGTAGCTGTTTTTTAAAACTTTAGCTGTTGAAAGCGCCCAAGGAGCTGCACAAATAGCCGCAATTTTTAAATTTTTATCATTAAATTTTTTTAAAATTTCAGCTAATTTTTCACTTTTTGCCAAATACTCAGCTCCTGGAAGTCCCCCTGGTAAAACTATCATATCAAACTCGTCTACATTTAAATCATCTAAAATCATATCTGCTTTTACCTCTATGCCGTGAGTTCCATTAACTATTTTTTTATTAAGACCGACACTAACGGCCTTAATCTCAGCTCTTCTTAAAATATCTATTACAGTGATTGCCTCAATTTCTTCAAATCCATCTGCTAAAATAATTGCAACTTTTTTCATATTTTCTCCTTTTGTTTAAATTTAATACTATAATTATACTTGATTTTTTAAATAAAGGAAATTTTATGAAAATAAAGATTACATATTGTAATATTTGAAACTATGAACCAAAAGCTTTCCGTGTGAAAGATGAAATTTTATCCAAATTTCCAAATGCAGATATAGAGCTAATAGCTGGTGGAAATGGAAATTTCATAGTTGAAGTTGATGGCAGAGTGATTTTTTCTAAAAAAGAGACTAACCGCTTCCCAAACAAAAATGAAATTTTAGATTTGATATAGGGCGCTAAAAATTTCAAGGAAAAATCCTTGAAATTTAACTTATTTTTTAACTCTTTCTACATATTCGCCAGTTGTTGTATCAACTCTTATAACTTCACCTTCAAGGATATGAAATGGAATTTGTACAACAGCGCCTGTTTCTAAAGTAGCTGGTTTTTTATTACTTCCTTGAGTATCACCTCTAAAATTTGGAGCTGTTTCTATAATCTTAAGCTCAACAACTTGAGGCACTTCAAGGCCTATTGGATTTCCATTGTGAAAAAGCACATCAACCATCATTCCATCAAGCATCCATTTTTTGCTATCGCCAACTTCTTCATCACTAATTGCAACTTGCTCATAGTTTTCAGTATCCATAAACTGGCAATACTCACCATCATCATATAAATACTGCATCTGTCTTTCTTCCAAATGTGGTTCATCACATTTATCGCCTGCATGGAAAGTCTTTTCTAAAACTTTTCCTGTTGTGTAGGATTTAATTTTTACACGAACAAAAGCTGGACCTTTTCCAGGTTTTACGTGTTGATAATCAACAATTTTATATGGAATACCATCGATTTCTATTTTTAAGCCTTTTTTTAAATCGCCCATAGAATAAGCCATAAATTCTCCTTAATCTTAATAAAAATAGCATTATAGCAAAAAATATAGTTAAAATGATAAAATTTTAATCCAATAATGGCTATAATATATAAAATTTTACAAAGGATGAACTATGAAAAAATTTGCTTTTTACCTAGGTTTGAGTGCTTTAGTATTTACACAAGGTTTTGCTGAAGAAATTTTTAGTAAAAATTATGAAAGCACACTTAAAAATATAGTTAAAAATGTTGAAAAAATTGAGATAATGTCAGTTGATAGACTTGAATCAATTGATGGGCTAAATTTTGTAATTACAGATATAAATGGAGAAATGGTGCCGATGTTTGTAAGCAAAGATGGAAAAAGTATAATTGGCTTTTCAAATTTAGTTTTTATAGGAAATGACAAAGATAAAACTTTAATCGAAGGAAGAATGGATAAACTTCACGCAGATATAAAGGCAAATCAAGACAAAATAGCCTATGAAATAATAAAAGAAATTCCTAAAGATAGGTTTATAAATATAGAATCTTTTGATAAAAATAACAAATTTATGACCTATATAGTAAGCGATCCTGAATGCCCTGATTGTCGTGAACATCTAACTAAAATGGTAAAGTATTTAAGAAATGCAAATGTTAGGATAATATTTGCCCCTGTTCATGGAAAAAGCGCTTATACAAAATCAGCCATAATGCTAAAAGAAGCCTCAAAAATAAATCCTGATAATCAAGAAGCTCTAATAAAACTTTTAAATAAATATTACGATGTAAATGCTACAGTAAGTGATGATCAAGCAAGCGATGAAGAAAGAGATAAAGTGCTTCAAGATGCAAAAAAACTTTTCTCAAAAGGTGTTATAAAAGGTGTTCCGTTTAGTTTTACTGTTGAAAAAGAATAAATTTTAAAACCATAAATTTTTAAAAGCTAGGATTTAATTTCTAGCTTTTTATATTTATTTAAGCAATAGCTAGTAATACAGAGCTAAAAATTAATTATTCATAAAAATGGCGACCCTTGGGGGTTTTGAACCACCGTTTTCACACTGAGAATGTGACGTCCTGAGCCACTAGACGAAAGGGTCACAATAAATTTAAAGCCTTGATTTTATTATCTTTTTACAAATTTGTCAAATTTATAGAAATTATGTTTACTTTTACATAATCATCAGTTTATAATATTCTTAATAAAATAAAAACTATTTTACAGAAAATGTAAATTATTTTTTAAAATAACGTAATATACGGATGCATTAAAAATTAGAATAAAAGATGGTGTCCTGCGTTGGATTCGAACCAACGGCCCCCTCCTTAAAAGGGAGATGCTCTACCTACTGAGCTAGCAAGACACCTTAAAAAATGGCGCAGCAGACGAGACTCGAACTCGCGACCTCCGCCGTGACAGGGCGATATTCTAACCAACTGAACTACTGCTGCACCTAAAATGGTGGTCGCTAAAAGACTCGAACTTTTGACATCCACCTTGTAAGGGTGGCGCTCTACCAACTGAGCTAAGCGACCACAACTTTTTAAGCTTTTTTCCTTAAAAAGGAAATGAAATTATACAATCAAATATCTTAAATTAAGCTTAAAGACTTAAAGTCTTTTATAAAAATTCAAAATTTACAATTTTTGCTATAATTTAAACTAAAATTTAAAGTTGAGAGTTAGTTATGAAAATTTTATTTTTTATATTTTTTTCTATAAATTTACTTTTTTCATACAGTTATGAAGAAATTTTATACGCCATAAAAGATGTGTCTTACAAAGAAGGAATAGCTAACAAAGTTCTTTACACAATAGTAAAAATCGAAAGTGATCTTAACCCATACGCTATTTCGTTTCTAACAAATAAAGAAAACGCAATTTATTTTAAAAGTTTAGAGACAAAAAACATAAGAGTAAAAGCAAGTCCGTATTCTCTAAATAAGTCAAAATGGGTAGTTTCCATAAATCCAACAAATGAATCTTACGCAATAGAAATATCAAAACTTCTTTTAAAAAATGGCTTTAATATAGATGTTGGTCTTGGACAGTTAAACTCTCAAAATTTCAGTCTAAATGAAATTGAATATATATTTAACCCAAACTACAATCTAACAAAATGTGCAAAAATCCTAAGAAAATGCTTTAATGCCAAAAATAAAGATATGCAACAAACCATAGAATGTTATAATTACGGTATGAGACACAGAGGCTCAAATCCTTACTATAAACGATTTTATAAGTATTTTATGAAAGAATTTGGCCAAAACTAAATTTCTCGTAAAAAGGTAAAATTAACTTTACTTTTGCTATAATCTTGGATAAATTTTTTATTAAGGATTTTTATGAAACCTCATAAAATTAGCATAACTTTACTTATCGCACTTTCAAGTATGGCGTTTGCAAACTCAAATAACAAAAGCTTAAAAGATGCGTTATTAAATACAAAATTTAACTCAGAACTTAAAGCTTGGTATTGGGATAAGACAGATGAAACTAGCAAATTTAATAATGAAAACATTACAAATTTTGCTTTAGAGCTTGGTCTTAAAACAGGTGATTTATATGGTTTTTATCTTAGCTCAACTGCCCAAATAGCCTTTGCTCCAATTGGCACAAAAAATGCAAAACTACTTTATAATGGCGAACAAAACACTAAAGGAATTGTTTTATCACAACTTCATTTAGGTTATAAAATATCAAATAGTGATATTAAAATCGGAAGGCAATTTATTAACACTCCTTTAGTTGCTGGAAATGGTGCAAGAATTTTAAAAGAATCTTTTGAAGGCGCTACAGCAAACATTAAAGATATAGAAAATAATGACATTTTCTTAGGCTATGTTTATAAATTTCAAGGCAGAACAAGCTTTATAATGGGTGATGAAAACGGAAAATATCCAAAATTTAAAGATAGAATCACTCTTGGTGGGGTTGGTCCAAAAGCTCATAAATTTGATGGGCTTTACTATTTAGGTTTAACAAATAAAAGTTTTGAAAATTTAGACTTAACAGCTCAATATAGCTATTTGAATAATGTTGAATTTGCAATTCCTAATATGAAAGATAAAAATGGAGATATTCATCTTTACTATACTGAGGCAAACTATAAAGTGCCTTTTGAAAATTTTAGCCTTAAATTTGATGCAAATTTTAGAGGCTCTAAAACTTCAGGTCAATTAGAAGAAAGAAATTTTAATGGTCAAATGTATGGTATAAAAGCTGGAGTTTATAACTTAAATGGATTTAACTTTATTGCCGCTGCTACAACTGTAAGCAAAAATAAATCTGTCATAATGAGCGCTGGACTTGGTGGAAATAGCTATACATTTTTACCAGTTCGAGGCGGACATCTTTTTACCTCAACAGCAGGCATGACAACTTATAAATTTCAAACCGATTATGACCTTTCAAAAATTGGTATTAAAAACTTAAAAACTAGCGCAGCTTATGTATTTTCAAAACACAGCACTCCTAATAAACAAGCAGGAATGAATCCAGCAAATGTAAAAAGGGAATATAATGGATATAGCTTAGCGCTTAACTATAAAGTTCCTTGTTTAGAGGGTTTTAGCACAAATTTAATGTGGGTAAGCCTTAATGAGGAAAAAACATTAAACAACAAAACTGATAAATCAAAAATAGATGAACTTTGGGTAAAACTAAGTTATAAATTTTAATCTTTTAGTGGCAAAAGATTTTTTCTTGTGTCACTTATTTTTTAATTATAAATTTTGATTAATTTTGCAAAATCGCATTTTAAAAGCATTATGTATTAAAAACTATAAATAAAATTTATAAAAAATACAATATTAAAGATATAAGTAAAATGCTGATAATATCAAATAGCCCTTTTAAGTTTTAAAATTATCATTACTCATAGCCATATCTGTTTAAATTTATATATGAAAATTTAATCTTAAAAATCTTTGATATTTATTAAAAGTAGGTATTTATTTTTAAATTCTTCGTGGTTTTTTCTTGATAAAATTTAATGGCGGACAGAGAGGGATTTGAACCCTCGAGCCCAGGTTATGAGCTGCACCCTTAGCAGGGGTGTGGTTTCGACCACTCACCCATCTATCCAAAAAAATAAGATTATAATTATATCTATTAATTTCTGATATATTGCTTAAATTCTAAAATCATCTAAAATTTAACTCTTTTAACTCTCCTACGATATCACCAAATAAAATAACATCTTTTAAAATGGCTTTTGTCGCATACCCATTTTCATCCAAAGCAAGATGAAGCTCACCTCTTTTTGATGAAAAAATCTTTTGATTTATAAAAACAATATAAGGTTGATATTTAGTATCTAGCTCTTTTTGAAGGCGTGATTTTTCCTTGTCTTGTGGAATTTTAATCTCAATTAATCCATCTTTGTCTTTTGCTCCAGCTACAGCTAAGGCAAAGTGCAAATGAGTAGTTTTTATTTTTGAAAAATTAAAAAACAAAGTCAGCAAATCATTTTGCGAGTAGTAATCCAAAATACTTTCATCTGTTTTTTCTAGGCTCTTATCATCGCCTTTATACCTTACAAATTTGATCTTTTTACTAATCTCATCAAATTTATAATTTTTCTTGCTTATTATTTGCCTACCCTTTTTATTTCGCCTAGTTTCTTGTGTATAAAATTTAGGAATTAAATAGTCCTTATAAATAGTTCCATAGCTATAAAAATACTCTCTTCTATCACCACTTAAACTATTTGCAAGCCCGGTGGTTTTAGCGTCCATATAAATTTCATAAGTGGCGTTGTTTTCATATTTTATAAGTTTTGTTTTTGCCTCTCCTACTTTGCCAAATATTCCAAATTTAACATCATAAGTAGCCGATATCTCACCACTAAAAACAAAACTAGCAAAAATAAAAATAAAGGCTAAAACTCTCATTTATCTACTTTATCCAAAACTCCATTTACAAATTTTGGTGAGGTATCACTTCCCATCTCTTTTGCAAGCTCAATCGCTTCATTTATAGCAACTGCTTTATCAATATCACTAAATTTAATCTCATAAGCTCCAAGCCTTAAAATAGCTCTTTCAACTTCGCCTATTTCATTCATTTTATACTCATTCAAATGCTCATTTAAAGCATCATCAAGAGTATTTAAATTTGACAAAATTCCATTTATCAATTCTTCAGTAAAAATTTTTTGTTTATTTCTTATCTTTTTACTCTCTAAAAACTCATCTTTAAACTCATCATTTTCGCCGTTTATATCTCTTGCATAAAGAAGCGATACAACAGCTTGTCTTACTTGGTGTCTTGTAGCCATTTACTCTCCTAAATTTTCATACAAACTAAGAAGCTCTATTAGTCCACTCATAGCTTCAAAGCCTTTATTTCCAGCTTTGCTTCCAGCTCTTTCAATGGCTTGTTCTATCGTGTCTGTTGTAAGCACTCCAAAGGCTACAGGCATATTATATTTTAAAGTAACATTTGCAATGCCTTTTGTAGTTTCTGCACTTACATAATCAAAATGAGGAGTAGAACCCCTAATTACCGCTCCAACACAACAAACTGCGTCAAATTTTTTACTTTCTAATACTTTTTGCAATGCAAATGGTATCTCAAAAGCTCCTGGAACCAAAATAAGGCTTAAATTTTCATCTTTTCCACCATGTCTTAAAAAGGCATCTTTTGCTCCCTCAACCAATCTATCGGTTATAATATGATTAAATCTTGAGCTAATGATTGCAACTTTTTTACTACCATCAATGCTGAGTTTTCCCTCTATGATTTTCATTTTTTTCCTTTTTTATAAAATTTTTAGCATTATAACACTAAATACTATTAAAGCTAAATAAAAAGCTTTTTTAAAACTAAATTTCTCATTATCAAAAACTATGCCAATTCCTACTGCCCCTATTGCTCCAATTGCCGTCCAGATAGCATAAGCTACACTCATTGGCATTGCCTTCATAGCAAATCTTAAAAAAAGAAGTGAAAGACCGAAATTTGCCATAATTACACTAAAAACTATATATTTTCTATATCCTCTAAATTTTGGAAACCTAGAATTTAGAAAAATACCAAAAATTTCCAAAGCACCAGAAATTAAAAGGGCAAAACTATGCATTTTTATTTTCCTTGCTATTTTCTTTATTTAAGCCAAAAATGCCGATTAAAAGCGTAATTATACAAAGAGTTCTAATAATATCAAAATTTTGTGTCGCAATTATCTCAGCCACAACAACAAAAAGTGTTCCAAGCCCCACATAAAGAATATATGCAAGACTTGTAGGAAGATGTTTAAATGACTGGATGAAGAAAAATGTACTTGCAAAAACAACAAAAATAGTTAAAATATAATGCAAATTTGTATGTGCAAATTTAAGACCATAAACCCATGCACACTCAAATAAAGCACCTATAATGACAAAAAATAATCCTTTATTTTTCACTTAAAATTTCTCTAATTTTTAAAGTTTGCTCGACAACTTTTTCAAGTTCTTTTAAATTTAGCATATTAGGTCCATCACAAAGTGCTTCGCAAGGATTTAAATGTGTTTCATAAAAAAATCCATCCACGCCAACAGCCGCCGCAGCTCTTGCAAGATATGGGACAAATCTAGCATCACCACCACTTTTTCCATCAAGTCCTCCAGGCATTTGCACGCTATGAGTTGCATCAAAAATTACTGGGGCAAATTCTCTCATTATTGGTAAGCTTCTCATATCTACAACTAAATTTCCATAGCCAAAAGTGCTACCTCTTTCACAAAGCCAAACACCATTATTTTTAGCTACTTCAAAGCCACTTTCATCAACTCCACGAGTTTCAAGAACTTTTTTAACACTATGTTTCATCTGATCGGGAGCTAAAAATTGTCCTTTTTTGATATTTACAATAGCTTTTGTTTTTGCAGCTGCAACTAATAAATCTGTTTGGCGACATAAAAATGCTGGAATTTGCAAAACATCAGCTACTTCACTTACTGGTTTTGCTTGATAACTTTCATGAATATCTGTTAAAATTTTAAAACCAAACTTGCTTTTAACTTCACTTAAAATTTTAAGTCCCTCTTCAAGTCCTGGACCTCTAAAACTTTTAATGCTCGTTCTATTTGCCTTATCAAAACTACTTTTAAAATAAAAATCAAGCCTTTTATCTTCGTTAAATTTAACAAGCTTATTGGCAACTTTAAATATCAAATCCCTACTTTCAATTACGCATGGTCCTGCTATTAAAATCATATTTTTCCTTTATTTTTGCATGGCGACTATAACGCCACTAACTATAACTAAAATTATACCAAAACCAGCCATTAAATTTGGCAAACTATCACCCATAATAATTCCTATTATTAAAGTAAAAATTATATCTGAGTATGCAACAGCAGCCACTGTTCCAGCGTGTCTTGAAGCAGCATACGCCTTTGTCATATAAGTTTGAAATAAAAGTCCAAAAACTCCCATTAAAACTATAAAAATCCACATTTTAGGTGTTGGCATTATAAATTTTGCAAATAAAAAATCAAGATAAATAGGCACTGTAAAAAACTCAGATGCAACCATACAAAAAAGTGGAACCAAAGTTCCTGAAAGCATAAAAGATAAAACTATTATTTTCGTATCATAAGCTTTTCTTAATTCATGCACGCTCATATAAGCAACTGCTGCTAAAAAACCATTTAAAAGTCCCATAAGATGGTTTTTTGTAAAACCTAAATTTGGCTGCATTATAAAAACTATCCCCAAAAATCCTATAAGTATACCAAACCAAGCCCAAAATCCAAGCTTTTCTTTTAAAAATATAGCCCCAAAAAGCCCCAAAAACATAGCTGAAGTTTTAGCAAATGTAAAAGCTTCGGCTAAGCCAATATTAGCGATGTTATAAAAAAATGCCATCATCGCAATTATGCCTACAAATCCACGCATAAAAAGCAAAAACAAAGCTCCACCTTTGGAATTATGCCCGTATTTAAAAATAGCCCAAAGAATTATGAATAACCCTACAACATTTCTAAAAAATGAAATTTCAACTGAACTCATCCCACCTCCCAAAGCCTTAGCAAAAGCTCCAGTAAGTGCGAAATAAAATGAGGCTAAAAGCATATAATAAACGCCTAAATTTCTTATCAAAAACCTTTTATTCATAAAATTCTCTCTTTCATAAGCACTATTTTAGTATAATCTTGCTTAACGGCTAATTTAATAAAAATACTTAAAGGCAAATTTATGGATGAAAAAAAATTAAAAAATATAGTGCTAAAACTTGTTAAAATTTTTGCTATTTTTTGTATGAGTTTTGTAGTGCTTTACTCAGCCGCACTTAGTTTAAGTGATAGCAAAGAAATTTTAGATCAAAAGCAATTTTTTATTATAAGTGCCATTACAACGCTAGTTATTTTAACAATTATATTTATTTTTATAAATTTAAGCCCAAAAAAAGATAAAAAAAATATATCAAAAAATGGCTCTAGCAATTCACTAAAATTTAAAGATCAAATTAAAGAAAAATTAAGCACTTATGAAAAAGATCCATTATATATTAATTTAAGCCTAACTATAAAAGACACGTATTCACTAAATTTTAATTATGATTTTACGCTAAATAACAAAAAAATTAATGAAATTTTTGATTTTATTTATAGCAATATAAACTCAGATTTAAAAGAAAATAAAGATGAATTTTTACTAAATTATGAAAAATATTTTCAAAATTATGATTTAAAAAATGCTGAAATTGTGATGTATTTTTCAAATTTAGTAGGTCTTTGGGAAAAAATACAAAATTTAATCTTTAAAAAACTTGATGTAAAAAACAATGATATAAAAAATATAACCAACAAAGTTTGGAATTTGTTTATGAAAAACTATATTAACGCATATTCTCCAGCTACTTTAAAAAGACAAAAAGGTCAAGTTGCAATACAAATTTATAAAAACCTACTTTATGAAATTTTACAAAAAAACTCATTCCAAACAGCAGAAAATCTCCTAGAAGATACAAGCAAAGAAAAAAGAAGACAAGTTATTTTTGAAATTTACAATAGCCCAGATAAAGAACTTTTAGAAGTTTATTTTTATAACACTTTTTATGTAGGATCGTTTTTAAAAACTTGGCAAAAAAAACAAATTCTTTTTGAACAAGATAGGCTTTTTTACGATGCATTAAATTTTATCTTTAAACAAATGCTTGAAAGCTATATTGACAGTCCAGTTTATTTTAGCAGCCTATCACAAAACGAGGCTAAAAATTTATCTAAAACTATCTTAAAAGCTGCTCTTTATAAAAGCGGGTTTGTACCTTTTAAAGCACCACTAAGAAATGGTTTAGAAATTTTAACATACGATAATAGACCTGAGTTTTTAGGCTCTTTTGATTTTTATTTAGATCTGTTTTGTTATAAATTTAAAGACAAAAAAGAAGACGATTTCAAGCAACTTTGTAAAGAAATTTTAAAAACTGAGTTAAACTCATATAGTGCAAACTGGCTTTTGCAAAAAGACGGGGAGTTTGGAAAAAAGCTTTTTTATCAAATTTTACCAATTGCACTAAATAAAATTTAGTTAAATTTAGGCGAATTTGCAGTATAATGAAAACTTAAAAATAGATTAAGGATTAATTTTTGCAAAAAATAATGATTATTGGTCGTCCAAATGTGGGAAAGAGCTCACTTTTTAACCGTCTTGCAAGGCAAAGAATTGCCATTACAAGCGATGTTAGTGGAACTACAAGAGACACAAATAAAACTGAAATTGAAATTTATGATAAGACTTGCTTTTTAATTGATAGTGGCGGACTTGATGAAAGCTCAGAACTTTTTAAAAATATAAGAGAAAAAACCCTAAAAGAAGCAAAAGAAGCCGATATAATTTTATTTATGGTAGATGGCAAAATGATGCCTCAAGATGAAGATAAGAAAATAGTCTATTCTCTTATGCGACTTAAAATTCCTATTTTTTTAGTCATCAATAAAATCGATAGTAGAAATGATGAAAAAAGAAGTTTTGAGTTTAACGAGTTTGGCATAAAGGATAGTTTTGCTATCTCAGTTAGTCACAACACAGGTATTGAAGAGCTAAAAGATGCTATTTATCCACTTTTAAAAGATAATTTAAAACCAGATGAAACAGAATTTTTGGAAGATTTTTTAGAAAACTTTGATGATAGTGGCGAGTTTGTAGAAAGTGATAAAAATATAAAAGTTGGCATAATTGGTCGTGTAAATGTTGGCAAATCAAGCCTTTTAAATGCTTTGGTTAAAGATGAAAGAAGTGTTGTAAGCAGTGTTGCAGGAACTACGATAGATCCTGTTAATGAAACTTTTATTTATAATGATAAAACTATTGAGTTTGTCGATACTGCGGGCATTAGAAGACGTGGTAAAATTGAGGGAATTGAAAAATTTGCACTAAATAGAACTGAGCAAATTCTAGAAAACTCAGATATTGCTTTATTGATTTTAGATAGCAGTGAGGATTTAACAGAGCTTGATGAAAGAATAGCCGGACTTGCAGCTAAATTTGAACTTGGTGTGATAATTGTTCTAAACAAATGGGAAAACAAAGGTGAAAAAGACTTTGATCAAATTTCACTACTAATAAGAGATAAATTTAAATTTTTAAGTTATGCTCCAATTATTAGCGTTTCAGCACTACAAGGAAAAAGAGTTCATAAAATTTATGATTTAATACTTGAAATTTATGCAAATTTTACAAAAAAACTTAAAACATCTCGCCTAAATGAAGTTATAAAAGAAGCTACTATAAATCACCCAATTCCACACGATAAAGGCAAAATTGTAAAAATTTATTACTGCGTTCAGTTTGGATTTAATCCACCAAAAATAGCACTTATAATGAACCGTCCACGCTCACTTCATTTTAGTTATAAAAGATATCTGATGAATAAAATTAGAGAAAATTTTGATTTAACCGGCGTTCCACTTGTATTAATTCCAAGAAGTAAAAACAAAGATGAAAACGATGAAGAGAAAAAATAATATCGTTTTAATTGGCTTTATGGGCGTTGGCAAGGGAACTATCGCAAGAGCGCTATATAAAGAAACTGGACTTTTTCCACTAGACTCTGATGATTTGATAGAGAGTGCGTATAACTTAAAAATAAAAGAAATTTTTGCAAAACATGGCGAAGATGAGTTTAGAAAAATAGAGAAAAAATTGGCTAAATTTATAGAAAAAAATGTTGATAATGCCATTATCTCAACAGGCGGGGGATTTTACAAAGTGCCAAATTTAAAGAAACTTGGAACTATTATCTACCTAAAATCAGACTTTGAGGGCATAATAAATAGGATAAAAAACTCTCCAAATGCTACAAAAAAACTAGCCAAAAGACCACTTCTTAAAGACTTAAATGAGGCAAAAAAGCTTTTTGATAAAAGAGAAGATGAGTATGAAAAAGTGGCTGATTTGATAGTGGATGTAAGTGGCAGATCCCCAAAAATGGTAGCTATAAAAATTAAAGAATTAATAAAGGATAAAATTTGATAACACTAACCGGACTTCAACCATCAGGAAAACTTCATTTAGGCAACTATTTCGCAAGTATAAAACCGATGGTAGAAAAGCAAAATTTAGGCGATAGCAAGATGTTTATGTTTATCGCAAATTACCACGCAATGACAAGTGTAAGCGATGCACACAAACTTAGCGATAACACTTACGAAGCAGCGTGTGCTTTTTTAGCTCTTGGGATTGATCCTAAAAAAAGCATATTTTGGGTTCAAAGTGATGTAAAAGAGGTGCTTGAACTTTACTGGATATTAAGCGCTTATACACCGATGGGACTGCTTGAGCGCTCTCATGCATATAAAGATAAGATTGCAAAAGGCTTTGATACAAAACATGATCTCTTTAGTTATCCTGTTTTAATGGCAGCCGATATTTTACTCTATAGTGCTGATTTTGTACCAGTTGGAAAAGATCAGATTCAACATGTTGAAATAGCAAGAGATATAGCTCTTAAATTTAACAACGCTCACGGTGAGATTTTTACATTGCCACAAGCAAAAGTTGAAGAAAACTTAGCCACAGTTCCAGGCACTGATGGGGCTAAAATGAGTAAAAGCTATAAAAATACAATTGATATTTTTAGCGATGCCAAAACCTTAAAAAAGCAAATTTCAAGCATCGTAACTGATAGTACTGCCTTAGAAGAGCCAAAAGAGTGGAGAGATTGCAATGTTTATAAAATTGCTGAGCTGTTTTTAAATGAAGATGAAAAACTTGCCTTGCAAAAAAGATATGAAAAAGGTGGCGAGGGTTATGGGCACTTTAAAATGTATCTAAATGAAGTCATTTGGGACTATTTTAAAGATGCAAGAGAGAAATTTGACTATTTTATGAACCATAAAGATGAAGTTTTTGAAATTTTAGATGATGGGGCAAAAAAAGCAAAAGCCGTAGCAGAAAAAAATATGCAAAAAATTAGAAAAATTTGTGGAATTTATAGATAAAACATTTATAAAAGTTTATTATAATTTTGACTTTAACTTAAAATTTAGGAGAAATGATGGGAGTATATGAATACGCTAGAATTATTCATCTATTTTGTGCGATAATTTTCGTGGGATATCTATTTTTTGATGTTGTTGTCTTTAAAATGGCTTTAAAAAAAGTTGATAATCAAACTGGTGAAAAAATGAAAAAAGCTATCACTTCAAGTGGAGTGAAAATAATGCCATTTTGTGTTTTACTGTTACTTTTAACTGGTGGACTTATGATGACAAGATGGGTTGGAAGCAATGCTGGTGGATACTTTAACTCAAATTTGCAGATATTTTTTATGATAAAAGTGCTTTTAGCATTTGTTATTTTTATCGCAGTTGCTACAAATTTAAGCTGTAAATTCATCTTTAAACGCCCTAGCCCACTTGGAGATATACATCCTTTAGCACTTATTTTATCGGCATTTATTGTTTTTTTAGCTGTATATTTTCAATATGCAGGATAAAAAAATTGATAAGTTTTAAATTTAGATGCGAGTTTTATTAATTTTAATTCTCGTCACAGTTATATTTAGTCTTTTTTTTGTTTTATTTTGTGTCTTTTAGGAAAGTAAAAGGCACAAAGTTAATTTTTTATCCAATAAAAATTTTCTCTTATTCGCTTTCGCTTTTTATTTTTATACTTTTTACCTATGCTATTTATGATACAATCACTGAACCTCCTAGAATTTATCATGATAAATATATAAAATTAATTTTAGAAACACAAAAATACAAATTTTATGGTGCAACACTTAGAAATTTAGACTCAAAACATGGAAGAATTTACTCATACGAGGACGAAATACAAATAAAATGTCTAGATAAAAATGATCCAAAATGCGAAAATGGATTTTTAAAACTAACGCCCGAAAAAGAAGAAGGCAAAAGATTTATTAAGGTTATTATACTTATAGGGGTAATGTTTTTTCCAATTTCATTTTTAGCAAATAAAGAAATAAGTATTTATAAGGGTAAAATTACAAAAAGCATGGAGTTTGGATTTTACAAAAAAAATTACACTATGAATTTAAAAGATATAACCATAAAAAAAGTAAAATCATGGTATGAGTTAATAGACAACTCAAATAACATGAAAATAACCATTTCAGCACCATATTCTAAAAAAGATTTAGATAAAATAGTTGGAATTATTCAAAGATTTCAAAATATTAAAAAATAAAATAAATCTCCAATTTTAGCCTATTTAAATCAAAATTTTGATAAAATAGCGATTTTATGGAGAATAACTATGATAAATTTAAAACTAATAGAGACAAACTTTGATGAGTTTAACAAAAAACTCATCGCCAAAAAAGTAAGCAAAGAGGCACTAAAAGAGCTTTTAGATGTTTATAACGACTTAAAAGCAAAAAAACTTGAACTAGAAAATCTTCAAGCACTTCAAAATACAAAAAGTAAAGAGGTTGGCATAAAAGCAAGAAATGGCGAAGATACAACTGGACTTAAAAAAGAGCTTGAAGAAAATAAACAAAATATTCAAAAATTGCAAGAGATAGTAAATTCTATTCAAGAAAATCTAGATCAAAAAGCATCTCACATCCCAAACATAATAGATGATAATGTGCCTTTTGGAGAGGATGAAAACGAAAATGTTGAACTTAAAAAAATTTTAGAAGTTCCTAATTTTACTTTTACTCCAAAACCTCATTATGAGCTTGGAGAAAAACTTGGTTGGCTTGATTTTGAACGTGGTGTAAAACTTAGTGGAAGCCGCTTTACCGCCATTAAAGGTTATGGTGCAAGGCTAAATAGAGCTTTGATTAATTATATGATTGACTTTAACCAATCTCGTGGTTTTGAGCTTGTGAATGTCCCATTTGTTGTAAAGCCTGAAATTCTTTATGGCACAGGGCAACTTCCAAAGTTTGAAGAAGATCTCTATAAAATAAACGAAGATGAACTTTATCTTATACCAACAAGTGAAGTTCCAGTCACAAATTTATATAACGATGAGATAATAAATACAGATATTTTGCCAATCAAAATGACTTGCTATAGCCACTGCTTTAGGCGTGAAGCAGGAAGTGCTGGACGCGATACTAGGGGAATGATAAGACAGCATCAATTTGAAAAAGTTGAGCTTGTTTCTATAACAAAAGCTGATGAGAGCGATAAAGTATTTGATGAGATGGTAAGCTGTGCAAGCGATCTTTTAGCTAGTCTTGGACTACCTCATCGTCATATGTTACTTTGTAGTGGCGATCTTGGATTTAGCGCGGCAAAGACAATTGACTTAGAAGTTTGGCTACCATCTCAAAATTGCTACCGAGAAATTAGCTCTATTTCAAATTGTCGTGATTTTCAAGCTCGTCGTGCTAAAATTCGCTACAAAGATGGCAAAAAAAATGTTTTAGCGCATACTCTAAATGGCTCATCGCTAGCAGTTGGTAGAACCTTAATTGCAATAATGGAAAATTATCAGCAAAATGATGGTTCTATAAAAATACCAGAAGTTTTGGAAAAATACATATAAGAACCAAATTAATAAAGTTTTACCGATAAATTTACGCCTTTTATAGGCGTAAATTTATTTAATCCTTGCATAAATAGAAGCTAGTATTCCACCTGAAATATTGTGCCATACACTAAACAGTGCTCCAGGAACTGCAGCAAGTGGTTGAGTTGCAAAATGAGTTAAAGCTAAAGATGTTGCTAGACCTGAGTTTTGCATACCTACTTCAACCGATAAAGCTTTTACCTTTGCCATATCTTTTGTAACTGATTTACCAACTAAAAAGCCAAACAGATACCCAAATAGATTGTGACAAACAACTACTAAAACTATAATTCCTAAATTTGCTATTATTTTTTCAGCGCTTACACTGACTACAGCTATAACAATTGCCACTATTCCAAGGGTTGAGATCATAGGTAAAACATCTTTTAAAAACTCAGCTATTTTTGGTAAAAATCTATGTGCTAAAATTCCAAGCACAATAGGAACAATTACAACCTTAACAACACTTAAAAACATAGCTATTACATTTACATCTATACTTTGACCAATTAATAGTTTTGTTAAAATAGGCGTCATAAAAGGAGCCAGTAATGTCGTGCAACTTGTAATTCCAACAGATAGAGCCACATCACCTTTACTTAAATATGTAATAACATTTGAACTTGTTCCACCAGGACAGGTTCCAACAAGAACAACACCAATTGCAAGACCAAGGGGAAGATTAAAACCTTTTACCAAAATATAGGCAATTAATGGCATTATTATAAACTGTGCACCAATACCAATTAAAACAAATTTGGGCCTTATAAAAAGCTCTTTAAAATCACTTGCTTTTACATTAAGTCCCATGCCAAACATTATAATGCCTAAAATATAAACTACCCATGATGTTTTAACTAAATTTGATCCAACTTGTGGATAATAGAGTGAAAATAGTGTAGCAAGTACAACTAAAATAGCCAGTTGTTTTGAAACCAACAAACTTATATTTTTTAACATTTTTTACCTTTATTAAAAATTTTTCTTTTAAACATTTAATAATTAAAATCTATAATTTTAGAGATTTTAATTATTTTTTTAAATTCAAATAGCTATTTAGTGCAGAAACATAAGCTTTTGCACTAGCAAGCATAGTATCAACATCAAGCCCACTTCCCAAAACAACCATTTTATCTTCAAACTGAACTTTTACAGTTACTTTTGCCATAGCATCTTTTCCACTGCTTACTGCTTTTACTTGATAGTCTTTTAAAATACCGTTAATATTTGAAATTCTATCAACCGCTTTAAAAATAGAATCCACAGATCCATTTCCAAGAGCTGAATCGCTTATTACTTTGTCTTTATGTCTTATGGTAATGCTTGCACTTGAGTGTCCTTTGTTACATGAATTAGAACTTAATGTTATAACTTCAAAAATTTCAGGTATTTTTATCATCTCATCAGTTACTAAAGCCCTTAAGTCATCATCAAAAATATCTTTTTTTTGATCAGCTAAAATTTTAAATCTCTCAAACGCTGCATTTAACTCGTTATCGCTTAAGTCAAATCCAAGAGTTTCAAGCTTGCTTTTTACAGCATGTCTTCCTGAGTGTTTTCCAAGTACTATGTTGTCATTTTCAAGACCAATGTCGCTTGCTTTTATAATTTCATAGGTTTCAGGATGCTTTAAAACACCATCTTGATGAATTCCACTTTCATGCAAAAATGCATTTTTACCAACAATTGATTTATTTGCTTGTGGCTCCATTCCAGTGATTGAGGAAACTAAACGACTAGTTTTATAAATTTCTTTGCAAACTATGTCTGTATAAAGTCCACTAAACTCATCTTTTCTAGTTTTTATGGCCATGACTATCTCTTCAAGTGCAGCATTTCCAGCTCTTTCACCAATTCCATTAATTGTGCACTCTACTTGTCTAGCTCCAGCCATTACTCCAAATAAACTATTTGCAGTAGCAAGTCCTAGGTCGTTGTGATTATGAACTGAAATAATGGCTTTGTTTGCAACATAATCACTCATTATTTTTATAAAATTGTAAATTTCATTTGGAAGCCTATAACCAACAGTATCTGGCAAATTTATAGTGGTTGCACCTGCTTCAATGGCCGCATCAACAATCTCTTTTAAAAAACTTATTTCACTTCTTCCTGCATCTTCGCAACTAAATTCTACATCATCTGTGAAAGTCTTGGCATATTTTACGGCATTTTGTGCGATTTTTATAACTTCGTTTGGTGTTTTTTTAAGTTTAAATTCCATGTGAATTGGGCTTGTGGCGATGAAAGTGTGAATTCTTTTATTTTTAGCTGGATTTACAGCCATGCCTGCTGCTTTTATATCGCTTTCAACAGCTCTTGCTAAAGAACAAACATTTATTTTATTAACTGATTGAGCAATTTTTTCTATTGCATCATAATCGCCTGGACTTGCAGCAGCAAAACCTGCTTCAATAACATCTACGCCCAATTTCTCAAGCTGTAATGCTAATCTTAACTTCTCTTCAGTATTCATAGAAGCCCCAGGACTTTGCTCGCCATCTCTTAGTGTGGTATCAAATATAATTATTTTATTATCCATTTTTTATCCTTTTTTTAGTTATTATGGTATTAAAGAGCTAAAATTTAGCAACAAAATTAAATTGTAAAAATATAGAAAATTTTTTAAATGAGAATAAGAAGCAGTAGGGTATTAAAATCAGTGTGAAATGTTTGAAATTTTTTGAATGCATTTTGTTTGAAATTCATCCTTGCTCCTTTTTATAAGTAAAATTTATTGATTATACTGCATTTAATTCTTTTTTGCAAGGATTTTATAAAAATAAATTTTACCGAGAAATTCTCGGTAAAATTTAGTGACTTTGTTTTTCTTTAGCCTCTTTTATATCTTTTAACTCATCATCTTCATCAACTTCTGAAAGTCTTGATACAAGATTATTTTCTTCTTCAAATTTAGAGATTATTTCTCTAACTTTAGCACCTTCAATTGTTTCTGACTTATAAAGCTCAGCTACCATGTTTTCAATCGCACCAGAATAAAGCTCCATAGTTTTTACAACCTCATCAAATCTTTTTGAAAGCATTTCTTTTATACTTTCATCAAGTTTTTGTGCTGTTTTTTCACTATAATCTTTTACGCTTTGTCCACCAAGGAAAGTATTTCTTTGCTTTTCTAAGACCATAAGTCCTGCAACTTCACTCATTCCATACATTGAAACCATGGCTTTTAAAATATCAGTTGCTCTTTCAAGATCATTACTTGCACCAGTTGAAATCTCTTTTATAAATACTTTTTCAGCAGCACGCCCACCTAAAAGAACATCAACTTCTGCAATTAGCTCGTGGTATTGCATAAGAAATTTATTCTCTTCAGGTGTATTTAAAGTATATCCTAAAGCTGAAAGCCCTCTTGGGATGATTGAGACTTTTGTAACTTTTTTAGCCCCTTTTGTAACCTCTGCAATCAAGGCATGTCCGCATTCGTGATAAGCAACGATTCTCTTTTCTTTTGGATTAACTCGGCGTGATTTTTTTTCTAGTCCTGCTATACTTCTTTCAACTGCCTCAACTAAATCCTCTTGCTCAACAGCTCTTTTAGATTCTCTTCCAGCTAAAAGTGCAGCCTCATTTACGATATTTTCCAAATCAGCTCCAGCAAGTCCTGTTGTAAGTCTAGCAATCTCTTCAATATCAATATCATCAGCAAATTTTACATCTTTCATGTGAATTTTTAAAATATCAATTCTGCCTTTGAAATCTGGTCTATCAACTAAAACTTGTCTATCAAATCTACCAGGTCTTAAAAGTGCTGGATCTAAAATCTCAGGCCTATTTGTTGCAGCCATCACAATAACAGGAGATTTGTCAGCATCAAATCCATCCATTTCAGATAAAAGCTGGTTTAAAGTCTGTTCTCTTTCGTCATTTCCACCCATTGGAGCACTTGATCTACTTTTTCCAATAGCATCAATCTCATCTATAAATACAATAGATGGTGCCTCTTTTTTAGCATTTTCAAACAAATCTCTTACCCTACTTGCTCCAACTCCAACAAACATTTCTATAAAGCTTGATGCTGAAATACTAAAAAACGGCACATCAGCCTCCCCTGCAACAGCTCTAGCTAAAAGTGTTTTACCAGTTCCTGGAGGTCCTACAAGTAAAATTCCTTTTGGAATTTTTGCTCCAAGGCGCAAGTATTTATCAGGACTTTTTAAATAATCCACAATTTCTTGAACTTCTTCTTTTGCCTCTTCAACGCCTGCAACATCATCAAATTTTACCTTTGGTTTTTCAGAATTAACAAGCTTTTTACTACTTCCAATTCCTAAAATTCCACCACCTACATTTTTTTGCATTCTGCTTACCAAAAACATCCAAATTCCAAAGAAAATAAAAATTGGTATAACCCAAGTAAATAAAATATCGGTTAAAACATTTGACTCATTAAAAGCTCCATAAGGAATTTCATTTTCATCAAGTGTAGCTGTAAGGTTTGGATCTTGCACTTTTTTAGCAGTATAAAGCACATTTCCACCATCTGCTTTTATAGTGCTTTGACCAATATAAACTTTTGAAATTTGCTTATTGGTTATTAAGCTTTTAAGTTCAGAATAAGGAACATTTCTCGTTGTTTTTGAGCCGTCCATACCAATGTCTGGCGACATAGATCTAAATACCGCTATAATCAAAACTGCAAAAATTAAAAACACAATTATAGGATTTTGATTAAAAAAATTGCTGTTTTTATTGTTTTGATCATTTTGGTTATTATTTTTTAAGTTATTATTCAAATTTAATCCTTTTAAATTTATTTTTTAAATACAAAACTTACCCAATCGTTTTTTTGCAAACTCTCAACTAACTCAAGTTGGCAAAATTCTTTTTTAATTTTATCAAAATATTTTTCCAAAATTCCTGATAAAATTAAAATCCCACCTTTATTTAAAGATTTTATAAGATCATTTTTTAACACTATGATAACATCAGCAATGATATTTGCTACAACAATATCATATGTTTTATCTGTGTTTGTAACGCTTCCTGTATAAATTTCAAATAATTCTACACCGTTTTTCAAAGCGTTTTCTTTAGTTGCTAAAACTGCCTGAGCATCAGTATCGCAAGCAGTTACTTCAAGTCCTAATTTTGATAAAGCTATACTTAAAATCCCACTTCCACATCCAACATCTAAAGCTGATTTATAGCCATTTTTATATTTTTGAATAAGAGCTAAGCACATATTGGTGCTTTCATGATGACCAGAGCCAAAAGCAAGTGCTGGATCGATCATTAAATTTAATTTGTTATCTTTTGGTTTTTCCCAACTTGGATGGATATAAATTTCATCAACTTCAACTGGCTGAACACCTTTTTTATACTCATCTATCCAATCAATATTTTTTTTCTTTTCATCTTTTAGCTCTAAATCTATTTTTAAATTTAGAGCTTTTTCAAGGCTTTTTTTATACTCTAAAAAGGCAAATTTTAAGGTATCTATAGAGCTTTTATCCTCATCGCGAATTATGAAAAAATCATCTTTAAACTCAACTGCATCAACACCCATTTCAAAAGCAAAATTTTTAAAAAATTCCAACGCATTGCTTCTAACAATAAGTTCAAAGTAAAATTCTTTCATTTTTACCTCATTTTATGAAATTTGATATTTATTTAAAAATTATCATTTTACAAAAAAATAGTTCAAATTTAGCTTAGTTTAAAAGCTTTTTCTAAATTTATTTTACCTTCGTAATATGCTTTTCCAACAATTACTCCATAAATTTCATCTATTTGTTTTGCTTTTACAATATCATCAATGCTAGAAACTCCACCACTTGCAATAGTCTTTTTTCCACTTTTTAAGGCTATTTCTTTGGTAAAGTCAAAATTTACTCCACCAAGCATTCCATCTTTGTTTATATCTGTGCAAATTATAGCATCAACTTCACTATCTTTATAAATAGCTGCTAAATCAAAAGCTAAAACTTTACTTTGTTTTGCCCAGCCATGTGCTGCTACAAATCCATTTTTTGCATCTATTCCAACTGCAATTTTATAAATTTTAGCTAATTGTTTTGTAAGTTCTGGATTATTTAAGGCGGTTGAGCCTAATATAAATCTATCAACTCCTAAATTCTCATAAAATTTAATCGCTTTTTCATCTCTTATGCCGCCACCTACTTGTATTTTTAAATTTGTTGATTTTACTATTTCTTCAATGACTCTATAATTTATACTTCTTCCTGCAAAAGCTCCATCTAGATCAACTATATGAAGCCACTTTGCACCAAAATCTTCAAATTTTTTGGCCTCATCACTTGGATTTTTAGAGTAAATTTTTGCACTATTCATATCGCCCTTGCTAAGCCTTACAACGTAGCCTTCTTTTAAATCAATTGCTGGGAAAATCTCCATTTTATCTCCTTTTGTTTTTTTATTTTGTCTTTAAAAAATAACTTTTTTTAGTTATGTAAATATATAATCCCAAAGAAGCTACTAAAAATGCGATTGCCACTATCAAACAGATTGGATAAATAATTTCATCTGGTGAAGTCATGGCAAATTTAAACACAAGCATCAAAGCTTCAATCGCAAGAGCTATGATAATTGATGATAAAAATTTTATCATAGTTTTTGAATTTGTGCTATTTTTTTCATGTCTTCCTAAAATTTCTTCCTCAAAATATGCTTTTATAAGGTCCAATATAGCCAAAGAAAGAGTTAATAAAATCGTTGATTCAAATATTTTTGATGTATCGTTTAAGCTAAAATTTGTAACAACTATACTTTTTACACCAAAATAAAATAAAATTGCCGCTACACAAAAAAGTGTTACACTTATAATAAAGTATGAAAGTCTTGAAATTTTACCAAAAGCACTATCAACAGAACTTGGATTTATAAGCTTTAAAATATCTTCAAGTAAAATATCACAGCAAACAACATATAAAAGCTCTTTATCTTGCGAATAAATAGGAACTGCCATAGTAACTTTAAGCTTGCTATCAAAAGTGCCAGGATATGGCTCACAAAGATAAGCTCTTTTTTCTTTTACAGCTTTTTTATAATATGACTTAGTGCTTTTATCTTCACCTTTAAAAGTGTTTTTTACACCCTTAGCAGAAAAAACTAAATTATCACTTATTTGATGACCATTTTTATCTAAAATATAAAAAGTATCATATCCCATAAGCTCATCTGAGATATCTTTACAACTTTTTAGGATTTTTTCTTCATCTATATCTTCACTAAAATTTGGTAAATTTTGACTGAAAATATAACTAAGATAAGCTTTTATTTTAGACTTTGTTAGTTTAAATTCTTCAATTTCTCTAATTATCAAATACTAATCCTTTTTATTAAGTGCGTGAGAAAATTCAGGAACTATTTCGCAAAGTTTAGACTCTATATCTTTTTCATCCAAATTTAAAAGTTCATTAATTTGCAAATTCAATAAATTTAGGTCATATTTTTGAGAATTTGTTACAAAAATAGATTCGAATTTGGTCTGCTTGTCATTTTCATCAATTAAAAGCTCTTCATAGAGTTTTTCACCAGGTCTAAGACCTGTAAATACAACCTTTAGATCAGTTCTGTTTGCAAGTTCAAGCATCTTTTTAGCAAGATCAGCTATTTTAACCTGTTTTCCCATATCTAAAACAAAAAGCTCACCACCTTTTGCAATACTTGCGGCTTGAAGCACAAGCTGACAAGCCTCGCTTACAAGCATAAAATATCTTACTATATCAGGATGGGTTACAGTTAAATTCTCACCATTTTTAATTTGTTCTTTAAATTTTGGTATCACACTTCCACTGCTTCCCAAAACATTACCAAATCTTACTGCAACAAATTCGGTTTTTGAGTTTTGATTTAGCGCATAAAGCTCACAAATTCGCTTTGTTGTGCCCATTATACTTGTTGGACGAACAGCTTTATCTGTTGAAATTAAAACAAATCGCTTGACATTATATTTATTACTTAAATCTATCATATTTTTTGTACCAAGAATATTGTTTTTAACGGCTGATTTTATGTTAAACTCACAAAGAGGCACATGCTTATAGGCTGCTGCATGAATAACAATATCAATATCAAACTCTTTAAAAACTTCGTCTTCAATATCTTTTAAATTAATAACACTTAAAAGCTTTAAAACATTTTTCTTATTGCTTTTGGTGATTTCATTTATTTTATAAAGGTTAAATTCACTGTGATCAAGCATAATAAGACGCTTTACGCCAAATTTTAAACACTGTTTGCAAATTTCACTACCAATTGTTCCACCAGCTCCTGTTACCAAAACTACCTTTTCAAACATAAAATCTTTTACAATATCATCATTTAAATCTTTTGGTTTTCTAGCAAGCAGATCCTCAATAGAAATATCTCTAATGCTCTCTTTTTCAAGCAGTGAAAAAACTTTAACATCTCTTATGCCAAAGCTTATAAGCTCGTTATGAAGTTTATTAAGCTCATCTTGTTCAAGTCTTAAAGCAATAATTGCGGTTTTTATATTTTGTTTTTTAATGTCATCTTTAAGTTTTGATTTATCCCTCACACTAAAGCTTTCAAAAGATGTACCAACAAGCTCTTTTCTCTCATCATAAACACCAACTGCGTAATAATTTATGTATCCTTCTTTTATCCCTTGTATAATGTGAACTGCTTTTTTTGTAGCACCAATCACAACACAAGGTTCGTTTTGGTGAGATTTTTTAGAACTATCCAAAAGCATTCTTTTTATAATTCTAAATCCGCTTATTAAAATATATGATATCGCTGCATCGATTATGATAACACTTCTTGGAAAAGGATTAAAAACATCATCAAGCAATAAAAATAGGATAAAAAATGATAAAGCTGCCAAAAAATGAGCTAAGAATATTTTTTTAGCTTCATAAAGTCCAAAAAATCGCCATGGAACAAGATAAATTTTAAAGCTCCATAGATAAAATATCTTAAAAATAGCCAAGAAAATGCAACTTAATAAAAGTCCTTTTTGAAAAGCTTCAGGCATATCTCCACTAAAACGAAGATAAAATGCCCAAATAGTTGAAAAAACTGAGATAAAAAAATCAGCTATTAAAAAAAATAAAAATCTTTTTAACTTAGTTGGTTTTAAGAAATTAGTCATTTTTTATAACGCTTTTTACAATTTCGCAAATTTTATCTATTGTATTATCACTCATATCAGTTCCACTTGGAAGACAAATCCCTCTTTCAAACAGATCCTCACTAGTACCATCAATAACACTTAAAGCTCCTTGAAATACTGGTTGTAAGTGCATAGGCTTCCATAAAGGTCTGCTCTCAATATCAAATTTATTTAATTTATCTATAACTTTTAAATGAGTGTTTTTTTCTTTAAAAACTAAGGTTGTAAGCCATCTATTGCCTTTGGAATTTGGAATTTCTGGCATAAATTCAATGTCTAAATTTGATAAATTATGCTTATATTTTTCAAAAATTTCTCTTTTTTTATCTACCCTTTTTTCTAAGACTTCCATTTGCCCAACACCAATAGCTCCTAAAACATTGCTTAATCGATAATTATATCCATAAGTTTTGTGCTCATAGTGTAAAAATGGCTCTCTTGCTTGAGTGCTTAAAAATCTAGCATTTTTAACTATATCTTCATCATTTGAAACAAGCATGCCACCACCACCGCAAGTTATTATTTTATTTCCATTAAAACTATAAACTCCAACATTTCCAAGTGTTCCAAGAGCTTTATTTTTATATGTTCCACCAAGTGCTTCAGCAGCATCTTCAATAACTTTAATATTATTTTCAAAACAAATTTCTAAAATTTCATCCATTTTTGCAGCTTGACCATAAAGATGGGTTACAATTAAAGCAACAGGCTTTTTAGGAGCTTTTTTAATAGCTTTTTTTAAAAGTTCTCGGCTTAAATTCCAACTTTCATCACTATCAATGAGCAAAGGTTTGCATCTTTCATAAAATATCGGATTTAAAGACGCCATAAAAGTAAAAGTTGATCCAAGTACCAAATCACCATCTTTTATGCCAAGGCTTTTTAATGCTAGATGAAGTCCTGCTGTACCAGAACTTAGTGCAAGTGCTGATTTTACACCTGTAAAATTGCAAATACTTTTTTCAAATCTATCAACAAATTCTCCAAGTGGAGCAATATAATTGCTTTTAAAAACTTCTTCTACATATTTCTGCTCATTTTTGCCCATATTAGGTGGGCTTAAAAACACTCTTGCCATAAATTTTCCTTAAAATAAAACTGTTATTTTACTTCAAAAACATTAAGCTTTTCTTATAAATTCTGTTTTTAAAACAACAGTTCCAAGCTTATCAAGTTTGCACTCAACCTCATTTTCATTTTTTGTTAAGCGAATTTTTGCTTTAGTACCTTGCTTAACACTATTTTTAGAACCTTTTAGTTTTAAATCCTTAATAACAACTATGTTATCTCCACTTTGAAGCTCAACTCCATTTACATCAACAACTGCCATTTTTTCTCCTTTGTTATTAATTTATATTATTCTTTACATTCTTTTAATGTAAAATTTTCAATCTCTACAATATAGCCAAAAAATCTATAATCTTTATAATTTTCTTCAAAACGATTTGTATTAATACAACATTTTACAAGCCTATTACCATTGTCATCCTTGTAAAGTTTGTTTATACTTTTTACAACTCCAACTAGGCTGTATGGATTAATTGCTCTACAATGCCCATCGTAATATAACTCTATGTTAAACTTATCTATTTTTAACTCGACATCTAAATCTACACTCCAGTCAATCTTATCTCTGACACTAAAAGATTTTCCACAGCAATCAAACTCCCAAGACTCATAATAGATAAAAATACTTTTTTTATCCAAAAGACTTTTTAGTTTCAAATTTTTTATTACTTTTGCTGGAACTCCAACAACAACGCTATTTGCTGGGACATTGTTTATCACAACTGCACCTGCGCCTACTACTGAGTTTTTACCAATTTTAATATTTTGAATTACAGAACTTCCAATGCCCAAATGGCAAAACTCCCCAACCACTACGCCACCAGCTAGTGCTGAATTTGGACTAATGTGTGCAAATTTTTTAATCACGCATTCATGCTCTATAACAGCAGCTGAATTTATAATGACTCCATCTTTTATTATTGCATCTGGATTTATTATAGCTCCAGCCATTACAACTACGCCTTGGTTTATAACAGCACTTTTTGAAATAACTGCTTTTGGGTGAATTAAACTAACTACATTAAAGCCTAAATTAAGTACTTTTTCTTGTAATTTTGCTCTAATTTTGTTATCTCCAACTGCGATTATAATATCAAATTTGGCTAAATTTTTACTAAATTTAAGCCCTTTTTTATCATCTAAAAAAATTATATTTTCATATCCGTTTAATCTAGCAATTTCGCCTACAACTTTTCCATGACCACCGCTTCCATAGATATAAATACTTTTAGTTTGAACCATTAAATTCCTCCGCAGTAGCCATACCTTTTTTCGAAATGCCCTCTTTTTTTATAACTTTTTTTATAGTTAAAAACAGTATTTTTAGATCAAGCAAAAAGTTTAAATTTGATGCATAAAAACTATCGTAACGAAATTTGTTTTTCCAAGAAATCTCATTTCTGCCATTAACTTGCGCTAAGCCAGTAATTCCTGGGCGAACGCTGTGACGAAGCCTTTGTTTTGGAGAATAAAGAGTTAAATATTTTTCAAGCAAAGGCCTTGGACCTATGAAACTCATATCTCCTTTTAAGACATTGAAAAGTTGAGGAAGCTCATCAAGACTAGTTGAGCGTATTTTGGCTCCAAATTTGCCAAGCCTAAGTTCATCACTAAGCAAATTTCCATTTTCATCTTTTTCATCACTCATCGTTTTAAATTTGTAAATTTTAAAAAGTTTTTCATTAAGCCCTGGGCGAATTTGCTTAAAAATTGGCTCTTTTGAAATTTTATTTTTGATTAAAAAATATAAGATTATCATGATAGGTAAAGTTATAATTATTAAAATTAAACTTCCTAAAATGTCAAAAAACCGCTTAAAAAACGCTCTATACATCAATAAATTTCCTATAAATTTCTAAATATTTTTTAACAACAATCTTTTCATCGTATTTTTGCAAAACTTCATCTCGTGCGTTTTTACCAAATTCATATGCCATTTTTTCATTATTTGCCAAAATTTCAATTTTTTTGGCTAAATCACTAGAGTTTTTTGGCTCGCATAAAAGACCATTAAAGCCATCTTTTATAGCTTCATTGCACCCTGTTACATTGTTTACAACACAAGGTTTTTGCATGCTCATAGCTTCTAAAACAGTTCTTGGAAAACCCTCTTTATAGCTTGGCAAAACAAACATATAAGCTCCTTTTAAAAGCTGGGCAATCTCATCACTCCATTTTATCCAACTTACATTTTTATTTTCCAAAAATTTTTTATCGGCACTACTTTTATTTCCCTCATAAGTATCTCCCACAAAGACAAATTTAAGATCATTTCTGTTTTTTAAAAGCTGTGCTGCTTCATAAAATTCTCTTATGCCTTTATGCCACAAAGCTCGCCCTATCATTAAAACTATTTTTTTATCGCTTTTATAATCATAAGCTTTTATTTTTTGTGGATCAAATTTTGAAGAATCAATTCCAACGCTTTTTACTATGAAGGTTTTTTGTTTTGAAATTAAATTTTTATCTAAAAAGTATTTTGGATCAGCCTCATTTACAAATATACATGCACTACTTAAATTTAAACTTTTTTTATAAAGCCTTTCCATAGTAAAACGCACAAAGCGTGATTTTAAATCATTATCAACATAAAAGCTTCCAAGTCCTTCAATCAAATTTATAATAACTTTAATCCCGGCTTTTTTTGCCGCATAAGTTCCAAAAACATTTGATTTATGAGCTGAAGTTTGAAGCATATCTAAATTTAAGTTTTTTAAAATTTGCGCTAAATCTCGTGAGTTTTTTGCTATTTTAAATGGATTTAAGCTAGCCTTATCAATTTCATAATTTATAGCCTTAAACTCTGATTTTATAACTTCATCCATAATTCCTTTTGGATAAATAGCATAAACTTCATGCCCAAGATCTTTTAAAGCTCTCATTATCGGAGCACGAAATAAAGCTATGCTTAAATCAGAATGCGATAAAAAACCAATTTTCACTAATTTCCCTTAAATTTTTAATTTATAAACTTTTGCAAGTGGTGTTAAAATAACTGGTTCAAAAAGTTTTTCATCGTAATTTTCTAAATAAAAAAGCTGAACATAGCTTGATTTTAGTGTCTCATCGTCTAATATTATAAAAGCTCCATCATCTTTTACTAAAATTAAACTTAAAAATCCATCTTTGTTTAAGTGAGTAACATTTTTACTAAATCTACCATCTTTGTTTTCAACTTCATAAAAAGTTTTTATATTAAAACTTTGATCTGCTAATTTTAGAGTTTTTAAATCAGGCGATAAAACAACACCATTATTTAACAAAATTCCATCTGCAGAGCCTGAAATAGCATAAGAAGTATTAAAAAACGGCTTATTTTTACTCTTGCCAGTTTTTAAATCCAAATTTGAAAATAAAATAACAGTATCAAAAATATTTGACATTCTTTTTGGCAGATAATAATAAACCTCTCTTGTTTTTTTAGGCAAAGTAAAATCCCTGAAACTAAGGCTTAGAAATAAATCATCAACATCTTTAAAGTTGTAATCTTTTAAAATTTGGTCTAATATGTTTGGAAATTTTTCTTTATATTGTTTTTCGGTGTATTCTACAATAAGTCTTGCCATATTTGCAGAACTTATCTCATCTTTAAAAAGGGCAAAGCTTACTGGAAAATTTTGATTTCCAAGATGTTTTCCACCATCAATTAGAGTTTTAACATCACTATAATAGCGAATCGGATAACCATAATCCCACCAAGCAAGTGTATAATCCTCTCTATTGGCAATATTTTTAAGATTGTTTAAAACTTCAACCTCTGGAGCGAAAAACACTGTTGGACTTTTATACTCTTTAATGTGTAAAATTGCAGGAATAGAGCAAAGAATTGCCAAAATAAATGAGATTATAATATTTAAACCATCTTTAAAATTGAAACTTTTTACAATAAAATAAAGAAAATACCCAAGACCAAGCCCCATAATAGGCACTGCGTAAATAGTAAATCTAAGACCAGCTTTTAAGGCTAAAAAACCAAGTCCCAAAATTGGAAGTGAGAGTAAAAATGCTCTATTTTTAAAGCATAATAAAACATAACCTAAAACTGATAAGAAAAACAGTGCTGCTTCTGAACTAATCCTATCCATAAAATAATCATAATCAATCATGCCTGATTCTTGAATGGTTTGATTGACATTAAAAAATATATAATTTGTAGTTTTTATCTCTGATAAATCTCTTAAAATATAAAACTGAAGATTAAAAAATACAGAGTTTAATCCTCCCAAAATAGCAAATATTACAAAAACTACTCCGCCAATAATGGCTGATTTTTTAAAACTAAGTCCTTTTTTAAATATAAAATAAAGTGCTAAAATGGCTATAAATTTTATAAAAATAGTTATATTTATAAGTGAGACTAAATATAAAATAAGATTTTGATAATTTGCTAAAACCTTTCTTTGAAAAACTAATGTATAAAGAAAAAATGTCCCAAATAAAGCCAAATTTAGAGTAAAAGATGATGGATACCACCAAAGACTAATTAACACAAACAAAGGAGCTATTATACAAGGTTTTTCTTTTAATGATGCTCTTATAAGTCCCCAAAGTACAAAGCAAGGAAGAACGATATTTAGCATATCAGTATCATAATATCCTGCCATGGTGCGGTTATAATATGAGTTTGCAATAACGCTTGTAAAAGAAGCAATTATTCCTGCGGGGATTGCTTTAAACTCTTTTGATATAAGAATTAGTGGAATTACTAAAAGCGAGCTTAAAAACACACTCATATATAAAATCACACTTTCAAACTCAAATGGTAAAATTTTTGCCACAAAAGCTGTAAATTTTGACATCGAGTGATCTACGTAACTTAAATCATTCGGCTGATGAAAACCTGCTATTATATCTCTTGCTCCTTCTGCAAAAGCATATCCATCGTTGGTATTTATCATAACAATATCACCAAATTTCATCTCGCTAAACTCACCAGCCCACCAAATCCAATAAAGCCTACAAACAACACCAAATAAAAAAGCTATTATTATAAAAGTACTGATCCAAGTTTTATTATTAAAGTTAAATTTCGTCATTTATTTCCTTGATTTTTTATATTCTTCATAAATTTCATCAATTTTTTTTATTATTTTTTTAGATATTTCTTTTTTGTCAAAATCTAATGCCCTTATTTTAGCCTTTTTTTCATAAAACTTAACATAGCTCTCATCATCAAGAATTTTTTGCATAGCATTTAAAGTAGAGTTTTCATCATCGACCCCAACTAAAATACCGTACTCATCATCACCTATAAGCTCCCTTGCTCCACTTTTATGATCACTTGAGATAATGCATTTTTCACAAACAAGTGCTTCTATTAAAGCATTGCTAAATCCCTCAAACTTACTTAAAAAAACAAAGGCGTAGCATTTTGAAAGATATCTATATGGATTTTTATCAAAACCTAGTAAAAAAACTCTATTTTGTAAATTTAACTCGTTAATTAAATTTTGTAAATATTCTTTTAAAATACCTTCGCCTAAAATTAATAAATTTTTATTATTATTTTTTAACTTTGCATAAGTTTTAATTAAAAGTTCATGATTTTTTCCCTCATCAAGTCTTCCAATGCTTAAAAAAAATGGCTTTTTAAATGAAATTTCGGCTTTACTTTTTTCTTTAATATCCTCAAAATCAACAGCATTATATAAAACTTGCATCTTGTTTTTTTCAATGCTGAAATTTATATTTAAATCATTTAAATTTCCAATGGAATTTGGCATTATGAAATCAGCTTTTGGATACAATTTTTTAAGTAAAAATTTACTGATTTTTGATTTAAAGCTATTATCTTGATATAAAACTGATGGAGTTGAGCATTCATTAAAAATCATAGCACCTTTTAGTCCAAATATCCTTGAAATTGCAGCAATAAAACATGGTCTGACCATCCAAACAAAATGTATATTAATATCAAGTTTTTTGCATATTTTTTTATATTTATAGGCTAGAAATGGTAATTTTAAAAGCTTTTTTATACCATTTTCAAAAGGGCTAGATTTTTCTATGTAGTAAATTTCAACTTCTTTTGGAATGTTATAATAAATTCTATCACACATTAAAATTAGATAAACTTCATATTTTTTTACAAGTTCAAAAAGCAAGTTAGAGACAACTCTTTCTGCTCCACCACCACCCATTGAATAAATAAAAACACCAAGTTTTTTCATATTAATTTCTTTAAAATTCTTTTTGAAATTTTTGAGTTCAAAATAGATAAAAAACAGTATATTAAGTAGTGGTTTTTTAAAAAATAAATAACTTTAAAAATAAGCTTGAAATTAGAGTCCAAATGATTAAAATAAGGAGAATTTATTATGTTTTTAATATCAAATGAAAGTGCTTTTAATTCATATAAGTAATTTTTAAATTTATCTTTATTTACAACTAAAAACATATAATTTATTATCTTCATAAAAAATATTTCATCTGCAAACTCACTATAAATACCTTTTTCTAAAAACAAATTTCTAGTAATTTTATCTATCTCTAAACCATTTTTATAGTGCAAAGATGTGAATGTTTTATATACAACATCATATTTATATAAAGCACTATTTAATTTATAAATATTTTTTGAATTTACAATAGCAAATATTAAAAATAATTTATCCTCAGCAAGAACTATTTTTTCGTTAAATCTTATATTTTTCACAATATCTTTTTTAAAAAATTTGTTCCAAACCCAACCTTTAGAGCTTCTATCAAGCATTAAAAGTTTTAAATATTCTTTTGGATTAATTTTTCCAATTTTTGCATCAATATCATGAAAAATAGAAGTTTTTTTATCCATAGTCAAAATGACATCGCAAACAACAATATCGGCACTGTTTTGCATAGCACTTTTTAACATTTTATGAATGAAGTCTTTATCTATAAAGTCATCACTATCAACAAAAGCTATGTACTGACCAAGGGCATTTTCTAAGCCTTTATTTCTTGCACTACTTACACCTTTATTATCTTGAGAAAAAACTTTTAACCTTTTATCTTGTATTTTCTCTAAAATTTCAAGTGTTTTATCTGTGCTTCCGTCATTTATGACTAAAATTTCAATATTTTTATAAGTTTGATTTAAAACTGATTCAAGGCATATTAAAATAGAGTTTTGTGCATTATATGCAGGAATTATTATACTTACTAAAATATCATTTGACACTATCTATTATCTCCATCCATTTTTTATAAATATTTTCTATTTTGAAAATTTCTCTTTTTTGATTTGCATTTTTTACTAAATTTGATCTTAAATTTTCATCTTTTATTAAGCACTCTATTTTTAAAGCCATATCATTTGGATTTGAAATTTCACATAAGAGTCCATCAAAATTATCTTTTATCAGTTCAGCTGCCCCCCTTGTTTTCGTTGAAATCCTAGCAACTTCAAAGTAAATACTTTCCATTAAAATATTTGGAAGACCCTCAATCAAAGAGCTTGAAACAATTATTTTTGCTTTTTTATATATTTCATTAACATTTGAAACATTACCTAAAAACTCAATATTTAAGTTTAAGCTTAAAGCAAATTTTTCTAAATCATTTTTTAAGTCTCCATCGCCTACCATTTGAATTTTATAATTTTTAAGCAGATCTTTATCAACCAAAGAAAGTGCATTTAAAAAAGTTTTTGGATCTTTAATTGCTGTAAGCCTACCAACAAAAATGATTAAATTTTCTTTTTTAAAACCAGTTTCTTGTGCTATATCAAACATTGGATTTGGCATTATAAATTTATTTTTCACAAAGTCAAACTCATCAAAATCAGCTTTTGTAAGAACCGTCAAGGCGCTTGCTTTTTTATAAAAATTTTTTATTAAAAGATTTATAAATGTATGCTCATTCTTATAAAAACTTCCATGCTCGCTAATAATAAGTGGTTTTTTTGTACTAAAATTTGAAATAACTGACAAAATATTGGTTGTATTCATAAAAGAAATTATTAAATCAAAGTCTTTCATAATCTTGCTTTGAGCTCTTATTTTTTTAAGAATTCTAAAAAGCCTAAAACCTTTTCTTTCAAAAGGCAAATCTATAAGCTTTACTCTATCACAAAGCCTATAAAAAGGATCTTTATCATCAAACCTTAAGACTGAAATCTCATGAAATTGACTAAAGTAATTTGCCAAATTTACTAAAACTCTTTCAGCCCCACCTGAATCCAAAGTTGTTATTATAAATAAAATTTTCATTTTAAAAATCTTTTTTTAAAACTAAAATAATTTTCAATCATTTAAACTCCTTTTTTAAATATATTTAAAAAAGTTATTTTGCATTATCAACCTTTAAATTTGATATCAAAAACTTTTTAGAAGACTCTTTTTGTTCTTTAATAATTTCATTAACTTTTTTATAATTTATATTTTTTTGACTAAAATTATTACGATCTATAATTCTATCAAATAAATCAAACATTTCAAATAAAGAATAAAATCTATCAGCCCCTCTTTCTTTATTTATAAAAGCATAAAATGGTTTATTAAATAAAATAGAAAAAACACATCCATGAAAAGAATCTGTTATTATGGTATCTGCTTCATAAATGCTCTTAAGCCACTCTTCAATAGATATAATATCACTAGATGAATTTCCATCATTTATCTCATAAATTTCTAAATTTTTATCTTTTGCAAAGTTATTGATAAGTGTTTGCTTTTCTAAATTTTTGTCTAATATATAAGCAAAAATTCTACATTTTGAATTTGATGTTTTTATATCTTTAAAAAGTTTTTTGTACTCATCTATTTCAAGCATCATAGTTGGATCTAAAACCCAAGCTGCATCAACTCCAAAAGTTTCTTTACATACCTTTATGCCACTTTTTTCTCTAACAGAAATGGCTCTAAATTTTTTAAAATTTTTTGCATGAAATTCCTTATTATCGCCACTATATTTTGCTCCTCCAAAAGAAGCAGCGTATGAAAGCTTTATAACATTCTCATTTAAAAAACCTAATGAAAAACTATCTTTATAAAGCCAAAAATATTCTGGTCTAAAAACCTGATCGCTTCCTACTATGCAAGCATCAAATTTATATCTTTTAAAGACTTTATTTAATTGTTTAGCACTATTTATTTTTGATGTTAAAGGTATGTTTTCTAAAATAAACCTTTCAAATTTTTTATATTGTTTCTTTTTAAAAATCACATTTTTATATTTTTTATAATATATAATTTTTGCTATTAAAAATTTTAAATAGTTAAGACTAAATCTGCTTTCATTTGGCTCTAAATTTAATAACTTCGCACTAAATCCACACCCATTTAAAAATTTTACTAAAGCAAAAGCTTGCAAAGTTCCACCGTAATTATTTAAAAGCGGAATTGTAAAAACTGCTATTTTCAAACTTTTTTCCTTAAAATATGCTTTTTAAAAAGATAAATAATGGTATCTTTTCTTGCTTTTAATTTTATCTGTTTTTTTAATTTTTTAAGTTTTATTTCATCCATTTTTTTATCTTTTAAACTTTGTTTTTGAATATCTTTTTTTATTTTTACTATTTTTTTATTTAAAATATTTTGTTTATCATAAAAATAAAAACTGTTTTTTTCATCTATTGCACCGTTTTGTGATTTTACCACTAAATCTGGATCTATTTTTTTACAAAAAACCTCATTTTTATCAACATTTTTTAAAATTTCATCAAAAATTTCATTTCTTACAATCAGCAAAGAATGCCCTGAATAATCTTTTATCTTTTCATCAAGCCAAGCATCCATTAAAGTTACATCGGCACATTTTGCAAAAACATCTATGCAGTTATTACAAGCAAACGGTGTAAAAGCCCTACTTGTCCAATATTTAAAGGCTGATTTATCTCTATAATCAATCGCTAAATCACCATTTATGTCCCCAAACTCAAATGCAAACCCATATGCTGTTTTATGTGGAATCTTTTTTCTAAAATTTACACTTTTAATCAAAGTTTTATTTCTAAAAGTCTCATCTGCAATTTGCTCAATAAAATCTTTACTCTTCATTTGACCACAAACCAAGCCTACTATAAATTTTATTCTATTTTTAGCTTTATGATTGTTTTTTTGAAAAAGTCTTATGGCTTTTGCAAAGCATGGAAGTGCTGTTATTGCGTATCTTTTATCGTTTTTTAAAACGTATTCTAAAACCTCATCCATAGAAACTGGGTAATAAACCGAACCTCTACTTTCATCTATCTCATCTTTGGTCTTAAAAACATTAAATTTAAATAGTTTATTTGGATCATCATTTGGCTTAACTGTTAAAATTTCATCAACCAAATCAAGTTCTAAAAGTTTTTTAAGTAAATAATTTCCCGCTCCACCACTTGCCGAACAGAGTTTTTCTTTTAAATTCAGTTTTGAAAACTCGTATGTGTTTATAAAATATCCAATGTGTTGTTTATACTCCAATCCATAAAATAGCTCTTTTGATAAAATATCCTCATATTGATCTTTTTCATAAAAAGGACACACTTTTAAACATAATGAACACTTTTTTAAACATCCTGAAATTTCTTTTGGCTCATATAAACCACCACTGTTGAAATCCATAGATAAAACATTTACAGGACATATCGAAACACAAGCTCCACAGCCTATACATCTATTTTCTTTTACTACGAGTTCTATAATATTTGGTTTCATATATTGCCTTTATTTTTTACAACTAAAGACCTTATTAGGCTTTTTTCATATTCATTCATAGATATAAAATAACTTATTAAAGCGTATAAAATAATAAAAAATATCATACTTATGAAAAATAACTTTTCATTCATAAATTTAAAAAATATATTAAACAGAATAAATAAAACGAGCTGTGGAAAAAAATTATAAAATATATTTTTCCAAAATTTAAAAATATTTAAACCAATTTTTTTATAATACCAATTAACAACAACTCCATTTACCATTAAAAAAGACATACAAATACTAAAAGCGACACCATAATAACCATATATTTTTACAAAATAAATAGAAGAAATAATGCTTAAAATAGCACCTATTAAAGCAGATAAAGATCTAAACGCATACTTATTTTTAGCTTGTAAAATACTAATACCTAAATTCTGCACAAGAGGAATAGCAAGAGGGATCATTATAATAACGGTTAAATAATAGGCATCTTGATACTCTTTACCAGCCCAAATTTCAATAAATTTTTTACCAAATAAAATAAATCCAAAAAGCATACAAAAAATAATATATCCTTGAAGTCTTCCTATCTTTATCATCTCATCAGTTAAAATGTCATTGCTTACGCCACTTGAAACCATTTGAGAAATTTTTGGTAAAAAAACACTGCTAATTGCAGTTGAAAGCATGATAAACATACCATTAAAAAGTATAGATATGGCAAAAATACCGACTTCTTTAGCGCCAAGAGCAGATCCTACTATTAGTTGTCCAAAATTCCAATTAATCTGATCAACAATAGCTGCAATAAAAACAAAAACAGAATAGCTCAAAATTATTTTTAAAGCTTTGAATTTAAAATTAAAAATATCTATTTTTATCCCAATATTTTTTTTATAATAAAATATTATAAAAAAAGTATATAATATATTTAAAATTGTTATTGAGATTATTATTTGTGTTGATTTAAAACCAGAAAATAGCACAAAAGCAATGATAACAGGTGTTAATAACGATCTTAAAATTCCCATTTTTTTCATAAATATAAATTTTTCATAAGCATTTAATATAGATGAAAAAATACTGCAAGGAAGTAAAAAAGCCATATTAAATATAAGAAGCAAAATGATATTTTTTAAAGTTTCTATCTCATAAGCATCAAAGGAATTTTTAAAAATAATATCAATATTATTTAAAAAAATAATCCCAAAAATAACAACTAAAAAACTCATAAAAATATAAAAACTAAAAACAGTTGAGTATAGTATTTCCTGCTTATTTGTTTGGTTTTTTATCAAAAATTTAGAAGTAAAAACAATAATCGCATTTCCTAAACCAAAATCAAATATAGCAATGTAGCCCATTATGCTTAAAGCAAGCGAATAAAGTCCAAATTCGCTTTGCCCAAGCATTTTAATAACAAAAGGTGTGTAAAAAATCATTACAATGGTGCTTATAAAAATATTTACATACGTTAAAATAGCACCTTGTTTTCTTTGCAATTTTTAATCACCTAGAATTAATTAAGTATTTTACTTTCTACTTTTTTAAATACTTCATATTTTACACTAAAATCTATCGGCACATAAAATACAAGCGGATAGTTGGAGTTGTAACGAACTATAAAATTTGGATCAAAGCTTAAAAATCTAAGCTTTTTAGGCTCACTGCAAAGCATCATGGTTGAGGCTATATCATCTCTTCCACTAAGTTTAAAATACTCATATCCATAACCTTGAAGTATTTTTCTCTCTAAATTAAGACCCATAAAAGAGTGAGCGTTACAATCTAACATCATCTCTTTTCCAAAAAACACTTTTACTAAATACTCATTTTCATTTTCCAAAGGTTTAAGAGTTAAAATAACTTGTTTTTCCCCATTTTCAGTCTTTGGAAAAATGCTAGCATCAAAACCAAATATTGTACTTATCATAATTAAAAATCCTAAAATAAATCTCATTTTTTAGCCTTTTATTTTCTTTTCCCACTTTAAAGCTGAGCTTATAATTAAGCCTAAATCATCATTTTTTGGTTTCCAGTTTGTTAAGCTTCTAAGCTTTGTTGAATCAGCCACAAGTCTAGCAGGATCGCCCTCTCTTCTCTTGCTAACTTCAGCTTTGAAATCAACCCCGCTAACTTCTTTAGCTTTTTTAATAACTTCTTTTACGCTATATCCTTTACCATATCCAACATTAAAGATCTCACTTTTTCCGCCATTATTTAGGTATTTTAAAACCGATAAATGTGCAGCCGCTAAATCTTCAATATGAATATAATCTCTTATGCAACTTCCATCATCTGTTTCATAATCCTCACCAAAAATACTCATCTTTTCTCTTTTTCCAAGTATTGTTTGGGTTGCTACTTTTATTAGATGTGTTGCGTTTGGATAGTTTTGCCCTAAAAGTCCGTCATTACTAGCACCTGCAACATTAAAATATCTTAAAATTCCATATTTAAAATTCGGATTTGACAATGCATAGTCTTTTAAAATCCACTCTGTAACGACCTTGCTTCTACCATAAGGATTTATTGGATTTAAAGGAGTTTCCTCTTTTACTATTCCATCTTTAGGCTCTCCATAAACAGCAGCTGTTGAGCTAAAAATAAATTTATTAACATTATATTTAGCACATAAAGTTATCAAATTTAAAGCATTTGCTGAGTTGTTTCGGTAGTATTTAAGTGGTTTTTGTGTGCTTTCAAAAACTTCTATAAATGCCGCAAAGTGAATAATAGCTTCAAATTTATGCTCTTTAAAAACATCTTCAAGTTCATCTATATTTTCTAGGCTTAAATTTATAAACTCAAATTTTATCTCATTTTTTTTCGCAACATCTTTTAAAGTCTGTATAGCTAAATTCGACCCCTTGCAAAAATTATCTATTACAACTATTTCATAATTTTTGCTTTCAATTAGCTGTTTTGTAACATGTGAGCCGATATATCCAGCACCACCGGTAATTAGAATTTTCATTTTTTATCCTTTTTTGTTATTTTACATTAAATTTATTAAATTTCATCTCTGATTCTTAAAAATACTGGAAATCTTGGCACTTCATTTGTAGTTAAATTTTGGTATTTGTAAGTAATAATTTGCCCTATTTTTGGCGGATTTTTTCGATCACTTTCTTTAAAGCCACTTCCTATTTTAAAGACTTTTGAGTTTGGCATTTTACAATCAATCGAGCCCATTAATCCTTCAAATTTGCCTTTTCCAGGATTTATTTTTACCACCACGCATTCAGCATCTTTAAATTTTTTAATTTTTAAAATTTTAGTGCTTCTTTTGTTTTCATAAATCAAATTTGGATCACGAACAACAACGCCCTCGCCACCACCAGCAACAACCTCATCTAAAAACTTAAAAACCTCATCATTGTTTTTAACTCTAGTTTGCGAAATCACCTCAATAAATTTAGAATTTTTAGAAATTTCTTTCATTTTTTCATATTTTATGCTGAAATTTTCTTCAAAATCAGGCATATCAAAAATATAAAATTTAAGCTCTTTCCACTCATTGCTTGGAGTTAGTTTTGAAGTAATTGAAGCAATTTTTTCAAAATCATCTCTTTTTGTATAAAGCTCTCCATCAAGCTTGGTTTTAGGAAAATCCTTTGTAAAAAACTTAGGAGCGGCAAATTTATTTCCTTTTCTTGAAATTAAATTTTTACCATCCCATGTGGCACGAACGCCATCAAGTTTTTCACTCATAAACCAGCCACTTAAATTCTCATCCTTATACTCGCTTAAAAGCATCACAGCATTTAAATTTGCAAAAAATAAACAAACCAAAAGCCATTTAAATTTCACTTTCGCACCTTTTCATCTCTTCATCAATGCATTTTGTAAAAACAGGTGTGTAGTTAATACCTTGTTTTTCAGAGTTTAAATACTCTTTTGCCTCTAAGATAAAACTTGCATAATCTTCTAAATTTATACTTCCTTTTAAAAGCTCATATTTTAAAAAAAGCAAATATGTATTTAAAACATCACTTTGGCAATAAATTTGAATTTTTTCAAGCTCATCGTTATAAAAAAGCTCCATAACCTCATCGCCGTGAGTATCAAATTTGCCAGGTAAGTTTAAACTAAGGCAAAGCGAGTTTAAATTTAGTCCTCCAACTGAGCCAAATTCCCTTATATGATCCATTAAATCAAGATGAAATTTGCCATCATATCTGCTTTTATAATTCCCATCCCATTTGCTTTTATTTAATTCTTTATTTTCAATCTCAAAATAAGCTGGAATGCTTAAATTATAACGCATTGCTCTTATCATCATCATCGGTAAGTCAAATCCACGCCCATTAAAGCTAACTAGTCGCATATTTTTTTTCATCACCATGAAGAAATTTTTAATCATCTCTTTTTCATCTCCTGGAATTTGTGCAACTCTTACAAATTTTCCATACTCATCACCAAAAACAACACTAATTGCAACGATTTTATGAAAATTTACTGGTAAAAAACTACTTCCTGTTTTTTCAAGCTGTTTGTTTTGCATAAGATTTGAAAACTCATAATTCACCTTATTTTCATCTGTACTATTTTCATAGTTTTTTAAAATACTTTCATATTCGTTTGGAAAAGCTTTTTTAAGACTTTCAACACAAGGAATTGTCTCACAGTCAAATACACATAAGCTTTCTTTCATAAAATATCCTTATTTATCCTTATCCCACGCTAAAATTGTTTTTCCCTCTTCATCTGTAGCAATATCGCCCATTCCAAGAATATTATAACCACAATCAACATAGTGAATTTCTCCAGTTACTGCTGAAGCAAGGTCGCTTAAAAGATACATTCCACTTTTACCAACATCTTCAATTGTTACATTTCTTTTAAGTGGGGCATTTATCTCATTCCATTTTAAAATCATTCTAAAGTCCCCTATTCCACTTGCTGCAAGAGTTTTTATAGGGCCTGCAGAAATTGCATTGACTCTTATATTTTTACTTCCCAAATCATGAGCTAAATACCTTACACTACTTTCAAGTGCAGCTTTTGCAACGCCCATAACATTATAATGTGGCACAAACTTAGGACCACCTAAATATGTTAAAGTTAAAATACTTCCACCTTCATTTATGAGTGGTAAAACTGCATTTGTTAAAGCTAAAAGTGAATAAACACTTGTTTGCATAGTAACATTAAACGCCTCTCTTGAAGTATTTACAAACTCACCCTCTAATGCTTCTTTTGGAGCAAAAGCAACTGCGTGAAGAACAAAATCAATTTTTCCAAAATCTTTTTCTAAACTATTTTTTAAATTTATTAAATCCTCATCACTATTTGCATCAAGCTTGTAAATTTTATCACTACCAAGCTCATTTGCTATTGGCTCAACTCTTTTTAAAAGTGCATCATTTAAATATGTAAAAGCCAAATCTGCCCCCATATCTCTGCAAGCTTTTGCAATACCATAAGCAATTGATTTTTGATTTGCAACTCCAACTATTAAGCCTTTTTTTCCTTTTAAAATCATCTTTTACCCTTTAAAATTTTGTTTAATTCTTCTTTTAACTTATCTTTTGAAACACTTCCATCAGCAACGTTAATGACAATATCTTCCATTTTTATATAATAATCATCTATTTTTAAATCAGGAAAATTTATTAAAATAAATGCTAATCCTATGTGTAAAGCCGTCCTTTTGTTTGCATCTAAAAATGGATGAAATTTAACGCAAGAAAAAATCAAATGAGTTAATTTATCTAAAAAAGTAGGATAATACTCATCATTTTTAATATTTTCACAAACAGAATTTAGGTAGCTAATTTGTGTTTTATTATATCCATCAAGCCCTCCAGAAACTGCGATAATTTGCGTATGAAGTTTTATGACTTGAGAAATATTTAAGTATTTCATCTATCTTTGAGCCTTTTTAAAACTTCTAAATTTTTTGGCATATTTGCTAGTTTTAACATATTTTTTTCAAGCTCCTCAAATTCACTTTGACTTAAATCTTTGCTATTTTTAACAATAAATTCACTATTTAAAAGCTTAGCAATGCTCTTTAAAAGAGTCAAATTTTCATCTTTTACCCCTTTAATAATTACATCATTCATTTTTTGCCTTTATTAAATTTATAAAGTTATTTACATCTAAACTTGCACTTCCAACTAAAACACCATCGCAGTTTTTAACGCTTAAAATTTCACTAATGTTACTTAAATTTACACTTCCACCATAAAGAAGTGGAGCATCTGTAAAAGTTCTTAAAAAATCTAAAACTTCACTTATCTCGTTTATTTTTGCACTTCTTCCAGTTCCTATAGCCCAAATCGGCTCGTAAGCTAGGTTTAAATTTTCATACTCTAAATCAAGTCCTTCAAGCTGTGATTTTAAAAAGCTTTTAGTTGAAGCGTTCATATAGGTTATATCACTTTCACCAATGCAAAAAATTATTTTATATCCATTTTTTTTAGCAAACTCAAATTTGGCTTTTAAAAATTCATTACTTTCGCCTAAAGCTCTTCTTTCGCTATGTCCTATCAAAACAGTTTTTATACCAAACTCATCTAAAATTTCACTTCCAATTTCACCTGTAAAGCTTCCATTTTTTACAGGATAAAAATTTTGAGCGCCTTGGTTAAAAATAAAGTCGCCCTCTAAAAATGCTGAACTTGTAGGAAAAACAAAAATTTCATCACTGTTTTTACAGCTTTTGCGATTTTTTAAAAAATTATTTAAAACGCTTGCATATTCTAAAAAACTGTTTCTTGTATGGTTGCACTTTAAATTTGCAGCAAATATCACAAATCTTCCTTTCTTAATAAAACCTTAACTCCTGGAAGTTCTTTTCCTTCGATTAATTCCAGACTTGCTCCTCCGCCTGTTGAGATAAATGTTATTTCATCTTGATCGCCTGCTCTTGCTACAACATCAGCTGTATCGCCACCGCCAACTACTGTAGTTGCGTTACTTTCAGCAACTGCATGGCTTATCCTTAGGCTTCCTCTTGCAAATTTATCCATTTCAAAAACACCCATTGGCCCATTCCACCATATAGTTCCTGCATCTTCAATCGCCTCTTTAAACAGAGTAACTGTAGCAGGTCCGATATCTAAACCCATCCAATCTTTTGGGATTTCTTGAGTTGTAACATACTTCATAACACTATCTGCTGAAAAATATGGTGCTACAATGGCATCTACTGGAAGATAAATTTTAACTCCAAGCTCTTTTGCTTTGTCTAGAATTTTCTTTGCATCCTCTAAAAGCTCTTCTTCTAAAAGTGAATTTCCTATTTCAAAACCAATTGATTTTAAAAATGTAAATGCCATTCCTCCACCAATTATCAGTTTATCAACTTTTGGAAGCAGATTTTTTAAAGCTTGAAGCTTCCCACTAACTTTGCTTCCCCCAACTATCGCAACAAAAGGACGAGCAGGATGCTTAATCAAATTTTGAGCAAAATTTATCTCTTTTTGTAGCAAAAAGCCAGCTGCTTTATGGTTTTCATCAAAAAACTTAGTTATTGCATGAACTGATGCATGAGCCCTATGGCAAACGCCAAAAGCATCATTTATATAAAAATCAGCAAATCCAGCCAATTTTTTGGCAAACTCATCGTCATTTTTAGTTTCACCTTTTTCAAATCTCAAATTATCTAAAAGTAAAATTTCGTTTTCGCCCAGTTCACTTACTGCATTTTGAGCATTTTCACCTATTATATCATTTACAAATTTTACATCTTTCTTTAAAAGTCTGCTTAGTCTTTTTGCAACTGGACTTAGACTAAATTTCTCCTCAAAACCATTTTTTGGACGACCCAAGTGACTGGCTAAAATAACTGCCATGCCTTCATCTAAGCAGTACTTTATAGTAGAAAGTGCTGATCTAATCCTTCTATCATCAGTTATATTTTGATACTCATCCATTGGCACATTAAAATCGCATCTTATAAAAACTTTTTTACCTTTTTCAAACTTAACATCTTTTATAAATAGTAAATTCTCACTCATTTTAGCCCTTTTATTTCATCTTGTTTTTTGCATAAATAGCCAAGTCAATAAGTCTGTTTGAATAGCCCCATTCATTATCATACCAACTCAAAACTTTAAGCATATTTTTATCTACAACTTGTGTCATATCAGCTGCAACAATACTTGAAAAGCTACTTCCTATAAAATCGCTCGAAACACAATAATCTTCATCAACGCTTAAAATTCCCTTCATTGAAGAGTTTGCATACTCTTTAAATTTTGCATTTACCTCATTGGCAGTTGTATTTTTTTCAAGTAAAACAGTTAAATCAAGCATTGAGACATTTGGCACTGGAACTCTGAGACTAAGACCGTGCATTTTATCTTTTAAGTTTGGTAACACTAAACTTATAGCTTTTGCAGCGCCTGTGGTTGTTGGGATGATATTAATAGCTCCTGCTCTACTTCTTCTATAATCTTTACTTTTTACATCAAGCAAGTTTTGACTACTTGTATAAGCGTGAGTTGTATTCATAAGTCCTTTTTGGATGCCAAACTCAGCATCAAGCACTTTTGCAATAGGTCCAAGACAGTTTGTTGTACAACTTGCGTTTGAAATGATTTTTTCGCCTTTATAATTTTCATTATTTACACCCATTACAAAAGTTGGTGTATCATCTTTAGCAGGGGCACTCATTACAACCAAATCAAGCCCGTTTTTAATATAAACCTCACAACTTTGAGTTGTTAGAAAAGCTCCTGTACATTCAAGTACAACCTCTGCACCAAAATCTTTAAATTCCAATTCATTTGGATCGCGTGTTGAAAAAACTCTTATTTTTTTACCATCAACAGCTATATAATCATCATTTATTACTTCAACTTTTTTGTTAAATTTACCATGAACTGAATCATGCTCTAATAAATATCTTGTAATATCTCTTTTAGCTGTATCATTTATCGCAACAAGTTCAGTATCAGGTCTGTTTAATAAAATTCTAGCAGCACATCTTCCGATGCGTCCAAAACCGTTTATTGCAAATTTAAGTGCCATATATTTTCCTTTTATTTGGTATAATCAAAGCTTATTTTACTGAATTTAAGGTTAAAACTAATTAAAATGAAAATAGCACTTTTTGGAGGGAGCTTTGATCCCCCACATTTAGGACATGATAAAATTGTAAAAAAAGCTTTAAAAGTTCTAAATTTAGACAAACTTATCGTAATGCCAACTTTTATAAATCCATTTAAAGATAGTTTTTTTGCCCCACCAACTTTAAGATTTAATTGGTGTAAAAAACTTTGGCAAAATTTAGATAATGTCTTAATAAGCGATTATGAAATTTTGCAAAATCATCCAGTTGCCACGATACAAAGCGTTAAATTTTTATATTCTAAATTTAAAATTGATAAATTTTATTTAATTATTGGAGAAGATAATTTAAAAGATTTAAATAAGTGGCATAAATTTGATGAGCTGTGTAATTTGGTAGAATTTGTAGTGGCTTCAAGAAATGAAGTTAAAATAAAAAATTTGATACAAATTTTACCCTTGAAAAAGTTAAACATTAATGTTAATATTTCATCTACAGAATTTAGACAAAATTTAAACAAAGACTTCATACCAAATTCCATAAAAAGTGAAGTAATAAATTTTTATAAGGATAAAAAAATGGAAAAAAAGCTTGAAATTATTAAAAAAGTTTTAGAGGATAAAAAGGCTGAAAATGTTGAGATAATCGATATGAGAAATGAGGACTATATAGCTAAATATGTAGTAATTGCTACAACTCTTACAGGAAAACATGGACTATCTTTAACTGATGATTTAGACGCAGCTTTAAAGCCTTTGGGCGAAGAATTTTTAGGCGTTGAAGCAAGTGATGAATGGAGCGTAATAGACTTAGGCGATGTGATCATTCATCTAATGAGTGAAAGTCATAGAGCAAAGTATGATATTGAAGAACTTTTAGCAAAACTTAAGAAAAAAGAGAATTAAGAAATTTAAATCTCCAAAATTTAAGAAATCTAAACTAAAAATTTAGCAATCACAAAACAAATCGTAAAAAGCCATATAGCTAAAAAAGTAGCTAGGATAAATGGCTTTTTACCTGATTTTTTTAACATATCCTTTCTAATTGTAATACCAAGAGCAAACATAGCTGTTGTTAAAAGCATAGTATCTATAAAATTTACAATTGGAAGTGAAATATCACGCAAATTTAATGGCAAAAATGACCCGATAAAAACCATAGCCAAAAACCAAAGTCCAAACCAAGGAATAGTTACTTTTTTACTCATTTTTTCACTATTTTTATCACTACTTTTTTCTAAGTCAAAAAAACTTATCATAAATAAAAATGGCACAAGCATTAAAACTCTAAGCATTTTCATTATAACACTTAAATCATTTGCCTCCTGGCCAACGGCTGCTCCAGCGCCAACTGCGTGAGCTACTTCATGAAGCGAAAGCCCCATTAAATATCCCATTTGTGTTTTTGATAGATCCAAAACTCCAAGTCTAAATAAAACTGGATATAAAAACATAAAAATAGTTCCATAAACCACAACTGTACAAACCGCCACTCCTATCTTATCACTTTTTGCTTTTATAACACTGCTTGTTGCCAAAACTGCTGCTGCACCACAAATAGAACTTCCTGAACTTATTAAAATAGAACTTTTTTTATCAAGCCCTAGGAAAAGCCCTAAAAAATATCCTATAAAAAATGTAGAAAAAACTATAAAAAATGCCATTAAAACGCCGCTAAATCCAACATGGCCAATATCATTTAATGTTATTTTAAAGCCATATAAAATTATTCCGAGTCTTAAAATTTGTTTTGTTGCAATTTTTATAACGCCTGTTTTTTCTAAAAAAAGTGAAGTCTCATAAAAAGTATTTGACAAAACAGCTCCTAAAACAACAGCAATTATTAAAGGGCTTATTGCCAAAGCCTTAATTGGTGCAAGAAGCGACAAAGAATAAGCACAAAAAACGCTTATTAAAACAAATATCCAAGCTTTTAATTTTCTTTTTTTATATATTGATTTATGAGATAATTTTTCTTTATTAAGTTCTATTTTTAAGTTTTTTTTGCTTAAATTGGAGTTTTTCAAAAAATTTCCTTTATATAAAATTTTATATTAATTTTTGTATTTTATCAAATAAAACCAAATTATTACATAAATTCACAAAACATTTAAAAAATTTATATAATAAACTATTTTACATAATATATTTTTAATTATTTAGATATAATGTGATAAATTTCATATCAAAAGGATTTTCTATGACATTAAAGCAGATTGAGTATTTTATCAAGGTTTGTGAATTAAAGCAAATTAGTGAGTGTTCAAAATTTTTTGGTATTTCGCAATCAGCAATGTCGATTGCTATTAAAAATCTTGAGAACTCACTTGGTGGTGAGCTATTTGATCGAATAGGTAAAAGTCTTGTAATCAACGAAAGAGGCAAAGCTTTTTTAAAATCAATTACTCCAATTTATAACCGAGTTTTAGAAATTAGAAAAAATATGCTAAATGAAGATATGTTTGATATCGCAATTACTTCAAGTAAAAATATCGGAAGCTATCTTTTGCCTGAAGCAATTAGTCAAATATTGGAAAACAAAAACGATAAATCAAAAATTCACCTAGATATTAAAATAGAAAATACTGAATCTATTTTGCAAAATATTTTAAACAATCAATGCGATATTGGTCTTATCGAAGGAAGTTTAAAAAACAGCGAGGTAAGCACTATAACAATATGCGAGGATGAGCTTTTTGTAGTAACTGGAGATAAAGATCTTGCACAAAAATCTTGGACTATAAACTCTTTAAAAGACTATGGTTGGGTTATGAGAGAAGTTGGCTCTGGCACAAGAGAAGTCTTTTTTAATAATATTAAAGAAAATCCAAATTTAAATATAATCTTAGAGCTTCCAACTTCAGAAGCAATAAAAAACTCTATTAGAAACAGACCACTATTTACCTGTTTGCCTTATTTTGCGATACATAATGAACTTGGAAATGGGCTTTATAAAGTAAATATAAAAGGTAAAAAATTTATAAGAAATCTATATGCAATTTACTCAAAAGATAAGAAAAATAGTGAAACTTTTATGAATATAATAAATGAAATTATTGAAAATATGAGAAAATTTCACAAGAAAATCTCATCACAAAACAGCTGAGATTTTATCATAAATTTCTAAAATTTCAATTTTTTTATTTATAAAGCTATTTTTATTAGATATTAAAAAAGCTGAGCTATCCATGATAGTTTCAGCTACTTTTAGTCCATTTTGCTTCATTGTTGTTCCGGTTTCAACATTATCAACTATTAAATCACTTAGCCCTATTAACGGAGCAAGTTCAATAGAACCATACAGTTTTATAATAGAAACTGGAGTAGCTTTTTTAGCAAAAAATTCTTTTGTTATATTTGTCATTTTTGTTGCAACTGTTAAATTTGGCTTATCATAATTTAAAATCTTATCTTTTTGTATGCCAACACAGACTTTGCATTTACCAATCCCTAAATCAAGCAGTCTTAGAACATTTGGCTTATGCTCTTCCAAAACATCAAGTCCAACTACGCCTATGTCAGCAGCGCCATTTTCTACATAAGTAGGCACATCTTGACTTCTAATAGCTAAAAATTTAAGATTTTCTACATTTAATATAAGTTTTCTATCTTCAAAAATAAACTCTTTTTTAAAAACTTTTTTAAAAATTTCTAAAGTTTCATCTGCTATTCTTCCTTTTGGAAGAGCTATTGTTATCATTTATTATCCTTAGTAGTTTTACTATTGTGTTCATTTATGGCTTTAAGCATGCCTCTAAAAACCAAATTTTTATCGAAAATAGCCTTTTCAAAAAATTTAACAAAAAAGCTTCCATCCCCACCTGTAAAATAAATCTCTTTATTTTTTGCCATTTCATTTATAGCTAAAACTAGAGGCTTTACAACACCATAAGCAATAGCATCATTTGTTTTTTGTGGAAAACAATCAAGCTCAATTTGTGAGTTAAATGCAATATCTAAAACTGGAGAAATACTTTTATAAGCATTTAGATAAGATCCAATGCCTGGAGCGATAAATCCACCTTGATGAGTGTTTGAAATCATCAAATCAATCGTTATAGCACTTCCAGCATCTACAACAACACCATTTTCTATAGTATAACACCCTGCAATCCTATCTATCCCAAGACCTTTATAAATAGTATCAAATTTAAAATAATTTTTTATATCTATAAATCTACTGCTTTTTGGAACAAATTTAGAATTTACATTTATATAATAGACATCTTCTTTTGGATTAAATTTATTAAGCTCATCAATGCTTAGACTAAAAAGTCTGCCATCATCCCAAAACTTAGCACTGAAATTTCCTACATCACAAAGTAACATTTCCAACCACTCTTTTTTAAAAATTCCAACGCTTTTGAACAAATTTGTGAGTTATAGAAAAATATCTTTTTTTTGATGATTCTATCTTCTTTTTTTGCTAAAGTTTCTGACATTTCAATAAGCTTTAAGCTATCTTTTTGCAAAAACCTACTCTTAGCATCCCTAAAAAATAAAATTGTATTATTTGACTTTAAATCAACGCCAAATAAAGCCTTATAAGATCTTGTTTTAAACTCTTCAAGGCTTAAATTTTTACTTTTTTGAAGTATTATATTATGCTTTACTAAAAGCTCATCCATTTTAACACGACTTTATTTTAACTTTATAAATTTATCTTTATGATAAAAATTTTCTATACTTGCAAAGCTAAGTTTATCAAGCTCATTATTTAGTTTATAAATTTGAGCATTTTCTAAATTTAAATCTGTTTTAATAAGATAGCCTGTTTTTTCAAATATATAAATGCTATTTCCATGTGGCATAACTCCTGAAAAAATTGCAAATTTAAACTTACTTTCTTTTATTTCATTTAAATTTAAATCATAAATTTGAGCTATTCCATCTTTTCTAAATAGATAAATTCTATCTTCATATCTAAAAATATCTCTTATATTTTGAAGTAATCTTTTATTTCCACTTGGTGAAATTAAAGTTAAAGTTGAATTTGTAGCTGCAAACATCTTATCGCCCAAAACATCTAAATATATAATGTTGTTAAAAAATGGCTCAGCACTTACAAAAACATCTTGTGCTTTCATTCCATTTACCGTAATCACAACTCTTCCATCAAGTGTTGGAAAAACAACAACTCCATTTCCAGCAAACAAAGGAGATGCAATCCTTGAATCAAGCGTAAAAGCAGTATCAAATTTATCACTTAAAATAACATTTTTACTATTTGTATCTATCATCCAAATAGAATTATCAGCACAAACAACTGCTAGTTTTGTTCCAATTAAACTTGCACTAACAGGCTGAGATGGAAATTTTTCATCAAAAATAAGATTTGAGTTTACATCTAGTATTTTTAACTTTCCATCGATGGTTGAGGTTATTATTTTCTCATCATTATAGTTTAGAAATTTCTCTTTTTTTTCTAAATTTAAATTAAAAGACCTTTCATCTTTTGTTATAACCTTGCCATTTTTAAGAGTAATTCCACTTTTTGTTACATATAAAATTTCACCTCCTGTTTTATTATCAAAAGAAGCTTTTCCTAAAATTTCCTCTTTTTGTGGTGAAAAATACTCTCTTTTTGTTGAACAGCCAACTAAAAAAATAGATAATAAAACTATGCTTAATAAATTAATTTTTTTCATTTTTATTTCCATTGTAGTGTCTTAAATTTTTAACTATTTGAGTTAGTCCTGAGTTTGGAGAAATTTTAATAAATTCCTTATTAGCCTCTTCTACTTTTCCTTCTTTTAAATAAGCATATCCATTCATAAAAGCACTATATGAACTTAAAATCTCACCGCTTTGTTTTCCAGCCTCATAACTTATAATATCTTTTAAAAGTTTATCGATACCTTCTAAATTTGACAACTCATCAATTTTTTTGCTGTCATTATTATCCAATGCTTGTCTAAATTCAAAAAGAGTAAAAAGGTTTTTATCTAAACTTTGCAGCTTTTTGGCTGCTTCTTTATCATTTGGATTTAAAATAAGCTCACTATAGCTTTCATTTGCTTTTTTAAATTTTGCTTCTTTTTGATAACCAACCACTAAATACATAACAATAGCCAAAAACACCACAATAAAAGTGCCAACGATTGGCTTTTTGTATTTTTTGATAAACAACTCACTTTTTATAATATTTTCTAAAAACTGTCCTTGAGAGTCCATCCTCTCTTTGACATCTTTGATATCGTCTTTTATAGCCAAGCTTATTCCCTTTTAAATAAAATTTTCGTGTATTGTAGCATAAAATCTTTTAAATAACGCCTAATGTAAGATAAAATGTGTTATAATACCAACACTTATTATTTGCAAAAAAGGAAAAATTCTATGCTAATTGATGATGAATTATTAAATAAACTTGAAAAACTAAGTGCCTTAGAAATACCAGAAAACAAAAGAAGTCAAATGAAATCACAGCTTGAAAAAATTATAGATTTTGTCAAAATTTTAGATGAGGTTGATAGTAAAAATTTGGAAATTAAAAACCAAAATTTCACTCCATTAAGAGAGGATTTACCACATCAAGATCAAGAAGTTATTGATATGATTTTAAAATCAGCTCCAGCAAGTGAAGATCATTTCTTTGTAGTTCCAAAAATTATAGAATAAAAGGACACCGTAATGGAAAAAAGCAATATAAAAACCGACATTCAAACCCTTTTAAGGGTGCAAATAAATAACGATGCAAGTGACCTTCACATAGTAAGCAGAAGTGCCCCACAAATTAGAATCGATGGAAAATTAGTTCCTCTTGATATGCCAAATTTAACAGGAACAGACATTGAACATCTTTGTTATGCAATTATTACAGATGCACAAAAAAGTGAACTCGAGGAAAAAAAAGAACTTGACTTTGCTATGGAAATTCCAAACATAGGAAGGTTTAGAGGAAATTATTATTATACTATGAATGGTGATTTGGCAGCTGCATTTAGAAAAATTCCTGTTGATATTCCTTCTCTTGATGATTTAAGGGCTCCAAGTATTTTTAAAGATCTAGTTAAAAGAGAAAAAGGGATGATTTTAGTAACTGGTCCTACAGGAAGTGGTAAATCAACTACTTTAGCAGCAATGCTAAATGAGATAAATTTGACTGAAAGAAAGCACATTATAACAGTTGAAGACCCAGTTGAATTTGTCCATGAAAATAAAAAATGTCTTTTTTCTCATAGAAATATAGGAACCGATACTCACTCTTATGCAAATGCTTTAAAATATGCTCTTCGTGAGGACCCTGATATTATACTAATTGGTGAGATGAGAGATAGAGAAACTATTTCAATTGCCATTACAGCAGCTGAAACAGGACACTTAGTTTTTGCTACACTTCACACAAACTCAGCTATGCAAACAATTAGTCGTATAGTTGATAGTTTCGATGGAAGTGAACAAACACAAATAAGAAATATGCTATCAGTTTCATTAAGTGCGATAATTTCACAATCCCTACTTCCAAAAATTGGAAAAGGGCGACTTGCAGTTCATGAAATTTTGGTAAATAATCACGCTATTGCCAACCTAATACGAGAAGACAAAACTCAACAAATTTATTCTCAAATGCAGCTAAATCAACAAGAAACAGGTATGGTAACTCAAACTCAAGCACTATTACAAGCGCTTAATAAAAGACTCATTTCAAAAGAAAGCGCTCTTGCTTATACTACAAATAGACAAGAGTTAGTTAAGGCTTTAGGGGGTGAGTAGATGAGCGGCATAAATTGGCTCGATTTAATAATAATAGCTTTTACTTTAATTTTTGCACTAAAAGGACTTAGCTCTGGTCTTATAAGAGAAATTTTTGGAATTATAGGTATGATTGGTGGATTTATAATCGCAATAAAATTTAAAGCAGAAGTTGGAGCTTGGATAAGTGCAAATATTTATGATTTAAATAAATTAGGACTTATGGATTCAAATGGAACTGAGATTATAGCAGGATTTGTAGCTGCACTTTTTGGTATTTGGTTTATAGCTTTGATTTTGGGTGAACTTTTAACTAAAATGCTAAGTCTTAGTGGTCTTGGTATAGTTGATAGAATTGGTGGATTTGTATTTGGCGGAGCAAAAATATTTTTAATTTTTGCAATAATTGCTGTTTTTATAAGATCATCAGCTTTTTTAAACAAACAAGCAAGACCTTTTTTTGAAAATAGCTTTACTTACCCATATCTTATACATACAGGTGCTTGGATGATGGGATTGAAATTGAATGATATTATTCCTGTTATTGAAGATGAAAAAAACCAAGAAGCAAATCAAACAAATATAATTTATGAAAAAAGTAATTTTAATGAAAATTTTATAAATGGAGAGAGCAATGAAACAGAAAAACAAAACTACGAAAATTGAAAATTTAGAATTTGATGCAATTTTAGATGAGTTTAGAGAAATCTTAAGAAAAAACAAGCTTAAATATACAAAGCAAAGAGAGTCTGTTATCAAAATGCTTTATAACAGTGACCATCACTTTACTCCAGAAGAGCTCTATTTAGAAATAAGAGATGAACAACCTGAACTAAATATAGGTATTGCAACCGTTTATAGGACTTTAAATTTACTTGAAGATTCAGGCATGGTTACATCTATTTCTTTTGGCACACAAGGCAAAAAATTTGAACTTGCGACAAAGCCACATCATGATCATTTGATTTGTAAAAACTGTGGTAAAATAGTGGAATTTGAAGATCCTTCTGTTGAAAAAAAGCAAGAAGAAATAGCAAAAAAGAACGGTTTTACATTAACAGGGCATTTAATGCAACTTTATGGAACTTGCAAAAATTGTAGTAAAAAGGAGTCATAGTAAGTGGTATTTGATAATCAATTAGAAATTCAAAGAATAGAAAAAAAAGAAGAATTAAGAAACTTAGGCATAAATCCATATCCGCATTTTCTAAAAAAAGATATGAATATAAAAGAATTTAGAGATAAATTTGAGTATATAAAAGAACTCGATGAAAAAAGAGTTAGCGATGAAGTCACAATTTCAGGACGTCTTATGCTAAAAAGAGTGGCTGGTAAATCAACATTTGCAAATATTGAAGATGAAAGTGGAAATGTTCAAATTTATTACTCTAGAGATAGTATAGGTGAAGATTTATATAAAGTTTTTAAAAAAAATCTTGAAGTTGGAGATGTAGTTTTAGTAAAAGGTTTTCCTTTTGTAACTCAAACAGGGGAATTTTCTATGCATGCTACAAACCTAACTCTAGCCTCAAAAGCAATTTCACAACTTCCTGAGAAATTTCATGGACTTGTAGATATTGAGATGCGTTACCGACAAAGATATCTTGATATGATAATGAACCCAGAAGTTAGAAACGACTTTAAAAAAAGATCAAAAATCATCTCACTAATTAGACATTTTTTTGAAGAAAAAGGCTTTATGGAGGTTGAAACTCCGATGATGCACCCAATTCCTGGTGGAGCAAATGCAAAACCATTTGTAACTTATCATAACGCACTTGATGTAAATAGATATCTTAGAATTGCACCAGAGCTTTATTTAAAACGACTAGTTGTTGGTGGAATGGAAGCTGTTTTTGAAATAAATAGAAATTTTAGAAATGAGGGAATGGACTTAACTCATAATCCGGAATTTACCTCCATTGAGTTTTACTGGGCATGGCATAATTACAACGAAGCTATGGATCTAACAGAAGAGCTTTTTAAGGTGCTATTAAAGGGACTTAATTTGCCTGAAATTTTAGAATATGATGATAAAAAGATTGATTTTTCAAAACCATTTGCAAGAGTTAAATATTTAGATGCTCTTGTTGAAATAGGCGAACTTTCAAAAGATATCATAAATGATAGAGATAAAATTTTAGAAAAATTAAAAAATGATGGCTTTGAAGCAAAAGAAAATTTGGACCTTGGACATTTACAAGCTGAGCTTTTTGACAATTATGTGGAAGAAAAATTAATAAACCCAACTTTTATAGTTGATTTTCCAATTTCAATAAGCCCACTTTCAAGAAGAAGTGATGAAAATCCAAATATTGCTGAAAGATTTGAGCTATTTATTGCAGGAAATGAACTAGCAAACGCATTTAATGAACTAAATGATCCACTTGATCAATATGAAAGATTTAAAGCACAAATTGAGGCAAAAAATGCAGGAGATGATGAAGCTCATGAAATGGATGAGGATTATGTAAAAGCTCTTGGCTATGCTATGCCACCAACTGTTGGTTGGGGACTTGGAATCGATAGACTTGCAATGCTTTTAACTAATAAAAAATCAATTAGAGATGTTATTTTATTTCCGGCTATGAGACCACTAAAAACAACACAAACCAATGAAGATAAGGAGTAAAAATGAGTTTAGAAAATTACGATAAAGAAATTTTTGATTTAACAAACAAGGAACTAAAAAGACAGTGCGATTATCTAGAAATGATCGCAAGTGAAAATTTCACCTATCCTGATGTTATGGAAGTTATGGGGTCAATTTTGACAAACAAATATGCCGAAGGATATCCGCATAAAAGATATTACGGAGGTTGCGAGTTTGTAGATGGAATCGAGGAAATTGCCATTGAAAGATGTAAAAAACTTTTTAACTGCAAATTTGCAAATGTTCAACCAAACTCAGGAAGCCAAGCAAATCAAGGTGTTTATGGGGCACTTTTAAAACCAGGTGATAGAATTTTAGGCATGGATTTAAGCCATGGTGGACACTTAACTCACGGTGCAAAGGTAAATGCTAGTGGCAAAAACTATGATAGCTTTTTTTATGGTGTTGAGCTAGATGGAAGAATAAACTATGATAAAGTATTAGAAATTGCTAAAACAGTTCAACCAAAACTTATAGTTTGTGGCGCAAGTGCATACGCAAGAGAGATAGATTTTGCAAAATTTAGAGAAATAGCTGATGCTGTTGGAGCTTACCTTTTTGCTGATGTTGCACACATCGCTGGTTTAGTTGTAGCAGGTGAGCACCCAAGTCCATTTCCACATTGCCATGTAGTTAGCTCTACAACTCACAAAACCTTAAGAGGTCCAAGAGGTGGAATTATAATGACAAATGATGAGGAAATTGCTAAAAAAATAAACTCAAGTATATTTCCTGGAATTCAAGGTGGACCTTTAATGCATGTAATTGCTGCAAAAGCAGTTGGATTTAAACACAATTTAAGCCCTGAGTGGAAAGTTTATGCAAAACAAGTTAAAGCAAATGCTAAAAAACTTGGTGAGGTTTTGATAGAAAGAGGATATGATTTAGTAAGTGGTGGAACTGACAATCATCTTGTTTTGATGGATCTATCAAAAAAAGAATACAGTGGAAAAGATGCATCAGCTGCACTAGAAGATGCTGGCATAACAACAAATAAAAACACAGTTCCTGGAGAAAAAAGAAGTCCTTTTGTAACAAGTGGTGTAAGAATTGGAAGTCCAGCACTAACTGCAAGAGGCATGAAAGAGGCTGAGTTTGAGTTTATAGCAAATAAAATCGCTGATGTTTTAGATGATATAAACAATAAAGAGCTTCATGCTAAAATAAAAGAAGAGGTAAAAGCATTAGCGCATAAATTTATAATTTATGATAAAGCTATGTTCTAGGAGAAAAAATGAGTGATGATAGATTTAGTATAGATGACAATATTGTCTTAGACCCTAAAACTGCAAAAACAAATAATATTAAAAAAATTTTAACTGGCATTGCTATTTTAGTAGTGCTTTTTTTAATAGTTTTAATAATTATGAAATTTATCAATAGTGGAAATATGGAAGAACCAAAACCACTTGTTATGCCAAGCGAAGAGACAATATTTAAGCCTAAAGCTAAAAAACCAAGTCAGCCAATAAGAGAAATTGATGAAGCTTCAAGCAAAAATGTGGAAACTAAAAAATTAGAGCCACAAGTTGTTGAGATTAGACCAATTAAAATAGAAGAGGCTCCAAAGAAAATCGAAAACACTATAGAAACTAAAGATGAAGTTAAACAAACTATAGCAAAAAGCGCCCCAAAAGAAGAAGTAAAGCAAGAGCCAAAAGCTGAAATAGCTAAATCAAAACAAGAAGTTGTAGTTGTAACATCTAAAAAAGAAGCTCCAAAACAAGAGCCTAAAAAAGCTGTAAAAGAAGAAAAGGTTAAAAAAGAAGCTCCAAAACAAGAGGTTAAAAAGCAAGCTCCTAAAGCCCAAAAGCAAGAGAGCAAAGACCAAACCCCAGCACAAAGCAATGTCACACAGACAACTTTACAAAAAGGTAGCTATATACAGGTTTTAGCAACTGCTGACTTTAAGCCAGATGCTGATTACATAAAAAAACTAAAAAATAGAGGATACTCATATACTCTTTATAAAACCACAGTAAAAGGCAAAGAGTATATTAAAGTTTTAGTAGGACCTTTTGATGAGGCAAAACTTAGTAGCGAGATGCCAAATATAAGGGCAACTATAAATAAAGATGCTTTTGTATTTAGAGTAAAATAATGAAAAAATTTGCAGTCTTTGGCGATCCGATCTCTCATTCGATATCGCCAAGACTTCATAATCTCGCCATAAAAGAGCTAAATTTAGATGCCTTTTATGGCAGAGTTTGTTTAAAAGATGGAAATTTATTAAAAGAAACTTTTTTAAATTTGGACTTAAGCGGTGCAAACATAACAATTCCACACAAACAAACAGCACTTCAAATTTGTGATGAAGTGGATTCTTATGCAAAAAAAATAGGCGCTTTAAATACAATAGTAAAAAACAAAGATAAACTTTTTGGCTATAACACAGATGCACCTGGTTTTTTAAAAGCTATAAATGAATTTAAAGATGTTAAGTCAGCTTTAATAATTGGAGCAGGAGGCACTGCAAAAGCCTTGGCAAATGCTTTATCAAATTTGGATTTAGAAATAGTAAATAGAAGCGATAGGTCTTTAGATTTTAAAGAGTTTAATTTTTTTACTTATCAAAATTTTAAACCAAGAAAATTTGATTTAGTGATTAACTCAACCTCAGCTGGATTAAAAGATGATACTTTGCCACTTCCAGAAGAAATTTTAAAAGATTGTTTTTTTAAATATGCTTTTGATGTTATATATGGTAGAAAAACACCTTTTTTAAACTTGGCTAGTAATTTAGATATAAAATATAAAGATGGTCTTGATATGCTTATTTATCAAGCAGTTTTAGCGCTAAATTTATTTTTCAATAATAAGCTTGACGAGAAGAAAATAGAAGTCTATATGAGAAAGGCTGCAAATCTAAATTAATACATTTAAATTTGCAAGCCAAAATTAAAACATCAAGCTATTGAAGTCTTTTCATTTCCTTACATCCTGGATCATAACCGCCAAAGCAAGCTCTTTGATAAATGTCTAAAGCTTTTACTTTATCAACTGCTGATCCCTCTCCTTTTTCAAACATCTTACCAAGTTTCATACAAGTTGGAATATCTTGAAATCTTACGCAAGTATAATCATACGCTAAAAGTGCATTCACAAAATTGGCATTATGATAATATCCATCGGCTACTGAAATACACTGCTCTAGGCTTAGTTGATTTAGCCTATTATATAAATCGGCTGCTTGACTTGAGTTTGCAGGTGAGTTCACAACGGCAACGCCTTTTTGTGCTGCTGGAATCACCGCACCACCACCATTAGATGCAGATGGAGTACTCATAACTGGAGTTTTTGGAGTAGTCTGAGAACAACCAGCCAAAATTAAAGCAGTAAATATAGCCAAACTACTTAAAATTTTATTTCTCATTTTTATTATAACCTTCCTTTAATATAGTAAGTTTCTTTACCGCTAACCTTTTCTAAATTCATCTTATATTTATCTGCCCACTCAAATATCATATCTCTTACAACTTTTCTTTCTCTCTCGCTATCAGGCTCATTTTTAATTTTAAAATATGGGTTTGAATTTGACATAGCTATATAAGCACCATAAATTTTAAGTTTATTATTTAAATTGATAATATCATCAAGTTCGCTTTGATTAAAATCACATTTTGATAATATACCTCTTAACTGCTCCAAAGTAGAGTCGTTTAAAACATAACCCAAACTTACTAAAATTCCTTCTTCGTTCATACTAAATCCTTTTATTTAAAATTGTTTTTTATCAGATTGAGAGATTAAAACTCCCTCAATGATTTTTTTAATATCACCATCTAATACCGCATCGACATTTGAATAACTTAAATTTGATCTATTGTCTTTGACTTGCTGATATGGAAACAACACATAACTTCTTACTTGATGTCCCCATCCAATTTCACTTTTATCGACATTATTGTGTGCTTCATTTTGTTTTTGAAGTTCTAGCTCATAAAGTCTTGATTTAAGCATTTTCATTGCGGTTGCTTTGTTTTTATGTTGGCTTCTGTCATTTTGACACTGCACAACAATGCCAGTTTCATAGTGAGTTATCCTAACTGCACTTTCTGTTTTATTTACATGCTGACCACCTGCTCCACTTGCTCTATAAACATCTATTCTTATATCTTTTTCTTCTATTTCTATATTTATATCATCATCAAGCTCAGGACTTACCATAACGCTTGTGAAACTTGTGTGGCGCCTTCCAGCACTATCAAATGGACTTACTCTAACAAGTCTGTGGATGCCATTTTCAGCTTTTAAGTATCCGTAGGCATTTTCACCTTTTACTATAAAGCTTACATCTTTTAATCCAGCCTCATCACCTTCTTGAAAGTCTAAAACATCAACTTTATAGTTTTCTCTCTCACAAAATCTCAAATACATCCTATAAAGCATACTTGCCCAGTCATTACTCTCTGTTCCACCAGCTCCTGGATGAATTGTAACAATTGCATTTTTAGAGTCATTTTCACTACTTAAAAGCATTGAAATTTCTAAATTTGTAATTTTTTCTTCTAGCTCATTAGCATCTTCAAAAAGACTTTCTAAAAGTTCATTATCGTTTTCATCACTTGCTAACTTAAACATATCAAACGCATCTTTAACTGCTTGTTTTGCTGATTTAAATTTAGCCAACATAGATAAAATTTGAGTTTTTTCTTTATTTATTTTTGCCGCATTTGCTGCATCACTCCAAAAACTAGGATCTGCTTGCTCTACTGCTATACTATCAACTCTTTTTTGCAATAAATCTGGTTTTATTATAAGGCTTATATTATCAACTTTGGTTTGTAGTTTTTTTAATAATTCACCATATTCGTAACTATCCAATGCTTTCCTTTAATTTCTGCTCTTCTAAGACTTTTTGTGCTTCTTTTGCCTTTTGGGCTAATAAATAATCATCTTCTTTTAAAATTTCTCTTTCTTTTTGATATTTATAGCCTATTTTCATTACAAAATATCCAGCAATTGCTGCAATAAATGATGCTATAAGTATAGCAAATTTTTCAGCATAATGGAATATATTGCTATCATGATAAGCAATTGAACAGATAAATAAACTCATACTTGCGCCAATTCCTGTTAAAACACAAAGCCCAAAAAACTGCATTAAATTTGCACCAGATGGAAGTTTTGAAACTCCAAATTTTATAATAACATAAGAAAATCCATAAATTCCCAAAGGTTTTGCTATAACAAGCCCTACAATAATTCCCAAGGAAACAGGATGAATTAAATGACTAAAAGCATCTGAAGTTAGTGGAATACCGGCATTGACAAAAGCAAATAATGGCATTACAAAATAAGTTATAAATCCGCCTAATTTATTTTCAATATCTCTAAGCATAGAGTACCCATGAATTGGCTTTAGTGGAATGAAAATAGCAGCTATTATTCCAGCTATTGTAGTATGAACACCTGATTGCAAAAACGCTGTCCAAAGTAAAAGCCCAATTACAATATAAAAAAACTTTTTATTTACTTTAAGTAAATTTAAAATAATCAAAATTCCAACCAAAACTCCAGCCATTATAAGAGCATAATTAGAAAGTTCACTTGTATAAAAAATAGCAATTATAACAACAGCACAAATATCATCAATGATTGCTAAAAGAAGTAGAAAAATTCTTAAGGATGGTGGTACTTTTGAACCAAGAAGTAGCAACACTCCAACAGCAAAAGCAGTATCACTAACAGTAGGTATCGCCCAACCACGCATAGCAAAACTATCGCCATAGGTAAAAGCTGCAAAAACAAGTGCAGGAACTATAACACCACCAAGGCCTCCAACTAATGGAAGTGCAACTCTATCAGGAGAACTTAACTCGCCAACTAGTATCTCTCTTTTAACTTCAAGTCCAATATAAAAGAAAAAAAGCGCCATTAAACCATCATTTACCCATAAAATAATTGGTTTAACTATTTTAAAATCTTCTACCGTAATTCCAGCTTTTAATCTTAAAAAATCATTATAAAATTCAGTTAAAATTGTATTTTGACAAACAAGAGCTAAAAATGTAGCCATAATTATCAAAATTCCACCAATTGATTCGTGTTTTAAAAACCTCCCTAGTCTTTCCACCTACACCCTTTCTCACACTATTTGTATGACATAAATTTAGTATTATATTTTATCTAAAAATCTTTAAATCTAGCATAGATTAACATAGATTAAGAGTAATTTAGAAAATTTAAGTTATAATTGCGAAAATTTTACACTAGATAGGAAAGTTTTATTATGAAAATAGCTCGCACAATTAGCGAATTAAAAGAGAATTTAAAAGAATTTAATGGAACAATTGGATATGTCCCTACAATGGGGGCCTTACATAGGGGTCATCTAAGTTTAATAGAGAACTCAAAAAAAGATAATGATTTTACAGTTGTTTCAATTTTTGTAAATCCAACTCAATTTTTACCAGGTGAGGACTTTGAAAAATATCCTAAAAATCAAGAAGCAGATACAAGAATATGCGAAGTTGCGGAAGTTGATTTGCTATTTTTACCAAGCGTGGATGAAATTTATAAAAAAAATGAAACAACTATAAAAGCAAATGAAAAATTAAATTCCGTTTTAGAAGGCGCTTTTAGACCAGGACACTTTGATGGTGTATGTAGAGTTTTAAATAAATTTTTTAATCTCATAAAACCAAATAATGCATATTTTGGGAAAAAAGATGCTCAACAAATTGCGGTTGTAAAAAATATGGTTGATTCATTTTTCTTAGATGTTAAAATAAATCCTTGTGAAATAGTTAGAGAAGCCGATGGCTTGGCACTTAGCTCAAGAAATACCTACTTAAATGAAGAGCAAAAACTAGATGCTTTAAAACTATCTAGATCTCTTTTGAAAGCTTCAAATTTAGTAAAAAAAGGTGAGACTGAATCAAAACAAATTATTGCCTCCATAAAGGAAACGCTTGAGTCATTAAAAGTTGATTATGTAGCAATTGTAGATAGAAACTTTAACGAAATAGAAAAAATTGAACTAGGAAATACAATAATTTTAATAGCAGCATTTGTTGATAAAACAAGATTAATCGATAACATTTGGATTTAAAATGCCAAAACTTTATCTTTGCTCTTTAGGCTGTAATAAAAATTTAGTCGATAGTGAAATAATGCTTGGAAGACTACAAAACTATGAAGTTGTAAATTCTCCTGATGACGCTGATGTTATGATAGTAAATACATGTGGGTTTATAACTTCTGCAAAAGAAGAAAGCATAAAAACAATCTTAGAATTAGCAAACTACAAAAAAGAAAACTCGGTTTTGGTAGTAACTGGGTGCTTGATGCAGCGTTACAAAGATGAACTTATGCGCGAACTTCCAGAGGTTGATATTTTTAGTGGAGTTGGAGACTATGATAAAATAGATGAAATGATTTTAAAAAAACAAAATTTATTTAGTCCAAAAACATATCTGCAAAAAAATGAAAAAAGAGTCATAACTGGCTCAAACTATCATGCCTATATTAAAATTTCAGAAGGTTGTAATCAAAAATGTAGTTTTTGTGCGATTCCAACTTTTAAGGGAAAACTAAAAAGTAGAGACTTACAAAGCATTGCCAAAGAGGTAAAAAGTCTAGTTAAACAAGGTTTTTATGATTTTAGTTTTATCTCTCAAGATAGCTCAAGTTATTTAAGAGATTTTGGTGTAAAAGATGGACTTATAAGCTTAATTGATGAAATTGAAAAAATTGATGGTGTTAAATTTGCTAGAATTTTATACCTTTATCCTGCCACAACTTCCACAAATTTAATTCAAAAAATAATTGATTCAAAAGTGTTTTTAAACTATTTTGATATGCCTTTACAGCATATCAGTCAAAAAATGTTAAAACTTATGAAACGCCCAAATGGCAATGAACTTAAACTCTTAGAAATGATGAGAAAAGCACCAAATTCATTTTTAAGAAGTGGATTTATTGTTGGGCATCCAGGAGAAAGTCAGGAAGATTTTGATGAGCTTTGCAAATTTCTAAAAGAGTTTAGCTTTGATAGAATTAGTGTTTTTGCCTACTCAAAAGAAGAAGATACCGCATCGTTTGAAATGGAACAAATTCCTTCAAAAGTAGTTACAAAAAGATTAAATTTAATAGAAAAAATAACTTTAAACTCACTTAAAAATAGCCTTGAAAAAGAAGTGGGAAAAACAATACTTTGTGAAATTAATGGCATTAGCAGTGAAGGCGAAATGTTTTATGGTGCAAAAAATGTAATTTGGGATAAAGATATTGATGGAGAGATTTTAATAAATGATAGTGAAGTTAAAAATCTTGAAATTGGCAAAGTCTATAAATGTCTTATAACTTCAATTGCAGGCGATAAGCTAGTTGGAGAAATTATTGCTTAACCAAAATGCTTTAAATTTATTAAAAGGCAAAAATTCGATTTTAGCATTTTCTCATGGGGTTGATAGTACAGCTTTATTTCATCTTTTGGCTAATCAAAATATTGATTTTGATTTGGCATTTGTAAACTACAACACAAGAAAAGAAAGTATTTTGGAAGAAAATGAAGCTATAAATTTAGCAAAAAAATTTAATAAAAAAATATTTGTTAAAAAAGTAAATTTAAATCTTGAAAAAAGTTCAAATTTTGAAAAAATAGCAAGAGATTTAAGATATGAGTTTTTTGATGAAATTTTTTCTAAATTTGATTATAGATTTCTAATTACAGCTCATAATTTAAATGATCTTTTTGAGTGGTTTTTAATGAGAATTTCAAAAGGCGCTGGACTTTGTAATGCCCTTGGGATGAGCATTTGTGATAAAAAAGAAAATTTAAATATAATAAGACCTTTATTATATACCTCAAGGGATGAAATACTAAATTTTTTAAATGAAAATCATCTAAAATATTTTATAGATAGCTCAAATAAAAACACTAAATTTCAAAGAAATTTTATAAGAGAAAATTTTAGCAATGAGTTTGTAAAACTATATAAAAATGGTTTAGAAAACAGCTTGAAATTTATGCAAAAAGACAAAGAAATTTTACAAGATGGCTTAATATATGAAAATTTAGAGTTTTTCGTTATAAAAAACCAGCCAAATTCCATAAATTTAATAGATAAAATTTTAAAAAAATTTGATATTGTGATGAGCCAAAAACAAAGAAACGAAGCGATAAAAGATACCGTTATAAGTGGCAAAATAACAATTTCTTATAAAGATGATAAAATCTACATAGCCCCATATAAAAAAGAAATTATGACTAAAAAATTTAAAGAAATTTGTAGAGTAAAAAAAGTCCCTAAATTAATTAGAGGCTACATTTTTACTCATCAAAATTTACTTAAATATTTTTAAAAGTTTTCTTTTATATTTATTTTGTTTGCAAAGTCTATTATATCTTCCATTCCAACTTCTGTTTTTATGAAAACCTTGGTGAAAATATAATATCCAATCTCAGGTCCTACACTCCCATAGACCATAATTTTTTCTATAAAATCATCATGTTTTTCATAGAATTTTTTTAAATAATCTTCAATAGCTGCGCAAAAAATTTCATCACTATTTATATCTAAATCCAAATTTTCTGAAATCATTTTTTCATAACTTTCTTCTAAAGATATCATTTTTGCATCAATTACTTTATCTTTACTAGCAACCATTACTGCAATAGTTTGATGAAATTTTATTAAAAATAGATTAACGCCATCTAGTTTGCAATTTTTATATAAGAAATAAAGCACTTTAAAAGGACTTATATATTCAAATTCATTTGCTTCTAGATTTTCTTTATATATTTGAAATTTATCTTCATCTAAAATAGCTATTATATTTTTATCTATTTTTTGTGTAAGTTTATCTTTTAGATTGTCGCTATTTTCCATAACTAAAGAGTGTTTTAAAGATCCATCTATCACGGAAACATAACTTTTTTTATCTTTTTTAGCATCTTTTAAATACTCATTTACACTTTTAAACAAGTCACCATCTTTTGGTCTTACTGTATTAAAATACTCTTTTAATATCACTTTTTGTGAGTTAAGATTTCTAAATTTAATCTTACATGAACCATCGTCAAAAAAAACCGTATAAAAATTTCTTAAATTTCGTTTTAAAAAAGCCATTATGATTTCCTTTTATGTAATTATTTACAATTTTATCAAATTTTTAATAAAATAAACTGAAAATTTGAATTTTGTGTTTTTTTCATAACAATTTACTTAACACAAATTTAATATTTCTGTGATAAAATTAACTTTATTATTTTTTTCTTAGGAGTATACAAATGGAAAGAAGAAATTTCTTAAAAGCAACTGGATTAGTTTTTTTAGCAGGAAGTATTGGTTTTAGTCCAAATCTTTTTGCAAAAATGGATATGAGTGAGGTTGATTTTAGAGAGGTAAAACCCGAGGAAGCCATTCTTTTACAAGATGGAGATGGTAAAGAGTTTTGCATAGTTTGTGGTATGAGTTTAATTAAGTTTTATAAAACTTCTCACGCAAGTGATTATGATGTAAATGGCAAAGATGAGACTCATCAATACTGCTCAATTCACTGCATGTTTGAAGAGGCAATGAGCGAAAAAGTGGAAATTAAAAATCCAAAAGTAGTTGATGCTAAAACTTTAAAATTTATAGATTCAAAAAATGCTTTTTATGTTTATGGCTCAAATAAACCAGCCACAATGGCAACTGTAAGTTCATACGCATTTGAAAATGAAGATGATGCAAAAGAGTTTAAAAACAACTTTGGTGGAGAAATTTTAAGCTTTGGCGAAATTTCAAAAAAAGTTGAAGAAAGTTTGGCTGATGATATAGCCTTAATCGACAAAAGACAAAAAATGGCAGCATTAAAAGGCGAGGAAATATATAAAGCAAGTTGTGCAGATATAAAAGAGAAATTTAGCACATCAGGAAGAGCAAAAGCTTATTTGATCAAAAACAAACCTTGCGGTGATTTAAATCCAAAAGAACTTTCCCAAGTTGCACATTATCTAAAAAGAAGATAATTTTAGGGCGATTTCGCCCTAAAATTTTATTTTTTAAACTCCACCAGTTTATAACCATCTTCTTTTAAGTCTTTTTTAGCTTTTTCTTCGTCCATTTGAACAAAATTAAAACATTAACAAAAAATCTATTTTTACATATCACCTAACAAAAAACTAATACATATAAATAAGTGCTTAATTGTATGTTTTAGATATTTTTCAAAATTTTACTTTAAAAGTTTTAAAATTTGTCTTGAAATTTTAGTTAAATTTGCTTTTGCAATCTCTTTTTTCATAGCATCTTCAAGGATAATTGGTGAGTTTAAAATACAAAATGCCCCATTGAAAAGCTCATCATCAAAGCCCTCATCAACCGCACCACCCAAAGCCACTACTTTTTTGGAATGCTTTTTAGCTAATTTTGCTACTTCGCTAGGAACTTTACCCATAGAGCTTTGAGCGTCTAGTTTTCCCTCACCAGTTATGATCAAATCAGCATTTTTAATATTTTCTTCTAAATTTATAATCTTTGAAATTATTTCAAATCCTCTTAAAAGCTTAGCATTTAAAAAACTCATAAATCCAAACCCAAGCCCACCAGCTGCCCCACTTCCAGCAATATTAGAATTATCAATGCCCATAAATTTATAAACTACTTTACTAAAATTTATAAGGCCTAAGTCAAGATTTTTTATCATTTCATTACTAGCACCTTTTTGCGCAGCATATACATAAGCGGCCCCATTCTTACCATATAGGGGATTATTTACATCGCAAGCTATTTTAAATTTGCACTCTTTTAGTTCTTTTAAGATATTTTTATCTGAAATTTTAGAAATTTTTATCAAATTTTGGCCATTTGCTCTTATTAAATTATCATTTTTATCAAAAAAACTAAATCCCAAAGCTTCAAGCATCCCAGTTCCCGCATCATTTGTTGCGCTTCCACCAATTCCTATGATAAAATTTCTTCTACCTTTTAAAATAGCATCTTTTATCATAATTCCAAGCCCATAAGTTGAAGTAAGATATGGATTTTGCTCATCTTTTTTTAATAAATTTAATCCAGAACTTTGAGACATTTCTAAAATTGCTAAATCATCTTTATAAGCATATTTTGCCTTTATTTGCCTAAAAAGAGGATCAAAAGTTAAAATTTCATCGAAATTTGCTCCAAGAAAATTTGCGATAGTATCTAAACTACCCTCACCACCATCAGCAATTCCAATCACAGCAACCTCATCACAAAGGCTAGAAATGCCATTTTTTACAGCATTTCCAGCCTCAATAGAAGTTAAACTACCCTTAAAAGAGTCGATTGCCACTAAAACTTTCATAGCAAAATTACAGACAATATAAACACGCTTATTATGCCTACAACTGAGATTACAAGCGTCATTAATGTTTGAGTCTTATAGCCAAGTTCAGCTGATAATCCACTAAAATTTGTTACAACCCAAAAATAACTATCATTTGCATGAGATACACACATTGCACCACAACCTATCGCCATAACACAAAGTGCTGCAGCAAGTGAAGTGTTAAGCCCTAAAACTGCCATTAAAGAGTTTGGATCTGCGTAAGCCCCCAAAATAGAAGCAGTTGTTACAATAGCAACTGTTGATGAGCCTTGAGCTGTTTTTAAAACAGCTGCAATAATAAATGGGAAAAATATGCCAACACTTGAAACAACACTAGCATTTTCCTTCATAAAACTCACAAAACCAGCCTCAGTGATAACCTTGCCTAAAACACCACCTGCAGCAGTTATAAAAATAATCGGACCAACAACTTTTAATGAACTTTCACAAAGTTCATAAAACTCACCCAATCTCTTTGAACTATAAAGCTGATAAATTCCAAATAACACACCAATACTTAAAGCAATTATTGGAGCTCCTAAAAATATGCACAAATTTCCAAAAAAACCACCAAATTTTAAAATAGAGCTGATTGAGCCAAGTGCCATAAAAATAATTGGAGCTAAAATTGGCATAATAGCATTAAAACCACACGGAAGAGTTCCAAACTCAGCCTTTAACTCATCATAAGTTTTAAAAATTTCATCTTTTTCATTTTTAGAAATCTCTTTTTTATCCATAAATTTAGAAATAAAACAAAGAGAGATTAAAATTGGAATACTTATAACAACTCCAAGCATAATTACTAAAAAAAGATTTTCTCCAACACCCAAAGCCCCAGCAGCTGCAATTGGTCCTGGAGTAGGTGGGATTAAATTATGTGATATAAAAAGTCCTCCACTTAGCGAAACTGCCATTGCCATAGGATTTGCTGATGATATTTTTTGAGCAAGAGCTTTTCTAATTGGATTTAAAACAACATATCCGCTATCGCAAAATACTGGAATTCCTACAACCCAACCCATTACCATCATTGCTAAATTTGGTCTTTTTTCACCAACAGCATTTACAACCATGTCGGCCAACTTAAGCGCGGCTCCAGTTTTTTCCAAAATAGCTCCAATTAATGCACCTAAGATAATGACTATTCCAATATTTTTAAAAATGGAGCTAAAACCTTCTCCAATAATTGTAGGAATTTTTACAAGTGGAATTCCTACGACAATTGCCAAAAGCAAAGAAACACTCATTAAAGATAAAAATGCGTGAATTTTTAATTTTGCTATCATAAAAATAACTAAAACAATGGCTATAACTAAAGCCACAATAAGCCAAATTCCACTCATAATAAGCCTCCTTAAAGCTTAGTTTTCATAAAATGCAATACCCAACATTACCTTATCAACATGTTTATTATGATCAATCAAGCTTTCACCATATCCACTAAAATACTGCACAAATCCGTGAAGTTCTTTAAAAAATGGAAGTGGAAAATAATAATTTAATTCTATCGCTCCGCGATTTTCCTTATCAAATCTTAAATTGTTTCTCCATAGAGCCATTAAATGATGATTTCCAATATCGTAGTTAAATTTAATATCTCCATAGCCTAAATATTGTCTTATGTCTTTATTGGTATTATCAAAGTTAAACGAATGCCAAACTCTTGGAGTTATACGTAAATTTCCTAAATTAAAGCTAGCCCCAGCAAAAATCCTATTCCAAGATCTTGAAATTTCTCCAGCTTCACCATTTGACTGATGATTAAATCCAACTCTAAAATAATCAAGTCCTAAAAAATCAGTTGGCATGGTTACAAAAATTTCAGGCTCATAATCAGTTGTTCTAAATGGGGATGAATCTTGTGAAATTTGCCAAAAAGATTTTTGAGTATAAGCCACGCTCCAAGTTTCATCAAGACCTAAAATATCATCAAAAATTGGTTTTTGAAAACTTATTTGAAATTTAGTTTCACCTTTTCTCCTATCTGGTTTTTTACTAAAATCATAAGCATAGCCTATATAAGTTGGCTCATACATATAAAGCCACTGAGAATTTTCTTCATTTGCTTTTGGATACAAGGATTTTGATTTTTGAGAAATTTTTGGTGTAATTTCTTCATTATTCAAAGTAGTTTTTGAATTATCTAAGTTTTGAGAATTCAAATCTGCATAATGAAGCTTTACTTCATCTTGTGATTTATTTAAAGTATTAGTATTTTCTTTAGCTACTTCTTTTTGCAAAATTTCATTTTGTGTTTTTGAAAACTCAGCAAGCTTTTTATACTCAAGCATTGCATTTTTATAATCACCATTTTGTTCAAATTCCATAGCTTTTTTAAGTGATTTTTGATACACTTCATCACTAAAATTATTTGCCAAAGACAAAGTTGCTATTAGCGATAAATAGACTATTTTTTTCATAAAGTTCCTTTTTTTATTGCTTTTTCATATTCATCAAAATAGTTCAAATTTAAAAACTCTTTTTTATCATCAAAAAAAACGCTTTTAAATTTGGACTTTTGAAATAAAGCTTTTATTTTATGAATATTTTTTTCATATAAAGACAAGGTTAAATCACTCAAATTTGAATTATAAAATCCACACAGGCTATGAATATGCTCTTTATCTTTTGCAACGCAAATTTCATTTTTACCTAAATTTTCATAAAGTAAATTTATAGTTTCAAATTTGACAAAAGGCATATCAACAGCCATTATAAAAACATTTTGATTTTTAAAATTTGATAGAACTGAATAAAGTCCGCCCATTGGCGAAAAATCATCAAAAGTATCTTTTATAAATTTAAATTCGCCGCTAAATTTATCAAATTTAGAACTTACAAAAACATTTTTAAAAATTTTACTAAATTTAAAAACTTGAAAATGCGTTAAAGTATGAAAATTTTCAAATGGCAAAAGTGCTTTATCTCTCCCCATTCTAGAACTTTTTCCACCAGCTAAAACAACGCAATTTTCATACATTTTAAATCTTTATAAATCTCTTGGATCAGCAATTTTTCCAGCTATTGCAGAAGCTGCTGCAACAGCTGAGTTTGCAAGATAAACCTCACTACTTCTATCACCCATCCTACCTACAAAATTTCTATTTGTTGTAGAGATGCATCTTTCTCCTGCTCCTAAAATTCCCATATATCCGCCAAGACAAGCTCCACAGGTTGGATTACTTACAACAGCACCTGCTTCTATAAAAATATCAATAAGTCCCTCTTTTTGTGCTTGCAAGGCTATTTTTTGTGTAGCTGGTGTTATTATAAGACGAGTTTTACGAGCTACTTTTTTACCTTTTAAAATACTTGCTGCAATTCTTAAATCACTTAATCTTCCATTTGTGCAACTTCCTATAAAAGCTTGATCAACTGCGATATCGTCTTTAACAGCTTCTCTTACGCTTTTTCCATTACTTGGCAAAAATGGATATGCAATTACTGGATCTAGCTTTGAGGTATCTATTTCTATCACTTTTGTATAATTTGCTCCCTCATCTGAGTAAAAATACTTTGGCTCATCTCTTAAATTTTTATCTTTTAAAAACTCTTTTGTTATTTCATCAACTGCGATTATACCGCTTTTTCCGCCTGCTTCTATGGCCATATTACAAAGACTAAATCTTGAATCCATATCCAAATATTGGATGCTCTCGCCTGTAAATTCCAAAGCTTTATAAAGTGCCCCATCAACGCCAATTTGTCTAATTACTTCTAAAATTAAATCTTTCCCATAAACATACTGTGCAGGTTTTTTCTTAAAAACAATTTTTATTGTTTCAGGTACTTTAAACCAGTTTTTTCCAGTTATCATCGCATAAGCTAAATCAGTACTTCCCATGCCTGTTGCAAAAGCTCCTAAAGCTCCGTGAGTACAGGTGTGAGAGTCAGCTCCTATTATCACATCTCCTGGAATAACAAGTCCTTTTTCAGGCAAAAGTGCGTGTTCGATTCCTAAGTCTTTTTCATCAAAATAGTTTTTTAAGTTATGTTCATACGCAAAATCTCTTGAAATTTTTGCTTGATTTGCACTTAAAATATCTTTGGCTGGGATGTAATGATCCATAACAATGGCAAAACCATCTGGGTTCGCAAGGCTTTTTGCACCGCTTTCTTTAAAAGCTTTTATGGAAATTGGTGTTGTTATATCATTTCCTATAACCATATCAATCTTGCTATCTATTATTTGCCCAGCTTTTACCTCATATCCTACATGATCGCTGAAAATTTTTTCAGTAATTGTTTGTCTCATTAAATCCCTTTTTGTTATTTTTTTATTTAAACTAAAAGATTTTATCTAAATTTTGCTAAAATTAGAGTTATGAAGTATAAAATATTAATGCAAATTGCGGATTTTTTAAAAAAATTTGAAAAAATAAACAGTATAAAAAGAGTTGGTGATAGAGTTGTTTTGATAGAATTTGATAAACAAAATTCTATTTTTTTTGACATGGATAAGCAAAACTCAGCTATTTATAAAAACGATGATTACAAACATTTAAAAAGCTATAAAGCGCCTTTTGATGTAGTTTTAAGCAAAAGATTTAACGCATCAAATTTAATAAATTTAGAAGTTTTAGAAAATAATAGAATACTTTTTATAAAAACAAGAAAAAGTGGAAGCTACAAAGAGATAGTTTCAAATTTGTATTTTGAGTTTACAGGGCGATTTACAAATATTATAATAACAGATGAAAATGATAATATACTAGAAGCTTTAAGTCACTATGAAAATACAAATAGAAGCATAAAACCTGGAAAAGCTTTAAAACATTTAAGCCAAATAATAATAAAAGAAAAGCCAAGCCAAATAATTGTAAATTTTGATGAGTTTTTAAAAAATGAGTTTGAAAAAATAAACTCAAAAAAGCTTTTTGATATAAAAAATTCAAAAATAGTAATTTTAGATAAAAAAATAGATAGCTTGACTAAAAATCTAACTGAGTTAGAAAGCCAAGAAAATTTACTCGAAAAGTCAATAAATTTAAATAAAAAAGGTGAAATTTTAACAGCTAATTTACACCTTTTAAATGATTTTCAAAAAGAGTTTGTTTTAAAAGATTTTGACGGAAATGATGTCTTTTTTAAATGTGAAAAAACTCCAAAACTTGAAGCAAAAAATCTTTTTGATGAGAGTAAAAAACTAAGACAAAAAGCTAGTGGAGTTAAATTTGAAAAAGCAAATTTAAATGAAAAAATAGAGTTTTTTCAAAATTTAAAAGAATTAGTTAAAAATGTCTCAAATTTAGATGAAATTGAGGCTTTGTTTCCTAAAAAAAGTAAAAAACTTCCTTTAAATAAGGAAAGTGAGATAATAGAAAATTTTTATATAGGTGATTTCAAAATTTCTGTTGGAAAAAATGAAAAAGGAAATATAAACCTACTTAAAAACTCAAAAAAAGATGATTTTTGGTTTCATCTAAAAGATATTCCATCAGCTCATGTGATAGTTAAAACAAATAAACAAAGCTTAAGTGATGAAATAATTAAAATGGCAGCAAAAATTTGTGTTAATTTTAGCGTTAAAAATGGTGGAAATTTTGAAGTTGATTACACAAAAAGAGCAAATGTAAAAGTGGTTGATGGAGCATTTGTAAATTACATAAACTACAAAACAATTAATATTTTAAAGACTTAAATAAGTAAATTTAGATAAAATATGTTTAAAATTTCTACAAAAGGATGCATTATGAAAACTCGCTTAAAAACAGCAGGTATACTAATTTTAGCACTACTTGTGCTTGTTTGGCTAGACTTGTATTTGCTCAACTTTTTAATATTTGCAGGTGTTTTAGCATTATCTTTAAGTGAGGCTTTAAAGCTTTATAAAATAGATGATGAAACTATCATTCCGCTTGGTGTTGGACTTTTTATAATATTTGCAATTTTTTCAGGAAATAGCTTTTCACATGTTTATAAATTTATAGCACTTATTTTACTTGTTGCAAGCTCGTTTTTAGCCTATAAAAATAGTGAAAATTTAAATTCTTTAAAAGTACTTATCTACCCGCTAGCTCCAATATTTATAATGTTTAGCATATATCAAGTTTTAGGCATTACTTGTCTTGTTTATCTGCTTGTGATAATAGCCTGTGCAGATAGTGGTGCATATTTTATCGGTAAAGCTTTTGGCTCACACGGTTTTTGTCAAACATCACCTAATAAAACACTTGAAGGACTTCTTGGTGGTGTAGTTTGTGCTGTATTTGTAGGTGGGGCTTATTACGCATTTTTCATGGATGCTGGAACACTGCCAAATCCTTTAATTTCAACTATTTTTATCGTTGTTGCTGGAATTTTTGGGGATTTGTTTGAAAGCTATCTAAAAAGAAAAGCTGGAGTTAAAGATAGTGGCGAGATATTCCCAGGACATGGTGGAATGCTTGATAGAATAGACAGCTACCTTTTTGGCGCTATTGCTATGAGTTTAATTTACATATGGTAATTTTAGGCTCAACTGGATCAATTGGCGTAAATTCACTTCTTATAGCTAATAAATTTAACATTGAAGTTGAAGCATTAAGCTGCAATAAAAATGTGGATTTGCTAAATTTACAAATTGCAAAATTCAAACCGAAATTCGTCTGTGTTGGCGATGAAAGTTTAGTTAAATCAGTAAATCACAAAACCGTCTTTGTTGGTGAAAATGGGCTTTTAAAAATGCTTGAAAACTGTAAAAGCAAAAAGATAATAAACGCCCTTGTTGGTTTTGCTGGACTAAAACCAAGTATTAAAACACAAAATTTGAATAAAACCTTATGCCTTGCAAATAAAGAAAGCTTGGTTGTGGCTGGAAAATTTCTTGATACAAAAAAAATAGTTCCAATTGATAGTGAACATTTTGGGCTTAAATTTTTACTAAAAGAGATGAAAATTCATAAAATGATAATCACTGCAAGTGGGGGAGCATTTAGAGATGCTAATTTAAATATGCTTAAAAATGCAACCCCAAAAGATGCACTAAAACACCCAAATTGGAGCATGGGGGCAAAGATAACAATCGATAGTGCAACTATGATGAATAAACTTTTTGAAATAATGGAAGCGTTTCATCTTTATAAAGTTTCAAATTTAGATGCATTCATTGAAAGAACCTCAACAATTCATGCATTAATTGAGTTTATCGATGGCTCAACCACGGCTCATATCTCAAAAACAGATATGAAACTTGCAATTGCAAATGCCGTTTTAGATGAGATAAATGAGCCTATTTTAGAGCATTTTGATTTATTGAGTTTAGAAAAAGGGCTTAAATTTGAAAAAATTGATTTAGAAAAATATCCGGTTTTTTCACTAAAAGATGAAGTTATAAAAAACCCTGATTTAGGAGTGATAATAAATGCTGCAAATGAAATTTATGTTAATAAATTTCTAAATAATGAATGCAAATTTTTAGATATTAAAAAAATAATTTTTGAAAGTTTAGATAAATTTGCATCTTTTAAGTCTTTAAATTTGGATGAAATTTTTGAAATGGATAAAAAAGTAAGAGAATTTGCTAAAAAATTAGTATAAAACTATTATTCAAAGGAATATAAAATGTATAAAAACCTTGATAAATTCGACAATTTTAAAGGCTTTTTAAAAAATAAAATTAGCTGGAACGGTGCTTTAAGTGTCACTAAAATAGCTGGAATGATAAAAGATAAATGTGAAGAAGAATTGAGTCTCGTTGTTAAAATTAATGGTAGCGATATAAATAAATTCTTAAAAGATATTGGATTTATTGAAAAAGATAAAAATAATAACTGGATAACTACACCGGATGGACAAAAATTCTCTACTAACAAAGGATGGGAGCCCCAGCTTATACAATCTGATAAATTTTTAAATACATTAAAATTTTTGTGGATAAAATATAAAATTAAAAATAGTATCGATGTAAAAATTTACACTATAAACGCTATAGAAAATAAAAATATTTTAAATGATTTAAAAAACTATAATCTATGTAGTGATAAAAGTAGTTTTATAAAAGATAATTTTTGGTTTCAAAAAAATAAAACAAAAATCATAGATGAAAATTCATACAATGTTTTTATAAGAAAATATGAAAACTCAATAAATCTAGAAAAAATAAACACTATTGATGAAGAACAAAATATGCTTACAAAGGCGGACTTTATTTTCACATTGATAGATGATAGCATAGGGTTTTTTATCAGTGAAGTTAAATATGATGAAAATTTATATCTAGATAACTGTTTTATACTTACAAACGATAGTGATATATTTGATTATTTAAAAAGTGATTTCAAAATAACTGATGATAATTTATTTGTTAGAAATGACAGTTATAAAGCTACCTTTAATGAAACTAAATTTATCCTTTTAACTGTGAGGTCTAGACTAGAAAAGAAATTATCACTACCTAAAAATGATATAGCTAATATGAAATTTAAAATCAATAATAAAAAAATAAAATGGCTGTTTCTAAAACCATATAAATCAATGTTTAATCTAACAAGCACGGATTCAAACATAACAAAAATCTTAATTATTCAGCTTTTAAATAAATTAGATCAAATACAGTATGATACGATATGTGCTACTTTAAAAAATGAATTTGATAATTTAGACGTTAAAAAAATACTTTTAATTAGAAAAAATTTTTTTAAATATAGATTCTTAAATACTGAGATACAGCCTGGAAGAGATGAGGCTGGAAAAATTTATAATCTTGTCGAAAGAAAGTTAAAAAGCAAGCAAAAATTAAGCGTAGCCTATAAGAACCTAAATGAATACTTTGCAATAGTCAATGAAGAAACTAAAATAAAAGAAGAAGCTGAAAAAGAAAAAAGAGATAAATTTAACTCCAAAATTACACTTATTGCAGCAACTATTACAATTTTAACATTTATAAGTGTTGTAGCTGATATTTTCAATCTTTTTGATAGATTTTTTAAATAAAACTTGTAAAAATTCAAGCATATGCTTGATTTTTTTAAAATTCTTTGGCAATTTTTTAGTATTTCAATAAAACACTTTTTAATTTAACATTAAATAAAAATCTTTTCTATAAGCTTGGATAAGTTTTGATGATTTTGCTTTTTCTTAAACCTTGATATGGTATCATACAAAAAACTTTTAAAAAGAGGCAAAAATGCTACAAGAAAATTTAAAATTGTTTTATTTAGGACTTAAAGAAAATGGTGAGCCGTTTTTGTATAAAAATAAAGACCTAACAACTCACGCAGCAATTATTGGAATGACTGGAAGTGGAAAAACTGGTCTTGGAATAACACTTCTAGAAGAAGCTGCTATTGATAATATCCCATCAATTGTAATTGACCCAAAAGGCGATATGACAAATTTAGCTCTTACTTTTCCAAAAATGCAAGCAGATGATTTTTTGCCATATATTGATGAAAATGAGGCAAAAAGCAAAGGTATGACAACAAAAGAGCTGGCAGAAAAAACAGCTGAAATTTGGAAAAATGGTATTGAGGGGTCATTTCAAAGTTTAGATAGAGTAAATTTATTAAAAAACAGTGCTGAGTTTAAGATATTTACTCCAAAAAGTAGCTCTGGACTTGGGGTAAGTCTTTTAAGTAATTTTGAAGCACCTCTAAATTTAGATGAAGAAGGCTTAAATGAATACACACTGTCTTTATCGAACTCAGTATTATCACTAATAGGCGAAAATGATAATTCAAAAGAGCTTTTTTTACAAAATATATTTTTAGAAAATTTCAAAAAAAATCTAAATTTAAGTATTGCAGATTTAATTCATCAAATAGTAACTCCACCATTTTCAAAGCTTGGAGTTTTTGATGTAGAAACTCTTTATCCAGCAAATAAAAGAATGGAATTTGCAATGAAGCTAAACTCCTTAATCGCTAGTCCATCATTTGCACAATGGTGCAAAGGCGAAAAACTTGATATTTCAAAAATGCTTTTTAACGATAGTGGAAAAGCTAGATGCAACATCTTTACAATTTCACATCTAAATGATGATGAAAGAATGTTTTTTGTGACATTGCTTTTAAATGAAATCATAAGATGGATGCGAACAACTGATGGCACAAGTAGTCTAAGAATGATTTTATATATGGATGAAATTTTTGGCTTTTTTCCGCCAACTTCAAACCCACCATCAAAAATACCAATGTTAACACTTTTAAAACAAGCAAGAGCTTTTGGTATTGGATGTGTTTTATCAACGCAAAACCCAATAGATTTAGACTACAAAGGTCTTTCTAACATAGGCACTTGGTTTATTGGAAGACTTCAAACAGCTCAGGATAAAAACAGAGTAATCAGCGGGCTAACTGGTGTTGGAGAAAGTGATAAAAATAAATTGTTGGAGCAAATTTCAAATCTTAAAAAAAGAAGTTTTTTAGTTAAAAATATAAATGAATCAAATTTAGAAATAATTTCTTCAAGATTTGCATTAAGTTATCTAAAAGGTCCTTTAAGTAGCGATCAAATTTCAAATTTAATGGCCGATAAAAAAGAAAATTTCAAACCATTAAATTTAACACTATCAAAAACAAAACCTGTGATTTCACCAAATATTGATGAGTATTTTTATTATGAAAACTCATTAAATTTAATACCACATATTTTAGCTAGTGCAAAAGTAATATACAAAACAAAAGATTTTGAATACCAAAAAGATTTAAATTTAGCAATACCACTTACAAATGATGGAATAAACTGGGAAAATGCCTTTAATTTTAATCAAATTTTAAGCAAAACAGCAAAAGAAGATAGTGAGTTTGAGCCACTTCCTTCATTCATAGCTTCAAATAAAGATTTAAGCAAAGAAGCAAAAGATTTTAAAGATTATATTTTTAGAAATATTAAACTTACACTTTTTGAGGCTCTTGGTAAAATTTCAAAACCAAATGAAGAAAAAAGCGATTTTTTAATAAGACTAAATGATAAATGCAATGAAATTTTAGAGGATGAAACCTCCAAATTTGAAGCTAAATTTAAAGCAGAAAAAGAAAAATTAGAAGCTCAAATTCAAAAAGCTCAAATTAAACTTGATAAAGAAAAATCAGATGTTAAATCAAGTGGAATAAACGCAGCTATTAGTATCGGAGGTGCTATTTTAAGTATGTTTTTAGGAAATAAAACTCTTACAAAAACAAATGCTTCAAAAGTTATAACTAGTTCAAAAAGTGCAAATAGAGTTTTAAATGAAAGAAAAGATGTCGCACTTGCAAAAGATGCACTTGAAGCACTTGAAAATAAATTAAATGAGCTTATATTGGAAGAAAGCACGAAACTAAAAGAGCTAAGAGAAAAGTATAATTTAAAAAATTTAGATATTAAAACAACTGAAATTGCAGCTAAAAAAAGTGATATTTTTGATGAAAAAATAGCTCTTTTATGGAAAAGTTAAAATAGTTTTGATAAAATTTTAAGCTTAAAAATTTTAAAGGAAAAACAGTGAACGGATTAATAAATTTCTTAACAAATCCAAATATTATGCTTTATTTGACTGCTTATTTAATAGCCTCAATTCCATTTGGAGTTATTATTGTAAAGTCTCTTTATAGTGTGGATATTACAAAAGAAGGAAGCAAAAGCATTGGAGCAACAAATGTTTATAGAGTTTTAAAAAATATTGATTTAAAAAATGCAAAAAAAATAGCAATTATTACGATAATTTGCGATGTATTAAAAGGCTTTTTGCCTATTATTATTGCCAAATTTGCAGGAGTTGATGAAAATGTTTTATGGATGATGGCAGTAATGGCTGTATTAGGGCATTGTTTTAGTGCATTTTTAAAATTTGAAGGTGGAAAAGGTGTGGCAACAAGCTATGGAGTTTTTGCAGCATTCTTACCAATTGAAGTTGCTTTATCAGTAGTTGTTTGGTTTTTTGTAGGAAAATTTATAAAAGTTTCATCCATTGCATCTCTTAGTGGAATTTTTACCTTTTTAATTCTTTCACTGATAATACATCCACAAATTTTACCAATAAACACACATGCACCAATTATAATAATTGTTTTTATTGTGTTTTATAAACACATTCCAAATATCAAAAGACTTATTTTTAAAGAGGAAAAACAGGTTCTATGATAACTGTTTTAATTGAAAATTTAGAACTTAAAACAATTATTGGAATGCTTGAGTTTGAACGCACTACTACTCAAATGATAAAAATAGATGCAAAATTTCAAGCTCATGAGTTTATCGATTATGCGTTAGCTTGTGAAATTATAGAAAATGAGTTTAATAAAAATAAATTTGTAAAAGTTGAAGATGCTTTAAATTATTTTTGTGATTTTTTTAAAAAAAAATACCCAACAATAAATTATTTTTTTATGAAAATTATAAAAAAAGAAATTTTACAAAATGCAGATGTTGGGGCAATGATAGAAGAAATTTTTTAAGATATATTTAAAAAACTTGAATTTAAGCTTAAATTCTGTTATAATCGCTGAAATAATTTTAAAATTAAGGAAAATATAATGAGAATTTTGATAGTAGAAGATGAAGTTACTCTAAATAAAACAATTGCCGAGGGTTTGCAAGAATTTGGTTATCAAGCAGACTGTGCTGAAAACTTCAAAGATGCTGAGTATTATATCGGCATAAGAAACTATGATTTAGTTCTAGCAGATTGGATGCTTCCTGATGGAGATGGAATTGACCTTATCAACATTATAAAACAAAAATGCCCTAGAACTGCAATTGTAATGCTATCAGCAAAAGAAGATAAAGAAAGTGAAATAAAAGCATTAAAAGCAGGAGCAAGTGATTATGTAAAAAAACCATTTGATTTTGATGTGCTTTTAGCAAGAATTGAAGTTCAACTTAGGTTTGGCGGTACCAATGTAATTCAAATAGGCGAACTTACAATAGACCCAGATGAGGAAAAAATAATTTATAAAGATCAAGAAGTGGAATTAAAAGGGAAACCATTTGAGGTTTTAACTCATCTTGCAAGACACAGTGATCAAATAGTCTCAAAAGAACAACTCCTTGATGCAATCTGGGAGGAACCAGAACTTGTTACTCCAAATGTAATCGAAGTAGCAATAAATCAAATTAGACAAAAAATGGATAAACCTTTAAATATATCAACAATTGAGACTGTAAGAAGACGCGGATATAGATTTTGCTTTCCCAAAAAAGCTTAAGAACTAAATTTATCATTCAGTTAGCATCGGGTTCTTCGATGCTAATTTTAATATTTTCGACTATGCTTTACCACTATATAAAAATAAATATTTTTGAAACAGTGGTACAGGTTCTAAATCAAGAAGCTATAAAATTATCATCTCAAAATATAACCAATAGCTTTAACTTTTACACAAAAGAGCTTGGTCACACACCAATAAATGTAAAAATAATTCAAAATGAAAAAAATCTAAAAAAACCAAAATATACAAGCATAAAAACAGAAGAAAAATCATCTCTTATGCTTGAATATCCCTATAAAAATAGTATTATCATACTTGATACGGACACAACTTTTTATAACAAATTAGTTTCTCAAGTGTTAACTGATATTATTATTATAAATGCGACAATGATATTTTTAATTTTGTTTTTTGCTCTATTTTTATCGAGATCTCTTCTAATTCCTGTTAAACTTCTTTCATCCAAGCTTTCAAAACTTAATGAAATAGCACTTGATCACATAGATGAAAATGAAATTCCATTAGAATTCAAACCTCTTGGAATGGGTATAAATAGGCTTATTGACAGAATTCACACTTTTATAGGATATCAAAAAGAACTTTTTATAGGCATTGCTCATGAATTAAAAACCCCACTAGCTGTTATGAAAACCAAAAATGAAGTTACACTTTTAAAGCCAAGGGAAAATGAAAAATATATAGAAGCTTTAAAAAATAATAATATTTCAATTGATAATATGAATAAAATGATAAGCTCAATTTTAGAAATTGGCAGGCAAGAAGGTGCACAATTTGAAAAGCCTGTTGAAATTGATATTATAAAACTTATAGAAGAAACTTGCTTAAATTTTAAGATATTAGCACAATCAAAAGATAAAGCAATAATTACAAAACTAAAACCAGATGAGTTTTTTATGAGTATTCAACCAAATTTATTTTTACACATTATCCAAAATTTCATTCAAAATGCTATTAAATTTTCACCGCAAAACTCAGCTATTATCATAAAAAGCACTATTTTAGATGATTATTTTAAACTTGATGTTGTTGATGAGGGAATTGGAATAGATGAGAGTTTAGATCTTTTTGCGCCATTTAAACGAAGTGGTAACAAAAGCGGTGCTGGACTTGGCTTATTTTTAGCAAAAGGTGCAGCCGATGCGATGAATGCTCAAATTTCACTTAAAAATAGAAGTGATCAAAAAGGAGTTATTGCAACTATTAAAATTCCAATTTCAAAAACAAGTAAAAAATTAAATAAGGCTTTTAAATGACGAAAAAAGTAGCAGTTATAGACCTTGGCTCAAACTCAGCAAGAATGGTAATTTTTGGAAGAACTAGTAGGCTTGGATTTTACATACTTGGCGAATATAAAATGAAAGTAAGACTTGGTGAAGGAGCCTATGAGCATAGTGGAATTATCCAAGAAGATGCTATGAAAAAATGCTTTGGCGCTTTTGTGGAGTTTAGAAAAATATTAAATAGGTATAAAATTCAAAAAATTCTAGCCGTTGGAACATCAGCCTTAAGAGATGCAAAAAATGCAAATGAGTTTATAAATATGGTTAAAAAGCTTGGCATTAGCCTAAAAGTTGTAGATGGCGATATGGAGGCATACTATGGTGGCTTTGGAGCAGCAAGACTTGTAAAATACCCAGATAATGCAACAACTATTGATATTGGTGGTGGCTCAACAGAACTTGCTAAAATACAAAGTGGAAAAGTTGTAAAAACACTTTCTTTAAATTTAGGAACTGTAAGATTAAAAGAGCTTTTTTATGATAAAGAAAATTTAAATGGACTTGATGAATTTGTTAAAGAGTTAACAGATAAAATTCCCAAAGATTTTCAAAACAATACAATTATCTCAATTGGGGGAAGCTTAAGAGCCATTTCAAATGCAATTATACAAAGAAAGAATTATCCTTTAAAAATGGTTCATGGCTTTTCTTATAATTATGAAAAAGAAAAAAGCTTTATAGAAAAAATTTATTCTGCAAAAATATCAGATTTGGGAAGCTTTTTTATAAAAAAAGATCGTTTTGATACAATAAGAGGCGGAGCTTATATTTTCAAAAAAGTTGCTGATATTTTAAAAGCAAAAGAGATAATTACAAGTGGAGTTGGTGTTAGAGAGGGAGTTTTTTTAACAAATTTAATAGGCAAAAATGCAAAATTTCCTGGAAATTTTAATCCATCTTTAAAAAGCTTACAAGATAGATTTGTAACTCAAAATCGTCCAAATATAACTAAATTTTCAAAAGAGCTTTTTTATACCCTAAAACCACTTCATAAAGTTAGTGAAACTTACATAAATGAACTTTTAACAGCCTCAAAACTCACAGATATTGGAAGAAAAATCGGCTTTTACTCAAAGCATTTAAATGCTAATTTTATTATTTTAAACGCACTTAATTACGGATATACGCATAAAGAAAAAGCCCTAATTGCAACGATAATAAAACAAAATGGCAAAAAAAATATAAGCCAAATTGAATATGAAGAATTAAAAGAATTATTACCCGATGAAAAATCAGTTATTTGGCTAAGTTTTATTTTAAAACTAGCTGCAGTTTTAGACTATAGTGATATAAAAAATGTAAGTCTTAGCTACAAAAATAAAACACTTGAAATTTATGGATTAAAAGAAGATGAATATATAAAAGACACTATTAAAAAAATGCAAAAACCAGGAATTTTTGCAATCACATTTAATTAAAAAGGAATAAAATGCCACTACTTGATAGTTTTAAAGTTGATCACACAAAAATGAAAGCTCCGGGAGTAAGACTTGCAAAAAGTATGAAAACCCCAAAAGGTGATATTATAAGCGTTTATGATTTAAGATTTTGCCTACCAAACAAAGAGATTATGAGCGAAGATGGAACACATACATTAGAGCATCTTTTTGCAGGCTTTATGAGAGAACACCTAAATAGTAAAGATGTTGAGATAATCGATATTTCGCCAATGGGTTGCAGAACTGGTTTTTACATGAGTTTAATAGGAAATCCAAAAATTGATAAAGTTATCAATGCTTGGGAAAATTCAATGAAAGATGTTTTAAATGTATCTTCACAAAGTGATATCCCAGAACTTAATATTTATCAGTGTGGAACTGCTTCTATGCACAGTTTAAAAGAAGCTAAAAAAATAGCTCAAAATGTTTTAAATAAAGGAATTTGCATTATAAACAATGATGAAATTGCTTTAAAAGATATTTAGTTTAAAGAAAAAAATTTATTTTGCTTTTTCCCAAATTAATTTCTTGCCAAAGATAGCCTTGTTGTTTGTAAATTTCGCCCACGAAATTTCCATACACCAAATGCTTGGCTTTAAAGCAAGCGCGTAAGGAAATCTTTTAAAATAAATTTTTTTTTGCTCTTCATTGGCCTTTTTAAACTCGCCTAAAAGTTGAATGCCTTTAATATTTCCAACTATTTTTGTATCAAGATGTATTATTCCTGAGAGAATTGGATTTTTTAAAGCCATTTGAATATGGTTTGTTTTTTCATCTGAAGCAAAAATTAAACTTGAATTTTTTTCATCATAAGCATAAAATGCACTTGCGCAATATGGCTTATTATCAAAACTCACGCAAAAAGATAAAAGGTGCATTTTTTTTACAAATTTATCTATTTCTTCATACAACTTTTTTGCCTTTTTTATAAATTTACTAAATAATAGCAAATTTTTTGTATAATTTAACGAAAATATTAAGGAAATTTAATGGAAAATGTAGAAATTTTAAAACAGATGTTTTTAATGCAACAACGACTAAATGATGAAACAAATGGCAAAAAATGGGAAGAAGGAACCGCACAAAATGGCAAACTCATAAATTGGAAAAGATGTATTTATATGGAGTGTGCTGAACTAATCGATAGCTTTTCATGGAAGCACTGGAAAAGTATAAACCAAAAAGCAAATAGTGAAAATATAAAGATTGAACTAACTGATATTTGGCATTTTATAATGAGCTTAGTATTAGAAAAAGCATATCCGAATAAAAATATTGATGATATTGTAAAAGATATCATTTCAGTTAGTGGATTTAGGGATTTTACACTTGAAGCTTATAGTATGAGCGAGTATAATTTATATGAAATCATTAATGATATTGAGATCATAATACATGAATGCAGTGGTTTTGAGCTTAAAATTCATGAGCTTTTAACTAACTTTTTTAGACTTTCACTTAAATGCGGCTTAAATTTAAATGAGCTTTTCAAAAAATATGTTGGCAAAAATGTGTTAAACAAATTTAGACAAGATCATGGATATCAAAACGGAACTTATGTAAAAATTTGGAATGGCAAAGAAGATAACGAGGTATTAAGTCAAATTTTAAACTCAGGCGTTATAAATATGGATGAAATTTATAAAAAACTTGATGAAAATTATAAAAAAATCAAAAAATAAATTTTAAATATATATCTATAAAAACTACAAAATACAAAAAAGATGTGTTCGCACATCTTTTACACAAAAATAATACAAAATCATAAATATCAATTTTTTTTTAAAAAACTTAGAATTTGCTTGATATTTCAAACTACTTTTAATATTTTGTTTGATACTTAGTATCAATAAATTTTATTATTGACAAATTTTTTTTAATATGATAGAATCTCTTGATTTTGATAATGAAAAGGTTTAATGATGAGACAATATGAAACTTACAAATGCCATAAGTGTGGTAACGAAGTTGAAGTTCAAAAAGTTGGCGGCGGAAAACTAGTATGCTGCGGCGAAGAGATGGAATGCATAACAACTGATTTAACTTCTGTAAATTTGATGAAAGCATTTGCCGGTGAGTCAATGGCTAGAAATAAATATGATTTATATGGAGATTTGGCTAAAGAAGCTGGATATCACGCTATCGCAAAGCATTTTTATGAAGCAGCTGAAAATGAAAAATGGCATGCAAGAGCTGAGCTTAAAAAACATCATGAAATGGCTAATATACCTCTTGATAAAATGGATAAAAACTTACTTGATGCAGCAGCTGGAGAGAGATTTGAACACGAAGAGATGTATCCAGATTTTGCAAAAATAGCTGAAGATGAAGGAAAAAAAGATGTTGCAAGACTTTTTAAAGCTATTGCAAAAGTTGAAGTTGAGCACGAAAGAGAATATTTAGAACTCAAAAAAATGCTTGAAAATGAAGGCTTTTTTGAAAGCGGGGAAGAAGATGTTTGGGTTTGTGAAGTTTGCGGTCATGTTCATCGTGGCAAAAAAGCTCCTGGTGCCTGTCCTTTATGTAAAGCTCCAAAAGAGTATTTTAAAAGAGAATTTTTAGGGTAAAATCAAAAATTTATAATAACATTTAGGAGAAAATACTTCTCCTAAATTTTCTCTTTTTTACCTTAATTAAATTTAAAATCCACAAAGCTTTTTTAAATCCTCATCAATAACTCTTTTGTTCCCTGCCCTATCAACGCTTACATAGGTTACTTCTGCACTTGTTACTGGTATTTTAACAACTTTATTATCTTCATTTAGTCTTTGAACTATAACATCAACTTTTACCCTTATAGATGTTTTTCCAACTCCTATGATTTTTGCATAGCAACTGACTAAGTCTCCAACAAAAACAGGTTCTTTAAAAATAACTTCTTTAAATGAGATAGTTACAACTCTAATTGGTGCAACTTCCCTTGCTGCAACTGCCCCGGCTTTATCTATTTGAGCTAGTATCCATCCGCCAAATATATTTCCAGCAGGATTTGTGTCTCTTGGCATTGCAACTATTTTTATCTTTGGCTCTCCCATATTTTTTAAATCCATAAATTTCCTTTAGTTATAAATTTATTATGATTTTACCAGCTATTTTTAAAGTTTGTTTTAATACTGGTTAATTATATTTCGCTAAAATTTTTCATAAACTTAAAAGGATAGATAATGAATGATTATAAAAAACTATTACAATATTCAGATGAAAATCAAAAAATAATAAACGATTTATATAAAAATCAAGATGATGACTATGTAAAAAAAGCTCTTGAAATTTGTGGTTTTAAAGGAAGCGAGTCTGAAAAAATAGCTGTTTTAAGACGAATTGTTGATCTAAAAACAGACCCTCTTTTAGCTGAGCTAAAAAAGAAAAATTATAGTGAAGATAAAATTTTAAAAATACGCGATGAAATGTATGATTTTGTATCTTTAATACATGAAAACTCTCATAGAAATTTAATCCTAAAAGCTATTGATAATAAAATTTTAAGCGAATTTAACCTAGCTTTAATAAGTGGTGTTCATAAAATAGGTCTTATTATTAATAAAATTCAAAAACAGTGGCAACATTTAGTAATTGATAAAAACTCTAAAATTTTCGCCTCAATGAGCGATCCATTTAAATTTATAGAAAAAAACAAACTTTATCAAAAAACCCCAAGAGGTGATATTTGCGATAGAACTTATGGAGTTGTATTTTTTAATGAAAATAACACAAGTGCTGTTTTAAAAACATATTATGAGTCTTTTTTGGATATGCCAAAACTAATTGAAGAGTTTGAAAATTTAATCCAAACACTATCTCTTGTTGCTATAAACAGTGATGAAAAAGCATATATAGAATATCTTAAAAAACTAAAAATTGCATTTGCATGCACAAATAACTGTGAAGTTATAAAAGTTTGGAGAGATGCTGAAATGGCGTGGATGGATACAAAATCACATCTTCAAATTGGTCATCCACTTGAATACTATGAAGACTTTTACACTCATGCAGTCGCCTTAGAATGGGATATAAGACTAAAAGAAGAAACTACTTATGATGAAAAAGAGATAAAAAAATCAGTTAAAACTAGCTTTGATAATGTTTATAAAAATATTGGCTCAAGCAACCAAATAATGCACTCTATTGTTAATTCAAACATAGATAAAACACAACTTTATATCTCAACTCCAATGATTTATTATGGAGCTGATTTAGAAGGGCTTTTTAGCGCACAAGTTGTGCCAAATGATGAGTTTGTAAGTGCAAACTCGGGCAAAAAAATATTTGCTTTTGTAGATCATGTTTATGAAAGCACAAAGGCAAAACCTTTTATGAAAATAAATGATGAAATTTTTGAAAAAGAGTTTTTAGACTACACACGCGATATTTTATTTAATAAAAAAGAAATTTGGCGTCAAGTTTATGGAGTAAGCACTATAGGGCATGAGTTTGGACATATTTTATTTATAGATGAAGATAGTGAAACTTTAATGAATAAAAGTGGAGTTTTTAAATTTATAGAAGAGTATAAAGCCACAACTGGTGGGCTTATAGCATTTTTTGATAATGAGATTGAAGAGTTAAAACTTCCAGTTTTTGCCGAACTTATAAAAAGAAGTGTTGGGCTTATCTCATGGATGGAAAATGACCCTGTTAAAGCGTATTATTGTGAAGGCTTAATTCATCTAACTCTTCTTTTTGAAAGTAAAGCTTTAAAATTTGATGGTAAAAAGCTAAAGGTTAATTTAGAAAAATATAGTGATTTTAAAGACCTTTGTATAAAAAACTATGAAAATTTAGCAAAAATATATAATGAAAAAGAAGATGCAAATAAGTTTTTATCAAAATTTTGCACACCTTATAAATCAAGCTATTTGCCAATTTGCAAAGATACAAAAGAGTTTGTTACACACTACTTTAATCTTTATAAACAAATTGGCAACGAAGTTTCAGAAGTTAAAGAGTAACTTCTTTGATATCACCTTTTGAAAAGCAAGATTTTATCTCATTTATTTTTTCTGTGGTCTCATCACTTAGTGGAAGCACGATGTGATGACCCTCTTTAAATGAGATAAAATAATTTTCCTTAGTTTTTGCTATCTTATCAAGCGAGTTTAAGCTAAAGATTTCACTAGGCTTTGGTTTTTCATCGTTTGAAAAAGTTATATTATTCTCATCTACATTAAATTTCATTTTAATTTTAGATTCTGGTAAATTATCTGATTTGATAAGTTCTTTATTGCAAATTTTTCTATAATATTTTGGAAAAAATATTAACCATAAAATAGCCAAAACTAAAGAAGTCAAACTTAAAATAGGAACCGTTTTTAAAAGACCATCTAAAATAAGACCAACAACAATAAACTCAAATGGCACAGCATAAAAGCTCATCATCTTTTGTCTTTTTGCTTTTTTACTGTGGAGTATCATAAATTTTCTTAAATTTCCAACATCTTTATTTGTAATTATTACTTCCATTTTTTTCCTTAAATTTTATAAATTTTGACTATTTTATCAAATTTTCTTAATTTATTTCATTAATTTCGCTAAAATCTTAAATTTACAAATAAAAATAATTTTTATATAAAAAATGTTAGGAAAGATATGCGAAAACTTTTTAACATAACAGGCTTTTTGCCTTTTATTGTAGTTCTTTTTATAAATGCAGTGGTTGATCTAGGACACAAAATTACCATTCAAAATATCTTAGTTAAAAGCTATTCTGGTGATATTTTAATAGCTCTTACTGCAATTGTAAATTTACTCATCCTACTTCCTTATATTTCACTATTTTCAATATCTGGATTTTTAAACGATAAATTTTCACGCACTAAAATTTCAAGAGTTGCAGCGGCTATTACCATTATTTTTACATTTTTAATAACAATTGCTTATTTTAATGGCTGGTTTTATTTTGCATTTTTCATGACTTTGCTTTTAGCTGTTCAAAGTGCGATTTTTTCTACTGCTAAATACGCTCTTATAAAACAAATTGCAAAAAAAGAAAATATTGCTCTAGCAAATAGCGTAGTGGAATCTGCCACAATTATTGCTATTTTGCTCTCATCTTTAATTTTTTCTATAATTTTTGAAAAATTTGTAGTTATTGCTGATAGTCCAGGAAAGATGATGAGTTCTGTTTGGTTTATAGGAATAATTTTATTTATTTTTACATGTTTAGAAACATATTTTGCATTTAAAATTCCATATTTTGAAGCTGGCGATAAGAAAAGTGAGTTTAAAATTAAAAAATATATAACTTTTGGATATCTAAAAGAAAATTTAACGCTAATTTTTAAAAACAAAAACATCTTATTAAGCGTGCTTGGAGTTTCTGTTTTTTGGGCATTAGCTCAGCTTATAATAGCAGTTTTTCCAAGGCATTATAAAGATATTATAGATGATAATGTTGCAATAATTCAAATAATTTTAGCAAGCAGTACAATCGGAATAGTGTTTGGAGCACTATTTTCAGGTTACTTATCTAAAAAAAGAGTAGAACTTGGGATAGTTTGCATCTCGTCTTTTGGACTTTTTGTTATGCTTGTGCTTTTTGCAAGTGTAAATTCTATCTTTTTAATGTTTTTAACAGCTATTTTATTTGGCTTTATGGGTGGGGCTTTTATAATCCCTTTAAATGCAAATATTCAACTAAATGCAGGAAAGGAAAATGCGGGTAAGATAATGGCAGGAAGTAACTTTATACAAAACATTTTTATGGTTATATTTTTATTTTTAGCGATATTTTGCGCATATTTTAGTATAAACTCAAAAAATATTTTTTATTTAGCAAGTTTAAGTGCGCTATTTTGCTCAATAATTTCATTTTTTATTCTACCAAATTTAACTTTAAGGCTTTTTGTGATGCCTTTTTTTAAGCTTTTTTATAAAGTAAGAATTAAAGGCGTTATACCACAAAATGGTGGGGTCTTAATGCTTGGAAATCATTTAAGCTTTATAGATTGGGCATTAATACAAATTGCAGTTAATAGAAAAATTAAATTTGTAATGCATGTAAGCTTTTATGAAAAACTCCATTTAAAGTGGTTTTTTAATACTTTTGATGTTATAAGAGTTGGAAAAGGCACAAATAAACATGCTATGAACCAAATACAAACCGCGCTTAAAAATGGCGAAGTTGTGGCGATGTTTGTAGAAGGTCACATAACTCAAAACTCCAATTTAAATGTTTTTAAAAAAGGCTATATGCTTGCCATAAAAGATACAGGTGCTAAAATAGTTGCTTTTCATATAAGGGGTTTTTGGGGTTCATTTTTTTCAAGAGCTGATATTAGCTATAAGAAAAAAACATTTAAAAGAAGAGTTTTAAATATAGCTTTTAGCCAGCCCCTAGACTCACAAATTTCACCAAGCAATCTAAAAAAAGAGGTTATAAAACTATCTTATTTTAACCTTGGGGATTATCTAGATTTACAAAAGCCACTTCAATATGAATGGCTAAAATGGGTAAAAAGAACTCCGCTTCATGCTTCTATGGTTGATTTTAGTGCTAAAACTTTATCAAATTTCAAAGTACTTGTTGGAGTGCTTTTGTTCGCAAAAAAACTTAACTTAAAAGATGAAGAAAATATAGGAATTTTACTTCCATCATCAAACGCTTGTGCGATAATCAACCTCACACTTCTTACACAAAAAAAAGTAATTGTAAATTTAAACTACACATCAAACACAAACTCTTTGCAAAATTGTTTAGAGAACGCAGGCATTAAAACCATTTTAACTTCAAAAAAGTTTATAGAAAAATTAAATGCAAGAGAGATAAATTTTAACGCACAAATAATACAGAAATTCTTTTATTTAGAAGATTTAAAAATTAAAAAATTTGATAAAATAAGAGCTATTGCTAAAGCAATTCTACCTAAAATTTTAATTGAAAAATTATATTTTAAAAAAGCAAACTTAGATGACACAGCAGCAATTATTTATAGTAGTGGAAGCGAAGGCGAGCCAAAAGGCATAGTTTTAACGCATAAAAATTTGCTTACAAATATCGTTCAAGTAAGTGATCTTTTAGGAAGAGCAAATATCCAAGTTATGCTTTCAAGTCTTCCTGTTTTTCACTCTTTTGGACTTACTTTAACTACGCTTTATCCACTTTATTCAAATTTAAAAAGCGTTTTTGTAGCTGATCCAACAGATGGATTTACTCTTGGTACAATGCTTCAAAAACATAAAGCAGAAGTTATATTTGGCACATCTACATTTTTTAGACTTTATACTAAAAATAAAAAAGTAACAAAAGAGATGTTTGAAAGTATCAAATACGCAGTAGCAGGCGGGGAAAAGCTTAACTTAAATACAAAAAGTGAATTTGAAGAAAAATTTGATAAAGAAATTTTAGAAGGTTATGGCACAACAGAAACTTCACCCGTAATTAGTGTAAATTTGCCAAATGAGATAAAAGATGGAAAAGTGCAAATTTTCAATAAAAAGGGAAGTGTTGGAATGTCACTAAATGGAACTATTGTAAAGATAGTAGATCCAGATACCCTAAAAGAACTTGAAGATTATGAAAACGGTCTTATTTTAGTAAGCGGACATCAAGTTATGAAAGGCTACTTTAACAAAACTAGCGATGTTTTAGTTGAAATAGATGGGATAAAATACTACAAAACAGGCGATATAGGATACTTAGATCAAGATTATTTTATATATATAACAGATAGGATATCTCGTTTTGCAAAACTTGGTGGTGAGATGATAAGTCTTTCAATGGTTGAAAATGCAATTCACGAAGTATTGTGCGATGATGATATTATAAGTGTTACAAATTTAAAAGATGATAAAAAAGGCGAAAAAATAGTACTACTTTATGAGGGCGAAAAAAGTATTGATGAAATAAAAGAGTTGATAAAAGACTCACATCTAAATGCTCTTATGAGACCAAGTGTTATTTATAAAGTAGAAAAAATTCCAGTCCTAGGAACAGGAAAGGTAAATTTTAAAGGCGCTAAAGATTTAGCCTTACAACTTGATAAGCAAGATTAAGATATAAAAATAAAAGAGTAAATTTGTAAAGATGAGGGCAAAAGCCCTCTTAGTTATATTGCTTTTTTAGTTAGCTTTATTTTTGCCATACCGATAAATAAGCAAACAACACCCGGTATCATCCACTCAAGACTTTGATCATACAGTGGTAAAAGTCTACACAAATCAACCAAACCTGGTATTGCAATATTAAAACTTCTATCAAAAGTTCCAATTAAGCTTATCACTAAAACAACATAAATAACTAAAGAATAAGTAAATTTATCCTCATTTAACTTATTGTTTAATAAAGATAAAACTATTAAAGAAAGTGCTAGTGGATAAATAATGCCTAAAAATGGCACCGCATAATTAATAATCGCAGTAAGACCAACATTTGCCATAAGTGAACTTATAACAGACCAAATGATTATCCAATGTTTATACTTAATCTTTGTAATTGTTATAAAATACTCGCTTATTGCACAAGTAAGACCAACAGTTGTTGTCAAACAAGCTAAAAACATTGCTAAACCAAATATTATAATGCCATATTTTCCAAACCAATACTCAGTTGCTATTGCTAAAATTTCAGCCCCATTTTTAGGATCTTGCTTAAACAAACCTACTGCTGCACCTGCACTTGCACCAATATATGAAAGCATCATATAAATTATCATCAAAATAAGTCCTGCCAAAAGGCCTGCTTTTATGGTTGCACTTACTATTTTTTCATTATCTTTTATGCCAATTCTTTTAAAAGTAAGCAAAATAACAAGTCCAAAACTAAGGCTTGCCAAAGCATCCATTGTCTGATAGCCTTCTAAAATACCAGTAGTTATAGGATGAGCTGCATAACTTCCTTTTGCTTCTAAAAATGAAGAACTGTGAAGTGGATCAATAATAGAAACAGCAAATAAAACAAGTATCAAAATAAGTAAAATAGGAGTTAAAATTTTACCCAATGTTGATATCATTTTTGTTGGATTTCTTGAAAGAGCCCAATTTACTATAAAATAACTTATAGAGTACAAAAATAAAGGTATAAAACTGGCTTGTAAGCCTTGTGATAAAAATGGTTTAATAGCAAGCTCAAAAGGCATATTTGCAGCCCTTGGAATAGCAAAAAATGGTCCAATTATAAGAAGTAAAAATATTGAAAAAATTAGTGCAAATTTAGGTGAAATTCTTTGTGCAAGATTATGAAGTCCATTTGACTTTGCAACTGCTGCAATACCTAAAATAGGAAATAAAACAGCTGTTAAGCAAAATGCAATTATTGCAATTGGAGTTTGCTCTCCCGCAAGATTACCCAAAAATGGTGGAAATATAAAATTTCCAGCACCAAAAAACATAGAAAAAAGCGTAAGCCCAACTACTAAAAAGCTCCTAAACGATATCTCTTTCATACAAAAACCTTTATTTGACTTTTAGTAATAATATAGCAATTTAATTAAATTTATATAAAATTACTAAAAATTTTAAAACTATGCAAAATTTATGTTACAAATTTACAATAATCTGAAATTGTACTTAAATTTAACTAAATTTAAGCTTTTATTCTCAAATTCTTAAGTGCTTTAATTCTCTCTTCTGTGCTTGGGTGAGTTCTAAATAAAGATGAAAAGTTACTTTTGCCACTCAGTGGATTTACAATAAACATATGAGCACTGCTTGGATCTGCGTTTTTAAGAGGATTTTTAGAATAGCTTTCAAGCTTAGAAAGTGCTTTTATAAGTCCGTTTGGATTTGAAGTAAGCTCAGCTGAACCACGATCGGCCTCAAACTCTCTACTTCTTGAAATTGCAAGCTGAATAATAGTAGCAGCAAGTGGAGCAATAACAGCAAGAGCGATTAAAACAACAATATTTGATCTATTTGAGTTTTTACTATTGCCTCCAAACATAGCTCCCATTTTTGCAACATTTGCTAAAATTGCGATTGCCCCTGCAAAAACAGCTGCAATTGAACCAGTTAAAATATCATAATGCTTTACATGACTTAACTCATGAGCAATAACAGCTTCAATCTCTTCTTCGCTCATTAAATTTAAAAGACCTTCAGTTACTGCAACAACAGCATGCTTTGGGTTTCTTCCAGTTGCAAACGCATTTGGAGTAGAATCAGGAATAATGCAAATTTTAGGAAGTGGTAAATTTCCTTTTTTACAAAGCTTTTCAACTATATCATAAAGACCAGATGCATTTTGTTTAGTTACTAAAACTGCATTATAGTGTTTTAAAACTATCTTATCACTAAAAAAATAACTAAAAAAATTTGTTGCACAAGCTATTAAAAATGCAATTACCATACCGCCTTGACCACCGATTGCATAGCCAATTATCATGAATAAAAGCATTAAAACAATCATTAAAATAGAAGTTTTTATTATTTGCATAAATTTATCCTTTAAATTTAGTATTTATATTTTACACTAAAAATATAAATTTGTCTTTTATAAATTTTTATTCTTTGTAAAGCTATCAAATTCTTTAGCTACTAATCTATATCTATTTTTAGTATCATCACTGCTTTTTTGTTTTATGCATTCATTTTTTATAAATCCATCAACTATGCATTTTAAAGAATACTTCTTTTCAATTTTTACATTATCATAAGTATTATTAGTATTTTAATAGTATTCTAGATTTAAACTTTCATTATTCAAACATTCTGGCTTATAAAAATTAGCAACCACAAACTTAAAATTTTTTTATACTCTTTGTAATCAATAAAAATTTTACTATTATTTGATGAATTTTTAATGTAATTTATATAGCTTTTAAAACTATTGAATGACTTCTTAGTTTTAGTTATATTTGAATTTGAAATTTTATCAATAGTTGATTTTATTTTTATATCTAAAGCTTTTGCAAATAAAATATCATCTGTAAAAAGAGAGTATTTAATAGTTATAATTTTTCCATCTTTGTAAGCTTTATCAAAATAATAATAACTTGGTCTATTTTTTACTTTTGTTATATTATTAGAAGTCATTTTTAACTCCTAATTTTAAAACCATTTTATGTAACAAAACGCCATATTTTATGTAACATCTTGAAATTTCATAAAAAATAGATAAAATTTGATGATTTTTAGAAGTTAAGATATTAACGATATTATCGTTATTTATAAGTGCTTTTAGATAGTATAAATGGCCGGGAAATAGGGATTCGAACCCCAGGAGGTGTGACCCTCAACGGTTTTCAAGACCGCCGCTTTCGACCGCTCAGCCATTTCCCGAACTATTCAGTTTTTTCTGAGACCCACTCTGCTCCATCATGGACTTTATCTTTTGTCCATTCAACATTTTGTTTAGTATCACTCTTAACACCATGCCAAGTGCTAGAACAACCTGTTAAAAACAATAACGTTATAAATGCAGATAAAATAAATCTCATAACTTTTCCTTTATTTGTTGGAGGCGACACTCGGATTTGAACCGAGGATCAGAGCTTTGCAGGCTCCTGCCTTAGCCACTTGGCTATGTCGCCTTGCAACGCTAATGGTGCCCAGAGCCGGACTTGAACCGGCACGGAAAAAACTTCCGAGGGATTTTAAGTCCCTTGCGTCTACCATTCCGCCACCTGGGCAAAACACCTTAATGGAGCGGGAAACGAGATTCGAACTCGCGACCCCAACCTTGGCAAGGTTGTGCTCTACCCCTGAGCTATTCCCGCATTTTTAAAACTGAATTGAAATAATACCAAATTTAAACTTAAAAATTTATTTATTTTGCAAATTTTTTTATTTTTTTATATTAAAGGATATTATAAGAAATTTTAAGTAGAATTATGTCTTAAAATATTTGGGGGCATAGCTCAGCTGGGAGAGCGCTTGAATGGCATTCAAGAGGTCGGCAGTTCGATCCTGCTTGTCTCCACCATTTAGTTTCTTAATCTATCTTTTCAAAAAGAAGATATAAAAACCCACCCCAACCTATTATAAGCAAGATAAAATAAAATATGTGTGAGTAAAAACCACTTCCTTTAATGCTTTTATTTGTATCTTTATCGTCTTTTTCTTCATATTTTTTTTCTAAATATTCTTTAAAAAACTGATTTTCTAGGATAAAATTTTGTATCTCTTCAGAGCTTTTAAAATTATTGTTTTCTAGGATGTAAAGCATATCATACTTTTGACATGCTTCATCTAAATTTGAAAAATCTTTTTTTAAATCATATTTTAAAATTTGAATTTGTCTTATTATGTTTTTATCAACCATATCTAAATTTAAAGCTATTGCTTCATAGTTAAAGCACTTTAGATTTAAATAGTAATTGATTTTTTCATCCAAAAGTTCTAGTAAAATCTCTATATTTTCACCACTTAAAATGATATTTTTTGCAAAATTTGCAAAATCTTGACATTTTTTTATTTCCACATCTTTTTGCGATAAAATATCTTCAAAACTTCTCAAAATAAAACCTTTTCACAATTTTAATGATATTATAGCAAATTTACTCTTCTTTTTTGCCTGTAAATTTATCTATTATTTTTTTTCCTATTTCACTTTGATTTAAACCCTCAAGCATTGAAGCTAAATTTGTACCACCTTTTGAACTTAAAACATCTCCTATTTTATTTACTCCACTTGCAACATTTCCTTCATTTGCAATAATTTTAAGATCTGCATTGCTTAATGCTTTTGCTTGCTCAAGCCCGATATCCCTATTAGCTTCAATTTGTTTTATAGAGATTAAATAAGTTTGATATCCCTCATTTTCTCCAATTTCTCTTGCAAGCTCTATTTGAGCATTTACAGGAGCTAACTCTTTAAGCCTTAAAGCCTCAGCTTCAGCTGAGCCTATTTTAAGAGTTCCTTGGGCTTCCTTATCTTTCATCTCTAAAAGAGCTGCTGCTGCGAGAAATTGCTTTTCTTTATCACCTTGAGCAACTAAAATCTGATTTTCTTTTATGGCTTCTGCATCTTTGATTTTAGCATTTTTTCTAGCTTCAGCATCGATTTCAATTTTTCTTTGATCTTGCTCGGCCCTAACTATTTCAACTTGTTTTTTAATCTCAGCTTCTTTTACATCTTTTACTCTAACTACTTCCATCTCTTTTTCTTTTGTGATTTTTTCTTGATCTTTTATAAGCTGATTTGCAAGTTCTTTTGAAATAGCTACCTCTCTTTCGTTTTCAACGGTTTTTAATCCAACTATTTTATTGGCATCTTGTTGTTTTACCTCTGTTACTTGAACAGCTTCAATTTCTGCTATTTGAGCTAACTTTAAGTTGTTTGCAACCTCTATTCTACTTTCTTTTTCAATTTCTGATTTTTTCTTCTCCATTATGTTGAATATAACTTTACTTCCGCTACTATCTCTAATATCCATTAATTCTATATTTTTAACAGGTTCTATTCCCCAGCTTTGAAGCTGAATTTTAACTGCTTTTGTAAAATCATCCCCAAGCTCAGATCTAATTTGCAAAATATCTTCTAGTGCTCTACTTGATAAAATACTTCTAATTGAGCCTTGAATAATATTTGTAAGTTGGATTTGTAAATCTTCGAAACTTTCCACTCTTTGAGCTGCCAAATTTGAATCTTCTATCCTAAAAAAAGCTGTGATATCCACAACAAAAGGAAGTCTTCCTAAATCATAAGCTTCATAATCATCTATTTTTATAGCAAAAACAGAAACCGGTAAAACTATCTTTGTTATACCAAAAATCGGCACCCAGCTAGGAAACTCATAATAAGTATTTCCATTTCCTGTATCTTTTCCATAGCTTACTGTTTTATTTGAACTTTGAACTATGTGAACTTCATTTGTCTCAACAACTCGTCTAAAAAACAGTGGGATTATAATACAAAGTGCAATAACAACTGCAATTATGCCCAAAAATATGTTTAAAACCATAACTCTTCCTTTTGAAATAGAAATAATAAAATTATATCTTAATATTTGTTATAGAAGTATAAAATTTATAATGATTATTAAATATATTGATTTATAAAAATTTATAGGGTAAAATTTTCAAAAATTTATATTTAGAATTGATATGGCTTTGGGATTTTATGAATATTATTAAAACAATAACTTACGAAATAAATAAAATATTAGAAATAAATAAAGATGATTCAACTTGGCATCTTGCATTTTTTACAGGTTTTTGCATGTCGGCTCCACTTTTAGTAGGGGCTTTTTTAAACAATATGCATTTAGCAGTTATTAGCTCAATGGGTACAATGCTTTTTTTATATACTCCAAAAACACCGCTTTATCATAGAATGATAGTTTTAATGGCTTGTGGATTTGGTTTTATAGTGAGTTTTATCTTTGGAGGATTAGCACATTTCTCACTACATATAAGCCCAATTGTTTTATGTGTTTTAACCATAATTGTAACAATGACTGTGAGATTTTATCAATTATCAAACCCTGGAAATTTCTTCTTTATAATGATTGCTACGATATCTATCTTTTTACCTTTTAAGACATCACAGCTTATAGAAGTTAGTGGATATTTTGTCTTAGGGACTATTTGGGCTGTAATAGTTGCCTTTATATATAGTTTATTAACTGCAAAAATTTTGAAAATAGAAGAGATTAAAAAAATAAAATATGATGGTTTTGATAATGTAGTTGTTGATAGTGTGATAATTGGATTTTTTGTTGGATTTAGTATTTTAATAGCACAAATAATAGGCATTGAAAGAGCATATTGGGTGCCAATTTCTACACTAGCAATCCTACAAGGAATGACTTTAAGAAGCAAATGGACAAGACAAATTCATAGAATTTTGGGAACAGCAATAGGAATAGCCTTAGTATATTTTTTGCTGCGTTTAAATTTAAATAGCCTACAAATTGCAATTTTAATAGGTGTTCTTGGCTTTTTAGCACAACTTACAATCACTAAACACTATGGTGTAGCGACAATTTTTATAACTCCGATGACTGTTTATATGGCTGAAATGAGTGGAGTAATAAGTGGTGGAGCAACAACTTTAATTGTGGCAAGGCTTGAAGATATTATTCTAGGAAGTATAATTGGTTTTATTGGTGGAATTTGTTTACACAATCTTAAATTTAGAAAAATAATAATAAAAACAATTTACTTTTTTATAAATTTACTTCCTTCTAGCAAGCAAGATTGTGCAGCTTAATATCATTATAAAACCAATACAGTCTAAAAATACATACCTTTGCCCTAAAAACAGATAAATAAAAAAAGCTGATGCAACAGGCTCAATGGCTGCTAATAAACTAGTCTTTGTTGGGCCTAAAATACTTAATCCTTTCATATAAAAACTAAATGAAATAATAGTTCCAAAAAACACAGTTCCAAATATAGCAAAAAGCCCATCTATATCTTTTACTCCGTGATGAATCCAGTTTTTATTTATCAATGCAGCTAAAATGCCACCTATTATAAGTCCATAAGAAAGAGTTGTTAAAATACCATATTTTTTATTTATATTTATTGGAGTTATGCTATAAACTAAAATACAAAGTGCTGAAATTAACCCAAAAAAAATAGCTTCTTTTGGTATAGCAAAATCAAATTTTAGATGAGTTGCTAAAATAAAAACACCTCCCATAACAAGAAAAAGTGATAGAATTTCGAGTTTTGTAGGAAATTTTTTGTTTATAACTGCCATATAGATCATAATAAAAGCTGGAGATGTGTATTGTAAAATAATTGCAATTGCAGCATTGCTTAATTTTATGCTTAAAAAATAAGTATATTGACATAAAAAAAGTCCAAAAATAGCATAAAATATTAAAATAAAAAAATCTTTTTTATCACTAAAAATTAAAAAAATATCTCTTTTTTGATTTTTAAGTGCTAGGAAAAACAAAAATATTCCACTTGCCAAAAGCCTCACTACAACCAACCACTCGGCTGAAACTTTTTTTATATCAAATAGATACTGCCCACAAGCAGATGAAAGTCCCCAAAAAATAGCACTAAAAATAGTAAAAAAATCCCGCCATAAAACTATGCATTTATCATCCTAACATACTAAGCATTATAGCGGAATTTGAGCTTATTTAGCAGCCTCTAGGACCACATCCTAAGTTTAAAGCTTTTATCACTCCATCATAATCAGGCTCTTTTGTAATCTCGCTAACTACTTCTTTATAAATAATTTTTGAGTCTTTATCAATAACAAAAATAGCTCTTGCAAGAAGTCCTTTTAAGGCACCACTGTCTATTAAAACTCCATATTTTTTACCAAATTCTTTACATCTAAAATCACTTAATGTATTAATGTTTTTAATATTTTCAGCCCCACAAAATCTACCTAGCGCAAAAGGTAAGTCCATTGAAACAACACTGAAATTTACATTTTTTAAATTTGCCATTTTTTCATTAAATTTTTTAGTTTCCAAAGCACAAACGCCTGTATCAAGGGATGGAACGGTTGCAATAACTTGAATTTTATCACTTGATCCACCAACTTTTATGGTTTTTAAATCTTGGTTAACTAACTCAACTTCTGGAGCAAAATCCCCTACACTTAGCTCATCTTCAATCAACTTAACATTTTCGCCATTTAAAGTAACTTTACTCATAATTTCTCCTTAAATAAATTTGGCATATTATAACTTTTTGGTGTTAATAAAAATGTAATTTTTTATTTATTTTTATTCTTTCTTTTTTGCAGGAGTAGAATTTGTTAAAATATCATGTAGATTTAATCTGTCTTTTCTAAAAAAACACATTAATATCCCAAATAAAAAAGTGGCTCCAAAAATAAAAATAAGATATCTTACAAAAGCTCTAAAAAAACCTATTTTCTTACCAGTTTTTATATCTATTAAATAAATTTCTTGTGATTTATAGCCAGGAGTTTGAGCTTTTAAACTAAAGAAAAGCGAAGTTATAATCCCGTAAACAAGCCAAACTAACAAAATAGCTATTTGATTTTTTTGAAAATTTTCCTTTGAACCCAAAATGGCATAGGTAGTAAAATATAAAAGCGGCATAGAAATTAGAAATATATCTATAATAAAAGCTTTTATTCTTAAAAAGACAGGTGCAATAACAGCTTTTTGTTTAGCCATTTTGCACCATTTTAAAATTTATCATACTTTTAAAAGTTCAGCTTCTTTTTGTTTTAAAACATCATCAACTTTATTATTAAAGTTATCGGTGATTTTTTGAACTTCATCATGAGCTTTTTTTGCATCATCTTCTGAGATTTCTTTTTCTATTTTTTTAATCTCATCGTTTGCATCTTTTCTAGCATTTCTTATACTAACTTTTGCTTTTTCACCCATTGCTTTTGATCTTTTAACATTTTCTTGTCTTTGTTCAGTTGTCATCGATGGGAAAAATAATTTTATGCACTCACCATCATTATTTGGATTTACACCAATATTTGCAGCTTGAATAGCTGTTTCAATAGTCTTTAACATCGGTTTTTCCCAAGGAGTTACGGTTATTGTCATCGCATCGGTTGCTAAAACAGTAGCTACTTGATTTAGTGGAGTTTGATTTCCATAGTAATCAACATAAATATTATCAAGTACATTAACGGTTACTTTTCCAGTTCTTAGAGTTAGGAAATCTTTTTTCAAAGACTCAATTGCTTTTTTAGAAGCTTCTTCTTGTGTTTTATAAATTTTATCTAACATATTTATCCTTTATAATTTCGCCGTTTTAATTTACCTTAGGAGCCTCAGGAACTGCTTTAGTCTCTGGAACTTCATTTGTTTGGGCAGGAATTTGAAGGGATTTTGTATCAATACTATCTATTACTGATTTTGAATTGCTTTTTTGATAATAATATCCTAAAGCCAAAGTATTTAAAATAAATAAAATTCCCATAACAACTGTAAATTTAGCTAAAAACCCACCAGCACCTTTTGCGCCAAATAAACTCTCATTACTTCCACTATAAACTCCAAGTCCCATTGATGAGCTTTTTTGAAGTAAGATGGCTATGGTAAGTATTACAGTTAGTACAAATTGTAAAACTAATAAAATTGTTGTCAAATTTAATCCTTTTGTTTTTATTAACCTTTAATTATACACAAAAAAATATAAATTTTTAGTTAAATTTAACCATTTTTCTTTGCAAAGTCTTTCATAAAGCCAACTAAAGTCTCAACATTTTCATAAGTTATAGCATTATAAATAGAAGCTCTAATACCTCCCAAATGCCTATGACCTTTAAGTCCCATCATATTATTTTCTAGAGCTTCGGAAACAAATTTTTTCTCAAGCTCTTCACCTTTTATAATGTTAAAACTTACATTCATCAAAGACCTTGAATCTTTCTTTGCATGACCTTTATAAAAGTCGCTCATTTCATCAATTGCAGAGTATAAAAGTGCGGCTTTCTTCTCATTTTTTTCATTAACTGCTTTTAAGCCACCTTCTTTAATAAGCTTTTCAAGCATTAAATTTAACATATATATTCCAAAAGTATTTGGAGTATTACTCATAGAATTTGCATCAATTTGAGTTTTATATCTTAAAATATTTGGAACATTACTTGCAACTCTATTTGCTAAATCTTTTCTGATGACAACTAATGTAACGCCTGCTGGGCCACCATTTTTTTGAATTCCACCATAAAAAAGACCAATGTTTTTTGTATCAATTTCTCTTGAAAAAAGATCACTTGAACTATCTATGACTAGCAAAGATTTTGTTTTTGGAAACTCTTTATATTGTGTTCCATAAATAGTGTTGTTTGAACAAATATAAGTATAATCAGCATCCTGGCTAAGTTCAGGAATTTTTGGAATTCTATCAAAATTTGTATCTTCGCTGCTTGCTACAACCTTATAATTTATTCCTAAAATTTCAGCTTCTTTTATCGCTTTTTTAGTCCAAACGCCTGTATTTATATACTCACATACTTTACCTGTACTTAAATTCATAGGAATTTGGGCAAACTGAAGGCTTGCACCGCCTTGCAAAAATAAAACTGCATAATCATCATTAAAGCCATAAAGCTCTTTTACTCTTTTTTCAGCACTATTTATAACATCATCAAAAACTGCACTTCTGTGCGATACTTCCATTATAGAAAATCCCTTATTTTGATAGCTTAAAAGCTCATCTTGTGCTGTTTTTAAAACATCTAGTGGTATTGTGCTTGGACCTGCACTAAAATTTATAACTCTATTCAAAACCTCTCCTTTTTTGTTAAATTATTTAAATAATAGTTGCTTTTTTGCTTGTTGTTTGTGAGTATAACGTTATTATATCACCATTTTCAAGATCATTTAAAGAGATATTTTTACCATCTTTTTGAACTTGAATTAAATTTTTAGTAATGCTAAAAAAATGATTTTTTTCCTCTAAAAGTGCTTTTTTTATAGCTAAATCACTTTCAAATTTTGAAATTTTGCCTTGAATTGCAAAATTTAATTTATGCTCTATATCTTTCAGGTTTGTAAAGCTCATCTCTATTTTTGAATTAAGTGCTATTTTTTTAAAACTTAATTCCAAATTTAAAACTTTATTTTTAGCATTTAAAAAACGCTCTTTTATTGCTTTTTTTAAATTTGTCTCAAAATTATCTATTTTTTGAATAAGTTCATTTTTATCAGGAAGTAAATCAATCATTGATGCCGTTGGTGTAATACTTCTATGATCAGCCACAAAATCACTTATGCTAAAATCTATTTCATGCCCAACAGCTGAAATTATAGGAGTTTTTGCCTCAAATATTGCTCTTGCTAAACCCTCATCATTAAAACACCATAAATCCTCTTTGCTTCCACCGCCTCTTGCTAAAACTATCGCATCATATCCTACTAAATCGGCTTTTTTTAAAGCTTTTATAAGATCATTTGCTGCTAAATTTCCTTGAACTAAGGAGTTGTAAAAATAAAGCTTGCAAAGATCAAATCTAGCTTTTGCAGTTTTTATAATGTCTTCATAAGCAGCTGATCCAATACTTGTAATAACGGCAATTTTACTTGGAAATTTAGGAAGTGGTTTTTTATAATCTTGGCTAAAAAGCCCTTCTTTTAAAAGTTTTTCTTTTAATTCTAAAAAAGCTTTTTCTAAATCACCAGTTCCTGCTTCTTTCATGGATTTTACAATAAGTTGGTATCTACCACTTTCTTTATAAATACTTGCACTTGCCTCTAAAATAACCTCATCACCGTCTTTTGGATCAAATTTGACAAGCTGGTTATTAAATCTAAACATTGCACAAGACACAGATGCATCTTTGTCTTTTAGGGTAAAATACCAATGCCCTGATGAATGCTTTGTAATGCGTGAAATTTCACCCTTTACATTCAAATTTGATAAATTAAGCTCAAGTAAAGTTTTAGCCTGTTCATTTAGCTCAGATACACTTATAATCATAAATCTTTTACTTTTTTAACAATAAATAATGTAGAAATATCAAAGCTATAACTTTTTACAAGCTCGCTTTCAAAACCTGCGCCATTAAGCTCCCTTACAAAGCTTTCTTTATCTAAAAAATTCTCTATCGAATCAGGTAAATACTCATAAGCCTCTTTGTTTTTAGAAATAAATCCTCCAACTTTCGGGAGTATTTTTGAAACATAAAAATCCCTTACCTTTGATATAATTCCATTTTTATTAGGTTTTGCAAACTCTAAAACAACCAAATACCCACCAATTTTTAAAATACGGTTGAACTCTTCTAGAGCTTTTACTCTTTCAACAACATTTCTTATACCATAGCTTATACTTATAACATCTACACTTTTATCTTCTAGGGTTGTATTTGCTGCATCGGCTTGTATAAATTTAAAATTTGGAAATTTAGTTTTGGCAACCTCAAGCATTCCACTACTTGGATCAATACCTATTAAAGAAGTTATATTTGCATTATAACCTTTTGACATATCACTCCAAAGTCTCATCATATCGCCTGTTCCACAAGCAACATCAGCTATACTTAAATCATTATTTATGAACTTTGCTAAAATTGCAGCACAAGCTTCTTTTCTCCAGCTTTCATCTATGCCAAAACTCATAGCTTTATTTGCTTTATCATATGTTGGAGCTATCTTGTTAAACATATCAATGATTTTATTTTGATTTTTCATAAATTTCCTTTTTATAATATACTTTTAAAACTTTAGAAGATCTTCTAGCCTCATCTATAAATTTTGATTTTTCGTCTATTAGTTTGCTTCTTAGTTCAAACATAAAAACTGAAATTTCGTCTTTTTGTTCTTTCAAAAAAGCTTTATTTTCACCTTTGTCATATAAATTTATTATTTCACACCAACTATTTCTATCATATAAATCATCAAGACGAATACTTAGCTTCAAAACCTCTTTGTATATTTTTTTTATTATTTTAATATCAAAAACCAAATAAAAGCTTTTTAATAAAGATTTTAAACTGTCAATAAAAATTTTAAACTCAAAAAATTCACTGTTTAAAGACTCACTTGATAATTTATTAAATTTTTTCTGAACTAAAACAAGATTAAATCTTATTTTTCTAGCTGCAAATTCCTTAAGAATTTTACTATCTTTTTTATAAAAACCATTAAAATCCTCTAAGAAAATCTCATAATTAAAATCTTTTTTGAAACCAAAAAACTCATTTTTATTTTTTAAAACAAACTCTAAACTATTAATTGTTTTTTTAGAGTAACTTATAGTTTTAAAATAATCAATCAAGCTTTTAAATTTATAAATTTCATCTATGTTATCTAAATTTTGCTTTAACAAATTTTGCAAATTTGTAAAAATTTCATTATCTATAATGTCCTTAAATTCATTTAAAAGTGATGAAATTTCAATTGTTTTTTGTCTTAAATCATATAAAAAATCATTATTTTTTGTCAAAGTATATTTTTCGAAAGTACTTAAATACTGAAAATTGAATTGGTTGATTAAGATTAAAAAAGCCTCATAAGCATCAATATCATCAGGAAAAACAAGCTTTAAAAAAGGTAAAGTTTTTAAAACTTGAATAGTTTTTTTATTATCAAGTTTTAAATATGCTTTTTTGTAAAAAAATAAATCATCATAAAATTTATCATCTATGATTTCTTTCATATCTATATTTTTAAAGATAGTAGGCAAATTAAAATTGCTTTCTTTGTTATCAAATTCTAAAGTAGCAAAACCTTTGTAATCTTCTAAAATAAAATCATTACCCTCTATGCTAAATTTATAACTTTGTTTATTTATAACAGGAGATATTTTTAATGCTTTTTTATATTCATCTTTTGAAGTTAAAACTTCAAATTTAGTTTTTTTATCAAAATTATAAGTTGTAATGAAATATTTTTCATCTTTTTTTGAATATATTATTTTTTCAAATTTTGTAAATTTGGTGCAAAATTCCGAGATGTCTGATTTAACTACTAAAATATTATTTTCATAAAGAATATTTAAGATATCATCATTTTTAAGTAAAAATTTACGCACGATACCCACTCTCCTTTACGAAAAATAAACTAATTCTTGCAGTTTTGACATTCATCAACAAAAGCTGTTATGTTTAAATCTTTTATTTTAGTATTTGTGTTTTTTTCTAAAATTTTATGATAGTTTTGCAAGTCCGCAGTTTCATAGTCACAGTCTTTTACATATCCACATTTTTTACAAACGATATGAATATGTGGCTTTTCTTTAATATCAAATTTAGACTTTAAATTTGGTCTTAAAACCTCTGTAACTAAACCACAATCAAGTAAAGTTCCTAGATTTTTATAAACAGTTGCTAAAGAAATTGAAGGGTAGTCTTTTTTTATCTCATCGTATAGCTCATCGATTGTTGGATGAGTGTGTTTAGCAAGAGTTTTTAAAATACAAAGTCTTTGCGGAGTTGCCTTTAAACCACTATCTTTCAGTAAATCAATATATTGCATTAAAGTCCTTATGAGTTTTATAAATCAATTACAATTTTATCAAAAGTTCTTTAAATTAGGTTTATTGTGTAAAATTTTATCTTTTTGTATAAAATTTTTTATCTTATCAACACTTATGCCAAGACTATCCTCAACCAAATTTGTATTTCCATGAGTTATGAAAACATCATCATATTCAAAACTTTTTACTCTTACATCAAAAATTTCTTTTTCTTGTAAAAAAGCTGAAATAATCTCTAGCAATCCACCTTTTTTTACACTATCGCTAAAAATATACCAAACTTTACTATAATTTACCAAATCCAAAAGAAGCTCTTCATCGATAGGTTTTGCAAAAATTAAATCTATTAAATTTATATCATCATCAAGACTTTCTAAAACTTTGTAAGCTTTTCCAACAGCATTTCCATAACCTAAAAAGCTTATATTTGCCTTTTTATCTATTAAAATTTTACCTTTTCCTAGCTTTATTTCACAGGGCTTAAACTCATTATCTAAAATAAAGCTTCCTCTTGGATAGCGAATTGCTAAAACACCTTTATGTCTATAAGAATATTCTAAAATTTCCTTAAAGCTTGCTTCATCGCGTGGAGAAATCATAGTGATATTTGGAATTGCATTTAAAAAACTTATATCAAAAGCTCCTTGATGGGTTTCTCCATCTTCACCCACAATCCCTGCTCTATCCATGGCAATTACAACATTTAAGTTCATAATCGCACAATCATGTATTACTTGATCATATGCTCTTTGCATAAATGTAGAATAAATCGTAATATAAGGCTTGAAACCCTCTTTTGCCATTGCAGCCATTGAGGTTACTGCATGTTGTTCAGCAATTGCCACATCCCAAAAGCGCTCTGGAAAAGCTTCAATTAATGCATCCATACCTGTTCCAGTTGGCATAGCAGCAGTAACACCTACAATATTATCATACTTTTTAGCTAAATTTAATAAATTTAAAGAGTAAATAGCTGTAGCTGATTTTTTGCCTGTTTTTTTAAAACTTTTTCCACTTTTTAAATCAAATGGACTAACACCATGCCACTTTGCATCAAACCCTTCGGCATAATTATAGCCTTTTCCTTTTAGTGTCTGAGCATGAACAACAACCGGCTTATTTAGCTTTTTAGCTGTTTTAAGTGTTTTTATTAAAGCCTCTAAATTATGTCCATCAACTGGACCTATATATTTAAGTCCAAGCTCTTCAAACAAAAGACCAGGAGTAATTAACTTTAAACTCTCTTCAAATCTTTTTGCTAAATATGAAGCACTATCTGGTAAGTTTTTAGATACAAAATCTTTTATAAAGTTTCTAAAATTCATATATAATGGCTCAGCCATTTTTTGACTTAAATACTTACTTAACGCACCTATTGGCTTACTTATGCTCATTTCATTATCATTTAAAATTATAACGCAAGGATATTTTCTATCACCTAACTCATTTAAAGCCTCATAAACCATACCAGCACTCATTGCTCCATCGCCAATAAGCGCTATTGGAAGCCTATCTTCATTTTTAAGCTTTATAGCTTTTGCAGCTCCCACTAAAAGAGAAATTGAAGTAGAGCTATGTCCTGCTATAAAATAATCAAACTCACTTTCGCTAGGTTTTGTATATCCACTAAGCCCTCTAAACTGCCTAATAGTAGAAAATTCATCCCAACGCTTGGTTAAAAGTTTGTGGGTATAACTTTGGTGACTTACATCGAAAATAAAGGGGTCTTTTTTAGCGTCAAAGACATAGTGCATAGCAACTATAAGTTCTACTGCTCCAATATTTGAACTAAGATGCCCGCCGTTGTGACTAACAACATCTAAAATTCTTTTTCTTATATCTTCGCAAAGAAGTTTTAATTCATCTAAGCTTTTGTTTTTAATATCCAAACCAACTCCCTTTAAAGTAGTCCTTCAAGTTCTTTTAAAACTCTTTTATTTTGAGCTCTAAGTCCTATTGTTATACGAATAGCATCTAATTCATAACTCTTTAAATTTCTTAAAATTATTCCTTTTTTTAGTAAATTATCACAAATTTCGCTACTGTTTTTAATAAAAAAGGTTATAAAATTTGTGTAACTTGGAATAAATTTAATATTATGTTTTTTTGCAAATTTTTCATATCTTTTCATCTCTTTAAAATTGTTTTTTAAAGTTTTTTTAATATGGCTTTTATCTTCTAAAACAATAGTAGCAGCTTTTAAACTAAGAGTTGTTATATTAAAAGGAGCTCTTAACTTAGAAAGACTGCTTATGATATTTTCATTTGCAACGCCATATCCTACCCTCATACCACCAAGACCATAAAGTTTTGAAAAAGTTCCTAGATAAATAACATTTTCATATTCAAATATTTTTTTAGGATCTATAAATTTTTTTATATCTTTAAATTTGGCAAATTCATTATATGCCCCATCAATTACAATAAGAGTATTTTTATCAATTTTTTCAATAAATTTATAAACCTCGTCTGCATCCAAACACTCACCAAGTGGGTTATTTGGAACGCATAAAAATATAATTGAAATTTCATTTTGATGCTTTTTAAAGACTTCTAAAAATTCATCTAAATTATGTGTATCTGAAGGTGTTTTATAAACTTTTGCGCCAACATGTTTTGCATAAATTTCATACATTGAAAATGTTGTTTTGGCTGTTAGGATTGCTGAGTTTTGATTAGCTTTTGCATGTATTAAAAACTCTATTACTTGATCACTTCCTGAGCCAATGATTATATTATTTGAAGTGACATTATATTTTTTTGATAAAGTCTCTTTTAGTTCAAACATAGAATCATCAGGATATAAATTTGCAAATTTTGCGTTTTGTTTTATTGCTCTTTGAACTAATTTTGAAGTTCCTTGCGGGTTTTCATTGCTAGCAAGCTTTATAATGTCATTTTGCTTTATACCATATTCTCTAATTATTAACTCAATTGGTTTTCCTGGCTCATAGCTTTTAATCTCACTTAAATGTGCATTAAATATCATTTTATCTCCTCATTCATATAGCTTCCAAGCCACATAATCTCATTTCCTTTTTCTTTTGCTAGATTTAAAACTTTTTTAACTCTTTCATCATCAATATGTCCTTCAAAGTCAATGTAAAAATTTACATTAAAATCTTTTTTCTTAATTGGCCTACTTTCAAGCTTTGTTAGATTAATTCCCTCATTTCTAAACATTGCTAAAAAATCAACCAAAGCTCCTGGACTATGATCAGTCTTAACCATAATGGAAGTTTTATCTTTGCTTGTTTTTTCATTTTTAAAATCGCTTAATATAAAAAAGCGTGTTTTATTTGAAAGATTATCTTCTATTTTTTCAAACATAATAGGGACATTATATAAATTTGCAGCTATTTTAGAACAAATTGCCGCTGAATTTGGTTCGGACATAACCATTTGTGCAGCTAAAGCAGTTGATTTTGTAGGTATAAATTCAACCTCATTAAGACCATGTTCTTCTAAAAATTTTAAACACTGATTATAGCCTTGTGGATGAGAATAAATTTTTTTAATCTCTGAAAGGCTCTCATATCTACTAGCAAATGAGTGATGAATATCAAGATAAAGCTCGGCAACAACTTTTATATCTTTATAAGTACCAAGACAGTCAAATGTAATTCCTACTCCACCTTCTGTGTTATTTTCAATAGGCACGACACCATATTTTGCCTCTTTGTTTTTTAAAGCTTTAAAAACAGCTTCGATATCTGAAAGTGCAATGTAATTACTAATAGCTCCGAATCTACTCTTTGCAGCCTGATGAGAGTAAGTTCCAAATGGTCCTAAAAATGCCACACTTTGAGGTTTTTCTAAATTTCTAGAAATAGAAAAAATTTCAAAGAAAACAGCTTCGATTGATTTTTTATCAAGCTTGCTAATACTCTCAACTCTTGAAATAATGGCTTTTTCTCTTTCAGGCCTATAAATATGGCTTCTTGCTGCATTTTTAAGTTCGCCTATTTTTTTAACATAACCCATTCTCTCATTTAAAAGCCTTACTATCTCATCATCAACCTTATCAATACAGGTTCTTAAATCATCGATATTTTGCATTTAAACTCTTTCATCTTTTATCAAATCTTCAAAGCTTTCTCTTTTTCTAATAAGCTTTACTTCACTATTTATCAAAGCAACTTCAGCCGGTTTTAGCCTTGAGTTATAGTTACTTGACATTGAAAAACCATAAGCTCCTGCATCTTTTACAACAAGCAAATCACCTTTATCTAAATTTGGCAAATATCTATCTTTTCCTAAAAAATCACCACTTTCACAAATTGGTCCTACTATGTCAAAATTTACCAAATCTTGGCTATCTTTTAAAGAAACAATATTATGAAATGCATTATATAAGCTTGGTCTTAGAAGGTCATTCATAGCACCATCTACGATTAAAAAGTTCTTACCATCGTTTTCTTTTTTATATAAAACTTTTACAAGCATTTCACCTGCATTTGCTACAATACTTCTTCCAGGCTCACAAACAATCGTACAGTCTTGCCCATCTAATGCTTTTAAAACTCCTTGAGCATACTCATATAAATTTATAGTTTTTTCATCAGCATATTTTATGCCAATTCCACCACCAATATCAAAAAATTTAACATCGATTTCCAAAGCTTTTAACTCTCGCATTAGGTTCGATACAAGTTTTGCTGATTCTAAAATCGGAGTAGCATCACTTAGTTGAGATCCAATATGAAAGTGAATTCCTATACTTTCTAAAAATTCACTTTTTTTAGCATAAATGTAAATTTTCCTAGCCTCATTTATGCTAACACCAAATTTATTTTCTTTAAGTCCAGTTGAAATATAAGGATGGGTTTTAGGATTAATATTTGGATTTACTCTAACGCTAATTCTAGCTTTTAAATTTAAACTCTTTGCTATTTTTTCAACATTTAAAAGCTCTTCAAAGCTTTCAATATTTAACATTAAAATATCTTCTTTTAAGGCATTTTCTATCTCATCATCGGTTTTTCCAACGCCAGAAAATATTATTTTATATTTACTTGCTCCAGCTATTAAAGCTTTTTTAACTTCGTTAAAGCTAACACAGTCAAAACCGCTTCCAAGATCTGCTAAAAGCTTTAAAATGCTCAAATTTGAATTTGCTTTAACAGCGTAACAAATTAAAGATTTTCTTGCTCTAAATGCTTCTTTTAGATCTAAATAATTATTTTTAATTTTATCAAAATCGTAAATATAAAGTGGGGTTTTATAAGTTTTGGCTAAATTTTCGTAATTTTTTATATCAATCACATTAAACCTTCTGTTTTAAATTTAGAGTAGATTTTACTTAAAATTTACTTAAATGTTTCTAAACACCAAAGAAATAGCATATAGTCCAAGTAAAATAATCGGTAATATTATACCAATTTCAGGTACTATAACGCCTGTTATACAAAATCTTGTGAGCACAAAGATAGTACCCCAAATTAAAAGCGTTACTATAAAAAATATAAAGCTTAAAATGGCAAGATTGTGAAATCTATTAGTTACTGGGAAGTGATAAAATAAAATTACAAGCATAATGCAAGCAAAAAATGGTGAAAAAACAAGGCTATAAAGAGCTGATTTGATAGAACTTATATTTACACCTTGGTTTTTAAAGCTTTTAATTGCCTTTAATGCATCTTTTATAGAGTAAACATTTGAGTTATCGTAAACTTTTTCTATACTTGATGGATCAAAGCCATAAAGACTTTCAAATTTTGATCTTTTAAATCTAGCAAAACCATCTTTGCCTATTGTTAAATCAAGCGGTAAAATAATTCCTTCATCATCAAAAAAAGTCCATTTTTCATTATCATAAGTTGCACTTTTTGCATGAGATAAATTTTGCACTTTAGAGTCTTTTATCTTGATTATATTTATATCTTTTGCAACTTTTGCAACTGCATTAAATTCTTTTATGTAGAGATAAGTGTCTTCATATTTTAAAAAAACACCATTACTTACTTTGCCAACCATATTTAAATTTTCAAGATTGTCTCTATATCCATTTGAATAAACAAATGACGTTGTATTTAAATATATGAAAAATAAAGTTATTATAAGTGAAATAAAAAAAGGGCCTTTTAAAAGGCTAAATTTAGACAACCCTAAGGCATAAAAGCTTATTAACTCATTGTTTCTTATCATGTTGAAAAACTCAAGTATTAAAGCAAAAATTAAACTAAGTGGCAAAATATATCCAACACCACTCATAGCAGTAAATCCAACATAAAGAAGTATTAAATTTGCACTTGATGGCAAATCTTTTAAGTTTAAAAGTATATCAATACCAACATAAAAGCATTCAAGTGCCACAAAAAGTATGAAAAAGTATTTTATATAAACAAGGCTTACATATTTTAAATATATTTTCACTTTATAATTTCTTTTGTTGTAAATTTATTTCTAACGCTTGTAAGGTCGTTTTTTACAAGCTCTAAAGTTGCAATTTTAGCATAGTCTAAAATTTCATCCAAATTTTTCATCTCATCATCATTAAATTTAGATAAAACATGATTTATCACATTTTTTTTATCGTTTCCTATGCCAATTCTTACTCTTTCATACTCATTGCCAATTAAATTATCAATTGACTTTATGCCATTATGTCCACCACTACTTCCACCTTTTTTGAACTTTATAGCACCAAATTTAAGATCTAAATCATCATGAATTACTATGATTTTTTCAGGCTTATAGAAGTCATTTACAGCCTTTACACTATTTCCGCTTAGGTTCATAAAAGTAAGTGGTTTAAGAAGCAAAAGAGAGCCTTTTTTATAAAGCTCTCCTTGAAATTTTGTAGAACTCTCCAAGCTAAAAGAACTATCTTTTAGCTTGTCAATTACCATAAATCCAATATTGTGTCTTGTTAGCTCATAGTTTTTGCCAGGATTTCCAAGACCAACTACAAGAATCATTTTACGCTGAGAAAACTCCAGCTACAGCAACATCATTTCCATCTAAAATAGTTACATTTTCAGGAGCTTTTATGTCTCTTACAAGCATAGAATCACCTGTATCAAGTGAAGTTACATCTATATTAAAGCTATTTGGAAGATCTTTTCCTTTGCAATGAACTCTTAATCTTCTTTTTAGCTGAACTAAAATACCTTTATTTTTTAAACCTATTGGAGTTCCACTAACTTTTACTGGAATATAGTATTTTGAAACCACATCATCTAATACAACTCTTAAATCAACATGAGTTAACGTGTTTAAAACAGGATCTTTTTGATATTCTTCAATGATTACTTTATATGTTTTACCATCTACTTTTATTTCAAATGCAAGATTTTCTTTATCTCTTACATATTTCATAAAATCGTTTGTTTTAAACGCAGCATAGATATTATCTATACCTTTTGCATAGATATTTGCGATTAGATAACCATCTCTTTTTAAAGCTTTTGCAGCTTTTTTACCGATACTCTCTCTAATAATACCTTCTAACATTTTTTTCCTTTTTAATAAAATGAATTTTGGATAATACCAAAAATTGGCTAAATTTTATCTTATATCTTTAAGTTTTATCTCATCAGCCTCATCTGCTTCGCCAGCTTTACTTTTTCTTTCAAGCTCAATATTTTTAATGTTAATTTCTAAGTCAGCCCTATTTGAGCTTTTATCAAGTGCTTCTTCTCTTGTTATAATTCCATCTCTAAACAGATCAAGCAAGTGCTGATCAAATGTTTGGGTTCCGTAGATATTTCTTCCCTCTTTTATAGCATCTGTTACTTCGCCTACTCTATCTTCTAAGATCATATCCCTAATTCTAACACTTCTTCTTAAAACCTCAACCGCCGCTCTTCTTTTATTATCTGTTGTAGCAACTAATCTTTGAGAAATAACAGCTTGCAAAACAGAAGCAAAAGCTATTCTTATTCTATTTTGCTCTTCACCTTCAAACATGGAAATAACCCTGTTAATGCTTTCTTTTGCATCGAGTGTGTGAAGTGTTGATAAAACAAGGTGTCCAGTTTCAGCTGCGTGAAGTGCAGTTTCAATTGTTTCTAAGTCTCTCATCTCACCAACAAATATAATATCGGGGTCTTCTCTTAATGCAGCTCTTAATGAATCAGCAAAAGTATTACAATTTTGCCCAATAGCTCTTTGGTTTATAACACACTTTGCATCATCAAAAACAAACTCAACCGGATCTTCGATAGTTACTATATGGTTTTGTCTTGTATGATTTATATGATTTATCATACTTGCAATTGTAGTTGTTTTACCACTTCCTGTTGGACCAGTTACTAAAACAAGTCCCATTAATGTCTCATCAGCTATTTTTTTTAAAACAGGTGGCAAAAGAAGCTCTTCCATTGTTGGGATATTTCTTGGAATTGTTCTAAAAACTGCACTTATGCCACTAATTTGTAAAAATAAATTTACACGAAATCTATAATCATCATTTAAAATATATGTAAAATCTAGGCTTTTTTTATCATCAAGCTCATTATATCTTTTTCCAACTAAAGCTTTTGCAAGTTCTTCTGCTTCTTCTTTTGTTAAAATTCTATCACCAAAATTTACAATTTTTCCGTTAATTCTTCCCCTTATTAGAGAAGTTGCTTTTAAGTGAAGGTCACTTCCACCATGACCTACAAGAGCTTCAAGATATTTGTTAAGAAATTTAATGTATGGATTGTCACTCATTTTACTCTCCTTTCAAATTCTTTAGAATTTCATCAAATGCAATTTCAAACTGTTTTAGTCCATCTTCTAAAAGTTCTTTATAAATTTCTTTTATATCTATCTCTTTTTGCTTTAAAAGATCGAAAAACTCATTTATAACTTCATCACTAACTGGTTTGATAACTTTTTTCTCGCCTTTTAAAAACTCTTTTATTGTATTAAGTGGGGCTGTATTTACTGAATTTTCAAACATAAGCTCATCAACATAATAAGATGGCCTTAAACTACCACCTTTAACTCCAGTACTTGCAAATAAAGCTCTTACATTTGATAATCCAAAATTTTGCACCTCATAATAGCATTTTGTTGCATTATAAATGCCAAGTTTTGCAGTTGGGATATTTAAAGTAGCAAATTTTTCATCCATTAACCTATCAAATCTACTTACAAATATACTGATAACGGCTTTTGGTAAAGTTGCTCTTGGAAATCTTTTTTTAAATTTTTTAGTTCCATTTTTAAAAGCTTCGAGACAATTTTTTGTTTGATTTGGAGAAAAAATAAGTGTTGCATTTACATTTATACCTTTTGATAAAAGATCACTCATGGCTTCAAATCCCTCATCTGTTGCTGGAACTTTTATCATAACATTTGGCATACCGATGCTTGCATAAAGTCTTTTTCCCTCTTTATATGTCTCTTTTGCGCTACAACTTAGAGTTGGATCAACTTCTAAGCTTATAAATCCATCGTTTTTTTCTACATAGTTTTCAAGCATTGCTTCAGCAGCTAAACGAATATCTGAAGTTGCTAAAATTTCATAAATTTCTTTTGGTTTTTTATGTGAATATTTTGAAATTTGATCTTTATATGCAGGTGAGCTTAAAATCGCATTTTTAAAAATACTAGGATTTGAAGTTGCACCATTTATTACCCCATTTTTTAAGAGTTCTTTAAACTCACAGCTTATAAAATCTCTTTCTACAAAATCACACCAAAGTGAAAAATTACCATCATACATATTTTTTTATCCTTTCTAAGTCTTTTTCATCAATACAATGTGTTGCATGTTTTTTTAGAACTTCATTTGCGCAAAAAGCTATTCCCATACCAGCTTCATTAAACATAGAAATATCATTTGCTCCATCACCTACACACATAACTTCATCTTTTTTTAGATTCATTAAAGCCATGAGCTCTTTTAAGACCTTACCTTTTGAGTATCCAAACATCATCTCTCCACCAACTTCACCGGTTAAAATACCATTTTTTTCATGTAAGTAATTTGCAAAACTTGCATCAAATCCAAGTTTTACCTTTGCTAAATCAGTAGCCACATGATATCCACCACTAAAAACAACAACAGTAATGTCTTTTTGTTTTAAATATGAAATTATCTCTTTTGCACCTTTTATAAAAGGTAGTTTTTCCACTGTTTTTATAATTTCATCTAAGCTTACACCTTTTAAAAAACTAACTCTTTGTTTTAAACTCTCAAAAAAGTCTAACTCACCAGCCATTGCTTTTTTGGTAATTTCTTCAACCTCTCTTTCTTTATTTACTGCTCTTGCTAAAAAACTGATAGTCTCTCCGTCCATCAGCGTATTATCAAAGTCAAACACACAAAGTTTTATCATTATTTTCCTTTATAAAATTTTTATAATTATACTCAAATGGCTTTAAAATTAAATTTTTATTTTCAAATTTTACTTTATAGGCCTTAGGCTCTACCGCAAAAGAGTTAAGATTAAAATAATTTTTTTTTTCAAATTTAAAAAATACATCTTGATGATAATGCCCTTCTATAACGTAATCTGCGTTGTAATTTAATAGTTTTTTTTCTATGTATTTATCAAAATTTATAAATTTTTTATATAAAATTTTATTCTCTTGAGATTTTAAAATAGCTTTTGAAATTTTATAATACAAAATTTTATCAATTAAATTCATAATATTTAAAAAAACCTTATTTCTTAAAAAAAGCAAAATTTTTTGTGTAAAAAAAGGTAAAAAAATGTCTCCATGTGCTAAGGCTATTTTATGATTAAATTCATCTGTAAAAAAAACTGGTTGAGCACTATTTTTAAAAACCTTGATATTCTTAAAAATTTTACTTAAATTAAAATCATGATTTCCTTCAATATAATAAATTTCATATTTTTTTGAAAGTTTGTTTAATAGCTCTATCTCTTTTTTATAAAATTTTTTTACAAAATCTGTGTTTGTTAAAAAATCAAAAATATCGCCCATTAAAAAAATTTGTGGAATTTTTGGATTTTTTTCATCTAAAAACTCTAAAAAATTTAAAAAAAAATGCTTATTTTTATTTTCGTGACAATCACCTATAAAAATAGCATTTTCAAGTAGCTTAAACTCCATAGGCAAATTTATTAAGTCCTAGGCTTTCATCAAAACCAAGCATTAAATTTGCATTTGCTAAAGCTTGCGAGCTAGCTCCTCTTAACAAATTATCAATGCTTGAGTTTATCCAAATTTGATTATTTTTTGTTTTAACGCAAATATCACAAAAATGCGTTCCCGCGGTATCTTTTACACTGACTGGATTTTGTCTTATTCTGATAAATTTTTCATTTTTATAAAAATGATTTAGCACTTCAAAAGCATCACAATCTTGTTTTAAAGTACCAAATACACTAACTAACATTCCTCTTGTTATAGGCACTAAATGTGGAACAAACATCAAATTTATATTTTTTTGCGATGCGATTTCAAGTTTTTCTTTTATCTCATCTGCATGTCTATGAGTAAGTGGGGCATAAGCGTTTATATTTTCATTAACACTTACAAAATGACTTGTTTCTTTTAGGCTTTTTCCAGCTCCACTTACTCCACTTTTTGCATCAACAAATATATTTGGTTCTAAATACTCAATAAATGGAAGTGCGGCAAGCAAAGTTGCTGTTGGATAGCATCCTGGATTTGCAACAAGTTTGGCACCTTTTATAAAATTTCTATTTATTTCAACTAAACCATAAACTGCATTTTTTAAATTTTCTTTATCTAAATGAGTGGTATAGTTTTTTTCATAATTTTCTAAGCTTACTCTATAATCAGCTGATAAATCAACAACTTTAACATCATATTTTAAAATTTCTTTAGCAAATTCCATTGATGCTTTATGAGGAAGTGCTAAAAAAACTAAATCACATTTTTGAGCTGCTGTTTTAGCATCTGCAACCTCAACATCAAAGTCTAAAACGCCATTTAAAGATGGAAAAATTTCATCTATTTTGGATTTTTTAGTAGCTGCTAAATAGGTTAAATTTAATTTTGGATGATTTAGTATAAGCCGTAAAAGTTCAAAACCCGTATATCCGCTAACGCCTATAATTCCTACATTTTTCATAGCATTGCCTAAAATTTAATTTCTTTATAAAAAACTTCTAAAATTTCAACTTCGCATGTTCCATTTGGAAGATTTAAAGATATATAATCTCCCTCTGCTTTTCCTAAAAGTTGCCTTGCAAGAGGAGTATTAATACTAATTAGTCCTCTACTTATGTCACTTTCGCTACTTCCAACTATTGTATAGGTTTTCTCACGCTCAGTTTCTACATCTAAAAATTTAACAGTTGAACCAAATTTAACTTTATCATGGATATATGTGCTAGGATCAATTACCTCAGCTTTTGCCAAAATACCACTAATTTCTGCAATTTTTCCTTCCATAAAACTTTGCTTTTCTCTAGCTGCATGATACTCAGCATTTTCTTTTAAATCTCCATGACTTCTTGCAATATCAATTTCTTCTGCAACATTAGGTCTTTCAACCAAAGTTAAGTGTTTAAGTTCGTTTGATAGTTTTTCATATCCATAAATTGTCATAGGTTCTCTTGCCATAATTTTTTCCTTTTTCTATTTTTTATTATTTATTAATTATACTTGTTTTTAAAATTTGAGCTACATTTTTTGCACTTCCAAATTTCAAATATTTTTTTAACTCATATTTTGCCTCTTTAAATTTATTAATATCACACTCTAAATACGCCTTATATAAATTTAAAGCCGTTACATCGCCTTGTAAAAGCTCTTTATGAAGTTCGGATTTACCCATAAAATCATAAAATATATTTGCTAAACCAATATGTTTTATTTTAACAAAATTCTTAGCTATAAAAAAATCAATCTCTCTAGCTTTATAGCAAAGCACAAAAGGTGTTCCAATTAAGGCTGATTCAAGTGTTGCAGTTCCTGAGCAAATAAAAGCAAAATCACTTTTTTGCAAAGATTCATGAGTATTTGTACTAATCACAAATCCCCTTGTATCTCCGTAAATTTCATCACCTTTTAAACCTGGTGGAGTAACTAAAATTTTAGTAAAATCATCATCAAATTTACAAACTAGTTCTCTAAAAATAGGCATAAGTCTTTTTATCTCAGCTTTTCTTGAACCTGGTAAAAAAGAGATAGTTTTTTTAGGAGTATAGTCATCTTTAAAGCTCTTAATCTGATCTAAAAGCGGATGTCCTACAAAGGTTGATCTTGAATAGAATTTTTCATCAAAAGGCAATATTGAGGCCAAATTATCACAAAATGCTTCTACTTTTTTTACTCTTCTTTTCTTCCATGCCCAAACTTGTGGCAAAATATAATAAGTAATTTTTGCCTTTACTCCTTCTTTTTTTAATGCTTTTGCAAGTGGGAGATTAAACGCTGGACTATCTATTAAAAGCACCATGTCACACTCTTTGGCGAGCTTTACCATTTCTTTTATAGCTTTTTTTGCTTTAAAAATAAGTGGTAAAACTTCAACAAATCCCATAGCACTAAACTCACTACTTGCAAGTAGAGGTTTTCCAAATTTTGGATCAAAAATACCTTTTAGCTCATAATTTTCAAGATTTTTTAAAATACATCCTAAATGTAAATTTGCCGATGGCTCCAAAGATGAGACTAAAATTTTCATAAACTTCCTATTTTTTTAAGACAATTATATCAAAATATCTAAAAGCTTTTTTAAAAATTCCGCTAATTATCACCAAAGCTCTACTAACACACAAAAACAGACCTAAAATATCACATTTATTCACGCTTTGTTTTTTAAAAAAAAATAGCCATAAAACAGAGCTTATAATATAAAGTCCTTCATTTATAATTTTAAATTTAAAGAGAATTTTAACAATTTTTTTAAAAAATATTTTAATATAAATTTTTTAAATTTAAGTATAAATTTAGATTTAAAATCTTATATTTCCAACTTTAATTTTTAAAAAAGGAGAATTATGGTTTTTGAACCTTTATTTGCCATTTTTATGATACTTGGCGGAGGCTATATAGCAAAAAAGGCCAAAATTTTAAAACAAAAACAAACCAGAATGTTTTTTGACTTTGCGATAATTTTTGCAACCCCATGTTTGATATTTAATAGAATTTATCACCTACAAATTGACTTAACTTTAATTTCGCTTATTTTTACAGGATTTATTTCTACATCATTAGCGGCACTTATATCATTTGCAATAGGAAAAATTTGTAAGTTTTCAAAAGCGACTTTGGTTTCAGTTGTAGTGCTATCATCTTTTGGAAATACATTATTTGTTGGAATGCCAATAGTTGAAGGTGTTATAGGCACACCAAGTGCTATTGGTGAAGTTATATTTTATGATGCATTAGCTGGCGCTTTACCAATATCTTTATTTGTGCCACTTATTTTATCGCTTGGCTCAAATGAAAAATTTAGCCTCATAAATAGTGTTAAGAAAATATTTTCTTTTCCACCATTTTACGGACTTTTACTTGGAATAGGACTTAAAATTATAGATATTCCTGATTTTATTTTTAAACCTATTATAATGCTAGGAGATGCTGCCACACCAGTTGCGTTATTTGCCATTGGATTAAGTCTTGGATTTGGTGCTATAAAAAGCTCCTATAAACAAACTATAGTTGTAATTTTATGTAAAATGATAATAGCTCCATTAATTTTCATTATACTTTTTAAATCTCTTGGTTTTGAAATTACAAATAGCCTTAAAATTGCATTTTTAGAAACTACTATGCCAACAGCTACGATAGTTTGTGCAATGGTTATGAAGGCAAAAATGGATTCAAACTTAGCAGTTAGTTCGGTTGCCTTTGGATTAATTTTTAGTATTATTTCAATGCCATTTTGGGTCTATATAATGCAAAATTTAGGCTAAATTTGGTTTATAATAAAAATATTTAAAGTTAAAATAAGAATTTATTTGGTATAATTCACACTTCTTTTTTAACTTTGTGTCAGGGTAGCTCAGCTGGTTAGAGCGCTGGTCTCATAAGCCGGAGGTCGGGAGTTCAAGTCTCCCCCCTGATACCATTTTTATTTAAATCCATTTTATAACAAATTGATAAAATACAATTTTTACTTTATTATAAAATTTTGGTTTTATTGTTTTGTTAAAACTATAAAATAGTTCTAAAAAGGTAAAATTTGAATGAAATTTTAAATATTTTAAACAATTTGAAAACTCAAAAACAAAAAACTTTTATACAAAAATCAATTTTTACAAAATATAAAATTTTAGGTGTAAAAACTCCACATTTAAGGAAGATTGCTAACAATTTATGTAAAAATTTAAATAATTCTAATCTTTTAAACTTTATAAACTCAGATGATGAAATTTTTGAAATGATTTTACTTAAAGGGCTTATTTTGACTGATTTAAAATGCGAGTTTTCTAAAAAACTAACTCTTTATGATAAATATATTAAAAAAGCTGATAATTGGGCATTAATTGATACTATTAAGTTTAAAAAAATAGATGATAATTTACTTTTTAATGAAATAAATTTATGGTTAAAGTCAAATGATGAGTTTATTTTAAGAGCTGGTTTTGTAAATTTACTCTATTATTTTATTAAAGATGAATATTTAGATTTTATATTCAATACGCCAAATCCAAATAAATACTACGCACAAATGGCAAAAGCATGGCTGATTTGTGAATGTGCGGTACAATTTCCAAAAAAACTTTAATCTTTTTAAAAGACGAAAAACTAAACAGTGAAATTTTCAAAATGACTAAAATAAAAATAAAAGATAGTTTTAGAATCAGTAATGAGTTTAAAGATGAAATTTCAAAAGTCATTTATTAAATTTTAAATAAATAAGTGATTTGAAGTCCAAACGGACTTCAAATTTAATTTCGCTAAATTAAGCGTTGCATGAACAGCCACAACTTTTTTTAGCAAGTTCTGGGTGAATGTCTTTTATATAAAATTTAACTGAATTAACACCTTCTTTTAAAGCCCACTCATAAGCTTGTGATACAAATTCCCAGTTAATATTCTCATAAAATTTCTCTAAATATGCAGGTCTTGCATTTTGAGTATCAAGATAGTATGCATGCTCCCAAACATCAACAACTAAAAGTGGAATTTTTCCATCAGTTACAGGTGTTGCTGCATTTGAAGTTTGAATAATTTCAAGTTTTTTTGAGTTTGGATCATAAGCCAACCAGCACCAACCAGAACCAAATAGTGTTGTAGCTGCTTTTAAAAACTCAGCTTTAAAATCACTAAAATTCTCATCTAAAGCTTTTTTTAACTCATCACTAATATCTGATTTTTTAGCGATACAATCCCAGTAAAAATCATGATTGTAAACTTGAGCGGCATTATTAAAAAGACCACCTTTTGCTTTTGTTAAAATATCATAAAAACAAGCATCTTTAAACTCACTATCTTTTACAAGATTATTGAAATTATTAACATAAGTGTTGTGGTGCTTTCCATGATGGAAATTACAGGTTTGCTCACTAACTACTGCATTGCTTTTTGCACAAAACGGAAGAACTCTAAGTTTTAACATTTTTTATCCTTTAATATAAAATTTAAAATCATTATATTGTTTTAAAGTAACAAAAAAGTAAGCAGATTGTAAATAAGAGTTATTTTGTATTATTACAATCTGCAAAAATTTAGTATTTTTTAGTATTCGTCATCAAAAGTATAATCGTCTTTGTCATAAACAAACTCATCATCATCCAAATCTCCCCAATTTTCTTCATCATCATAAAGATCTTCATCAAAATCTTCACTTGGGTCGAAGTCATCTTCAAAGTCGTCTCTCATACTTATCTCCTTAGTAAAAATAGGCTTTAACAAATTAAAGCCTTGTAATTTTACTATTTTTTTTCAAAATTTCAACTATTTTTTGTCAATATTTTTATCATTTTTATCATCTACATCAATCTGTTTTGTTTTTGTAATTTTATCATCATTATCCTTAACTGAAATAATATCTTTAAGCACAGGAGTTTCTTCTATGTAGATGCTTTTAGAGGGGAAGGCAAATCCGACTTTATGTTTTTCTAAAATTTTCATCATCTTTATCATAACATCTTGTTTAACGTCCAAAAATTCAGCCCAAACAACACTTTTAGTAAAACAATAAATCATAATATTTATAGATGAATCATCAAATTTATCAAGTGTTACAAATAAATTATTTTTATACCCTGCTAAATCATCCAATGAAACGATGCTTTGTCTATATTTAAATCTCATATCATTTAATGCATCTTTTTTTGTAGGATTTGCAATGCCTGGATGAGTATAAAGCATCTCTTTTATCTCTTTTATGACTTGCTCAACCATATGCGGAGGCGTTGCGTAATTTAGACCTAAAAACATTTTTATTTGTCTTCCAACTTTTCTTCTACTCCAATTTACTATATTATTATCAATAATTTTTGAGTTTGGAACAAAAACTAAAGAGTTATCAAAAGTTCTAATAGTTGTTTTTCTTAGCCCTGTTTCAACAACAGTTCCCTCAACATTTCCTACAACTATCCAATCTCCTTGAGAAAATGAGTTATCAAATAGAACCATAATTGAAGCAAATAAATTTGCAATGATATCTTTAGTTGCCAAAGCAACAGCCAAACCACCTATTCCAAGTGAGGCAACAATGGCTGAAACATTTATCCCCATTTTGGTTAAAATAAGTAAAAATGCAACTATAACAACTACAATATATAAAATTTTAACAACTAAATTTAATACTTCTTTCCTACTGCTTTTTTTGGCTAATTTGCTAATTATTATAATTCCGTAACCATTAATAATTTCAATAATAAGCCAAGAGTATAGAAGAATGAAAATTACTCCAAAAGCCTTGTTAAATATCAATGGAACAGGGCTTGGATAGTAAAAAATACTTGAACAAATATCAACACCATAAGCTATTAATAAAACACCAAGTGGCTTTTTGATAAGATCAACAACTTGCGTTTTTATTTCTATGTTTTTTTCTTTATTCTTATTAAAGAGTGTAAAAACAAAATAGATAATATTTGCTAAAAATCGTCTTATTGAAAACAAAAGAACCATTATTAAAATAATTGGAATTATTTTTCCCAAATTTATAGCGCTTTCCTCAAAAGGTGATAAGTCGTTAATATAATCGATTATAAATTTTAGATTCAATCCTACAAAAAGAGCATTTCCAGTTAATAAATTTGTATTTTTTGAAAGATAACTTAAAATTTCTTCATAAGTTTTTTTATTTGATATTAAATTTGAATATTTGTTATTAAGTGTAGTTTTTTGATCATCTTTTATATTAAGCTCACTTATTTTATTTTTTATATTTGAAAAATCTTTAATTTGTAAATTTAAAAGCGTATCTTGGATAAGTTTTTTTATCTCGCTTTCTTTTCTACCATCTTTAAACATATACTCAAGCCTTAGTAAAGATGAGTAAAAGCTTTCTCCAATCTCTATAGAAGTAAGACTTAAATTAGCATCAAAATAATCAAATGAATTTTTTCTATTTTGTAAATTTGATAATCTTTTATTTAAGTCCTTTTTATTTGTAAGATATGCTATTAAAGCGGCTTCATCGACTGTTTGACTCGTAATAGCAGATGGTATATGCAAAAGCAAATTTTCTTTTGTGCTTTGTAAATTAGAAATCTCATCAACTGTTTTATTAGCATCAACAGAGGCTTTTAAAAGATCTATTTTTATATTTATATCTTTTATCTCTTTAACTATATCGCCTAAACTTTGCTTATTAGAATTATCAGTCTTTTTTGGTGAATTTACAGCTTTTTCAGCTACAAGCTCAGCAATTGTAATTTCATTTTCACTTTTATTTGCCTCTTTTCCATCGGTTAAAAACTCAACAAGCTTTTCTTTTTCAGCGGTTTTATTTTCTTCTGAAATTTGATCTGTGCTTTGCTTTATAATTCCGCTTAATACCGAATTTTGCTTAACTTCTTCAGTTTTGTTTGTCTCAGTTTGATTTGATTCGGTTAAAACTTCATCAACCTTTGGCAAATCTGTATTTTTTGCTTGTAAGCCAATGAAAAAAATACTAATTATCAGCAAAAATTTCGTTATAAATTTTTTCATAATCACTTCCTTCGTTTAATAATTCAAAGTCCTTTGTTACCATATCATAACTAAATAAAGAACCAGTTTCTATAATATAATGCCAGCCATAAATTCTTATCTTTCCAAGCTTAACGCCCTCTTTTACACCTGGATAAGTTAAAAGGTTGTCAATTGAGTTTACTATATTTAATCTCTCAACAAACCATGCTTTTTTCTTCAAATTGCTAAGTCCTAACGCCTCAACTTGAGCTTTAACGTTGTCCAAAGACTTAAGCCAAGTTTTAACATTTGGTGTTTTATCGAATTTACTCTCATCATAGTAAAGTGCCGCACAACCACCACAATTACTATGTCCACAAATAATAATATCTTTTATATTTAAAATATACAAAGCATACTCAATGGCTGAAGTTGTGGCTAAAAACTCATCGCTAACCCTATATTTTGGTATGATATTTGCTATATTTCTTATAACAAACATCTCACCTGGTTTTGTATTTGTTATAAGATTTGGCACAACTCTTGAGTCAGAACATCCAATAAAAAGTGTATGTGGAGTTTGGCTATCTTTTAAAGTTTTAAAAAGTTCAGCATTTTCCTTAAAGTACTTCTCCATAAACTCTATTCCGCCTTTTACCACATTTGAATTTTCCAAATTATCCAAAATTTTTTCCTTAAATAAAGATTTTTGTTATTCTACCTTAAATTTAAAAACAGATATAAAATTTAAACTTACTTTTATATAATAAATTTAAATTTAGATTTTATTTACTGAGTTTTTGATAAAATCAATATAAAAATTAAAAAGGAGAAAATATGAGTTTATACGATAGAGATTATGTACAAGATTCTCAAAGTATAGAGCATTCACTCGAGCAAGGTTCGGAATTAAGTACTTTTATAAAAGATACTTATAAACTAATTGCAGCTTCATTAATTGCAGCTGTTGCAGGAGCGTTTGTAGGGATGAATGCAGGAATTCCAAGAAGTCCTATGCTTTCAATTTTATTTTTAGCAGTTGAGCTTATTATGCTTTTTGGTATGAGTTTTGCTGATAAAAGAGGCATGAGAGGACTTGCTCTTGGATTGCTTTTTGCTTTTACTTTTGTCACAGGACTTTTTTTAGGACCTGTTTTAAGCATGTATGTTGGAGCTGGTGCAGGACATGTAGTCACACAAGCTTTTGTTATGACAGCAGTTGCTTTTGGCGGACTTACACTTTATGCTATAAATGCAAAAGCTGATTTTAGTTCTTGGGCAAAGCCACTATTTTTTGTGCTTTTAGGCGTGATAGTTGCTGGACTTTTAAATCTATTTTTATTTAGAAGTACAATGCTTTCACTTGGAATTTCATCAGTAAGTGCGATTTTATTTAGTATGTACATACTTTTTGATACACAAAATATCATAAGAGGAAGATATGATTCTCCTATTATGGCAGCTGTTGGTATGTATCTAAACATATTAAATTTATTTATTTCACTTTTAAATATTTTAGGAATTTTAAATAGAGACTAAAATTTATCGCATAATTGATGCGAATTTAAACCGCTTTAAAGAAGGCATCAGAGTTGTTGAGGATATACAAAGATATATCTTTGATGATAAAGAGCTTTCTTTAAAGCTTAAAAACTTACGACATTTAGGAAATTTAAATAGTTTAGAACTGCAAATAAATTGTCTAAATTCCCGCGATGCAAATCTCGATGTGCTTAAAAAATCAATAGATTTAGAACTCCAAAGAAAAGATTTACGCTCCGTTTTAACTGCGAATTTAAAACGCTCACAAGAAAGTGCAAGAGTTTTAGAAGAAATTTTTAAACTTATTGATTTAGACAATTCACAAGTTTTTAAAAATGCAAGATATGAGCTTTATGATTTAGAAAAAGAAATTTTAACTAAGTTTTTAGAACATTCAAAAATGGGAAATAGGCCTATAAAATGAGTATTTTACTTGAAAATGTTAAAATAGAAAAAAGCTGGAAAGAAGCTTTAAAAGATGAGTTTTTATCACCATATTTTGAAAATTTAAAAGCAAATTTAATTATTTCAAAAAAACAAGCTACTGTTTTTCCACCATCAAATTTGATATTTAACGCGTTTAATCTAACACCATTTGACAAAGTAAAAGTTGTTATCTTAGGACAAGATCCATATCATGGGGATAATCAAGCCATGGGGCTTAGCTTTTCAGTTCCAAAAGGTGTAAAAATTCCACCAAGTCTAATTAATATTTATAAGGAAATTTATGATGATTTAGGCATAAGTGAACCAAATAGTGGAGATTTAACATATTGGGCAAAGCAAGGAGTTTTACTTTTAAATGCAAGTTTAAGCGTTGAAAAAGGTAAACCAAACTCACACAAAGACTTTGGCTGGCATCTATTTAGCGATGCAGTGATAAAAAAAATAAGTGATGAAAAAAATGGAGTTATTTTTTTGCTATGGGGTAATTTTGCTAAAAATAAAGCAAATTTGATAGATCAAAATAAACATTTTATTCTAACAGCCCCACACCCAAGCCCTTTGGCAAGAGGTGGTTTTTTTGGCTGTAAGCATTTTTCAAAAACAAATGAAATTTTAAAAAAGTTTGGAAAAAGTCCAATTGATTGGGATTTAAATAATTTTATCTAAGCTGTGGCAATTTTATCTTCACCAACCTTTAGATCGTTATCATACTCCATAACTCTTAGTTTTTTACTTGATTTTACTTTTGCGTCATCTCTAAATGCAGCTCTTACTTTATCCATGCCAGTATAAAACTCTTTCATTAAAACCATTGCAAGATAGCTTCCAAACTCAGTTGGTTTTAATACTCCGTTTTCTTCATAAATAGCATTTACAAGTTTTAATAAATTTATTTCTAAAAATAGCTCTTTTTTAAGGTTTGTTTCATTTTGAGCATTAAAGCTAGCGATATCAACACTTCCGTCAAAGAGTTTTGTCAAAAATACATATTGAATTTTTTCTTTTTTATTAAAATCACAAACAGCAATAACAGGACTTTTTTTAGATTTTATTCTATTAGAATACTCCTGTAAATTAAAAGCATTTACCAAAAGTCTGCCATTTAAAAAGCTAAATGCTCCGCTTCCAACACCAACATACTCAGCATTTGAGCCAACATATTCATCAACAAGATTTGCATTTTGTTTAGAAAATGCCCAAGCATTACTTGCATGATAGTGCTTAAACTCTTCTTTTATAATTTTGTAAAATTCCCACTCCCTATCATCATCACTAACTCCTAAAGTCTTAGCAATCGCCTCTCTTGTGATAGGAGATTTCATTAATGGATAAAATGTAATTTGCTGTGGAGCAAGTTTTTTAGCTATATTTATGTCACTTAAAAGTTGTTCTTTTGTTTGAAATGGAAAATTAAAAATTAAATCCAAACTTAAAGTTGGAAGAACATCAATCGCACGGCTTAATTTTTCTATTAAAACCTCTTGTGATCCAAATTTATTATATCTTGAAACTTTTTTTAATATATCATTATCAAAACTCTGAACTCCAACACTTAATCTATCAATATAGCCTTTAAATCTTTCTAAAGTTTTTGGCTCAATGTGGTTTGGATCACTTTCTGACGAAATTTCTTCTATACTAAAAAGATTTTTTGCTAAATCTAGAGTTTTTAAAAGTTCATCTTCATCTATTAAAGTAGTTCCACCGCCCACATACATCGAAGTAAAATCATAACCAGCTTCTTTTATTTGTTTTAGTTCTTCTCTTAAATTTACAAAATAATCCTTACATAAATTTGCGTCAAATTTATATTTATGAAATGAACAATATGGACAAAAAACGTGACAAAATGGCACATGTGCATAAAGCATATATTTTTTATCTTTGCTTGGAATTTTTTCTATATTTTCATTTGTAATGTCTATGTTTAGACTTTTATAAAGAGCTTTTTGCATCTTATTGTGTGCATAATTTACAGCTTTTTCCTGTGCAAAATTTAATAACATTTCTTAAAGTCCTCTTGATAATATAATTAATTTAATTTGTTAAGTTTAGCATAATAAAATTAAGGTTTTATTAACAAATGATGATAGATAAAACAAATTTATCTATCTATTTTTTAAAAAATTTTCTATATTTAAAGATATTTTTTTAATAAGCAAATCTCTAGCTGTTTTACTTCCCCATGCCACATGCGGAGTTATTAAAACATTATTTTTATTTTTGACATTTAAAAGTGGATGATTTTTTATCATCGGCTCAACTTCAAGCACGTCCAAAATAGCTTTTATATCTTTTTCATCAACAGCCTTAGCAAGAGATTTTTCATCAACTATTCCACCTCTTCCAAAGTTCATTAAAATAGCACCATTTTTCATTTTATCAAGCTCTCTTTTGCCAATTAGATTTTTTGTATTTTCATTAAGCGGAGCGTGGATTGATATAATGTCAAAGCTTTTAAGCATTTCATCTAGTGAAATACTCTTAAACTCATCATTTTTATTTTTGCCACTTGTTGAGTAGTATGCAACTTCTGCACCAAAGCTTTTTGCTATTCTTGCAACGCCTTGACCAATTTCTCCAAGACCGATGATTCCAAATTTTTTACCATAAATTTCAACTATTGGCTTATCTAAATTTGTAAAAATTTCACTTTTTGCCCATTTTTCACTTTTTACATAATCACTATAAAAAATTGTGTTGTTTAAAAGTGTGAATAAACTTGCAAAAGTTTGTTGAATAACGCTATTTGTTGAGTATCCTGCAACATTTTTTACCTCTATTTTAAGCTCTTTTGCGGCTTTTAAATCGACATTATTCATCCCAGTTGCACTTATGCAAATCAACTTTAAATTTGTTTTTTGCATAATCTCTTTTGTTATTAAAACCTTATTTACTATCACAATATCAGCATCTTTTAATCTCTCAATTACCAAATTAGGGTCTAAATTTGAAGTATTATCATAACTTTTAAATTCACCAAATTTATTAAATATACTTAAATCAATATCACCCAAAGTAAGAGCATCCAAACAAACTATTTTCATTTCTTAATCCTTTATATAATGCCCTACAAATTTGGCAAAATTTCCTAAAATTTCCCCGCCTTTTCTATATCCTAAAGCACATCCCTCGTAAGCAAAAAATACTCCTGCTTGATATGAATTTCCATCTTTGTCTTTATTAAACTCATAAAACTCTTGATAAATTTGTTTTTGATCTGCGTAATCACCACTTTCTTCTAGGATTTTTTTACCATCTTCATCAAAAATAGCAACATTTGCACCTTCTCTTCCTAGAACTGGTTTTCTTACCATTTTTTTGCCTATTAAAGGCTCATTTGAAGCCTCAAGCAAAAGTGGGTGATTTGGGTATAAATCCCATAAAATTTTTAAAATTCCTTTTGTTTGAAATAGTAAAGTATAAGCTGGATTTAGAATAATAGCTTTTTGATTTTTTATAATATTTTTTAAAATTATTGCAAGCTCGCCCTCATCAATTGCAATATTTTCCCAAGGAATTAGTTTAAACCAAAACTCATAGTTAACATCGTTATAAAAAATGCCCTCTTCATCGTTAAACTCAACCTCATCAACATAGGCAAACTCAGTTTCATAGCCTGCTTCTTTTGCACAAAGTTCTAAAAATCTAGTGGTAATTTCATCCTCGATATTTCCAGCAACGCTACTAAATAATATTTTCCAACCATCATAATAATCATCAAATTTAGAAGTATCTTCACTTAAAGTTACAAGGCGTTTAAAATTCTCTTTCAAGGCTTCAAAAACATCATTAAATTGTGAACTTTCATCCATATTATTTTCTTTTAGCATAGCCCATTGGATAATAGCTGTTTCAAACAAAGCAGTTGGCGTATCAGCATTAAACTCAATTAATTTTATAGGTTTTCCATCAAGCCCGCCAGCTAAGTCAAATCTTCCATAAAGATGCCAATGAACATCATTTTCCCAGCTATCTTTTATAATATCAACTAAATTATATGGAATTCCAACTTCATGAAAAAGATTATTATCTATTATATGCTGTGCAGCATTTATAAACATATCATAAAGCTCATTTGCTGCTTCATAATAGGCATTTGCCTCATCTTGACTAACCTCAACTAGCTCATCAGCTAAATATGGAGTTTTATCTTCATCAGTGTGCCAAGAAAAGCCCAAACTTTCTAAATATTCATCACTTAAAGGTTTAATTTTTTTTAAATATATCATTTTATTCCTTGTTTTGCTGTTTGAAGTTTATTTTGTGATTTTTAAAAATTTAACTTGCGGCTGATTTTTGCTTTGAGCCACCACCGAAAAAGCCACTTTTTCCAGTTGATTTTTTACTTGAAGCACCTGTTTTTTTAGCATTATTAAAACTATTTACGCTTCTTTGGTAAGCAGATGGATTTTTATAAGCGTTTTGTCTTTGATTTTGATAAGCTGGATTATTAAAAAGCTTACTTCCTATCCAACTTCCTATCATGGCACCTGCAACACTTGTTAATAAAACTTCTCCAAGTCCCATTCCGCCACTACTAATTTGAGCGTTTGGATTGGTTAAATTTGAAGTTCCATTTTCTATTTTTTGGTTTTCAGCTCTTATTAATGCATCCATTTCTTCTTTTGTTAGAACTTTTTCTGTTCCATCGAGTTGCTTTAAAATAATTCTTGTCTCAGCACTTGGAAATTCCTCTAAAATTTTATATTTTCCAGGAGCTGTTTCTTCAATAACAACAAACGCACCTTGCTGGGATTGTTGTTCCTTTACAGTGCCATTATCACAACCTGCAAGTCCACCAGCCAAAACTAACCCTAAACCACCAACTAAACTATAAGCCGCTATTTTTTTTACTTTATTAAATTTCTTTTTCATTTATTTACCTTTGTATTGAATTTATATCAAAATTTAAGTTTATATAGAGCATTCCAGCTTCTATTTTTATGTTTTCGTTTTCATACGCATTATCAACTAAGTATTTTTTAAGTTCTTTTCTCTCTTTTTTCTTCATATTTTGAGCATCTAAAAACTCTCTTAAAGAAACCCAAGTTTTATTTTTTTCTTTTTTATTTTTATCTTCTACTTTGAGTTCATCTTTTGCTTTAGTCTGTGCAAGGCTTTCTTTTATAATCTCTTTTTTTAGCTCAATTGCTTCGGTACTTGCTTCAACATCAATTGGCTCCTTTGCCAAAAAAGGTTTTTCAAGAAGCGTTAAAAAATATTTAAGCTTTTCATCTCTTTCTTTATAGATTGATTTTATTTCATCTTTAGTACTTATTAAAAGTTCTTCTTTTTCTCTAAAAAGTTTTTCTTTATCCTCTTGCAAAGCCCTATTTTTAAGTTTTAAATATTCAATTTCACTTTTTAAATACTCTATAAAATCACTATTTTTTTGAACTTTTTCCCTTAAAGGAGTTTGTTTTTCATCTAAGATTACATATTTCACGCCATCTTCTTCAAAACTTTTTATTGTATTTCTTCTTATTCTATTATAAATAGCTTCTTTTGAAACTCCAAGCTTTGAAGCCGCATCAGCAATGGAAAGTTTTTGCATATTACTAACCTTATTGAATAATTTTAGTAGATATTATCTCAAATTTAGGCTAAAAGTCTTATAAAATGAAGTTTATTATTTATACACTAGCTAGAAAAATAGCTAGCTAGTGTTTTTTGGGCTTAGAGTCTTGATTCATAGCGTCTTAGCATATAAAGTCTTTTTAACATTTTTTTGCGAGCTGAAATTTTTTGTTTTTTACGAATTTCAGTATTTGGCTCAAAAAATCTTCTAGCTCTTGATTCAGTAACAATTAAGTTTCTGTCAGTTTGCTTCTTAAACTTTCTATACGCTTCGTCAAAAGACTCGTTTGGATGCACTTTAATACCAGGCAATCCAATCACCACCTTTCATAAAAATTTGAACAGAAATTATACTTAAAAAAAGTTAAATTTACAAATTTAATTTTCTTATAACTTAAATAATAGTAAAATGATAAATAAATTTTATAAATTTAAAACAGATTTATCATTATTAAGGAGCTTAAAATGCCTAATGAGTTGAATTTTCAAACAAACTACACGAAAAAAAGGTATTTTGTCTTTTCTTTTATTGCACTAATTGCTTTAATATTGCCCTTTATTAGAATTGGCGGAAATCACTTTTTCTTACTAAGTTTTGATAAAAAGGAACTTCATCTTTTATTTTCAGTTTTTTCAACCCAAGAGCTTTTTTTAATGCCTTTTGTTTTAATAATGGCGTTTTTGGGGGTCTTTTTTATAACAACTTTAGGCGGTAGAATTTGGTGTGGATGGGCTTGCCCTCAAACTAGCTTTAGAGCGTTTTATAGAGATTTTATCTGCACAAAACTTCTTAAAATAAGAAAAAATATAAAAAACAAACAAATAAATCCAAGTGGTCAGTTTGTAAAAAAATTAATTGCAAAACTCATTTGGGCATGTCTAACTCTACTAATGGCTTCGAATTTTATGTGGTTTTTTATTCCACCAGAAGATTTTTTTAGATATTTAGCAAATCCAAGCGATCACCTTTTAATGATCGGTATAGTTTTAGGAATTGCTTTATTTATTTTTACAGATATTGTCTTTATAGCTGAAAATTTCTGTATTTACATCTGTCCTTACGCAAGAGTTCAATCGGTCATGTTTGATGAAAATACATTTCAAGTTATTTATGATGAAAAAAGAGGCGGTAAAATTTATGATGAAAAACATAATAAAATAAACGATCGCCCAACTGGTGAAAATGATGAATGCATTGGATGTTTAGCATGTGTAAAAGTGTGTCCCACTCATATAGACATAAGACGAGGAATGCAACTTGAGTGTATAAACTGCCTAGAGTGTGCTGATGCCTGTAGCGGTATTATGGCAAGAAAAAACAGACCTTCTCTTGTTAGATGGACAAGTGAATATGCACTAAATAATGGTAAAACTAAAATTTTAAGATTTAGAACTGTTGCTTATATGGTTGCTTTGTCTATTGCATTTGTGGCTCTTTTAATAGTTGGATCAAAAAGAGAAACTATGCTTTTAAACATCAATAGAGATAGTAGCTTTTATAATTTAAAGGTTGAAAACAGCCAAGTTGTTATTGAAAATAACTATATATTTTTAATAGAAAATACAGATAAAGTAGCTCATGAGTTTTATTTCGAAACAAACAATGACAAAATAAGTGTTAAAAAGCCTAAAAAACCTGTAAAAATTGATGCAAGAAAAAAAGATAAAATAATTGTGACCTTAGAGGCAAATGAAGGTGCTTTTGAAAAAAGCAATGTTGATATAACTATTCCTTTGGTAATTAATGCTTATGCAACTGATAACAAAGAAAATATAAACGTTAAAAGAGATACTATTTTTGTTTATCCAAAAAATAGCGTTATAGAAAATAAGCTAAAATAAAGGCTTTAAGTGGAATTTAATTTAGAAAACAAAAGAGCAAAAAATAGATGTGAGACCATTTTAGAAGATGCTCTTTATCTTTTTTTAAAAAAAGGGTATGCAAACACAAGTTTAAACGATATAGTGGAAAAAAGCGGTGGCTCACTTGCTACAATTTATAAATATTTTGAAAATAAAGAAGGTCTTTTTAAAGCAATTGTTTTAAAAGCAATTTCTAAATTTAAAGATGATCTTGAAAAAAATATAAGTGTTATCTCAAATTTAAATCTTGAAGAGTTTTTATTTAAATTTAGTGAGCTTTACTTAACACTTATCTTAAGTCCAAAATCCATAGCACTACATAGACTTATTTTAAGTGAAGGCTTTAATATGGAAAATCACAACATAGGCAAACTTTTTGCCGATGAGTGTTCCAAATTTTTAAATGAGTATTTGATTGATTTCTTAAAATCCTGTAAAAAAACTGAAAATTTAAGCGTCGAAGATATAAGCAAGTTTGCAAATATCTACCTTTTTGCTATAAAAGAACCGTTTTTTTATAGTTCACTAATAAATTCAAAAGAGGTAAAGCTTACGCGAGCAGATAAAAAAGCACATATTGATAAAACTATAAAAATGCTCCTATATGGATTTTTAGGTTAATTTTACTAATAATTTTTAAAATAAATAGCTTGACAAATAAAAGCTAAAAAGATAAAATCAGATTTTATTTTAGTGTAATAACAATTACACAAACTTATAAAAAGGAAAACTAATATGAAAAAAAAGCTACTAATTATCATCTCTTGTTTGCTTTTAATAACAGGTTGTGATTCTAGCAAAAAACAAAACCAAGGCAAAGAAGCTATGAAAAGAGTTCAAGGGCCTGTTCCAGTAGCCACTTTTACAGCTAAAATGGCAGATGAGCCAATCACGTTAAGATATCCAGCAAGAATTGTAAGTGATCAAAGTGTTGATATTATTGCAAAAGTTCCTGGAACCTTAATAAAGCAATATTTTAATCCAGGTGATTTTGTAAAAAAAGGCGACATTTTATTTTTAATTGAGCCTGACAAATACGAAGCTGCCTATGAGGTTGCAAAAGCAAATTTAGCACTTTCAAAAGCAAATTTTGAAAGAGCTAGGCTTGATTATAATAGAGCTATAAAACTTAATAAAACAAAATCAATAAGCCAAAAAGACTTTGATACTGCAGTTGCAAATTTTAAAAGTGCAGAAGCTTCTATAAAAAGCTCAGAAGCTTTGCTTAAAAATGCAGAAGTTGATTTAAACTACACAAAAGTAATAGCACCATTTGATGGTATTTTAGGCGATAAATATCAAGATGAAGGTGCTTATGTAGGGCCTCAAAATCCAAATTTAATCCGCCTTACAAAGCTTAATCCTATTTATGCAAAATTTGCAATTGCTGATGTTGATGCGCTTAGAATAAACTCAAAAACACAAAACAATGAATGGATACAAAAAGAAACTTTTACCAAATTTTATGTAAAAGATATGGAATTTGATGGAAAGACTATTTTTATAGATAAAGTTATAAATCACAAAACAGGCTCGGTTGATGCAAAGGCTATATTTGATAACAATGACTCAAAACTTTTACCAGGAAGTTTTGGAACTGTTGCTATGAGTGGGCTTTATCAAAAAGATGGTTTTAAAATACCTCAAATTGCAGTTCAACAAGATGCAACAAATACTTTTGTATATGTTATAGAAAAAAATGCAACTACAAAAAAAATAGTTGATATAGTTTTTCAAACAAGTGAATTTGCCGTTATTTCAAAAGGGCTTACAAATGGTGATAAAATTATAATTGATAATTTTATGAAAATAGCTCCTGGAGTTCCCGTAAAAGAAATAGAGGTTAAATAATGTTTTCAAAATTTTTTATCCATAGACCAGTTTTTGCATCTGTAATTTCTATAATTATAGTAATTGCTGGAATAATTTCTATGAGAGTTTTACCAGTTGAAGAGTACCCTCAACTAACTCCCCCAAGAATTGTAGTTCAAGCTCACTATAGTGGTGCAGATGCCCAAACTATTGCAGATACTGTTGCAGCTCCACTTGAAGAGGCAATTAATGGCGTTGAAAATATGATCTATATGCAATCAACTTCAAGCTCATCAGGCGAATTGTCATTAAGTGTTTATTTTGATGTAGGAACTGACCCACAAGAAGCATTAGTAAATGTTAATAACCGAATTAGAATCGCTCAAGCAGGACTTCCTGAAGAAGTTCAAAGAATAGGTGTTAATGCTTTTGAAATGAATCCAAATATTTTAGAAGTTGCACAATTTTATGATCCTACTGGTGCAATAGATATTGTTGAATTAAACAACTACGTAAATATAAATGTTGTTGATGAAATAAAAAGAGTTCCTGGAGTTGGAAATGCTGTTTTAATAGGAAATAAAAACTACTCTATGAGAATTTGGATAAAGCCTGATTTACTTCAAGAATATAAAATAACAATACCTGAAGTAATCGCATCTATTAGAGAGCAAAACAGCCAGTATGCAACAGGTAAGATTGGCGAACAGCCAATGACTACTGAAAATCCATATGTTTATACAGTTAAACCAGAAGGTCGTTTAAAATCAATAAAAGAATTCGAAAACATCATTTTAAGAAGTGATAAAAATGGTTCAACTTTAAAACTAAAAGATGTAGCTGAAATTTCACTTGGAGCAGAAAACTATGCTTTCCAAAGTTTTATGAAAAAATATCCAGGAGCCCCAGTTTTAATATTTGCGCAAAGTAATGCAAATGCTCTTGAGGTGGCAACTGCAGTTAATAAAAGACTACAGGAATTATCTCAATTTTTTCCAGGCGAGTTAACCTATAAAATCGTTTATGACACAACGACTTTTGTTCAAATCACAATAAAAGAAGTTATCAAAACTTTTATAGAGGCTATGGCTTTAGTTTTTATAGTAATGTATCTATTTTTAGGAAACATAAGGGCTACAATCATTCCTATGCTTGCAGTTCCAGTATCTATTATAGGGTCTTTTGCTGGGCTTTTAATAATGGGGTTTTCTATTAATATGATTACACTTTTTGCGATGATTTTGGCAATTGGTATAGTTGTAGATGATGCAATTATCGTTATAGAAAATGTTGAAAGAATTTTAGAAGAAGAACCAAATTTATCGGTTATTGAAGCAACCGATAAAGCAATGAGCGAAATTGTTGCACCAATTATTTCCATTGTTTTAGTTTTAAGCTCTGTTTTTATACCAGTTGCTTTTATGGAAGGATTTGTTGGAGTCATACAAAAACAATTTGCCTTAACCATGGTTGTCGCAGTCGCAATATCTGGATTTTGTGCTTTGACCTTAACTCCTGCACTTTGTGCATTGATGTTAAAAAAAGAAAGAGGTAAACAGTTTTGGTTCGTAAGAAAATTTAATGAATTTTTTAATCTAAGCACAAGAATTTATTCAGCTGGAGTTCAAAAAGTACTAAAACATATAATTCCATCTTTAATAATTGTAGCAATTATGATATTTGCAATTACAAGTTTATTTAAAATAGTTCCAAGTGGCCTTGTTCCAAATGAAGATAAAGGAAGCTTAATAGTCATGAACACATTACCATCAGCCTCTTCAATCGCAAGAACAATAGACCATGGTCACTTACTTGGAAATTCAGTAGAACAAGATAAAAATGTTGATTTATATGCGCTTATGGCAGGATATGATTTAGTATCAGGCTCTTTAAGAGAAAATGCATCTGTTATGTTTATAAAACTTGCTCATTGGAATGAAAGAAAAGATCTTAGCCAGTCATCATTTGCACTTGCTGGAAAATACAACAAAATGTTTTCACAAAATAGAGATGGAGTAAGTTTTGCTGTAAATCCACCGCCAATTACAGGTCTTTCAATGACAGGTGGATTTGAGCTTTTTGCACAAACAACTACTGGAAAAACATATGCACAAATGCAAGAAGACATGAAAAAAGTTATTGCTGCTGCAAACAAACGAGGAGATCTGTTTTTAGTAAGAACTAGTCTTGATACAAATTTCCCACAATATAATTTAACATTAGACAAAGATAAGATTAAAGCATATGGGGTAAGCATAAATGAGTTGTTTGCCACAATTAATTCAACCATAGGAAGTTATTATGTAAATGATTTTAATATGCTTGGAAAAACATTTAAAGTTAATATTAGAGCTAAATCCAATTTTAGAGACTCAGAAGCTGCATTTAGAAATATATTTGTAAAAAGCCATACAACAGGCGACATGATACCGGTAAATTCGCTTGCAAAACTTGAAAGGAGCCTTGGGCCTGATAATGTTGATAGATTTAACGCTTATCCAGCAGCTAAAGTTATGGGTGAACCAGCTCCTGGATACACCTCTGGTCAAGCAATAAAAGCTATTTCTGAAGTATTTAAAGAAGTTTTTCCTGATAATGATTATATTCTTGGGTGGTCAGGAACAGCATATCAAGAGGTTCATTCAGCTGGAACTGGAATGATAGCATTTATCTTTGGACTAATTTTTGTTTATCTAATTTTGGCTGCACAATACGAAAGATGGCTTATGCCAGTGGCAGTTTTAACTGCAGTTCCTTTTTCAGTATTTGGAGCTTTGCTTACAACATGGGCAAGAGGCTTAAGCAATGATATATATTTCCAAATAGGGCTTTTACTCTTAATTGGCCTTGGTGCAAAAAATGCTATTTTAATTATAGAATTTGCGATGGAAGCTCACGAAAAAGAAGGAAAAAATCTTTTTGAAGCAAGTATTCAAGCTGCAAAGCTTAGATTTAGACCAATTGTAATGACATCACTAGCATTTGCATTAGGAGTTTTACCAATGGTATTTAGCACAGGAGCTGGTGCAGCATCAAGACACTCTATTGGAACAGGTGTTGTAGGTGGAATGATAGCAGCCTCAACAATAGCAATTTTCTTTATTCCTATGTTTTATTATATGATTGAAAATTTTAATATTTGGCTAGGTAAAACTTTTGGCAAAGATGACAAGCAAAATAGAAAGGTAAAAAATGTTTAATAAAAAATTACTTCTTACTCCTTTGGTATTGTTTTGTTTAGCAGGGTGTTCTTTTAAGCCAGTTACTCCACTTAAAGACACAAGTTACACTTCAACTTACGATGAAGCAAATATAAATTCTTTTTGGTGGAAAGAGTTTAATGACCCTGTTTTAGACGATCTTATCGATAGTGCATTAAAGTATAATTCTGATTTAGCACTTGCTTTGAATAATATAGAAACAGCAAGAACAAATTTAGGACTTAGTAAAATAGAGTATTTGCCAAATGTAAATTACCAAGGAAAAGCCTCAAGAGGTGCTCCAAGTGGTGATTTAAACTCTTATGCTTCATATAGTGCAAGTGCTGTTTTAAACTACGAGCTTGATCTTTGGGGAAAAGTAAGAAATAGTGTAAAAGCTAAAAATTCCTTTTTTAAAGCCACAAAATATGACTATGAAGTAGCGAGATTAAGTATCGCAAGTAGTGTTGCAAATAGCTATTTTAAACTACTATTTTTAAAAGAGCAAGAAAGCATTTTAAGAGATACATTAAAAAGCTATGAAGATACATTTAAATTTAGACAAAATCAATTTAGCGTTGGAGCAATAAGTTCGATCACGCTTTATCAGGCCAAAACTCAAGTTGATAGTGCTAAAGTAAAACTAACAAATGTTATAAATGAACTTTCAAATACAAACACAGCACTTGCTATTTTAACAGGCAAAAGTTATGATGATATTTTATATAAAGATATAATTACAAATAAAATTCATCAACCAACCCCACCAGAAGTTCCAAACGGAGTTCCTTCAGATCTATTATTAAGAAGAGCTGATGTTGCTGCAAGTTTAGAAAGACTAAAGGCAACAAACTTCTTAGTAGGCGTAGCAAGAGCTAATTATTTTCCAAGTTTTTCATTAACTGGAGTGTTTGGATACACAAGTATGGAATTTGATAGATTATTTATAGAAAATGCCAATAGCTGGAGTGCTGGAGGATCTTTAGTTGGCCCATTGCTTGATTTTGGAAGAAGTGCAAAAAGAGTTGAAATAGCAAATTTAGAACAAAATGCAAGCTTTATAAATTATGATAAAACTTTGAAAGAAGCCTTTGGAGAAGTTAGAAATGCCCTTGTTGGTAGAGAAAACGCAATTTCAAAACAAACTGATATGGCAAATTTACTAAACTCACAAGAAAAACTTTACAACATTGCAAATGAAAGATTTAAAACTGGCTATAGTGATAACTTGGAGTTGCTAGATGCTCAAAGAGGATATTTATCAGCTAGACTTGAATATGCAGCTTCAAATTTAGAAGTTTCAAATAGCGTTGTTGAAGTATTTAAGGCTTTAGGTGGCGGGTTTAAAGTTGAAGATAACAAAACAAAGCAGATGCTTGAATCAAATGCAACTATTATTCCAACCTCATCAATAAATCCATTTAAAAATTTGAAATAATTATACTTAACCAAGCTTTTTAACTTGGTTAAGTTTTTTAAAAATTTATTCTTTAGTAAAAACTTTTAAAATAAATATTAAAAGTTTTATACAATACTCTAGTTTTACAATATAATCCCTCAGCATTATATTGTAAAATTTCATCGATAAAAATTAGTGAAATTTAAGGTACAATCATGCTCATATCTTAAATTTTTTGATAAAAATTTTGTAAAAATACATTTTATGCGAGAAATAAAGATAAAATTTGATTTTTCTTGACATTTATAAAAAAATCTTGTATAATTCTCCTTTACTTTTAAGTTACGGGGCGTAGCGCAGTCTGGTAGCGCATCTGGTTTGGGACCAGAGGGCCGAAGGTTCGAATCCTTTCGCCCCGACCATTTACAGATGGTGAGTGTAGCTCAGTTGGTTAGAGCATCAGATTGTGGTCCTGAGGGTCGTGGGTTCGATTCCCATCACTCACCCCATTTAAAGAATGTTTGTTGCGTTCGTAGCTCAACTGGATAGAGCAACAGACTTCGGATCTGTAGGTTGAAGGTTCGAGTCCTTTCGAGCGTACCATTGTTAATAATATTTTATGCGTCCTTAGCTCAGCTGGATAGAGCAACGCCCTTCTAAGGCGTAGGCCAAAGGTTCGAATCCTTTAGGGCGTACCATTTATAGCTAGTGCGGATGTGGTGAAATTGGCAGACACGCCAGACTTAGGATCTGGTGCCTCACGGCGTGAAGGTTCAAGTCCTTTCATCCGCACCATTAAGCTATTTTTATCTCTCAAAGCCCCTTAAATCTATACTTCAAACTTGTAAAAATAAACTGAATGTAGCCTATGTATAGCCATAATTTAATTTTTGTATTTTTTATAATCCTTAAAGATAAAATCTTTTATTCCTCATTGTTGAATTTAACTGATTTTCTTTAAATGTATGAGTGTTTTGGCAATAGATAGATAGATTTTTTTGAGTGTAAATCATCCAATATTATGTAGCATCTACACAAGACTTTTATCGTAAAATCGGCTAAAATTCTGCTAAATACTTTATACATAAAGGATAAAAATGGCAGAATCTCATATTTTTAAATTAGACAGTATTTTTTCTTTCCTTATAATCTGTATTATAAAAATTGACTTCAATAAGCTTAATCAACTATAATAGGTCAAATATTTACAATTAATTTACACTTAGAGTACGTATTTTAGTAAAATTATGGCTTATAAACATATTATTTTGTTATATTATACTACTAAATATATGGCATTTATAAGTGAGTTATATATTTCTATAGATCTATATATAATCAAACTTAGGATATAGTATCTCGTTTCGTTAAGTCCTAGGCCATTTCATCCATGCCATTAAGCTACTTTTATGTATATAAAAATTAATAAAAACTACACTTCCAATCTTATTTTGTGTAAAAAATTCCTATTAAGCTTTAAATTTTAAAATTTTATTTTTATATAAAATTAAAATTTAAAGTGATAAAATATATTAAATTTTCAAAAAAAAGGAGAGAAAAATGGATATCGTAACTAGGTTTATAAACTACACTAAAATAAATACTACAACAAACAGAAAAAATGGAAGTCTTGGCATAATGCCCTCAAATCCAAATGAAACCGAACTTGCTAAACTACTTGAAAATGAGTTAAAAGAGCTTGGGCTTAAAAATATAAAAAGAAGAGATAATGCCATTACAACTGCCGTACTTCCCTCAAATTCATCTAAAAAATTACCTAAGATAGCATTTTTTGCACATCTTGATACAAGTGCCGAACAAACAAAAGACACAAAAGCTCAAATCCACAAATTTAATGGTGGTGAAATTTGTCTAAATAAAGAACTTAATATCTATTTAAAAGATGAAAGTTTAAAAAACTACATAGGTGATGAAATTATAACAACTGATGGAACAAGCTTGCTTGGAGCTGATGACAAAGCTGCAATTGCTTCCATTATGAATGCAGTGAAATATTTCGTTGATAATCCAAAAGTAGAGCACGGTGATGTTACTGTATGTTTTGTGCCAGATGAAGAACAAGGATTACGTGGCGCAAAAGCCTTAGATATAAATGAAATTGATGCAGATTTTGGATATTGTTTGGACTGCTGCGAAATTGGAGAACTTATCTATGAAAACTGGAACGCAGGAAATGCAGAAGTTACATTTAATGGAGTTTCAGCTCATCCTATGAATGCAAAAGGAAATTTAATAAACTCACTTTTACTAGCACATAAATTTATCTCAATGCTTCCAAGTGGCGAAGCACCAGAATATACAGAAAATAAAGAGGGATATTTTTGGGTAAAAGAGTTAAGTGGAAATAGTGCTCAAACTATTTTAAAGCTTGATATTAGAGAATTTGATGAAAAAAAATACCATGAAAGAATGGAATTTTTAAATGAGCTTACAAATTCTTTAAAAAAACTTTGGGGTGATGAGAGAATATCGGTAAAACTTACAGATAGATATAAGAATGTTTTTAACTACTTAAAAAATGAAGATGCAGCTCCTATAAAACTTGCCAAAAAAGCGTTTAAAAATTTAAATATTACCCCAAAAATAAAACCGATGAGAGGTGGATATGATGGTTCAGTAATATCAGAAAAAGGAATTCCGTGTCCTAATTTATTCACAGGAGCACATAATTTTCACTCAATTTATGAGTTTTTGCCAGTTAGCTCATTAAAGGCTTCGAGCAACACAGTAATTGAAATAATCAAACTCGCTACTAATTTAGAAAAATAACTAAAAAATTTAAGGCTAAAATATTATTAAATTTAGCCTTAAAAACACCATTTTAAATTCATTAGATTTAAATAACAAAGTCTTATAAAATCTAAGACTTTTTAAATTTTATAAGACGAAAAACGCTATCGCACAAACTGATAAAAACATTCCAAGAGCTGTTCTTTTAGCTATTTCTATAGGATTTACTCCAGCAAGTCCTGCACAAACTATGCAAGCTCCTGCTATTGGGGAAGCACTTCTTCCAAGAGCACCTGAAATAGCAGCTGCCATACCAAGCTTATCTTGTGCAAAACCTAAATCATTTGCATGTATTGTTACTGCTTGATTAAAAGCAAATGCTGCTGCATCGCCTGAACCGGTTACAACACCCATTATAAATGGCACGAAAGTTCCACCAAATTTAACAAAACTTTGATCATTTTTAAGCCAACTTATAACAAAATCAATTGCCCCACAAGCAGAAAGTCCTGCAACAAACACTCCTGCTGCTATGATAATACCGATAATATTTGCATACGCACTTCCCATTCCATTAAAAAATTCTTTTGTAATTTTTTCAGGATTTGTAAGGGTTACAATTATAGTTATAACAGCTCCTAAAATCATCGCTTCTGCAACACCCATTTTTGTCCAAGTTAAAAATGAAATTTTATTTAAACTAGTTCCTCCAATTATCAAAATAACAAGTGGAACAATTGGCATTAATGCATGAAGTGGATTTATTTTTTCACTATTTTCAGATGTGCTTTTAGAATTTGTTGCATCTAAAAGATAGTTTTTTCCTTTTGAGTAGTCCTTTAAAATCAACGCCATAATAGAAATCATAATTAAAACTATAACTAAAGAAATAACAGCACTTTGAAACTGTACCTTTATCACATCTTGAACTGTATAAAGTGGATTTGTCGCTTTTACCATATCTGTTATAAATATATTGTGAGCTGAACCTGGACTCAAAACACCTCCAAAAGTTCCAGCAAAAACAGCTGCTCCAGCCATCGCTGGCCTAACACCTGAAGCCATTAAAAGTGGTATTAATGTCGCTCCAACGGCAGCTGAACATCCAGCAGCTGATGGAATAGCTATGTTTATAAGATAAGTTAAAAACATAGTAAATGGAATTAGCAAAAAGCCAATGTTTTTCATAGGAAGAGTCAAAGCATTAACGAGCTGCTTATCACATTTTGTATATTTCATAACAAATGCAAAACCCATTGATGCACAAATTGCTTTTATAAGTCCTGCTTTTGTCATATACTCAGTAAATGCACCAAACGCATTCATCGGCTTTAAACAAAGTAAGCACAAAATTAGCCCAACGCCTATTAAAACGGTTTTAGTTTCTTTTTTCATAACTAAAAGCACAACAACAGCAACAATGCCAAGAAGTGCCAAAATAAGCCTTAAGGTATCCATGATATTCCTTTAATTTGAAATTTTTGGAATTTTAGCAAATTTTAAATTTTATTTAAATAAATTTTCATATCTTTTAAGTGTAAAAGTATTTTTAATATCTTAAATAAAAATACTTTTTTTAATAAACATAAATTTATATGGCATTTGTAATATTAAGATACTTTTTTATGTTGGAATTTTTACTATTTTTTAAATTTGGCTTAAAAGATTTATGCAAAAATATTTAAAATGCCAAACTACTGCTTAGTTTTAATTTAATGTAAAATTTACTATATTTACCCAACAAAATACTCTTTTGCCTTATCTTTGCTTTCAAAAGCTTTTACACTAAACTCATCACCACCAACTATCATCTTATATTTTTTTGAAATATCTGCTTTTGAGTAAGTTAATGCAAATTTTGCTGCTAGAATTTTATCATCCAAACAAGCGTTCTTGCTTATCAAAGCATACGCTCCAACTACACCGCTTGGCAAATTAATTTCAATAAATTTATCATTTTGTATATTTTTTAGTTTTAAATTATCATTTTCATCTTTACCAATTATTAGCTTTGCTCCACCTTTTAGTCTTAAATGTCTTCCAAATTTTAAAATTTCACTATCTTTTGGCGTATCAAGACCTTCATGATTTAGTGCGTCAGTTAGTTTTTTACTATAATTATCAAGCGTTAGCAAGCATCCCCCAGCTGGACTTTCAAAATCATCAAAACCAAACTCTTTAGCTAAATTTAACTGAGTATGACGCCCACGACCGCTGATACTGAGAAGCTTTTCTCTATCAACCCAGCCATTTATTTCAGGTGCTGTTGGCTTTAAAAGCTTAGCACAAAGTGGTCTTAAAATAAGTAAATCTTCATCACCTGATAAACTTAAAACTTGATTTAAGGCTTCTTTTCTTTGACTCATCGGACGCTGCCCTAAAACTTCGCCTGTGATTAGAAAGCTAGCCTCTTGACTTTTGAGCATACTTAAAGCAGTTTTAAACATATAAGCATGGCAGTCAATACAGGGATTAAAGTGTTTTCCATACCCATATTTTGGATTTAAAAGCACGTTTTGAAGATATTTATCTCTTATATCAACGATTTTAAAATCAGCACCTGCCATATTAGCCCTTTTTTTTAAAAGCTCGCTTTTGTCTTCCTTGCCGCCAAATCCTATATCCATATAAATTGCCGTTACTTTAATGCCTTGCAAGGTTATAAGTTTTATAGCAAGCATACTATCAAGTCCGCCACTAAAAAGTGCTAATGCCTTCATTTTACTCCTTTAAGCTTTATTATTCTTCTTTGTATTTGTTTGATTTCTTCTTGTTTATTTTCTATATCACTATTTTTCAATTTTTTTAACATATTTTCATAAGTATTTATAATTAAAATTTTATAAGCTTCAGAAAGCTCATCAATGCTTTTAAACTCATCGATGCTTATATCAATGCTTATTTCCCTTAGCATTATCTCATCTTCTGTGGTTTTTTGAGTACGCAATAAGGCCTTAAATTCATCTTCATGAGTTTGAAATTTAGCATCTAAAAACATATCTTTGCATTTATTGAAAAACTCCTTATTCAAATAAAGGGTTTTTATAATCTGAAGCTCCAAATAGTCCTTTTTTTTCTCAAATTTAGCAAAATTTTGAATACTTTTTATACTATTTTTACCAGAATTTGAAAGCGAAAAACTATCTATTGATATTCCTAAAATCATACTTACCAAACTTTTATAGCTATCAGCAACTATTGGATTTAATGTTTTTGTAAATTTAACTATTTCTTCTAATGCAAGTTGTTTTTGAACTGGTCTTTGAAGCTCAAATTTATTTGCAATTTGACGAATTACAAACTCACCAGCTTCTGTTTTTAAGCTTAAAATTTTATCTAATTCTTTTAAATTTCCAGCTTGAACCAAATCTGCTGGATCAGCACCCTTTGGGATTACAACGACATTTGTATCAAAATCGTTTTGAAGTAAAAGTTTTGAGCTTTTAAAAGCTGCATTTATACCAGCACTATCACCGTCAAAACAAAGAGTTATTTTTGCATTACTTCTTCTTAAAAGTGGCAGATGTTTTGGAGTTAGAGCTGTTCCTAAAACTGCCACCGCATTTTTATGACCAGCTTTATGAAGCATTATGGTATCCATATAACCCTCAGTTATAATTATCTCTTTTAGCTTGTAAATTTCATCTTTTGCCTTATCGTAAGCATAAAAAATTTGAGATTTATCAAACACAGAGCTTTGTGGGCTATTTACATATTTTGCTGGATGATTTGTAATAGTTCGTCCTCCAAAACCGACAATTTTTCCTGCATGATTATTTATAGTAAAAATTATCCTATCTATAAAACTTGCATATAAATTTCCACCCTCGCCCACTTTTACAATACCTAAGTTTATAGCATCTTTTGGATCTATTTTTTCATTTGAAAGCAAATTTAATGTATTTTGCGAATTTGGAGCATAACCTAGTTCAAATTTAGCAATCAATTTATCATTAAAACCTCGACTATAAAGATAGTTTATGGCAGCTTTGTTTTGATATAAAAGACTTTGATAGTAAGCTTTTACAATACTTAAAGCCTCTTTATCAATCTTTTTAAAATTACTTTTTTCATCTGTATATTCAAGTGTAAAATTTTGCATAGAAGCTAGTTTCTCAACAGCTTCTGGGAAATTTAGTTTTTCATATTCTTGTATGAAATTTATAGCATCTCCCCCAGCTTTACAAGCAAAACAATGATACATATTACGCTCTGGACTTACATTCATACTTGGATTTTTATCATCATGAAATGGGCAAATTCCTACGAAATTTCGCCCACTTCTTTTTAAATTTACATATCTTGAAACAACATCTACGATATCAGTTTGTTCAATAAGTCTTTGGATGCTTTCGGATTTTATCATAAGGTAGATTATACAAAAACTTTGTTATAATTAGGCTAAATTTTTTTAAAGAGGTTTTTTGGAAAGTTTTTTTATAGATTACAGAGATCCTATTTTTGGACTTATTATCCTGATTGCGGTTGCTTTTGTAGTGGCATTTTCAAGTTATGTTTGGGCGATTTTTTCTAAAAAAGATGAAGAGACAAAACTTAAAAATTTCATTAGCAAATTTGAAGATTCAAACTCACTTAGCCAAAAACATATTGATCTTTTAAAATCTATTAATCTTGATATTGATACCTTCAGTGCTTTAGGGCTTGTCTTTACCAAAACAGGAGATTTTTCAAGAGCTATAAACATCTATTTAATAGCACTTGAACAAGCAAAAACAAAAGCTCAAAAAAACTTTATTTTATTAAATTTAGCAAAAGCATACTTTGAGGCAGGATTTTTAAAAAAAGCTGAAAATGTCTTTTTGCAAATTTTAAAATTTAATCCAAGAAATGAAGAAGCTTTGCGTCTTTTAAGTGTAATCTATGAAAAACTAAAAATGTATAATGAAGAGCTTGATGCACTTGATGCTTTAAAAGAACAAGGTGTTGATGTGGATGAAAACTTAGCTCTTATAAAAGCTCAAATTATCGCAAACGACAATAGCCTTAAATTTGACAAAAAAATAAAAGAAATCTCAAAAATAGAATTTGATTTTACAAAGCGTTTTATACTTGAACTTTTTATTAAAACAAACGAACCACTTTCTAAAATCAAAAAATTTCCACCTTTAAAAAATGTAGTTGACATAATATGGTTTTTAAACGAACCTATAAATTTAAAAGATGATGAATATAAAGCTTTATTTTACGCCAAAGCTTTGAGTAATGAGTATAAACAAAGTTCATTTTTTGAGATAAATGCCATCTCAGCGATGCGAAACTCAGGCTTTTTTGACGCGGATTTAAGTTTTAAATTTATGTGTGGTAAGTGCAAAAACTCATTTCCATCATTTTTTTATAGATGCCCTGTTTGCTATACCTTAAACAGTATTCAAATTCTACCAAAAATTATAAGAAAAGATAATGAAGCAAATCTTACTTTTTAGTGATGGATCTTGCCTTGGAAATCCTGGAATTGGTGGCTGGGCATATATATTAAGATATAAAAATCATGAAAAAAAAGAATTTGGAACAAATGAACTTACTACAAATAATCAAATGGAACTAACAGCAGTTTTAAAAGCATTAAAATCACTAAAAGAGCCTTGTAAAATCGAGCTTTTTACTGATAGTAGCTATGTTGCAAACTCGATAAATTTATGGCTTGATGGCTGGGTTAAAAAAAATTTTAAAAATGTTAAAAATGTTGAGCTATGGAAAGAGTATTTATCTCTTTCAAAACCTCATCAAATAACAGCATTTTGGGTAAAAGCTCATGCTGGACATAAAGAAAATGAAGAATGCGATGATATGGCAAGAAATGCAGCACTAAAACTAAAAGATCAACTAAAAAATGGATAAAAAATGTTAGAAAAATTACAAAAAAAATTAAATTATAATTTTCAAGATTTAGACCTTTTGCAAAGAGCCCTTACTCACAAAAGTTCAAATAAACCTTATAGCAATGAAAGATTAGAGTATCTAGGTGATGCAGTTATGGATCTTGTAGTTGCAAAATATCTTTTTGAAAAATTTAAAAATACGCCCGAGGGTGATTTATCAAAACTAAGAGCTGCTTTAGTAAATGAAACAAGCTTTGCAAAACTGGCAAAAGCTTTAAACTTAGGTGATTTTATAATAATCTCAAGTGCTGAAGAAAGAAATAATGGAAGAAATAAAAACTCGCTTTTATCTGATGCATTTGAAGCACTAATGGGAGCTGTTTTTTTAGAAATAGGTTTTGAAAAAACAAGTAAAATTGCTTTAAATTTGCTTGAAAAAGAGTATCATCATATAAGCCTTGAAGAGATTGTAAAAGACTATAAGACAAAGCTTCAAGAAATAACCCAGAGCATTTTAGGATTAATTCCTACTTATATACTACTTGATTCAAAAGGACCAGATCACAAAAAAGAGTTTAAAATAGGTGTTTTTTTAGGAGATGAAAAATATGGCGAAGCAGTAGGTAAAAGTAAAAAAGATGCCGAACAAAAAGCTGCTAAAATAGCTATTGAAACTCTACATAAAAAAGGAAGAGCTTGAATACTTTTGGAGTAAAACTTAGACTTACAACTTTTGGAGAAAGCCATGGCATAGCAATCGGCGGTATACTTGATGGTTTTCCTGCTGGAGTAAAGATAAATTTTGATTTTTTACAAAATGAGCTTGATAAAAGAAAACCTGGCTCAAAATTTGCTACCAAAAGAAAAGAAAGTGATAAAGTGGAAGTTTTGAGCGGAGTTTTTGAAGGGCTTAGCACGGGAACTCCAATTGGTTTTATTATAAAAAACGAAGATCAAAAAAGCAAAGACTATGGAAATTTAAAAGATATTTTTAGACCAGGACATGCAGACTATACATATTTTTACAAATACGGTATAAGAGATTATAGGGGTGGTGGTAGAAGTAGTGCAAGAGAAAGTGCGATAAGAGTTGCTGGTGGAGCATTTTGTCAAATGCTTTTAAATGAGTTTAAAATAAGCGTTGAAAGTGGAGTTTTTAGCGTTGGAGGGATAAATTTTAACGCCGATTTTAACGAGGAGTTTAAAAAAGGAAATTTAGACTTTGAATTTGCTAAAACTTCGGAAATTTTCTCACTTTTTAAAGGTTTTGATGAAGAGTTTAAATCTGAAATATTAAAAGCCAAAAACTCTCATAATAGTGTTGGAGCCTCAGTTATAACTATCATAAAAAACTCACCTATAGGACTTGGGGAAGTTTTATATGATAAATTCGATGCAAGATTAGCAGCTGCCATGATGGGGATAAATGCTGTAAAAGCTGTTGAAATTGGAAATGGAATAAAATCAGCCAAAATTTATGGCGATGAAAACAATGATGAAATTTCAAAAAATGGTTTTTTAACAAATAATTCAGGTGGAATTTTGGGTGGCATTACAAACGGCGATGATATTTTAATAAAATCATATTTTAAACCAACACCATCAATTTTTTTAGAACAAAATACTATAAATTTAAGTGGAGAAGATGAAATTTGTAAGCTCAAAGGAAGGCATGATCCTTGCGTTGGAACTAGAGGAAGTGTAGTTGCAACTGCTATGGCAAGGCTAGTTACGGCTGATATGTTACTATTAAACACAAGTTCAAATTTGCAAAATCTTAAAAAAATTTATGGCTAAATCTAAATTTAACACAACTAAATCACTAAATAAATAAAAAATAAATAAATTTAAAATTTAATTTTATATTTTTAAATTTATTTAAGATATTTCATATAAAAATTAAGATAAAATTACACATAAAGTTTTTATAAGAAGACAGTTTTTTCTTATAACATAACTTTTTTAAAAAATAAAAGATAAAAACATGAAAAAGATTTTTTATATATCACCTAGTATCATATTTACTAGCTTTTCAAAGCTAAATAACTGTATGCTTATAACTTATAAAAATATTATAAAACAAATAATCTATAAATTTTTAAATTTATTTAAAATAAAATAAATAATATTTAGATCATATTAAAGGAGATAAAATGGATCAAATTTCACAAAGAATAATGGATTTAAAAGATGAGATTGTAAAAACAAGAAGATATTTTCACTCTCACCCAGAAACTGGTTGGTTTACATTTTTTACAACGGCAGTAATTGCCGATAAAATGGCAAAAATGGGCTTTGATGTAAAACTTGGAAGGGAAGTTGTAGATCCTAATGCAAGACAAGGTCTTGGCTCAAAAGAAGATTGCCAAAAATATCTAAAAAGAGCAAAAACTTTACTAAATGAGGAACAAGCCAAATATTTAGACAAAATGGAAGATGGACTAACTGGACTTGTTGCAGAAATCGATACCAAAAAACCAGGCAAACTTGTAGCATTTAGATTTGATATTGATGGTGTTGATGTAACTGAGTGTAAAGAAGAAACTCACCGTCCTTTCAAAGATGGCTTTAGAGCTGATATTGATGGTATAACTCACGCTTGTGGGCATGATGGACATATCACAATAGGACTTTTTACAGCAAAATTAATAAGTGAAAATTTGGATAAATTTCAAGGAAAATTTAGATTTATTTTCCAAACTGCAGAAGAGGGAACAAGAGGTGCTGTAGCAATGGAAAAAGCAGGAGTTGTAAAAGGTGTGGATTATTTGCTTGGCGGACACATCGGCTTTCAAGCAACTACAATGAAAGGTATAATTTGCAAAACTGACAAACTTCTTGCAACAACTAAATTTGATGTTATTTTAACTGGTAAATCAGCTCACGCAGCAGGAGCACCACAAGAGGGAAATAACGCACTTTTAGCGGCTGCTCAAATGGCACTTAACATGCATGGAATCACACGAAATGCAAAAGGTGTCACTCGCATAAATGTAGGTGTTTTAAAAGCTGGAGAAGGAAGAAACGTAATTGCACCAAATGCCTATCTTGCATGCGAAACAAGAGGTGAAACAACAGAGCTTAATGAGTTTATGAAAAACGAATGCGATAAAATAATTAAAGGTGTTAGTGAAATTTATGGCGTAAAATACGAAGTAAAAGTCACAGGCGGAACAAGTGGTGGAGATAGTGATTATGAAGTTGCACAAATTTATGAAAACGCAGCTAAACAAAGTCCATTTATCGATAATGATAAAATAGAAAATGAGCTTAGCTTTGGAGCGTGTGAAGATTTTGCTCATTTTATGCACGCAGTTCAAAATCAAGGTGGAAAAAGCTCATATTTAATGATAGGAACAACATTAAAAGCAGGTCACCATAATGCTAAATTTGACTTTGATGAAGACTCGCTTTTAGCTGGAATTGATGTTTTTGTAAGAAGTGCATATGCAATAAATAAAAACGAAAATAAATAAGGATTAAAAAAATGAAAGCTTTACTTTTAAGCGCATCAGGCTATAAAGATACAGGATATTTAAACCATTCAAAAGGTTGGATAAAAGAGTTTTTAGGCAAAGATTGGGATGAGGAAATTTTATTTATCCCATTTGCAGGAGTTACTCGAACAAATGATGAATATGAAAAAAGAGTTAGGGATGCATTAGAAAATCAAAACATAAAAAGCATTCACCGCTACAGCGATATGAAAAAAGCTATAAAAAATGCAAAGTCAATCTGCGTTGGTGGTGGAAATACATTTATGTTAATGGCAAAAATTTATGAATTTGACCTATTGGAAGAAATTCAAAATGCAGTAAAAAATGGAACAAAATATTTTGGCTGGAGTGCAGGAGCAAATATCGCTGGAAAAACTATGATGACAACAAATGATATGCCTATCATTATGCCAAAAAGCTTTAAAACATTAAATTTATTCCCATATCAAATAAATCCTCATTTTATAAGCGGCCAAATAAAAGGACATAATGGCGAAAGTAGAGAAACTAGACTAAATGAGTTTTTAATAGCAAATCAAAACGAGATAATTTATGCTCTACCTGAGGGAACTGGTTTTTTAATAAATGGCAATGAGGCCGAACTTATAGGTCATTGCGACGCACTAAAATTTGAATACAAAAAAGATGTTGCCACTGTAAAACTTGGTGAAAAGATAAAAATTTAAGGATATTTTATGGAAGATTTAAGATTGATTCTCGCAATTGTTGGAATAATTGCAGTTGTTGTTTTGTTGATTAAGAAGGTAGAAACTAGAACTGCGCTAATTGGTGTTGGACTTATTTTATGTGTGCTTTGTTTTAAACCAATGGATGCATTTACCGCATTTACCGCATCTATGACAAAAGCAGGACTTATAAAGGCGATTTGTGCCTCAATGGGTTTTGCTTTTGTTATGAAATTCACAAAATGTGATCAACATCTTGTAAATGCTCTTACAAAACCTCTTGGAAATATCGGTTTTTTCCTAATTCCAATGGTTACACTTTTAACCTATATGATAAATATAGCAATTCCATCAGCTGCTGGATGTTCGGCTGCTGTTGGAGCGACATTAATACCACTTTTAATGGCTTCAGGAGTTAGACCTGCGATGGCTGGAGCTGCTGTTTTTGCTGGAGTTTTTGGTTCAGTTTTAAGCCCTGGAAATGCTCATAACATCTTTGTTACAGAAATGGTTGTAAAAAGTGGTAACGCAGGATATACAGTTCAAGATGTTATAAAGGTTCAAATGCCAAGTGCGTTTGTAGCATTAGGAATAGTCTTAGTTTGCATAACACTAATGGCATTTGTTTTTAAAGACTATTCAAAAGGTAAAAACTATCTTATAGAAACTGGAATTGAAGAAAAAAATACAAAAGATTTAAAAGTAAATTATTTATACGCTTTAATGCCCCTTGTTCCGCTTGTTATTTTAGTAATTGGAGGAACTAGCTTAAACAAAGTTCCATTTTTAGCTTGGACAAAAATGGGAGTTGCAGAAGCGATGCTTATAGGTGGGGTTTTATCAATTTTTGTAACCATGACAAATCCTCAAACTATCGTAAAAGAATTTTTTAATGGAATGGGAAGTGCTTATGCAAACGTTATAGGCATTATCATTGCAGCTGGAGTTTTTGTCGCAGGACTTACAGCTTGTGGGGCAATTGATTTTATAATCGAACTTTTAAAAAGCGAACAAAATTATGTAAAATTTGGTGGAACCTTTATACCTTACCTTATGGGAATTATAACAGGTTCTGGAGATGCGGCAACTTTTGCATTTAATGAAGCAATTACTTCTCAAGCAATTCAGCTTGGCTTTGAGCAAGACAAACTTGGTATGGCAGCATCAATTGCTGGAGCACTTGGTAGAGGAAGCTCACCGATTGCAGGAGCTTGTATAGTTTGTGCAGGTTTAGCTCTAGCAAATCCAGTTGAACTTGCTAAAAGAACAGCTCTTGGAATGTTTATATCAATAGTTGTAATTGCATTTTTCATTTTATAGTTAAACTATTTGTTAAATATTAAATGATAAAATTTATTAAATTTAAAAAAAGGATAAAAATGAAAAAAATTATTTTAGCAAGCCTTGTGGCTTCAACCATGCTTTTTGCAAACGAACATCATCATGATAGCGATGCAAATATGATAAATGAGTTTAATCCAAAAAGTGTTGAACATATTGTTGTTGAGATGAACATGCTTGATGAAAAAGGAGATAAAAAAGTTGGTGAAGTTGTAGCTATAAATACAAACTACGGAGTTGCACTATTTCCAAATATGAGTGGCTTAGGTGAAGGTGGCATGCATGGATTTCATATTCATGTAAATGCTGATTGCGGTGCAACTGAAAAAGGTCTTGGCATGAAAGCTGGTGGTCATTGGGATCCAAGTGATACAAAAAAACACTCATTTGCATGGGATGATAGTGGTCATAAAGGCGACTTACCAGCTCTTTATGTTGATAAAAATGGAGTTGCAAATTACCCAGTTTTAGCTCCGAAAATCAAAAACATAAACGAACTTAAAGGCCATTCTATAATGGTTCATGTAGGCGGAGATAACCATAGCGACAACCCTGCTAAACTTGGCGGTGGTGGCGCAAGAATGATTTGTGGCGTTATAAAATAAATTATAAATTACAAGCATAAAGCACTATAATGCTTTATGCTTTTTGTTACTAAATGTTATACTGATATAAAAAAACCTTTAAAACTTCTTTAATTTATTGTATTTTAGGCTTTTATCTATTAAAATGTAACATTAAATACAAATAAAAGGCTTATTGATGAAAAAACTTATAGACAGATTAATCTCCTCAGAAAGCGGGGCTGGGATGCTACTACTATTTGCGGCATTTTTAGCACTTGTTTTTGCAAATATCCCAGGTCTTGATAAACTTTATAATTGGTTTGTTCATTTTACACCTTTTACAATACCATCTTTTAACATCTTAGGAAGTATGCACTTTTGGATAAATGATGCTTTGATGGCTTTATTTTTCTTTGCAATTGGACTTGAGCTAAAAAGAGAGATGCTAGAAGGACAGTTAAAGCATTTTTCTCAAGTTTTACTTCCTGTTTTTGCGGCTCTTGGTGGAGTTATAGTTCCTGCATTAGTTTTTGTTGTAATAAATTTAAATGCACAAAATCATGCTATTCATGGCTGGGCTATACCAACAGCGACTGATATTGCCTTTGCAGTTGGAGTTTTAGCACTTCTTGGAAGAAGAATTCCATCAAGTCTTAAAATATTTGTTTTAACTCTAGCTATAATGGATGACTTATGTGCTATTGTTATAATTGCACTTTTTTATACAGGGGATTTAAGTTTCTTATACCTTTTACTTTCTTTCATGATAGTTGGGGCTTTGGTTTTTATAAATAGACTTGGCGTAAGTAACAAAACACCGTATGTAATTCTTTCATTAATCCTTTGGTTTTTTGTCTTAAACTCAGGCATTCACGCAAGCATTGCAGGTGTTGTAGCAGCATTTACCATACCTCTTTATACAAAAAAAGGTAACTCAATGTCAAAAGAAATGGAGCAAACCTTAGGGCTACCAGTAAATTACATAATATTACCTCTTTTTGCTTTTGTAAATGCTGGAGTTAATATGCATGGACTTGATGCAAGTCATGTTTTTGGAACAGTTCCTATGGGAATTTTCCTAGGACTTTTTGTAGGAAAACAAATAGGAATATTTTTATTTAGCTTTATTATCATAAAAGCAGGCTTTGCCTATATGCCTGAAAAAGCAAATTGGAAACAACTCTATGCTATAGCTATAATTTGTGGCATTGGCTTTACAATGAGCTTATTCGTTGATGGACTAGCATACGGAGAAAATTCAATTCTTCTTTATCACGGAACTGACAAGCTAGCTATTTTATGTGGCTCTTTAGTCTCAGGTGTAGTTGGATATTTTGCTGCCAAAATAGTTGGCAACAACCCAGACGGAAGTCCAAAAAAAGCAAAAAATTAAATTTGAGTGTCATCAGCACACTCAAATTTTAACTATTTTTTTAGTTAAAATAAGCAAAAATAGATTTTAAAGTCAAATTTATAATAACTTGATATAATTTTGGCTTAAATTTGTGGTCTCGTAGCTCAGTTGGTAGAGCACCACCTTGACATGGTGGTGGTCGTTGGTTCAAGTCCAATCGAGGCCACCACTACCTATCCTTAATTATCCATATTGTTTTAAAATTTAAAGCTAGTCTTTGTAAAAATGCTATTTTATCAATGTTTAAAAAACAAAAAACACTAAATAAAGTTAGTCAATTACAAAATCATAATCATAAATTTACTATTTTTAACTAGACTTTAAAGAAGTTTTACAAATGCAAACTATAACTTTACAAGCTGATAAAAACGCACAAGGTTAAAAAACCGAGCTATTAAAATATACTTATGATTATAGTTAGAAATAAGCCCGTTAGCCAATAATTGGAAGTATCTAAATGTCAATATTAAAAAACCAAAAATTTACTGATTAATAGGGACTATTGAATCTTAAAAGCAAGAGCTAAATAAAAGATTAATAATACTGCTTTTATGCCTTATTTAAAAATAAAATTAAATTTAATGATAAAAATATATTTAAAAAAACCTGCTATTCATAAAATGAACACCAGTAATGATTTTTTGCATAAAGCAACTATCAAACATTACAAATTTAGGTTGAAAATATTTTTAAAATTCCTAACAACCTCTTTTAGAAAATAAAGAAAAATACTAAAATTTTAGTTACTACAATAACCAGGCAAGGTACCAAAAGGCACCTTAAATCGTTTTATTTTATTTCCAAATAACAACCTCATCTAAGCTTTGTCTAATTTTTGGAGTACTTTTTTCATCACTTAAGCCTAAAGCCACAACAATGCAAGGCTTAAACTCATTTGGCAGATTTAAAAATTTAGTTAATTTTTCTTTATCAAATCCGCCTATTATACAACTTTTAACTCTTTTTGAATAAGCAATATTTACTAAATTTACTAAAGCCATATAACACTGAAGTGATGCATAATTAAAAAGCTCATTTTCAGTCATTAAATCAGTTTTTGATGAAACCATTTTTAAAAATTTAATTGCCTTATCTTCACCTTTATTTTTGCTATAAATAATGTGTTTTAAATACTCATCCTTGCTTTGCAAATCAGTTCTAGCAGTTATGACAACTATATGAGAGCAACTTGATACTTGTGGCTGGTTAAGACAAATTTCACCCATTTTTTTAATATCATCATCTTTTGATATAACTACAAATTTCCACGGCTCAAGCGCCAAAGAACTTGGAGTTAAGCGAGTGAGATCTAAAATTTCATTTATAACTCCATCTTTTATCTTTTCATCTTTAAAATTTCTGCATGAATATCTATTTTGCATAATATTTTCTATATATTCCATAATTTCTCCTTTTTACAAATTTTACTATTTTCATTTATTTTTTTAAATTTACAACAAACCTACTTTTTTATCACTATCAAAAGCTGAAATTTGCTCTTTTTTAATCTCATCAATAAAATCTTTTAAGGTAAAAACATCATCGTCTCTAACAGCCACCTTTAATGCCGTATTTTTTAAAACAAGAGTTATTTGTGCTCCACTAAGTTCAAATTTAGCAAGTTCATTAAAACTAAAATTTTCTTCAAAATTTGCATTTTCTGGCATTATTTTTTGCCAAATTATAAGCCTTTCATTAAAATTTGGTTTTTTAAATTCTATTTTGAAATCAAATCTTCTTGAAAAGGCACTATCTAAGCTTTGCAAGAAATTTGTTGTAGCTATTAAAACACCTTCGAATCTCTCAATTTGCTCTAAAAAAATATTTTGCATTTGATTATGCATTTTATCAGCACTACTTGTTCCACTTTCCATTCTGCTTGATAAAAACTGATCGGCTTCATTTAGTAAAAGCACAGGCTCAATTTTTGCTTCTTTGCAAATGCTTTTATAAGTATCAAAAATTTTCCTTACATTTTGTTCGCTTTCACCAACATATTTTGATAAAATTTTTGAACAATCAAAACTTAAAACTTGCTTTTTTAGACTTTTTGCTAAACTTAGTGCACTCATTGTTTTACCAGTTCCAGCAGGTCCATAAAAAATAATTTTAGCATCGATTCCTTTTTTTGTCTTTATACCCCAACTACTAAGTTTGTTTATCACATCTTTATCAAGTTGTTTTAAGATAGAATTTAAAACTTCTTTAATTTTTGGGTTTAAGACAACATCATCGATGTCAGTATTTGGCTCAATAAGCTCAAAAATTTCGCTTTCTTTTACTATATTTTCAAGCATTGCTTTTTTTGTTTTTTTATCATTTTTTTGTGGATGCATTATGCTATAAAGCACATCTTCACAAATAAAATAGCTTTTATTTATAGAAGTAGCTCCTAAAATTTCATCATAATCTATCAGCCCCAAACTCATTAATTTTGCATTTTCTTCTAATAGGGTTCTATTTTTTAACTTATGCATCTCATCTTTGCTAATCATTGAAACAAGAGTATTAAAATCTCTTAATATCTCATCCTCGTTTGAATATTCCTCTTTTAAAAGCACTAAAAATATGATTTTTTCTTCTTGGCTTAATGAGTATTTTTTAAAAAGCTGTTCAACGCTTAAATTTATCTTAGTTAAATTTACTCTTTGAGTGATTATATTTGTAAGTTTTTCTATTTTTTCATCAAGTTTTGTTCTTATGTCTTTACTTTGTGAATTTAACTTTTTTTTATATAAATTCACGAGTAAAAACTGATCTTCTAAATATTTAAGCTCATCATCGTATTTGGTTATTTCAGGGAGTGTTGTTTTAGTTATGCCACACTCTAAAACAGACAAAAAATATTCGCTTAATTCGATTTCACTATGCAAAAGTGATAGTTTTGTGTTTTGTTTGCTTTTTGAAAATATATTAATATTTTGTGTGATATATCCTAAATTTAATAAATTTTTTATATCATCAAGATATATTAAAAAACCATAACCACTTTCCTCAAAGGCAGTTGATAAGACACTAAAAACACTATTTATCGGCGAGCCTTCAATATAGCTTTTTGTCAAAAACTGAAGTATCCTTGCCTCATTTTCATTAAGCTTTAATAAAGAATAAATCTGAGTTTTTGAAGCAGGTTTTTGCAAAAAATCCATTAAATATTTCAAATTTTTCCTTTTATTTGTTTGAATTTAAATTTTAGCACATTTGTCTTAAAAGTTTTATTTCATCAGCCCAAATTTCAGGATTTATAGTCTCTAAAATAAGAGGAATTTCATCTATGTTTTCATCTCTCATGATATTTTCAAATGCCTCAAGCCCCAAAGTACCTTTTCCAATACTTTCATGACGATCTTTTTTTACACCAAGACTATTTTTACTATCATTTAAATGCATGCCGCTTAGATACTTATATCCAACCAGCCTATCGAACTCACTCATTGTTTTTTTATAATTTTCTTTTGAACGAATATCATACCCGCCAGCAAAGAAATGACAAGTATCAATACAAACGCCAATTCTTTGTTTGTTTTGTGTTTTATCTATTAAATACGCTAGGTGTTCGAGCTTATATCCCAAATTTGAACCCTGCCCAGCTGTATTTTCAATGACTAGCTTAACATCGCTTGTATTTGCAATAATAAAATTTATAGAATTTGAAATATTTTCTAAACATTCATTTTCTGAAATTTCTCTTAAGTGTGAGCCTGGATGAAAATTTATCATCTTTAATCCAAGTAAATTTGCTCTACTAATCTCATCTATAAAAGCATTAATTGATTTTTTTCTTTTTTCAGCATCTGGATGACCCAAATTTATAAGATAGCTATTATGTGGTAAAATATGTTCTTTTTTAATATTTGCAAGTTTTAAATTCTCATCAAATTTATTTATACTTTCAACCTCAAGGGCTTTTGCACTCCATTGTCTTTGATTTTTTACAAATAAGGCAAAGGCATCAGCTCCTATAGTAAGAGCATTTAAAGGTGCATTTTCTACTCCACCAGCTGCACTTACGTGAGCTCCTATTTTTTTCAATTAATCTCCTTAATTACTATTTTTACGCCTTTTTGGTTTTTAAAATAGACTTTATTATCACAAATTTGATAAGTTATATTACTTAAATTTTGATCAAATCCACAATCTGTTTTAACCAAATCTCTTCCATTATAAATAGGTTTTTTGCCTAAAATTTCAGCAAAAAAGCCTTTATAATACGGCATTTTTAAAAAACTTTTGTTAAATTCTATCTCATCTTTACAAACGCCGTTATAACAAATTTTATCTTTTATATTAATTTTTAATATATTAACACCACTGCTGTAAATTTGAAACTCAGTCGATTTATTGCTAGTTTTGATAAAACCTGCATCGCTAAATTTAAAATCTGGACTAACCATAGTAAAAAAAACGCCGTTTTGTTTAATGAAATTTTTTGTGACACATCCACCAAACACAATAATGTAAATTAGAAAAAATATTTTTAAAATTTTATTCATTTTTAAGTAGCCTTTAAGTTAAACTAAAGTATAATCATATTTCATTTATTTTAAAGCGTGGCCCCTTCGTCTAGCGGTTAGGACATCGCCCTTTCACGGCGGTAACACGAGTTCAATTCTCGTAGGGGTCACCATTTAATCCCAACTTATCAAAATATTTAAAAATTAAAATACTCTAAGAAATTCCATACAATTAATAATAATCATATTTTTATAAAAACATATACCAAACCCTAAAAAAATAAACAATATAAAGTAGCTTTTAGCATCATATTATTTATTGTGTAAAGATAAAAATAAGCCTTTTTTAAAGGCTTATTTTTTAGGAACAACAAGCATATTTACGTATCTTCCTTCAAATTTTGGCTCGCTGTCTTTATCACAAACATCGCTTATTGAGTTGTAAACATCGTTTAAAAGCTCAACACCAACTTCAGGGTTTGCCATCTCTCGTCCTTTTAAAAATACGCGAAATCTAACATGCTTTCCACCCTCTAAAAAGTTCATAGCGTGCTTTATCTTATAGTTTATATCATTTTGTGCTATTTTAGCCGATAGTTTTATCTCTTTAATCTCAATAACTTTTTGCCTTTTCTTAGCTTCTTTTTGCTTTTTTTCTTGCTGGTATCTAAATTTACCATAATCCATAATCTTACAAACTGGCGGTTTTGCATCAGGAGCTATTAGCACTAAATCGAGACCTTGTTTGTTTGCTAAGTCTAAAGCCTCATCTTTTGATATGACTCCGTAATTCTCGCCATCATCTCCAACACATCTAACCTCTTTTGCACGAATATCTTCATTTAGATAAACCATCTTTTCCTTACTCAAAAGTGCACCTCATCAAGTTTTTCCTTTATAAATTTAATAAACTCATCAAAGCTTAAATTGCTTTGAGTTCTAGCTCTTCTATCTCTAAGAGCAACACTATTTTTTTCAACCTCTTCATCGCCTATTACTAAAATATAAGGAATGTGAGCTTTTTCAGCTGTTCTTATTCTTTTATTTAAAGTTTCATTTTTACTTAAAATTTCACTATCAACTTCAAGTTTTCTAAGTTCTAAAGCTATTTTTTTCGCATAATCAAAATGTTTATCGCTTATAGGAACTATTGCCACGCCAGTTGGTGCTATAAAAAATGGAAGCTCACCTGCGGTATGCTCAATTAAAATTCCTATAAATCTTTCAAAGCTTCCTAAAATTGCCCTATGAAGCATTACAGGGCGCTTTTTTTCATTATTTTCATCAATATATGCTAAATCAAATCTTTCAGGCAAATTAAAATCAACTTGAATTGTTCCGCACTGCCATTTTCTTTTTAAAGCATCAGTTATTTTAATATCAATTTTTGGTCCATAAAATGCACCGCCACCTTCATCTATGCCATATTTATAGCCATTTTCATCAAGTGCTTCTTTTAATGCGTTTGTTGCTATTTCCCATACTTTTTCATCGCCTATTGCCTTATCTGGCCTAGTTGAAATTTCCATTTCATAGTCAAAATTGAAAGTTTTCATTATATTTTCAACAAAATTTAAAATTTCAAGCACATTTTCTTTTATTTGATTTGGAGCACAAAATATATGAGCATCATCTTGAGTAAATTCTCTAACTCTAAAAAGTCCGTGCATAACGCCACTTTTTTCATGCCTATGAACTACTCCGTATTCAAAAAATTTAAGTGGTAAATCGCGATAAGACCTAATTTCACTTTGATAAACTTTGATATGTCCTACGCAATTCATAGGCTTTATCCCATATTCTTGTTCATCAATTTTAGTAAAATACATATTTTCTTTATAGTTATCGTAATGGCCTGAGGTTTTCCAAGCATCAGCTTTTAAAATTTCTGGTCCTCTAACTGGCTCATAACCCCTATCTCTATGAATTTTAAATAAAGCTTTTTCGAGTTTTGAGCGCATTCTTGCACCATTTGGAAGCCATATAGCAAGCCCAGCTCCAACCTCTTCGTCAAATGTAAAAAGCTTCATTTCATTGCCAAGTTTTCTATGATCTCTCTTTTTTGCTTCTTCAAGCATTTTTAAGTGCTCATTTAAGCTTTCTTTATCAGCAAATGCAACCCCGTAAATTCTTGTAAGCATTTCACGCTTTTCATCACCACCCAAATATGCACCAGCAACCCTAGTGAGTTTAAAAAATCTTAAATATTTTGTATTTGGAACATGCGGTCCTCTACAAATGTCCTCAAATTTGCCTTGTGAATAAATACTCACAACGCCATCAGGTATTCTTTTTAAAACTTCTTGTTTTAAATCATCACTTTTAAATTTAGCACTAACCTCAGTTTTTGTTGAGTTTGTTTTTATAAAATCAGCTTTTTTTTCAATAAGGCTTTTCATCTTTTTTTCTATTTCTTTTAAATCAGCTTCACCAATTTTGCTACCATCTTCTTTAAAAGCTCTAAAATCATAGTAAAATCCATCTTCGATAGCTGGTCCTACAAAGAATTTTGCATCTGGATAAAGCTCTAAAATGGCTTCTGCCATAAGATGAGCACAGGAGTGTCTAATAACCTCTAATGCTTCTGTTGAATTGTCAAAATATATTGGCTCTAAGCCTTTTTCGTTTTCATCCACACTAAGAGTGTCTATAATATTTCCATTTAATTTATATGCGATAATATCGCTCATTTTTCTTCCTTTTAAATTTACCGATTTGTCTTTTTTACGATAAAAGAACAACTATTATTCTAGCTTATTATGATTTAAGTTTAACTTAAAGTTGTTATTTAAACTCCTATATTTTTACCTTTTGTTAATCATTTAATTTTTTCGTAACTTTTTTATGCCATAAATTTAGAGTTTTTTCAAAACCAATGTCATTTGAGAAGTAAAATTTAAGTGGAATTTCTAGATAATCTTGATCCACAAACCCACCAAAATCATGCGGATATAGATAGTTCTTTATAGCTGGATCTGTATTGATAAGATATCTTGGAACATTTAGTTTGGGGTTATTTTTAATATATTTTAAAGCTTCGTTTATCGCTTTATAGCTTGAGTTTGACTTTGGAGAACTAGCCAAATATACAACGCATTGAGATAAAATTATCCTAGCCTCAGGATATCCTATCTTTGAAACAGCTAAAAGTGTATTTGTGGCCAAATTTAATGCACTTGGATTTGCATTTGATATATCCTCACTTGCGAAAATAACAAGTCGTCTTGCTATAAAATCAGCACTCTCACCACCATCAATAAGTCTTGCAAGATAGTAAATACTAGCATCAATATCGCTTCCTCTTAAACTTTTTATCAAAGCACTTGCTAGATTATAATGCGTATCATCACTACTAACGCCATCTTTTAGCGGAAAAGTTCTTAACTCTTTTAATGTTTTTAAGGTGATATTTTTTGAAATCTCTAACGCAAAATCAAGCAAATTAAGCATTGCTCTTGCATCTCCTCCACTTGAGTTTAAAAGATAGGTTTTTGCATCATTTTCAATACTAAATTTAAGTTTATTTTGCACCCTTTGCAAAAGCTCGTCTAAATCACTACTTGTTAGGTGTCTAAATTCAAAAAGCATAGATCTAGATCTAATTCCACTACTTAGCACAAAGTATGGGTTTTCTGTGCTTGCGCCAATTATTGTTGCTTCATTATTTTCCATTGGTATAAGCAATATTTCTTGCTGTGTTTTAGAAAGGCGATGAACCTCATCTATAAAAATAACTGGTTTAATAAGTGAGTTTTTATGCAAATTTAATATTTTTCTAATATCTTCAACTTTTAAACTACTTCCATCAAGCTCATAAAAACTCGTATCAAGCTCATTTGCTATAACTTTTGCAAGAGTTGTTTTTCCACTTCCTGCTGGCCCAAACAGCATAATATGCGGAATTTTACCAGATTTTATCAAAACATAAAGAGCTTTATCTTTGGCTATTATATGTTTTTGTCCGCAAATTTCATCTATATTTTTTGGCCTAAAATCAAGTGCTAAGTTCATACAATTCCTAAATTCAGATATATTTTATTATATCAAATTTGAAATTTATACTTTCTTAGCATTTAGAATATTGCAATTTTTAAAATTTTTTGGATGCTATAATAATAATTTTCACATAAATACAAAATTTTAGGAAAATTAAAGTTTTAATTGTGTATAATTACAATTCTTTATTTTACAAGTGGGTTCATAGCTCAGTTGGTTAGAGCATCCGGCTCATAACCGGATGGTCCTAGGTTCGAGTCCTAGTGAACCCACCATTTCTTATTTTTAAACATTCATATTAATTCATTTCTACTTTCTTAACCACGATTTTAGGTATTTTAGGAAAGCTTTGAGTCACATTGGTTTAAAACTATTCAGCCTAATTCACGAAATTTAGTTACCTAAAATATAATTTCTTATAACTGTAAATTTTCAAGCTATAACAACATAATTTATGTAAAGCAATTTAACTACAAAAATACAATAAAAAGGAGGTAAAATAATTAAAAATTGCAATAATGTTAAATATGTGGTTAGTGTAAATAACAATAAAATGCTATAAAATTATAAGCTGGCTACAAAAAAACAAATAAATTTATAGCAATAAATATCTCAGTTGAGCTTTATAATATTTGCAAAAAACTCTTTACTACTTTTTAAAATTTACTACAATTAAGATTTAGTTTCTTTAGATTTTTTAAAATTTGTATCATACGGACTATCAAACTCATCTTCTTCTACGAAGTTAATTTCTATTTTATGATTAGGAAAAGAACTTGGTGCCAATACTTCTGGCAAGACAAAAAACTCTCTTATATCCACTCCAAAAAGTTTACTAAGTTTAAAAAGATGGATGGTATTAAATCTCTTATCCTTAGAGCAGTTTTCCATGTTTGCATAAGAGCCTTGAGATGCCATTCCTATGCCAAGAGCTGCTTCAAGTTGTGTAATGCCTTTGCTTGATCTGATTTCTTTTACATTTTTAGCAACAGTTGATAGGAATATCTCCTCTTCTTGTTTTGTTGTGATTTGCGGTAGTTGAAGCATTTATTATTTCCTAAGGTAAAGTTTTTTATAAGAATATTTATATTACAATTGCGCCTTGTTATCAATCTACTAAAACAATATCTACTAAAAGAAATACTACATCCATATCACAGGCTTAACGCATTTTTTATAAATTTATAGTATTGATGCTTCAAAAGACAAACAAATATAATCAAAAAACTTGATTTAACGCAAAAAATTGCGCAAAGATAGTTGTTATTATAAACAACTTAGATACTCTAAATTTTCCACGCATATTAATGCCAAGCATTATAAAATTTATCATAAGTGGTATTATATGAGAGATCATATACCTTTATTTATCTTTATATATACGCATTAAAAGATTGCCCATGATTATAAAATGATGATTAACTTCTAAAGTTTTAGAAGTTTACAAAACAACGAGTTAGAAATTCCAAAATTAAAAAGAATATCTACCATAGTAAAAGTTAATCATAAGAATAGTTATTGTAAAATTGCTCGTCAATATAAATATCTTATTAAATTCTCATTTGATTAGATAATAAAATAGCAAAAAGACAAAATTTGGACTTTGAAATTTATATAATTTCTTAGTTAAATCTTAATTAAATTACAAAAAAGGGGAAACTGTGACTGAGTATTCAAAACAAATTTTAAGCGATCCTAAGCTTTTAAGAGAAAAACTATCTATTTATTTAAATGGTTCAAAAAGCGTAGAAAGCTACGCAAAAGCGTGCGAGAAGTTTTTTAAGGCTGGAAAAGGTGAGAAGCTTAAAGAGAAAATGACTTGGAGTTGGACAGCGTTTTTATCTAGTTTTTTAGGACCACAGTGGTTTTTGTTATATAGGGGAGCTATTAAAAGCTTTTGTTATGTTGTTCTTTTTCTAGTATGGATAGGCTCTAAAGGGTTCAATTCGGGAAGTGAAGACGATTTTATACTTACTTACATGCTTCTTAGTTTTATAATTTTTCCAATATGGTATGGAGGTCGTGCTAAATTTGTAGTATGTAAAACCTTTGTTGAAAAACTAAATTTAGAAAATGATGAAGCCTTAAAGCCAAATAGGAGCTTTTTGTATCTGTTTATCGCAGCAAACATAGTTTTACTTTGTGTAGCTGGTTATGATGCTTTCACAGGCGGAGCAAGCAATTATGACGAGTTTATATTAGCCGCGGGAAACAGTGATGCTTTTAATGCTTTTGGATTTATACAAACTGCAATACCATTTTTCCTTATAGGTGTATTTTTTGCCCTTATAGGCGGTATATTTTTTTAAAAGGAAAACGATATGAAAAGTATTTTAGAACTTATATTTAGTGCTGTTGTTATAGCGGCTCTTTATTTTGGCTATCAGACTTTTACTGGAAAAAGTAACGTCTTATCAAAACCTTATGACTGCGATACTGACTACGCTCAAATTTCAGCTTTGTGTTTAGCATTTAAAGGAAATAGTTGTGATGAAAATAGTATTGGCTCATTTCAAAGTGAGTTTTTGCCAAAACTTGGCGATGTGGCAACCATAAAAAGATCCCTTATTAAGCTAGACTCATCTTCAAAAAGTTCAATTTGCAGTATAGACTTTGATTATGATTTGAGTGCAAACTCGCTCGATGAAGCTAGGAAAAAATTTGAATCTTATAATTATGTTGGTAAAAATATCACAAATTATGGTATGGGAATATTTTTTAATATGAATAATATGCTTGATTTTGATAACAAAAACCCCAAAAGTTTTGATGATAGATTTAAAACCTTAGATGATTATAAGAAATTTTTAGAAAAAAGAGAAGCTTCACAAAATATGATGGCTATGTTTGGAGGTGTGAATTTAAACAAAATTTATTATAAGATTTTTGATAATGGAAGGGGTGAAATTTGGACTCAGACATCTTTTAATTTAGAAGATTTAAGATAAAAAAATTAAAAAAGGAGAAAAAATGAAAAAAATCTTAAGTTTAGTTTTTGCATTATTTTTTTTAACTGGTTGTGCAGAGCTTACAACAGCTATAAATAAGATTGGATCACTTTCACCATTTGATACAAATACGAAAGTAGATACCAGTAAGCCATTAACCCTTTTTGTAGTTGATACATCGGGCTCAATGATTGACCCTGATATTTATACAAATTTATCAAGGATAGAATCGGCTAAGAAAAATATTAAGGATATAGCCTACAAACTTGATGCTTCAAAGACAAATGTAGCCGTTATTGGCTTTGGTGGAAATTGTAGAGTATCTACAAGACTAAAACCAACAGATAATATCAATGCCCTTATAAGCACAGTGGATAGCTTGAGTGCATATGGGGGTACACCACTAGCAAGTGCCATAGAAAAAGTCGGGTTGCTTACTAGTAGTTCAAACACAGCGGTTCACATTATACTTTTAAGCGATGGGATTGAAACTTGTGATGGAAATCCAAAGCAAGAGATAGATAGATTAGTAAGAAGTAATCCAAATATTAAAATTAGCACATTTATAATTGGCTATAGCGTTGATTATATGGCCAGAAGTCAGCTACAAAATTTAATTGTTGGAGATGGTGGATATTTTGATGTAAATAATGCTTCTGCTATGGTAACTGCACTAAACAAAATCACAACTAAGCTAAATATCTCCCAAAGTGGCTGGGAAAATGGCATTTATAACTTCCAAATAAATTTTGACCATGATAGTGATATCATTAAACCTGAGTTTATGCAAAATGTCCGAAATTTAGCTAATTATCTTATAAATACAGGAAATGGTGCCGAAATTCAAGGCCACACAGATGATGTTGGAGATGCTAATTATAATAAAAACTTATCAAAAAAAAGAGCCATTTCTGTAAGAGATACTCTTATAAGCCTAGGTGTAAATAAAAATAAATTAAAAGCAATAGGATATGGCAAAGAAAGGCCAAAAGTAAGTAATACAAGTAGTTCAAATAGATATCAAAACAGAAGAGTTGAAGCTCATATTTTTTAAATAAAGGAGGAAAAGGTGAAAAAAATTATTTCAATACTATGTTTAACAATAATGGTTTTAAACGCTAATGATGTAAAAAAAGGTTTAGAGTGCATTCAAAGGGAAGATTTTATAGGTGCTTTTAATTATTTCAAAAAAGCTTGCAATAGTGGCGATGCAAATGGTTGCCAAAACCTTGGAGTTTCTTATGCAAGTGGGATGGGTATGAGAGCTGATTTTCCAAAAGCTATAGAAAGTTTTATGAAAGCTTGCGATGGAGGAATTTTAGAAGGATGTGGAAATTTAAGCCATATTTATGCGAACAAAAGCGGTTTTATAAACTATGAAAAAGCTATAAAATACGCAAGGATTGGGTGCGATGGCCAAGAATCTGGAAGTTGCTTTAACCTAGCATTTCTTTACGGTAATGGTAAAGGCACTTCAAAAGATTTAACTATGGCAAAGAAATATTATCAAAAATCGTGCGATTTGGGTTTTGAAAGAGGATGCCATAATGCAAGAGCTATGAGATAAAAATTTTAAAAAAGGAAAAAAGATGAAGAAAATTATATGTGTTCTTTTTGGACTGAGTTTGACAAGTGGACTTTTTGCGAATGAATCAAATACTGATAAATATTACATCCAAGCGCTAATAAAATCAACAGGACTAAAAGATACAAATGAAATTTGGAAATTTTTAGAAAATGCTTCATATGAGAGTATGGCTGGACATGAATATTTTTTAGGAACATTAATAAGAAAAACTCCGCAGGACTATAAAGAAATAATTAAGTATTCCAAAAAAATTTGTGCTGGTGATTACTCCTATGGGTGTAATCTAATAGGTTTTTTATATAGTGATGGAAAAAAAATTAAAAAAGACATAAAATTTTCAAAAGAATATTTTGATAAATCATGCAAACTAGGTGATGATATAGGTTGCAAAAATAGATAAATTTAAAGGAGAATGATATGAAAAAAATACTGTTAGTTGCGTTAGTACTTGTTGCAAATGCTTTTGGATTTATGAATGATGAAGAGCTTGAAAAAAGATGCAATGAAAAAAACTTTGTAAGTTGTGCGTATCTTGGAGATAGTTATAGTCTTGGTAGTTTTAGTGTTGGAGTAGATTATGAAAAAGCAATGCATTATTATAAGCTATCTTGCGACAATAAAGTTGGTGCTGGATGTTATGGGATAGGTGCTCTATATCTTAAAGGAAAAGGGGTTTTTATTGATGAAGCTGTCGCCCTTGAATATTTTCAAAAATCTTGCGAATTAGATTATATGAATGGTTGTAAAGATGCAGCTATTTCGTATTTGCATGGCATTGGTGTAAATAAAAACGAACAAGAAGCTATGAAATATTATAAAAAAGCTTGCAATGATATTAACTCAGAAGGTTGTGGTGGTCTTGGACTTATCTATTTTGCCGGAATGGGCGTAAAAAAAGATTTCAAAAAGGCTTTTAAATACTACAAACAATCTTGCGATGAGACAAAGAATCCTTCTGATTGTTCACAGGTAGGATATTTGTATTTTTCAGGCAAAGGTGTTTTGCTTGATTATCCAAATGCACTTAAATACAACAAAATGGCTTGTGATATGGATTATGGTATCGCTTGCACAGATATAGGATATATGTATGGCACAGCAACCGGTGTAAAGTTTAATATCCCAGAAGCAAGAAAATATTATAAAAAAGCTTGCAACTTGGGCGATGAGCAAGGTTGTAAAAACTATCAAGCCATAACAAACTAAATTATAAATGGTTTTTAGGCTTCTTATCTAAGCATGAAGCCTAAATTTGTTTTTTTATATTTATTTGATGATAAATATAAAAAATAAAAAAATAGATGAAACTGCAAAAACAGTAGCGGTTATAAATTTATAACATGTTTGGCGGTATGAATTTAGATAAATTTTATTATAAGACTTTTTACAACGGCAAGAACGAAATTTTGACTGGGACATCTTTTAATTTAGAAGATTTAAGATAAACCTTTAAAACCAAAGGAGAAAAAATGAAAAAATTTATTTCAAAAAAAATTATTTCAATGTTTAGCTTAGTAATATTAAGCTTTATTTTAGTTGGTTGTTTTCAGCCTAAAACCCCAGAGCAAATCATAGCTGAGTCAAAAAACCCATCTTTAGCAAAAAGCTATTTAGCTATAAGGGATTTGCCTCATAGATATGTTGAGTTTAATGAAGATTTTATAAGAGTGCAAGACTACATATCAGGCATTAAAGGCAGCATTGATGATAGTGTAAGAAGTGCACAAGGTGCTTATTTAGGAAATTTTGATAGTTCAGACGATGACATAGCAAAAACTTTTATAAACAATGCAAAAGCTAACGGCAATAGCGTAAAAATGTATAAAAGAGATGTGAATGCCATTATGTCAGCCTCTCTTCCAAAAACTTGGGAATTAGCAAATTTAGATAGTGCATATAACCTTGATAATGCCTTTATAGAGTATGATAAAGATGGCAGAATGGTAGCTGTGCTTGTTAGAATGCACTACTACGGCAGATCGCTTGGATACTCAAACACTAGGATAAGTTTTGTAGGATTTAAATACTGGGCTAGACAAGTTGAAAACCAAGTAGGCAACGCTTATCTTACAAATGGTTTTATAACTGAATTTAAGTAAAAAGGAGAAAAGATGAAAAAAATTATTTTAGGAATTTTAGTTTTGGTTTTTGGTAGTGTGTTAAGTGCAAACAATTCAAATATAGACACTTTAAGACAAAAATGTAATAGTGGCAACTTTGATAGTTGCGTTGAAACGGCTTTTTTATATATAGATGGTGTTGGTGTTAGTAAAGATTATAAAAAAGCTCACGACTATCTTAAAAAAGCTTGCGATGGTGGTGATGCTAGAGGATGCTTTAATCTTGGTGTTTCATATAGAGATGGTAGAGGCGTAAAACAAGATATACAAACAGCTCTTAAATATTTTGATATTGCTTGCAATGACGGAAGTGCTGCGAGTTGTCTAATGATTGGAACCTTATACGATGGAAGCTTATACAACATGGAAGAATATCGTATAGAAAAGGATTATAAAAAAGCTTTTGATAGCTATCAAAAAGCTTGCGATTTAGAGAATGGCTTTGGGTGTTATTTTGTTGCTGGTCTATTTGCTAGAGGCAAAGGTGTTACTGCAAATTCTACTAAGGCTTTGGAATATTTAGACAAAGCTTGCGATTTTGGTTTGAAGGATGCTTGCTCTAAATAAAAAATAAATTAAAACAAACAAAACCACAACTCACTGAAATCATCGCTTTTATGATAACAGGCTATTTTCGGCTTTACAGCAAAAGTTTTGATTTCTTTGGGAATTAATTTGTTTGTTTTAAAAAATTAGAAGCTGTTATAATACCTAGATTAAAATAAATTTGGCTTTACTATAAAGGAAAAATATGAATGGAGTGATAAAAACTTATCTTGATAGCGGTGGATATGGCTTTATAAGTGGCACGGATGAGAACGACTACTACTTTTCTAAAAAAGATTTTAGTGGCGAGTTTCAAGTGGGCGATTTTGTTAAATTTGAGCCTGGACTTAGTAAAAAGGGCTACTATGCAAAGGATATTACACTAGAAACTAACTTTTTTTATGAAATTCCCAATGAGGTGATATCTACTGAAAAAGATAATATTAATGGCTATGAGATAGTGGATTTATCAAATTTTATCGTCTGTGTTGAAGGCAGAGGAGATCCAAATATCGCAAAAGAAAACATTAAAATATATGCCAAAATTTTAGGAGCAAACGCTCTTCTTGGTAGGAGATATTTCCAAACAACAGGGAGTGAGCACTCAAATGCAGGCAGTGGAACTCATCACTTTACCATACATAATTTTGAAGCAAGACTTGCCTTTATAGCAAAAAAATCCCTTGATAAAACTACTCTAACCAAAGAGCAGTTAGAAAAAAAGGCAAAAATAGATAGTATCGCAAGAGTAGTCAAAAAAGAACTTAGTCAAAAAAGTAGCTCAAATACCTTTGGAACTATACTTTTTTGGGCCGTTTTTATACTGCTTATTTTAACCATTTTCTCTAAAGGCGAGAGCTACATTGCGGCTTTTATACCTTTGGCAATCTCACTTTATATCTTTGAACTTAGAATAGATTTTGATAGTTGGCTAAGGGAGATATAATGGAGCATTTAGATTATTTTTTTAAATTTCTATACGCTAAAATAGCTAAATTTCATATCTTATTTAGTAATTTTGTTGGAGGCTATTTTATAGATAAAGAAATTTGCCACATTGTGATTTTTAGTGCGTATTTGTTGGCGTTTTATCTATTTTATCTTTTTTGTGTAAGTGGAAAAGTGTTTCACAAATTTGCTAAGATTTATCTAAGTTATGCTTCGATAGTGGGACTTTACATCATTTGTGTTTATAAGGGTGAGATTATCATAAATGTAGTTTGTGCAATTATATCTTTAATTATTTTTGTTCGCTTTTCTCGCTCGTTTTCTAGCTTTTTATTTCAATATGAAACTGCAGAAGCTATCAAAAAAGCATATGAAATTTACGGATATAAAGATGAAACAATAACACCAAAAAAGGAAATAAAATGAAATAATTTAGGAAACAAAAAGATAGACAAGGAGCTAGCCATAGACAATGGCTTAAACTTTATAACAAAATACAACAAACATTATAAATTAAATAAGTCAATGACTTAAGGAGGAAAATATGAAAAATATAATTAAACTTACAGCCATATCAGTTATAACAGCAGTGTTTTTTAGTGGATGTATAATGCACACTCTTGGCACAACAACTGTTGGAGCTGTCTCAGGTAAGAAAGTAGCTAAAGACTTGTGGTATTGGGGTAATGGACAAAAACCAAAAGGACTTTTAAATCATGATGGTATGTGTGTAAAAACTGAAAAGCAATTTACAGAGAGAATAGCGAAAAATATAGAGAGAGCTAATAGAAGAGCTACAAAGGGGACTTCTTATTGGTCTGGGGGTAGTTCGTTCTTATCAGGACCAACAAAAGAACATCCATATGTTCATATAACAGATATGCGCTATGTGCAAGAATTTAGAGATGGTGTCTACATGAAGCCTGCAGCTATTGGATTAAAATCTGTAAAATGTGATTTGAATAATAAAAAATTAATTTACACCTACCTAACACACCCAAGCGATATGGACAATTCCGAACCAGAATTAAAAACAAAAAAAGAAAAAAGAATATACGCTATAGAAAAGATGTATAGCGGTTGGTTAGAGGGGTCTTGTCTTACTGAAGCCCCACACTATGCAATGGATGAGGCTGGATATGAAATGGTAGCTATTATTAATAATATAGACACTAAAAAACCAGTAGCTATACTTAAAGTCAACTATGATGATTGTTACGAATATCTTTACGATAATAACTACTATATGTTTGATGATCCAGAGAAAATGGAAGAAATAAAACAAAGAAAGGCTCAATTAAAAGAACCTAGAGTCCAGATTTTTGAAGAAAATCTAGACTTATAACAAAAATAAAAACACTTAAAAATAAAAAACCAAGGATAAAAACTTACAAAGTTTTTGCGATCAGGCTTTTTGTCCTTCATGCATTTTTTAGAGTGTCCGCTTAGGGCATTTTGCTAAATATTCTTTCAATTTTTTAAGTAAAAAATAAAATTGGGAGTCTTTTTGGGGATTTTTAAAGAAATTCCCAAAAATTTTTCAAATTTGTAATCGTTTTAGGTTTTTTATTCTATTGTCGAAAAAATGTATAAGAATAACGAACATTCGACCATGGCTAAGTCAGTTCAAATGTTTATTGAAATCTTTTGCAAAAATTAGCCTAATTATTTCACAAATTTCACTCTCTGTTATTTCCAACTTTATGGCAATCATCAAGTGTTATCATTTAATACTTCCTTAATGATTATCCTCGCGTAAAGTCTTTTGCCATTTATGTAAAATCTTTGTGGATTTGGCTTAATAGAGCCATTTAATTCAATTTGCTCGGCTAAATCAAAATCAGCTCCTATTATCTCAAATTGACTTGGATTGTGTTTATAAAGAAAAGTTATCGGTACACCCATTAAGCCTTCATAATCAAGTGGTATTTCAGCTACTTTGCCAACTTCTATGGCGTGGTAGTTATCGTATTTCGGATAATCTGTTTCGTTGTAGGCTTTATAAATTGGTAGTAGTTCGTGTCGTTTATCAATGTCTAAATTTGTTAGCCAACAAATGTTGCCAAATTTAGCTAGTTTTTGTCCATCATCTGCTACATAGGCATTATTTCTATTATAGCTCTCAGGCACTACAAACTCTTGTGAGCCACTTTTATACCCTAACCACATCTTATTTTCTTTGATAAGTGGAAAAATTTCTTTGCAAGTTGCAAGATTTATATTTGCTACAATTAGAAATTTTTTATCATAGTCAAAAAGTTGTTTAATATATTCTCTAAGAAGTGAAAATGGTGGATTAGTAACCACGATGTCAGCTTCTTTTAGTAACTCTATGGCTTCATTACTTCTAAAATCACCATTTTGTTTAAGTGGTGTTTTGATAGTGTCTAGCTCATCTATCTTGCCGTCATTATTTGTGCCTTTGACTATTTCAAGCTTGTAACTAGGCTTTGAACTTTCAAAGTGAGTTGAGATAAGCTTTTTAAGACCTAAATTTTCAAAATTCTTTGCAAAATAGAAGTAAAAATTACTAATCTCAGGGTCATCGCAATTACAAAAGACAACCTTATTTTTAAAATGCTTTTTATAATGCATTAGCTCTTTTTTCTATATCTGTGAGCTTTGTGTAAAACTCATCAAATTTATTCTTTTTGGCTGTATTTAATGCTTTGCTTGCCATTTATGTCCTTTCTAGTTTTTTTGATTTTATGCCACAAGTAGTGGCACACTTGATCTATCTTTTGGTTTATAAACTTTAATAGAACAATCCGTATTTAGTATATGATTTTTAACTCTTTTGATAAGCCACGCTTCGTGTTTACCGTGCCAAGATGTTTCGCCGAGCGTGGAAAGTTAAAATCCTTGCGATGACCCTGAGATTAGTAATTTTTACTAGTCTATTTAAGTTTTAATTAGCATTATTATTTTAAAATATTTCCCAATTTCTTAATTAAAATTGGGAAAAGTATTTTAAATTAAATTAAAAAGAACTACCTGCACCAGGATTAATTATCCCAGCATCCATACCTTGAAAGCTTAAATCATTCCAGAACATTTCAAAATCGCCCATTGATATATCCGTGCCGATAGTAGCTTGTAAATACTCTATAAACTCTCTCATATCAACACATTTATTTTTATATTGGTAAGAATCTTTTGGATTATGATTGCTTCCCTCGGCTGCGCCATCGATTCCAGTTTGCATCTCCGCAACACTGCATTGTCTTAAAGAAACATAGTTTAAATCCCTTAATGTAATGCCAGTACAATGAGTATAATCTCGTCCTAATTGTGCTTTTAGCTGAACTACTAAGATTCTAGTTAATATTTGGTCATAGCAACAATACCAATATCCGGTTAAGGTACAACCCCCTCCACTAAATAAAGCTGCTAAAAAGTTATTATCAACACACTCCTCTTTTACAAAATGACATAAATTAAATTTAAGAGCCTTTTGTGTTTTTTCATGTCTTTTACCTGCTTCTTTTGCATCATCTTCATCATGGCAAGAATCTATACTTTCAAAAGATGTTACAGTATAAGGGTTTGCAGCACTTGCTTAGAAGAGATTAAATATTGCAAATAAATTTGATAAAAAGTTTTCTTGTTTATCTAAGAAAAATTTAGTTTATTAAATTTCTAGTCATAAAAAACAAAAAAATATGTTGCAAAAAATGTTCAATAGTACTATACAACAAATAATCTGCATAAATATGACAACAATTAGTTGCATTATAGCTGTTTATTTATCCGTACTACTATTTTTTCTTATACCATTATTTTTTTGGCTTATTTCATTCTAACTTAGCTTTTGCTGTTCTATAATCTAGTGCGTCTGTGTTATACTTTTTCATATAGTTCATTTTTTTATTAAATCCTTCTTATTTTATGTAATATAATCCATCTTTTTTATGATATAATTGTATTGTATTACATAAAAAGGATAAAAAATGCTAGATGAGCTGTTTATAAAAAGTAACGCCCTAATAAAACTAAATAACCAAAAATTTAAAAGATACTTTATACAAACTACTGATTTAACCAACAGATTAAGTATAATTTTGGGAAGTCGTGGTATTGGTAAAACAACTACTCTTGCACAGCTTGCAAACAAAAACCAAGGAAGCCTTTATTTAAGCCTTGATGATATAGAAATTTCAAATGACATTACAGAGATTATTAAAGAGTTTGTGTTAAATGGTGGAAAATATCTCTACCTTGATGAAATTCATAAAAACAAAGATATTTCTGGAGTTTTAAAATTTGCTTATGATAGTTTTAAAAATTTACATGTTGTAGCGACTGGCTCATCAGCTCTTGAAATTCTTAAAAGCTCACACGATTTAAGTAGAAGAGCAATTATTTATAAAATGTATGGAATGAGTTTTAGGGAGTATTTAGGACTTTTTTATGACATTGATTTTAAAACTTTTGATTTAGATGCTATCTTAACTACTCATCAAGATATTGCTAATGACATTATAGAGAACTTAAAAGAAAAGGATTTATACATCATCAAGCTTTTTAAAGAGTATTTGAAATTTGGATATTATCCATATTACAAAGAGTTGCCAAATGAGATACTGTTTTTTCAAACTCTAAGACAAAGCATAGAAACCACTATTGATAGCGATCTGCTTAGTGTATATCCAAATTTAAGTGGAAATACAGCTAGAAAGTTAAAGTTACTACTTCACGCAATTAGTGGAAATGTTCCCTACTCTCCAAACTATACTGATTTAAAAAAGATGATAGATATAAAAGATGATAGAACTTTAAAAGAATATCTTACAATGTTAGAAAATGCTGGGCTTATAAGGCTTCTTATGAGAAATGATCTCTCTTTAAAAAATATGGATAAAGCTGATAAAATCTACCTTGAAAATACAAATTTGATGTATTTAAATAGACCAGAGGTCGGAAATTTAAGAGAAACATTTTTTGCAAATCAACTTGGAAATGTTGGTGAAATTTATTTTAGCAAAAATGGGGATTTTAGAGTTGGTGAATTTGTTTTTGAAATAGGCGGAGCTAAAAAAAGTTTTAATCAAATAAAAGATAATAAAAACTCATTTGTAGCCTCTGATAATTTAGAGGTTGGATTTGGAAGCAAAATACCACTTTGGCTTTTTGGATTGATGTATTGATTTAGAAAATTTAATGAAGCAATTATTTGTATGTATAAAAAATGATAAAAGTTTATTAGACAATATAACATTGGCTAAGCAAGAAGCTTTTAAGCTTCATTAAGTTAAATTTAAATACAATTACAAATAAGTGAAAGTTGTCACATCTAAAAGCCTATATGCTTTTAACAATAGTTACCGAAAAAGTTACCTATTAATTAAAACAGAGTTTTCTTAATCGGAGATAAGTCCCACACAATAGTAGTTTTATACTTTTTAGTAGTGGTTAAAGTGAACCCACCACTTACTATTTTTTAATACTTTTTATAATTCAAGCCATATAGCAAAAATATAAAAATTTAAGAAGCCTGAAATTAATCCAAGCCTCCAATATATCTTTTTCTTTTTGTTTCTTTTATCTTGTCTGTTTGAACCAAAATAAATCCATCAGCGCAATCTTCAAAATCTGTATCTATACCAAAATCTAAAAACTCAACACCGCCTTCATCGCAAAGTTCGCTATATTGTTTATATAAAGTCGGAACCGATAGATCAAAATTTGCCAAACTTTCTTTTAGGATTTTAAAATCTTCTTCGTAACTTTGTCCGCAAAACAAAAGATCTAACTCCTCTTTTTCAGCTTGGGAAATAAAATATCTGTTTTTAGAAACTACTATTTCATCTTTAGAAGTAAAATGCTTTTTATAAAAATAAATCATCATATCTCTTGCAGTTTTTGGATAGTTTGCACTTATGCTAACAGGTCCAAACATATACTTTGTCTCTGGGAATTTTTTAATGTAAGCACCAATTCCATACCACAAATAATCTAGTGCCCTTGTACCCCAAAATTTCGGCTGAACAAAGCTTCTGCCAAGCTCAATTGAGTCTTTTAGCAAAAATTTGGCTTCATCTTTAAAATTAAATAGGGTTTGAGTATAAAGTTTTTTACTATCTAAAGTAGGATTTATTTCATTTGCAACGCCGATTCTATAGGCTCCAACTATCTCTTTTATCTCTGTGTCAAATAAAACTAAATGCTCATAGTAAAAATCAAACTCATCAACATCACACTCCTTTCCAGTTCCCTCACCAACTCTTCTAAAGGTAAGTTCTCTAAGCCTTCCAATTTCTGTAAGAAGTGCTGATTTATTTGGAGTTTTGCAAAGATAAATTTCTTTGCCATCTTTTGTTTTTCCTAAATTTAAGCCTTTTAAAACCTCGTCATAGACTTCATTTATGTCAACCTTATCGACCAAACATCTTTGAGTTTTAAAAATAGTTTTTCTATTTTTTCCAATATTATAAAGGTGCCTTTGAATGAGCTTTAATGTATTATCTGGAGATTTTATCTCAGGCAAAATTAAATTTTTATAAGGTATCATTTCACCTATTTTTATAGTTATGCTTTTATTTTTTTTATTCATAACCTCATGACCTAGTAAAAGCCCTGCAAGCGGCTTATAAATAGCCGAGATTGCATAAAATAAAGAAGAATTTCTAGCATTTACAAATATCGGAACAATCGGAGCTTGGGCTTTCTTAGCAAATTTTAAAAATCCTCCCTTCCAATTTAAATCCTTTATGCCAAAAACTTTTGCACGAGATACCTCACCAGCTGGAAATATAATAATCGCACCTTCATTTTTAAGATGCTCATCAACTGATTTTATAGCCTCACGAGAGCTCTGATTTGAGATATTATCAATTGGAATTAGCATATCACTAATTGGATCAAGTTTCATTAAGAACTCATTTGCTAAAATTTTAACATCTTTTCTAACGCCATTTATTAAATGCATCAAAGATAAAGCGTCAAGTCCACCAAGTGGATGATTTGATATAAATATTACTCTACCGCTTTTTGGGATGTTTTGAAGTGAAATATTGTCTATTTTATAAGTAAAATTTATGGATTTTAAAAATCTATCAATTATTTCTTTATTTCTTGCATCTTTATTTTTTAATATAAAATCATTTAATTTATCTTCATAGAAAAGTTTTTTTAATAAGCTTATGAGCAAATTTGAAATAAATTTAGGATATTTTGTGAAAAGTTTTGGGTATTTATCATTTAGTGCTTTTTCTAAATCTACTATCTTTTTTTCTTGCAAATTTGATTCTCCAAAATATGTAATTATATGAAAGTTAATTATAGCTAAAATTAGCTTAGTTTATAAATTTAAGAACTTTTGATTTGAAACAAATTTGTAAACTAAGTTAGAAAATTTTATAAGCTAAATTAGTCTTTTATATAATCATACAGTTCTTTAATTAATTTTGGATGTTTCATTTTTTTTATAGCTTGATCTTGAATTTGTCTAACACGTTCTCTTGTTATATTTCCAAGGACAATACCAATCTCTTCCAGGGTATAAGAGTTAGAATCAGAACTTGGTTTTATTTTATTTTCTTTTAGGATTTCTCTGATTTTTTTGGCTTCTAAATCTTTTATTTGGCAATAAATGTCAAATTTTAGGACTTTAAGATCAAAAACTTCCTTGTCTGAAGCAGTCTTTAAAAGCTCTTTTACCTCATCTAATTGAGAATTAGCTTCGAAAAGTAACTCGTTGATTTTTTGCAAATTAGTGGAAGGCATTTATTATCTCCTAGAATAAACATAAAGCAAATGCATAAAAAACTAACGCGAGAATGGTGGTTAGAGGCAGAATCGAACTGCCGACACGCAGATTTTCAGTCTGCTGCTCTACCGACTGAGCTATCCAACCACTGAAAAAAGAATTATAATTATATATAAAACAATCTTAAAATAAGGTTAAATTTTATCAAATTATTGAAAATTTATAGTTCTTGAACAAATTTTTTAAATAGATTTCCTCTCTCTTCATATGAACTAAACTGATCTAAACTCGCGCAAGCTGGACTTAAAAGTGCAACTTCATCATTTCTTAAACTTATATCTATGCTTTTTACAGCATCTTGTAAAAAATCGCACTTATGTGCTTTGACATTAAATTTCAAAGCCAAATTTAAAATTTTTAAAGCGTTTGAACCAATCGCATAAATTTCTAAATTATAACCTTCAAAATTTTTATATAAAGGTGTTAAATCAACGCCTTTATCATCTCCACCCAAAATTAAATGAATTTTTTTATCGCTATATCTTTTTAGAGCCTGAATTACAGCATCTAAATTTGTGGCTTTTGTATCATTGACCCAAAGTCTATTTTTACTATCTTTAAATTCTTCAACCCTATTTTTATCAATTTTAAATGTATTTAAAAGATTTAAATTCAAACTATTTGTAGCAAATTTTTCTATACACAAGGCAAGCAATGCATCCATTAAAAATGGTACTTTAAAATTGACATCTTTTAAATTTGCACCACAAATTTTAGCTAGATCACTTTCATCTTCATAAAAATAAATTTTTGCTTTTGATTTAATGCCATCGTATTTTTTAGGAATAATGGCAACTGAACCTTCACCCATCATACTCAATGGTTTTAATTTTGTCTTTTCATACTCTTCAAAGCTTCCATGCCAGCTTATATGATCTGGAGTTATTGGTAGTAGGGCATAAATTCGTGGGGCTGCAAATTTAGTATAGTAAATTGTAAAAGAACTTGTTTCAAGTATCCAAAATTTAGCTAATTCATTTAAATTTGCCAAAGGCTCACCAACATTTCCACCAATTACTGCACCGTTATTTTTTAAAACAAGTCCAGCCATTTGCGTGGTTGTAGTTTTACCATTTGTTCCACTTATCCAAATTTTAACAGGGGGTGTATCTTTAAAATAGTCGTACTCGCTTATTAAATTCTTAGCTTTTTTTACTAATTCGTGATTCCTAGGAAAACCTGGACTTGGGATTTCAAGAGTGCTTTTTAACGGATTAAACTCACTTACTGGAAGTAAATTATTTCCAAGATTATCTTTTGAAATTTCAATAAATTTATCATCATAAATATCCCAACCACCATTAAATTTGACATTTCTTGCAATTGCCTTAGTTGTTTTTCCATAACCAAAAAGCGATTTTCTCATAATACTACCTTAATTTTATAGAGGCTAGAGCAATAATATTTGCAATTAATGCAATTATCCAAAACCTTATAATTATCTTGTTTTCAACCCAGCCTTTTAACTCAAAATGATGGTGTAAAGGCGCCATCAAAAAAACTCTTTTTTTAAAAATTTTAAAACTTCCAACTTGTAAAATTACACTTAATGTCTCAGCAACAAATATAAATCCAACCAACATAAGTAAAAATTCATTCTTACTTATAATTGCACTATATCCAATAAAGGCTCCAACGCTTAAACTTCCACTATCTCCCATAAAAATTTCAGCCGGATGACAATTGTACCACAAAAACCCTAGCATTGAGCCAATTAGCGCAGCACAAACAACCACAACTTCACCAACTAGACTTACCTTTGGCAAAAACAGATATTCGCTAAAAAGTGCATGTCCACTAAGATAGATAAAAACGCCCAATGTAAGCACAGCAAAAACTGAGGGAATAGTAGCTAGACCATCAAGTCCATCAGTTAAATTTACAGAATTTGAACTAGCCGTAATAACTAAAACCCAAAAAAGTATAACGCCATACTTTAAATCAATTATAGAATTTTTATAAAATGGAATAAAGATCTCACTAGAAAGCCCTGAAAACATAAATAAAATTAGAGCAATCACTAAAGAAAATAAAATTTGAAGTCTAAATTTTGTTTTAGCCTTTAGGCCTGCTTCATTTTTTTTACCAACGATTTTAGAAAAATCATCCTTAAAGCCAATATATGAAAAAAACACAAGCGTCATAAGGGCTGATAACACATAAATATTTGTAAGTTTTGCACATAAAAATGATGCGATAATAGAGCTTCCTATAAAAACTATTCCACCCATTGTTGGAGTATGGTTTTTTGACTTGTGAGATTTTGGAGCAAGATCGTAAATTGGCTGATTTGCCTTTTTTATTTTTGCCCATCTTATAAATTTGGGCATTAAAAAAATAGTCATAAAAAATGATATAAAAAACGCAAGTCCAGCTCTTGCAGTGATATAGCTAAATATATTAATATTAAAAAATTCATATAAAAAATAAAACATCAAACACCTTTTGACAGCTTTTAAAAATTTAAAAGGGTAATTTTACTATAATATTGCTTAGATAATTATTTTAAAGAGAGTTTTGATGAAGCAAAAAGTAGTTTTAGTTATAACTGATGGGATTGGATTTAATAAAAGTAATGAATTTAATGCATTTAGTAATGCAAAAAAACCAAATTATGAGTGGCTGTTTGAAAACAGTGCAAATTCACTTTTAAAAACTTCTGGTGAGGCTGTAGGTCTTCCAAAAGGACAAATGGGAAATAGTGAAGTTGGACATATGAGCATTGGAAGTGGGCGGATTTTATACCAAAACTTAGTTAAAATAGACAAAGCGATAAAAAATGGTTCGCTAGAACAAAATAAGACTTTACTAAATTTATTAGAAAAACATAAAAGAATACACATTATTGGGCTTTATAGCGATGGTGGGGTGCATTCTCACCTAAATCATTTTGATTTTATGTGTAAATTTGCAAAAGAAAATGGTTGCGAAGTTTTTGCTCACGCAATAACTGATGGACGCGATGTAGCTCCAACAAGTGGCATAAATTTTATAAAAAAACTTGAAAAAAATGCCAATTTAGTAAGCATTAGTGGTAGATTTTATGCTATGGATAGAGATAATAGATGGGATAGAATTAAAGAATTTTATGAGACAGTGGTACAAAACAAAAATAAACTTGATGTAAAACCATCTGATTATTTAGAAATTTCTTATGATAAAAAAATCAGCGATGAGTTTATAAAACCTGCGAGTTTTAAAGATTTTGGCGGTATTAAAGAAAATGATGGTGTGATTATAATAAATTTTAGAAGTGACCGTGCAAGAGAGATGTGTATGGCATTTGGTAATGAGAGTTTTAATGAATTTAAAAGAGAACATAATATAAAAAATATTATAACCATGACTTCATATGATGATAATTTTAATTTTGAGATTCTTTTTAAAAACGAGGAAATTAAAAATACTTTAAGTCAAACTATTGCAGATGCTGGCTTAAGACAACTTCACACTGCTGAAACCGAAAAATATGCACATGTGACGTTTTTCTTTAATGGAGGAACTGAAGAGCCATGCATAAATGAAACTAGAATTTTAGTACCAAGTCCAAAAGTAAAAACTTATGATGAAAAGCCAGAAATGAGTGCTTATGATGTTTGCAAAAATGTAATAAATGGAATAAATGATGGGTTTGATTTTATTGTAGTAAATTTTGCAAATGGTGATATGGTCGGACATACTGGAAATTATGAGGCATCTATCAAGGCTGTTGAAGCTGTTGATGAATGCATAGGAAAGATACTAAAGGCTGCAAAAAAGCAAAATTATGCTTATGTTCAAATTTCAGACCATGGAAACTGTGAAGCAATGCGGGATAAAAATGGCGAAATTTTAACAAATCATACCACTTTTGATGTATTTTGCTTTGTAATAGCAAATGAAGTCAGTAAAATCAAAAATGGTGGATTAAATAATGTCGCACCAACAATTTTAAAAATAATGGGACTTGATATTCCAAAGCAAATGAGTGAAGCGTTATTTTAATTATCCTAAGGAAAATATTTGAAAATAAATGAAAAAAATAAAAGAGTAAAATACTTAAGAGCTCTTGATAGGTTTGTAAAATCAGCCATTAATATTTTAAAGAGAGAAGATTTTGACGATGAAATTTTTAGAAAAAGAGTTGAAAAAAATACACAAATATTAGAAAAAGTAGAGCCGGTCTTATTAAATGATCCGTACACAAAAGCTTTAGAAAATTTCGCTAATTCAGTAATACAAAATAAAAATAAAGATGAGCTTTTAAAAGAGGCAAATTTACTCGATAAGCTTAAAAATTCAAAAAATTACAAAAAAGAAAAGCATAAAAAATTTGATGAATGTTAATAAATAATCATTTTAATTGTATATTCTTATGCCTTTAAAGATGCTTTTATAGTTGTACGTACAAATTTAAGTGTCTTTAAAAATAAAATAATATTTGCAACAACAGTTTTTTATTTATTCACATAATAGCTGAATCTAATAAGCAAACAACATGAATACTATAATTCCACCATAATGAATTATACAAAAAATACTAGTTTTTTAATTTTTTTGCTAAAAACTACTTTATTTTATTAATATTGCTATTATTAGCAATATTGCAACATTAGAAAAACAAAGTCTAAAATTCATAAAAATCGCAATAAAACAATAAATATCACATCTAGCTATTTTAGATTATTGCAAAACAAACGCACCCTTATATTAAATATTAAAGTGCTTAAAATAATATAAGTATAACTCTTAAAATTCGAACCTATACTATTTTCATGTAGTTGCCGAACCAAAGATTCGGCAATATTTAAACGCATGCTTTATAACAATGCTAGTTAATATCAAAGCATATTTTGATATTTATGTGGCTTATTCCATTTAGCTTTATAATCTCTATCAACGAAAAAGACTTTTATATCAGCCTTATTTTCGCTGCTAACCCAAGCAATAGTTGAGGTGGCCCCAGACTCTTTGTCTTGCATATACCAAAGCGCATCACCTTTTGCTTTATAATCTCTATCAACAACAAAAACCAATAAATCCGCTTTATAATCTCTATCTACTTTAAAAACCTTAAATTTTGCTTTATTTTCAGAAACTACACAAAGTTTTGCCATTGCTCCCTCCTTAAAATGATATACCTTGATAGCGGGATTGTATCTCTTTAAGCTTAAAAAAAGCATAAATATTAATTTAAAAAATAATGGCAGATAGGTGGTGATCTACTTAAAAGAATCTTATTAAAATTATATTTATAACAAAATTTTTATTAAATTATATGGCAATATAAAGCAAAATATATAAGCTTTGACTTTTAAAAATTTTTATATATTTTAAAACTCAACTATATCATAGATACAATTTCTAAAAAACCATAGACACCCTAACACTATATTAGAGTGTCTATACAGTTTAAAGCCTATAGAAGTAATATTATCTAATAAAAATAATATTTCTAAAGTTATTTCTTGCTATCTTTAACCTCAATATCTTCTTTTATTGATTCAAACTTCTTATCACCTATGCCTTTTACATTTTTAATGTCTTCTATTTTTGTAAATTTATTCTCTTTTCTATATTCTATTATAGCTTCTGCTGTAGCCTCTCCAATACCTTTAAGGCTCATAAGCTCCTCTTTAGATGCAGTGTTTATATTTACAGCACCAAACAACAAACTAAAACTAAAAACAAATAATAACAGTAGTCTTTTCATAAATATATCCTTTAAAAATAATATAAATTTAGTATATAAAAGAGTTATTAATATATTCTAAACTAGCATATATTATTTAACATATTTGCTAGCACTATAAAGCAAAAAGAATATAATTAAATGAAAAATTAATTAAATTGAGACTAAAGATGACTTGTATGATACACCTAAATGATAAATTTTTTTAGACATAGAAAAATAACTTAAAGGAATATTCTCTTATTAATTTTAATAAAATAAAATATATGCTCAGCACAAGCCTAGAAGTAATCAATTCCACTTATACAGTTTTTACAGATTATAAACTCATTCTTGTAAAATTTTATTCTAAAATGTTCTTTATCTCTATAATCCAACTAAACCATTATAAAGCTTTCCAGTTATTAGAATAAATTTAACAAGCAAATAACTATTTGATAAAGCAGTTTTAACGATTTAAGTAAAAATATCCATCTGTTTTAACACTCCAGACAGATTGTTTTTTTGCCTGCTCCCCCACCTCTTTTAGCTCTTTCTACTTGCAATTATGAGCTTTAGTAAAATAAAAAATAGATTTTAACTCTTTTCATTTAAGATTTAATCAATATTGTATATTTAAAAAATAACTTAGATTTATTATCTTTAAAAAATAAACCACCGTTATCTAAATAAACACATAAACAAGATAAGATAAACAAGCAAATAAATAAAAGTC